>Ga0208492_1000166_pt1 | contig 66858 bp, 48 predicted proteins | sample Subbioar_CSW14AB_FD_184820 | JGI IMG/M metagenome (GOLD analysis project Ga0208492, IMG submission 184820) | Serpentinite rock and fluid subsurface biosphere microbial communities from McLaughlin Reserve, California, USA - CR12Mar_CSW14AB (SPAdes) | ecosystem: Environmental > Terrestrial > Deep... | reverse complement strand
CGACGCCCCGGCGTTCAAGCGCGCGCGGGCGAGGTCGACGGCCGGGCGTGCACCGGTAGCTTCAATGGTCCTTCCTCACTTCTTCGCGTCTCCGCGCCTTCGTGTGAAGTCACGAAACGCTCCGACAATGGCCGTGCGAGTCGCGATGAGTCCACAGTTCTTGAAGCCCGGGGGAACGGAAATCCCTTCGGATCGACCCGAATAGGAAGTGCTCTGGCCGGGCCGACAAAAAGACGAAGGGAGCCACGCGGCTCCCCTCATTCACAGCTCGGTCAGCTCACTTCTTGAGCTTGTAGACGAGCTTGCCCTTCTTCGGGTCGGTCATCGAGACGGTGTTCTCGTCGGCAACGTCGATGACGACTTCCTTCGGGAGGGTCTTCATCGCCTTCTTGCCCATGTCCTTGCCCTCGGGCGTGAGGGTGACCTTGCCCTCGGCTTCGCTCGCGACCTTGAACTTGACCTTGTTGAAGACGACTTCCTTGTCCTTCTCCTTGCCGAAGGAGACCCACCACCACTCGCCCTTGTCGTCCTTCTCGAAGCGGATGCCTTCGACGGAGCCGGCGGTCTCCGCGTCCTTCTTGCAGGACTCGAGCTTCTTGTCGTCCTTCTTCGCCTTCTTGGCGCAGTCCTCGTCGACCGCCTTCTTGGCGCCCTCGGAGTCGGCGAGCGAGAACATGAAGACGGCGCCGTCGGCCGTGATGACCTCTTTGGCGGTCTTCTTCTTCGCCTCGGCCTTCGCCTCCTTCTTCTCTTCCTTCTTCTCGTCCTTCTTCTCGGCCTTCTCGTCCTTCTTCTCGTCGGTCGTGGCCGGAGTGGCGCTCGCGGCCGGCTCGGTCTTGGTCGCGGTGACCGTCGACTCGGGGCTCTTGGCCTCTTCCTTGGTGCCGCCGCAGGCGACGACGCCGAGCAGCGCGAGGGTGGAAAGGATCGCAATCGTACGCATGTCGCCTCCGGTTTATCTCAATCGAACGTGGTGAGGCGCGCTCCATCCCGCCGGGACGTGTGCGGGTCAAGGGCGGCGGTCATGGACGGAAGCTCAGAACGACATCGCGGCGCGACCGATTTCCTTGTCGAGCACACCTTGGCCGACCAGTTGCTTGAGGTGCATCTCGAAGGTCTGCATCCCATAGGGGTGCACGCCCTTCTCCATGCACTCCTTGAGCGACGGGTTCTGCTCGGGCCTCTTGATCGCCTCGCGGACCGTGCCGCTGCACACGAGCACCTCGGCAGCGAGCAGGAGCCCCGCGCCATCCTTCCGCGGCAGCAGTCGCTGCGCGACGATGCCTTGGAGGTTGTCGCCGATGCGCTCGCGGAGCTCGTGCATGTCGGCGTTGGGCGCGAGGGCGAGCATGCGGCCCACGGTGCGTGCGACGTCGGGCGTGTGGAGGGTGGAGAGGACGAGGTGGCCCGTCTCCGCGGCCTTGAGCGCGATGTCCATCGTCTCTTCGTCGCGGATTTCGCCGACGAGGATGACGTCCGGGTCCTGACGGAGCGCGGCGCGGAGCGCGCTCGCGAAGTTGCCGGTGTCGAGGCCGACCTCGCGCTGCGAGATGCTCGACGAGCCGTCTTCGTGGAGGAACTCGATCGGGTCCTCGACGGTGACGATGTGGAGCGCGCGGGTCCGGTTCATCTCGCCGATCATCGCGGCGAGCGTGGAGGACTTGCCGTTGCCGGCCGCGCCGACGACGAGCACGAGCCCGCGGTCCTTGTCCGAGAACATCTTGCACGCGGGCGGTGCGCCCAGTTGCTCGAAGGTCGGGATGACCTGCGGGATGGCGCGCATGACGATCGCGAGCGTGCCGCGCTGGCGGTACACGTTCACGCGGAAGCGCCCGGCGCCGCGCACGGCGTACGAGGTGTCGTGCTCCTTGAGGGCGCCGAGGTCTCGCTTGACCGCTGCGTCCTTGACGACGTGGCGCGCCATCGCCTCGGTGTCCTCGGGCTTGAGGCGGTCGGTCTTGAAGTAGACCATGTCGCCTCGGATGCGCGCCCCCGGCGGCTGCCCCACTTTGAGGTGCACGTCGCTCGCGTTCGCGGCGACGGCCTTGACCAGGATTTGCTGGAAGAACTCCTCCGACTCGTACGGCGTGGGCATCGACCGGGAAGTGTACCCCGACGGGAGCCGACGCTGGCATCACGTTCTGCCGGACGGCCGAGGGCGTCCGCGCTCGACGATGGGGGCCTCCCAGGTGTACGAGCGAGGTCTACGGAGCGATGAGCACGACCTCCACCCCCGACGCCCTCGCGCCGCAGACGCGCCGGATCGTCCAGGGGCCGCTCGCGATCGAGATGCTCCGCTTCGGCGCCCCCATCGCCTTGGGCATGGCGCTGCAGGTGACCTTCAACCTGGTGGACGCCTACCTCATCGCACGTCTGCCGGTCGGTGTGGCCGGACCGGCGATCGGTGCGGTCGGCATCTGCGATCAGATCGCCGCGGTCGGGACGATCGTCAGCTACGGCCTGTCGACCGCGACGGCCGCGCTGCTCTCCCAGCGAAAGGGCGCAGACGATCTCGATGGAGTGCGGCGGGTGGGGTTCCAGTCACTGCTGCTGACGCTCGGCCTGTCGGTCCTCTACGGCCTCATCGGGGTGTTCGGAGCCGAGGCCATCATGGTCGGCCTGGTCGGTGCGAAGGGTGAGGTCGCGCGCATGGGCATCGCGTACCTCCGAGTGATCGTCGGCGGTTCGTTCTCGATCTTCTTCCTCCTCCAGCTCACGTCGATCATGCGTGCGCTCGGCTCGGCGAAGACGCCGGTGGCGATCCTCGTCGCGGGGAACGTCCTCAACCTGTTTCTCGCGATCCTGCTCGTGTACGGGCAGGGAGAGCGACCGGCGGTGTTCGCGTGGTCTCTGCCGATGGCGAGGGCACTGCACGCACCGAGGCTCGAGCTCGTGGGGGCGGCGTGGGCGACTGTGATCGCTCGAACGCTCGCCTTGCTCCCCGCGATCGCGTGGCTCGCTTCGGCCCGCGGCGATCGAATCCTCCGGCCACCCAAGGAGGCGCGGCGTCCCGACTTCGCCGAGCTCTCGCGCATCTGGGCCATCGGATGGCCCGCCTCGACCCAGTTCGTCGTCCGGGTCAGCGCCTTCGTCGCGACGAGCGCGCTCATCGCGCACACGTTCACGACAACGACCGACCAGACGGCGAGCACGGCCTACGGGATCGTCTTCCGCGTCGAGACGATGGCGCTGTTCATCTCGATGGGTTGGGGCTCCGCGGCGCAGACGTTCACCGGCACCTGCATGGGCGCCGGTGACATGCGGCGCGCGGGGAGGGCCGGGTTGTGGGCCGCGGGCTACGACGCGGCCTTCATGGGCCTCCTTGCATACTCGATGGCGCTGTGGGGCCGGCCGCTGCTCCGGTTCTTCGATCCGACCGTCGAGGTGGTGAACATCGGGATGGAGTACCTCGCCGCGGTCGGTCCGAGCTACGTGACGTACGGCGCAGCGATCGTGCTCGGCAATGCGTTCAGCGGCATCGGCGCGACGCGGAAGACACTGCACCTTGATCTGTTCATCGTGCTCCTGGTGCAGGTGCCCCTCTCGGTGTTGGCAGTGGCGACGCTGAGGGAGCGCACGGCCCTGTGGGGGGCGATCGCGACCTCCTACGCGGTGAGCGCGCTGGTCTACGGCGTCGCGTACGCCCGCAGCCGGCAACTGTGGCCGGGCCCGGCCAGGGCCTGACACCGAAAAATCAGACGCGGCGGCATGGCCTCTACCCCCCGCGCGGCGCCTCCGGTAAGGGGTCCGGCATGGATTTCGAGCTCACCGAAGAACAACGCATGATGCGCGACACCGCGCGTGATTTCGCGGTGAAAGAAGTGGAGCCGAAGGCCGCGGAGCTGGACAAGACCGGACGCTGGCCCGCCGAGCTGGTCAAGCGCATGGGCGAGCTCGGGTTCATGGGCGTGGCCATCCCCGACCAGTACGGCGGCGCAGGCATGGACACCCTCTCCTACGCGCTGGCGATGGAGGAGATCTGCCGCGCGTGCGCCTCGACCGGCGTCATCATGAGCGTGAACAACTCGCTCTACTGCGACCCGGTCTACAAGTTCGGCACCCCGGCGCAGAAGGAGCGCTGGCTCGCACCGTACGCCTCGGGCCAGAAGCTCGGGTGCTTCGGGCTCACCGAGCCGATGAGCGGCTCCGACGCGCAGACGATGGCCACCTTCGGCGAGAAGAAGGGCGACAAGTGGGTCATCAACGGCAGCAAGAACTGGATCACCAACGGCCCCCACGCCGACACGGTGATCGTCTTCGCCATCACCGAGAAGTCGACCGTCGGCAAGGCCAAGCACACCGCCTTCCTCATCGACAAGGACACCCCCGGCTACGTGCGTGAGAAGCCCGACGAGAAGATGGGCATCCACGCGGCGCACTCGTGCACGCTGTTCTTCGAGAACGTCGAGCTCTCCGACGAGCACCGCCTCGGCGACGTCGGCGGAGGCTTCAAGGTGGCGATGGCCACCCTCGACGGCGGCCGCATCGGCATCGCCGCGCAGGCGCTCGGCATCGCCCGCGCTGCGTTCGAGAAGGCCGTGGAGTACAGCAAGGAGCGCAAGTCGTTCGGCGTGCCGCTGCACAACCACCAGGCGATCGCGTTCATGATCGCCGACATGGCGACCGAGATCGACGCCGCCCGCCTGCTCATCTGGCGCGCCGCCGCGATGAAGGACAAGGGCGTGCGCCACACGCAGGAGTCTGCGATCGCCAAGCTGTTCGCCTCCGAGATGGCGACGCGCGTCACGCACAAGGCCCTCCAGATCTTCGGCGGATACGGTTACTCCAAGGAGTTCCCGATGGAGCGCCATTACCGCGACGCACGCATCACCGAGATCTACGAGGGCACCTCGGAGATCCAGCGCATCGTCATCGCGGCCAACGCGCTGAAGTGAGCCTTGGTCGAAGGTCGAAGGTCAAAGGTCGAACGTCGAGAGGCGACGCTGAGCAGCGGACGCCGCGGAGGAAACGCGTGAAGCATCGTCTCGGATCTCCTTCGACTTTCGACTTTCGACTTTCGACCCTGGTCGCAGCGTCGGCGATGATCGCGGCGTGCGGCGGCAACACCCCGCCCCCCGAAGCGCCGAAGAACGACCCCAAGGTCGCCGTCGGCGACGACACCAAGAAGAGCCACACGCCTGCGATCGAGTACGACCTCGGCCCGGTCGATCCGAGCATCTTCAAGCAGAAGATCGAGTCGCTCAAATCGGGCTGGAACGACTGCTTCCTCGAGGTGCACAAGAAGCACCCGTTCATCGAGGGGAAGATCACCTTCACCTTCCACACGAACAAGGACGGGTCGGTGAAGTACGCGTTCGTCAAGGACGGCGACCTCGGCAGCCGCGCGATCGAGAAGTGCGTGATCGACTCGATCAGGGCTCAGAACTACGGCCCGCCGATGGACGCGAAGGAAGGCGAGATGGCCGGACACACCTACGGGTGGGCCATCGACGAGGACGATCGTCCCGCCGATCCGGGCGCGCAGGGCAGCGTCATGCCCTCCCTCGAGAAGGCCAAGGGCAAGCTCGACGCCTGCAAGAAGGGCGGCAAGGGCAAGGTCACCGCGACGATCTACGTCGACAAGGGTGGCAAGCCGGTCTCGGCGGGCGTCGCGATCGACGACGCGAGTCTCGAGGGTGCCGTCGACTGCCTCGTCGACGTGCTGATGGGACTCAAATACGTGAACAAGGCGTCGTGGCCGACGAAGGTGACGGTGACGCTGCCGTGAGGCTCGCTGACGCTCGCCGTCTAGAGTCTAGAGTCTAGAGTCTAGAGCACGAGACCGAGACCGAGACCGAGACCGAGACCGAGACCGAGACCGAGACGACACCGAGACCGAGACCGAGACCGAGACCGAGACGACACCGAGCTGGTTCTCTTCGGCCCGTCTCTAGACTCTAGACCCTCGACTCTAGACCTCTCCCATGGACTTCACCCCCAACGAAACCCAGTCCCTCGTCCAGCAGACCGCGCGTGACTTCGCGCAGAAGACGATCCTCCCGCAGGCGGCGGCGATCGATCGCGAGGAGCGGTTTCCCTTCGACATCCTCAAGGGGCTCGCGGACCTCGGGTTGATGGCGGTGAACGTGCCCGCGGCGCTCGGCGGCGCCGAGGCGGGCGTCGTCGCGTATTCGCTCGCGATGACCGAGGTTGCGCGCGCGTGTGCGTCGACCGCCGTCACCATGGCGGTGACCAACATGGTCGGCGAGGTCATCGCCAGGTTCGGCACCAAGGAGCAGGCGGAGCTGCACTGCCCGAAGCTCGCCGACGGCACCTACGCCGCGGGCGCGTTCGCGCTCAGCGAGCCGGGGGCCGGCAGCGATCCGGGCGCGATGCGCACCACGGCCCGCAAGGTCGACGGCGGCTTCATCCTCGACGGTCAGAAGATGTGGATCACCAGCGGCGCGCACGCCGGGGTGATGGTCGTGTGGGCCCGCACCGGTGGACCGGGCACCGCGGGCATCTCGTGCTTCCTCGTCGAGAAGGGCCAGAAGGGCCTGATCATCGGCCACCACGAAGACAAGATGGGCCTCCGCGGCTCGAACACGGTGAGCCTCACCTTCGACAACTGCGAGCTCCCCGACACCGCGTTGCTCGGTGAGCTGAATGGCGGCTTCAAGATCGCGATGATGGCCCTCGATGGCGGCCGCATCGGCATCAGCTCGCAGGCGATCGGCATCGCCACCGCAGCGCTCGACGAGGCGATCGTCTACGCCAAGGACCGCCGTCAGTTCGACAAAGCCATCGCCGAGTTCCAGGCCATCCAGTGGATGATCGCCGACAGCCGGACCGAGCTCGATGCCGCGCGTCTGCTCTGTCTGCGCGCCGCTTCGATGAAGGAGCGCGGCGTGCCGTTCGCCAAGGAGGCCTCGATGTCGAAGGTCTTCTCCACCGAGGCTGCGGTGCGCATCTGCAACCGCGCGGTCCAGGTGCACGGCGGCTACGGCTACACCCGCGAGTTCGCCGCCGAGCGCCACCTCCGCGACATCCGCGTGACCACGATCTACGAGGGCACCACCCAGGTGCAGAAGATCGTGATCGCGCGCGCCGCGCTCAAGTGACGTCCCCGAAAGACCGCCGGAGGCAGTAGCCTCCGGGCGTGCGCTGGCTGCTCGTCGCCCTGTCCTTCGCGCTTGGCTGCTCGTCGTCCGCTTCCGACGCCGGAGGCCCCGCGGATTGCCAGGCAGGCTCGATCGCGGTCGGCTCGCAGTGTCTCCCGAAGCTCGAGGGCTGCCCTCGCGACACGGTCCCTTTGGAGGGACGCTGCCAGCCTGTCGGTGTGACGAGCTGCGCGCCTGGCTTCGTGGCCGACGAGCCTCGGGGATGTCGTGCGGTGTTGCCCGAGACGCCTTGCGCCAAGGGACAGGTCGCGTGGCTCGGCGAAACGAGCTGTCACGAGATCGCGGATTGCGGCACCGACAAGTTCGGCAACCCACCAACCGACGAGCCGCTCGTCTTCGTCGATGCCGCCGCGGATGCGACGACCGCCGACGGCTCGCGGGACAAGCCGTTCACCACGATCGGCGCCGCGATTGCGAAAGTCCCACGTTCGACACGTAGTCGCATCGCCATCGCCGAGGGGACCTACGATCAACAAGTCGTGATCAACCATCCGATCGATCTGTGGGGACGATGCCCGCAGAAGGTGGCGATCGCGCCAACGAGTGGTCCGAACCCCTACGCCATCGTCGTCGCCGGCACGCAGAGCAAGATCGAGCGGATAGCCGTGTCCGGGGTGAGCGGCGGCGTGGTCGCGGTCGACTCCGAGGTACGCATCTCCGAAGCGTGGATCCACGATACTGGCGACGCGGGCCTCGGCGGACAGGGCGACGAAAAGGATGGCTCGTTGCTCGCAGAGCACGTGCTCGTCGAACGCGCGCGCGACTTCGGAGTCTACGCGCTCGCAGGTACCGTTACCCTCGATCGGAGCATCGTCCGTGACACACGTGCCGCGGGCGGCCTGCGAGGCTACGGCGCCGCTGCCGAAGACAAGGCCAGCGGCAAGCGGGGGCGCGTCGTGGTGCGCGCCAGCGTCATCGAGCGCAATCGCGAGACCGGCGTCTTCGCCATCGGGTCGGATGCGATCGTCGAAGGCTCTGTCGTGCGGAACACCGTCGAAGCCGACGGAACCGCATTCGGCGCGTGGGTCACCGCCTCGACCCTGGCGAGCTCGAGAGCCACGCTCTCGGTGACCGACAGCGTCTTCGACGGCCTGTCCGGCGCCGCGGTGTACGTCGTCGAGAGCGACGCCGAGATCGCCAACACCTCGATCCTCCGAACCCGCAGCTCGGTGGCGAAGAAGAGCGGAGGCCAGTGCGTCTTCTCGCAGCGCTCCGAGCTCTCGTTCCAGGACAGCACCTGCCGGGATGCGCGGCAGATCGGCGTCCAGCTCGCCGGAGGACGGGCGGTCCTCGAGCGCGCGCTGGTGCTCGACGTCGCGCCCGACGATCTCGATCATGGCGGCATCGGGATCGCTGCCATCCCCAACGTGGAGCGCCCCGTGCTCACCGTGGTGGACTCGAGCCTCGCCGGGCTCTCCGAAACCGGCGTCTTCGTCGGTGGGGGCGACGCGACCGTCTTGCGAGGGGCGATTCGTGACGTCGGCGTGATCGGCCGACTGTTCGGCGACGGCGCACAAGTGGCGTCGTACCCGTACGCCGGAGTGTGGTTCGACGGCGCCGCGAGCTTCGACGGCACTGTCATCGAGCGCGCGAGCCGAGTCGGGCTCGGCGCGTTCGCGAGCACGTCGTTATCCCTACACGAAGTCCGGATCTCGTGCGCCGCCATCCCGCTCGTCGCGAGCTCCCGGCGCGGCCAAGAAGCCGAACCGCTCGGGCCCGCGCCGACGCTCCACGATCAGGGTGGCTCGTGGTGTGGATGCGTTGGATCGCTCACGACATGCCAGGCGTCCGTCGAGAGCCTCGCGCCCGTGTCGCTCTGATCGCCGAACCAGGGCTGATTCCCATTCCGAAACGACGGACGGGCCCTGCCCTCGCCGTCCTGGTACGTTGCCCTCATGCGCGCTCGCAGTCTCTTCGCGCTCTCCGCCGCCGCCGCCTTCCTCTGGGCGACCTCGTCGTCGGCGATCACGACGCCGACCGGCGGCGCGGTGGCATTTCCGAGCTCGGTGAAGCTCGTGCTCCCGTTCCCAGCGGGCGCGAAGATTCGAATCTCCTCCGGGTACAGCCCGACCGGCGGCTCGTCGCTGCACGATGGCACCATGCGAACGTCGTCCGCCAACGACTACTACGCGCTCGATCTCGTCTACGACGGAATCGCCGACGGCGGCTTCGGCAAGCCCGTTCTCGCGCCGCTCGACGGCAAGGTCGTGAAGTCTGGTTGGGCGAGCGTCGGTTGGGCGAACTACGGGCAGCGAGTGATCCTGCGACACGATCTCGGTGACGGGCACGTCTATCACTCGATCTACTGCCACCTGAACGCGATCGCCCCCGAGATGGTCGAGGGCGCGACGATCAGCAAGGGATCGCGCATCGGCGATCTCGGCCGTTCGTGCATGGGCGCGCTCTCGTGCTCCTCGTTCTCCGGCGCGCACCTCCACTGGTCGATCCATCGCGACAGCACGATCGGCGGATCGGGCACCGGCGGCTCGTACGGTGGCGTCGCCGTCGTCCCCGAGCCTTTCGACGGATCGGAAGATCTGAAGCGCACCAACGTGCTCACATCGACCAACGGCGCGACGACCACGCCCCCCGACACCGGCACACCGATCGTCGACACGGGCAAACCGGCCGACACCGCGGTCACCGACGACGTCTCGCCGATCGCCGATGCGGAATTCGACGTCGCCGCGGACGTCCCGGAGGTCGAGGACGACGGCGCCAACGCCGGCGACGCGACCGAGGCCGGAGCCCCCACCGCTGGCGGCGACGACCTCACCGGCAGCTGCTCGTGCCGCGTACGCGCATCCGACCGCGCGCCCTCGAGTTTGTCGCCGGCGATGCTGCTCTTGCTCGCGGCGGCACCGCGTCGGAGATCGCGCCTCGAGGCATGCGGTTCCTGACGCGAGCGCTGTTCCTGCTCGCGATCTTCGCGTGCGCGTGCGCGCGCGACGAGGAGGTCGCGCCCACCCCGGCGTGCACCAATGGGCAGGTGCGGCGGGGCGAGCTGTGCGTCCCGCGGGTCGACGAGTGCGGCGCGCACGAGATCGCGGTCCTCGGCGGAGGATGCACCAAGGTCGGTCTCGTCGAGTGTGCCCCCGGTTTCGTTGCCGATCCCGCGCGGGGAACGTGTGAGCCGAGCTTGCCCGAAGCGCCGTGCAGCGGCGCGACGTTCGCCGTGCCTGGTGACGCGTCGTGCATCCCGGTCGGTCCGAGGAGCTGTCCCGCTGGCTCGCGATCCGACGGCAAGGGGAGCTGCGAGGCGACCCTCCCGAGCGCGCCGTGCCCCGAGGGGAAGACGGCGCTCCCCGGCGAGACGACCTGTCGGGAGGTGGTCGGCTGCGGGAGCGGCGCGTTCGGCGACATTCCGATCGAAGCGTCGACGCTCCATGTCGACGCGAGCTACGCGGGCGGCGGGTCCGACGGGAGCAAAGGGCGCCCGTTCGTCACCATCGGCGCAGCGGTCTCCGTTGCGAGCGGCGATCCGATCATCGCGATAGCGGCCGGGACCTACGCTGAAGATCTCGAGATCACCCGCAGCGTGCGGCTCTGGGGGCGCTGCCCCGCGTTGGTCGAGGTCCGCGGGGTCATGGCGAAGCAGGTGGTACGCGTGGGGGCGCCGGCGACCCTCCGCGGGATGGCGATCCGCGGCGCGAACGTCGGAATCGCGATCGAGTCGAACGACGTTCGCGTCGAGGAGACCTGGCTCCACGACCTCGCGGAGGGAGTCGTCGCGACGAAGGGCGCGCGGATGCGAGCGATCCTCGTCGAGCGCACGAGCGGCAACGCGGTCCGGGTCGGTGCGGCGACCGTGCTCCTCGAAGACAGCGTCGCCCGCGACACCAAGGGGATCCTCGTCGACGTCTTCGGAACGCTCACGGTGAAGCGCTCGCTCGTCGAGCGGAGCGTCGACGCCGGCATCGTGGCGCACGGCGGCAAGCTCGAGCTGATCGAGAGCGTCGTGCGCGATCACGCCGCGCGCGGGATCTACGGTCTAATCGATGGCGCGAGCCGTACGCCCGCCGAGGTCGTCGTCACCGGCTCGATCGTCGAGCGCAATCGGCATCACGGCGTGGGTCTCCTCGCCTCGAAGGCGACAATCCGCGGGAGCGTCATCCGCGGAACGCGCCCGCGCGCCGACGGCTCCCTCGGGTTCGGAGTCGCTGCGTCGCCAGCGACCGCGGCGAAGCTCGGATCGGAGCTCGTCATCGAAGACACCATCGTCGAGGACAACCAGGCCGGCGTCGAGGTCTGGGGATCGAAGGCGACGATCGACCGCTCGGTCCTCCGCAAGAGCCTGTCGAAGACCGTCGGCCGCGGTCTCCTCGCGGTTCCCGACGGCGCACGCCGCGGGGACGTCACGCTGCGTCGCGTGCTGATCGAAGGCAACGCCGAGGGCGGCGTGTACGACGAGGGGTCGAACGTCGTCGTCGAGGAGTGCTCGATTCGGGCCAACGAGGGGCGTGGGGTGTACGCGCAGGGTCTCGCGGGCTCGCTCGCGGCGGTGACGCTCCGCCGTTCGATCGTCGAAGGCAATCGCCAGGCGGGTATCGCAGCGTTCGCGGCGACGCTCTCGGTCGAGGAGGCGATCGTGCGAAGCACCCGTCCGAAGGCGAGCGACGGTCGTGAGGGCGTCGGGATCGCCGCCCAGTCGACCGCCGCCGGAGCTTGCGACGTGCGCGTGCTCCGCTCGTTGATCGAGCGGAATCACGAGAATGGAATCGTCGGCGTCGGGGCGACGGCGCTCGTCGAGGGCACCGTGATCCGCGACACGCTGCCGAGCGCCGCCGATCAGACGCTCGGCGCGGCGATTCACGCCCAGAGCCTTCCGAAGCAGGTGGCCGAGGTCACGGTGAGACACAGCCTGATCGCCTCGAGTCACGGGTTCGGGATCGCGGCGATCGGCTGCTCGGCGACCATCGATGCGAGCGAAGTGAGCGACGTCGAATCGCACCGCAGCGACGGAACCTACGGCGTAGGCATCGCCGCCGGCGCCGCCCCCGACGGCACGCCCGCGCGCCTCGCGGTGACGAGCTCACTGGTTGCGCGCTGCCGCGCGGCGGGGATCGCGGTGATCGCTTCGAGCGGCGACATCCGAAGCTCCCACGTGCGCGACGTACGCGGTGCCGAGGCGGGGTCGAGGTTCGGTGACGGCATCACCGTCGTCGTCGCGGCCCACGGCTCGGTGCTCGACGCTCGGGCGAGCGTGATCGACACCATCGTCAGCGGGAGCGCACGCGCCGGCGTCAGCGTGTTCGGCGGCGCGATCGACCTCCGCGGCTCGATCTTCTCGTGCAATGGCTTCGATGTGAACCTCGAGACGAACCTCGGCAGCGCTCCCCGCCTCGATGACCGCGGCGAGAACGTCTGCGGGTGCGGCGAAGGCTGGCTCGGATGCCGCGCGCAATCGGCGAGCCTCGTCCCGATCGACGCTCCGCGCTGACTCGTTCGGCGCTCTAAGCGTCACCTTCGAGCAGGCCGAAGTCCCAGGTCTCGCCGGGCTCACGCAGGGCGACGGTGACTTGTTCGAGGCGGGCGAGGACCTCGGCCGCGCCGTGGCCCGCACCGATCTTCACGCCCACGGCAATGCGATCGGGCATGGCCCAGACCTTCGCGCCGACCACGCCCTCGACCTGGTAGACGAGCTCCAAGGTGCGGCGAATGCGCGGATCGAGCTCGCCTTCGCTCGGGTCTCCCATGATGCTCTCCTATCATGGTGCGCATGCCCCTGCACCGTGACGAAAAAATCGGCCCGACGGCGCACTACACCGCTTGGGTCTGGCGCCGCCTCGGTCTGCCGCACGCCGAGCACTTCGCGACCGCCGAGGGTGCCGCGCTGTTCTACGGCTTTCGGCTCGCCGGCGAGTGGATCGCGGCTGTCGCGCCCGGTGTTCCTTCGATGCCCCAGTACCTCGCCCAACGGCACCTCGCGATCGAGCACGCGCTCGCGCAGGCGGCGCCCGATTGCGTGGTCGAGCTCGGGGCCGGGTTGTCGCGGCGGGGCGTGACCTGGGCCGCCGACCACGGCGTACGTTACGTCGAGGTCGATCTACCGCACATGATCGCGGCGAAGCAGGCCCGCATTCCCGCGTCGCTGCGCGCTTCCCTCGGCGGGAGGCTCTCGCACGTCAGCCACGACGTCCTCGCCGACGATTTCGGTGATCGACTCGAAGCGATCCTCGCCGGCGCTCGGAGGCCGGTGGTGATCGCCGAGGGTCTGCTCGGGTACTTCTCGCGCGACGAACGCGTGAAGGTCGCGCGGGCGGCGCAGCAGGCGATGGCGAAGACAGGAGGCTCGTTCTTGTGCGATCTCCGCGCAGCGGAAGGGGGCCAGGCCGTGCGCGTCGGAGCGACGGTGCTCCGCGCGGGGATCAAGCTGGTCACCCGCGGTCGCGGCGCGCGTGAGGACTTCCGCGACGAGCTCGACGTCCGCTCGTTCTTCGCGGAGTCGGGCTTCGCCGACGCCGCTCCGATCGATCTGCGTGACGTGCCCGGTGCCCCGCGCGCCCCCTCGCCCGCCCGCGTGTGGCGCGCACAGAGCTGAGCATCCTCAGGGAGCGCACCCGATCGGTGGCACCGAGGCGCAGCTCAGCTTCGGCAGCTCGCGCATCAAGCGGATGGGGCTCGTGTCGAAGCGCGACACCATCACGCCCTTGCCGATGTCCACGATCTGCTGCGCGGCCACGAACCAGGCGACCTCCTCGCCTGCGGGCGGAGTGACGGGCGCGGACGAATACGTCGTCGATGCGCCGGTCGCAAAGAGCTCGACCTGTTGCCACGGCGACTGCCCGGCGTCGTTGAACTGCCGATTCGGGGAGTTGTTCCAGTACGCGTAGACGTGCGTGACGCCCGCCGTGGAGGCGAGTGTGGTTCGGAAGCTGACGCTGGTGCCGCCGTCGGTCGCCTGCGCGTCCGAAACCCGTACCCACGATCCGAGCGTGGCCGCGGGGTCGACGCTCACGAGCGCCTGGGCCAGGAAGGCGAGGCGCCCGACGTCGGTCAGCCTCCCGTTGTCGGGCCCGCGCTCGAAGCGATGCGGCCGGGTGAACCCATCGAGAAAGTGCGTGTCGGCGCCAAGGGTGAAATAGGAGCCGTCGTGTTTCCCGGGCATGCCGGCGTCACCGCACATCGAGAAGAAGCTCGGGCGGAGCTGATCGACGAAGCTGGCGACCTGGAGCACCTTGGCGGCGGCCTTGCCTGCTTCCGTGTCGCGGAACCAGTTGCGAATGGTCAGCTGAGCGAGGACGTCGACGGCGCTACTCGCCCCGTTGGGGCCGCAGCCGTCGTTGTGCTCGTAGGCGTCGAAGCTCTCGAAATCGAGCCGCTGGAAATTGCCGGGGCCAGCTACGGCGAGGCGATCGTCCACCGCGGAGGCAACCCAGGTCGCGTATCCCTCTTTCGAACCGCCCTGCAGCGCGGCGGGACCCGCCGACTTTCCTGCCGCCTCGAGCAGGCGCTGCCCGAGCGTGACGGCGAGCATGCTGGTGCGCGCCAGCACGAAAGCGAAGTTGGCCGTCAAGAGGTCGACGATCTTGCAGGCGTTCTTCTGGACGACGTACGCCATCCCCTTGTCAATCAGCAGGTCGCGCGGCGTCTCCGCATCCGGGTACCCGAGCGCGTGTCCGTCGTCGGGGAGCTCGCCGTGCACCACCACGGCGACGCCCAGTCCCTTGGCGATTTGGCGGTACTGCGCGTCGTCAGCAGGCACGGCGCTGGCGACGTGCGCCGCGTGCACCACGATGGGCAGCGGCCCGGTGGCGGCGTCGGGGTAGAAGATTCGGGCGCGGCTCGCGAGCCCGATGGTCGTGAGGGCGCCGGTCTTGTTCTCGAGCCCGGTGAACGCGCCCGGAGACCAGGTGCCGTCGAGCACCCGCACTCCGTCGACGGAAGTGGTCTCGGTCTCGACCCACTTCAGCCCGCCGAGCGTGGCTGCCTTGATCGCCGCGAGATCGAATGCCTCGGCCGGCGTCTTGGGTGCCTTCGAGCCTTCGTAGGTCGGGAGGGTGTCGCCCGCGTCGCCACTCGAAGTTTCGCTGCCGCCATCTCCCGCGCCGGCATCCGCGTTGGTTGGGCTCGCCTCCGAGCCGCAGCCCACGGAGAAACCGACCAGCAACACGAGCCCCGCCAGCCCGATCTGCGCCCGTGCAGCCATTCGCATCACCTCCTCGAAGCCTCCCCATCGGCCAGCGTTTCAGACCTGAGGCGAAGGGGCAACCGGCTCAGGCAATACGCTCTCGTTGTCTCGTTCGTGCAATCCTGAGGGCGTGTCGAATTTGTATCCGTGCGCGCAAGGTCGCGTGGCGGAGCTCGTTGTCCGAGCGATGTCGCGCCGAATGGGTCTCGTGGCCGTCGCCTCGCTCTGGCTCGCGTGCTCTCCGAAGGACACGCACGTCGTCTCTGCGCCGGCCGCGCCGATCGTAGCCCATGATCCTGCGTCCTCGACGGGGGCAGCCACCGCGACGGTCGCGCCTCCTCCTCCACCTCCAGCGCCGACCTGCCCGACGACCGTGCCGGGGACGGGTACCGCATGCGACGCGACGTTGAATTGCTCGATCGCAAAGCAGTGCGCCGCATCCGACCTGCCCGGCGAGACCTACTTCGCTTGCGAAGGGGCGGTCTGGAAGACGACGCTCGACACTCCGTGTGTGCCCGTGTGTTCGGCCGCGGTCGCCAAGTCGCACAACTGCAGCGCCACGCCACATTGTTACGTCGCAGCCACGTGCGCGCGCGAAGGGTGTTGGGCGGGCAAGTGGAACGACGGCACCAAGGGCGAGACTCCGTGGCCGTGCGCACCGCCTCCGCCGCAGGCGAGTGCCGCGAGCTGCAAGAAGGAAATGGCCGTTGAACAAGATCTCGCGCATTGCAAGTGGACCATCGCAATGCATCAGTATTGCGGGGGCGCGCCGCCGCCACCCGGAATGCCACTGTCGTGGCCGGGATGCCTCTGCAACGGCTGCACGAACGACGGTGAATGCGGCCCGGGCCGCACGTGCGCGTCGTTGCCGTCAACGAGCTACTGCCTCCCGGAGGCGAAGGTGTGCGTGCTGAAGAAGGAATGTTTCGGCGACAAGAAGACCTGCGCGAATGGCTGTCTTCACGACGGCGCGGGCCATGGAGGCTGTCTTCCTCACGAGCCCCCGAGGCCGTGAGGGCGATCCGATGACCTCGACTCGTGGCGGTCGCCGATGCACTTTGGCCGCGTCTCGTCGACCCGGGCTTCACGGCGGGCAGTTGATCGTCATGCACTCGGTGAACTCGGCGCCGCTCGTGGCGGCACCCTCACAGCACCCAGTGCAGGTGGATTTGTCGGAGATGCCGGCGCACGCCACGAACTTCTGGCACTTGCACTTGTAACACTCGCGACCGACGCCGGTGCAGGTCGCGACGCCAACGCCGTCGCACTCCTCGGCGGGATCGACCTTCAGGTTGCCGCACAGCGGTTTGCACTTGCAGCTCACGCACTCGCTGCCGGCGCCGCAGGCAAAGCCGGTGTCGCAGTCCTCGAGTGGATCGAGGACGCTGTTGCCGCACCGCGAGACGCACTTGCACGACTTGCACTCGTGCGAGCTGTCGCACTGTGCCGAGGTCTCGCAGTCCTCGCCGGTCTCTACCGTTCCGTTGCCGCACACCGGCGCGACGCACTTGCAGCTCGCGCACGTCTTGCCGCCGGCGCAGGTGAAGCCGGTGTCGCACTCCTCGCCCGGCTCGAGGATCGCGTTCCCGCACACCGGCGGCTTCACGCACTGGCAATCCCTACATTCCTGTCCGCTGGGACAACCCGAGGGATCGCACTGCTCGGACGGGTCGAGCCGGCCGTTCCCACAGAGCGGAACGCACTGGCACGTTGCGCTGCACTCGCTCGGCTTGGAGCACACCGTGGCGTCGCCGTCGCACTGTTCGGTGCCCTCTTGGACCTTGTTGCCGCAATAGGGAGCGACCGGTCCGTCCATCGAGATGTATGTGTCGGCGAACGCATCGAGCAGATAGCGCTTCCCGCCGCACGCGACCTCGACCCACGCGTGACCGACGACGCCGTCCCATCCGCACTCGAAGCTTGCCGAATATCCGAGGTACGAGAGCGCCTCGCGCATGGCCCACGCGTAATTGCGGCACACGTTCTTGGGGCTCTTTTCCAGCTCTTCGCGCACCAACGCCGCGGCGCACAACATGTCGTACGGACATGGCAGCCGCTTACACTTTGTTTGGATCGCGAGCTGGGTCTCGGCGCTGAGCGGCTCTTGCGTGCACGCGACCATCAACATGCAGGCGCCCTCGGTCCAGTGACCGGGGTCCTTGAAATATTTGTAGAGGACGCCCATCTCGTACGGGCCCGTGGTCGTGCCCGGAATGCCGGTCCAGGTCGGCGGGGGCGTCGGTCCTGCGGTCGACGTGATCGCCGCACAGAACGAGATGTTCGCGGCGCAGATCGAGCTGTTGGCGAGCGCGAGCACCGGCCCGTACACCCCACCGCTGCGAACGCTCGCGAAGATCCGACCGGCGAACGGCAATGTCGGCATGTCGACGCCGGTCCATTCGCCGGTGCCGTCGAACTGGCCAACGACGACGAGCGTCGGCGGCGGCAACACGCCGGGCGTGAACCCCTTGCCGTCGTAGGGGAACGAGAGCCCGAGGGCGGTCTTGATTTCCGCGCCGCCGACGTCGAGCAAACAGAACTCGCCGCGTGCCTCGAGCGGTCCCTTCACCTCGCCGGGCACGCTCCGAAGCGTGACCTTCGTCGTGCGATCGAACGCGCCGATGGGGATCTCCAACGAGCCGCACCGGGCATCGAGCTTGCCGCCGGCATCGCCGAACGTAGCGCTCGCCTCCACCGGCGGCCCGCCCGTATCGGACGGCGGATCGTCGGCCGAACACGCGGAGCACACCGCGAACAACAGACCGAGGGTGACGAGAGTCTTCATGCGTTTTCCCCTCTGACCGAGGCTGTTCGTCGCGCTCCACCGCGTCGTCGCGCGAGGCTCGCAGAGAGCAGTCCCAACGCAATCCACGGGAGGCCCTCGGAGCTTCTGGCCGCGCGACAACCACAACCTCCGTCCGCCTCGGGCTTGGGAGTCTCCTTGGCGTTGAACCAATCGCGCGGCGCGACTGCGAGCCGGAAGCGTCCGACGCCGCCGCTGGGGTGATCGACCTTGAGGAAGTACTCGCCGCCGGTGGACGGGGTGCGGAGCTCGACGAACGCGCGGCCGTCGTCCTCGGCGTTCGTCGTGAGGACGGTCGATCCGTCGCGATCGACCAGGGTGAGGCGGGTCTTCATCGGCGCGCCGTCGTTGGAGATCAGCTCGCCGGTCATGGCCGCGTAGTGACCGTTCGCGAATCCGTTGAATTCGAACCACACGACCTCGCCGGGCCGATCGATCGTCCCCCACACCGGCGTGAAGTCGTTGCGCACCTTGATCGCGCCAGCTCGGCTCTGCGGCATCGGGCGATACCCGGTGGCCGAGAGAGCGAACGACCGCTGCCGAAGGAACGTGGGCAGTGGCTTCGGCGTCATCGAGGGCGTCGCGCCCTCGTCTGCGATCGGCGCGAGGTGCGCGGCGCCGGGGTTGTCAGCAACGACCTCGAGCGCGTAGTTGCCGTCTTCGACGACGCGCGACAGCACCCCCGTGTACACGCCGTCGGAAGCGTGCGCGTCGGGCGCTTCGCCGTCGTCGCGCAGTCCGAGCTCGAACGCGGGCGCGCCGGGCTTGGTCAGCTTGGCCACGACGCGCGCGCCGACGACCGGGTTCGGCGCGCGCAGCGTCGCGCGCAAGAACCAAGGATCGGGGTAACGTCCGTACCCGGTCACGTCGACGGTGAACGTGAATGCCGACGCGCTGAGCGCGTCGACGCGAAGATCCCCCGCGACCGCACCCGCGGGCGTGAGAACGGGCGTCCAGACCCCGGGCGCCGGGCGCTCGACCCGGAAGATCGCGCCCACCGAAGCCGGCTCGTACGTCACGCCCGGCGGCAGGCTCAGCGGCGTGATCACGGTTCCATCGGGCGCCTTCAGCTGGAACGCCACTTCGCTGTCGACCGGCCACGTTGCGCGAAACGAGGTCGCGCCGTCGAGCTCGTTCACGTGGATCGGCGGCTCCAACGGCTCGTGGGCCGCGGGCCGAGGGAAGGTGCGGGTCGACAGCTGCTCGTGCGTGAGCAACCGGTCCGCGATGTGGTTGTGCCCCCACGCGGAATCGATGGTCCCGCGGTGCGCCCCGTTCGTCTGATCCGCGACCTCCTGCAGCTCCGCGCCTGCGCCGCGGCCGATCTGCTGGGTGAAGATCGGGATCCTCATCCTCCTGAAGGGGGCCTCGAACTGCGCCGCGGCCTTGGTAATCCCGTCGGAGAGGGTGATCATGTATTGAGTGTTGCCGACCTCCGCGTTGTCATCGAAGACCTTGGCGGCGGCAACGAGCGCGCGATCGATGTTCGTCGTGGTGACCATCGGGGCGGCCGTGAGGTCCTTGAACCCGTTGATGATCGCGGCTTGTTTCTGCTTGAGATCTGCCTCCCCGAGCAAGGTCGGCGTCACGACGACCTCGCCGTCGTCGGCGAAGGTCATGACCGCGATGGTGGTCCCCGGCGGTGCCGAGCTCACGTAGGCAGCGGCGCGCTCCTTGGCGAGATCGAAATGAGTCTTCGTCCCGCCGGGGGTGAGCTTCTCGCTCATGCTGAACGAGCGATCGAGGAGCAGCACGGCGAACGTGCCATCCATGAAGATCGCGCGGTGGCAGTTGTCGTCGGGGAGGCGCGGGCGCGTCAGCTCCGACGGCATTCCCGGAGTGGTAATCGACGGAAAGCGCCCGAACGACACTTCGTCGCGCGCACCGGGCCCAAGGCGCTCCTTGTCCGGCCCGTTGGCCAACAGCTCCCACGCAGACCTTCTCCAGTGTCGATATTGAGCCGTACGCCACTTCGCGTCCTCGGTCCCCGGCGCGTCTGCGGTTGGCTCGGTGAGCCCGTCACACGTCTTGTACTTCAGCTCCTGATTGGTCACGCCCGTCTTGGTCCACGCGGGGAACTTCGCATCGTCGTAATGGCTCGGCATGCTCAGCGAGGAGTAGTAACGGGAGGAGCCCATGATGGTCTCGAGCGTGACGTCGCAGCGCCGAGGCTCGCTTTCTCGCTGCAGCCCGGTCGACCGCTCGATGTACTCATCCAACAGGAAGAGCCCGTAGTGCCCGAACTCGTGCGCGAGGACGCGTCCGAAGAACTCAGGCGGGAGCAGCGATTCGTCGCTCTGCTTCAAGAACGAACGGATGGCGCCAAAGCCGCCACGAAGGCTACCGATGGTGTCGGCGCGGCCCGAGCCGGGGCTCGCACTGATGTCCGCGTTCGGACCCTTGCCGTCCTTGAAGACGTACACGTTGCAGATCTGGAGTCGCCCCTCGGTCATCGTGTAGGTCTGCTCGGCGAACGTGCGCAGAGCGTTCGTGAGGTACGTGCGATTGCCGGGGCCGCTGCCATCGAAGTTCCAGCCGACGCTCATCACGAGGTCGACCGAGTCGTCCCCGATCCGGTTGAGTCGATGGCGCGCCGCCTCGGCGTCCGCGACGACGGCCATCGACGACAGGAACGCGAGCCCCGCGACCGCGCAGCGAATCCGTCCCCCCATCCGCGAAGCGTAGCGCAAGTCCGGCGAGCCCCAGGTCACCGGTCGCAAGTCTGGGACACCGCCCCGGGTTGCTCGCGCAGGCGCGGTCGACAGTCAAAAGTCGACAGTCAACAGGCGACTCCCCGAATCGCGACCCGTGATTAGAGCACTCCCACTGCTCGCTCGACCGCACCCGCGAGCGCGCCGACGCGGATCTGCTCGGCGACCCACTCGATCTCCGGCGCGAGCGGGCGATCGTCGGTCACCACGGGGATCTCCGTGCGCACGAACGCGTGCGCCGCCTCGACACCCGACGAGGGCTTGAGCGGCAGGCGTTGATCGAGTCCGGCCGTCGCCGCGAGTACCTCGATCGCCAGGCCACGCCGGACGTTGTCGACGACCCGCATCAGCTTGAGCGCGCTCACCGAGCCCATCGACACGTGGTCCTCCTTACCGGCCGAGGAGGGGATCGAATCCACGCTCGCCGGGTGGCAGTAGATCTTGTTCTCGCTGACCAGCGACGCCGCGGCGACCTGCGCGATCATGAAGCCCGAGTGCAGCCCGCTGTTGGGCGCGAGGAACGGCGTGAGCCCCCCCGAGAGGTGCGGGTTGACCATCTGCTCGACGCGACGCTCGCTGATGTTCGCGAGCTCCGCGAGCGCGATCGCCGCGAGATCCAGGGCCATCGCCAGGTACTCGCCGTGGAAGTTGCCGCCGCTGATCAAGTCAGCGCCGCCGTCGTCCCGGAGGAACACCAGCGGGTTGTCGGTCACCGCGTTCACCTCGACCTCGAGGATCTTGCGCGCCCAACCGAGCGCGTCGCGCGTGGCGCCGTGCACCTGGGGCATGCAGCGGAGCGAGTAGGCGTCTTGCACCTTCCTGCAGTGCACGTGGCTCGAACCGATCTGGCTCGCGTCGGTCGGACCGAGGACCTTGCGGAGCGTGGTGGCGCTCGCCGCCTGCCCGGGATGCGGGCGCACCGCCATCAGCCGCTCGTCGAACGGTCGTCGTGAGCCGAGCAGCGCCTCGAGGCTCATGGCGCCGGCGACGTCGGCGACGCGCGCCAACACCTCGCCGTCGAGGACCGCAAGCGCACCGATCGCGGTCATGTACTGGGTACCGTTGATCAGCGCGAGGCCCTCCTTGGCCTCGAGCTCGATCGGCGTGATGCCCGCCTTGGCGAGCGCCTCGGCCGCAGGCATGAACACGCCGTCGAGCTCGGCCTCGCCCTCGCCGATGAGCGTGAGCGCGAGGTGCGCGAGGGGCGCGAGGTCGCCCGAAGCACCGACCGACCCCTGCGACGGGACCTTCGGGTGCACCCCGCGATCGAGCATCGCGCAGAGGCGGTCGATTACGACGTCACGCACACCGCTGTGGCCCATGGCGAGCACCTGGGCGCGCAGGAGCAGCATGCCCCGCACGACCTCGGTCGCCAGCGGCGTCCCGACACCGCACGCATGGCTGCGAATCAGATTGCGCTGGAGGCGACGGATGTCCGCCGCACCGATGCGCGTCTCGGAGAGCGCACCGAAGCCGGTGTTCACGCCGTAGACGTTCGGTGCGGCATCGCCCCCGGCCGCGAGCGCGTCGATCGCGGCGCGCGCAGCGTTCACTTTGATGCGCGCGTCATCGGCGAGCACGACCTTGCGGCGACGACGCGCAACGGCCTCTAGATCTTCGAGCGAGAACGGACGACCGAGGTACACGGGTTCCATGGGCGCGCGCAACCTAGTGCTTTGGTCGGCAGACCGAAAGCGTTCAACAGGGGCTCACGCCCAGGATCGAATTCCACGGATCCGCCGAAGGCGGGACGTGGGTATGTGAACTATGCTCGTCCGGTGGGGATCGAGGGGGAACAGGGCGACCTCGCGCTCGAGGCCGCCGGCTGCGGCGCGGTGATCGAGGTACCGGACGTGCCGTGGCTCGGCGTCGTCGTCGCCGAGCTAGGCACCGGTCAGCTGGTGCGGGCAAACGCCGCGTTTCTCGACCTGGTGGGGTACACCGCAGAAGACGTCGCCGCAGGCCGGTTGAACCTGACCACGCTCGAAGCAGCGGCCCAGCTCGGCGCCGAGGGGCGCGACGGGCCCCTCGAGAAGACCTATCGCCGAAGCGACGGCACAGTGCGTCATGCGTGGGTCACCGGGATGGACCTCCCGGGCCACCCGGGCCTCGCCATCTCGTACGTGTTCGACCTGACGGAACAGCAACGCACCGTGGCTGCGTTGCGCGAGAGCGAGGAGCGCGCACGGCGGTTCGCCGAAGCGAGCTTCGAGGGAATCGTCCTTCACGAAGCGGGTCGAATCGTCGACCTGAACGAGGCCGCGCTCGGGATCATCCGGGCGCGGCGCGAGGAGCTGATCGGAAGGCCGATCCTGGACTTCGCGGATCCGTCTTCGCACGGGCTGATTCGCGAGAACATCGAGCGTCAGTATCGGGAGCCCTACGAGGTCGTCGGCCGCCGGGCAGACGGGACGACCTTCGCGGCCGAGTTGCTCGGCAAGCCCGTGATGCTGCAAGGGCGCATGGTGCGCGTGACGGCCCTGCGCGACCTCACCGAGCGCAAAAGGACCGAGGAGGCGCTGAAGAACGCCGAAATCGCGCTGCGCGATGCGCAAAAGCTGGAGAGCCTCGGCCTGCTCGCCGGCGGCATCGCGCACGACTTCAACAACCTCCTCGGGATCGTGCTCGGATTCGCCGCGCTCGCGGCTCGCGAGCTCCCCGAGACGGCGCGCGCGCGCTCGTACCTCGTCGAGATCGAGCGCGCCGCACACCGAGGCGCGGAGCTCGCGCGACAGATGCTCGTCTACTCGGGGCGGAGTCCGAAGACGGTCGCACCGACGGATCTCGACGCGATCGTGCGGGACATCGCCCGTCTGGTCGTCGCATCGTCGTCGAAGAAGGTCAGCTTCGAGCTGGTGCTCGGGAGCGCGGCCGACGGCCGAATTCTCGGCGACCGCGCGCAGGTCCAACAGGTCGTGATGAACCTGCTCACCAACGCGGTCGAGGCGATCGGAGGCGGCCGCGGCAGGGTCCGCGTCACCACCTCGGCGACCATTCTCACCGCCAACGAGAAGCCTCCGGCCGGTGGAGGGGAGCGTCTCCCCGCCGGGCGCTATCGGGTCCTCGAGGTCACCGACGACGGGTGCGGAATGGACGAGGCCACCGTTGCACGCATCTTCGACCCATTCTTCAGCACGAAGGCGACCGGTCGAGGGCTCGGCCTCTCGTCGATGTTGGGCATCCTCCGGGGACACCGCGCCGGTCTCGAGATCGAGAGCGCGCTCGACGAGGGATCGACCTTTCGGGTCTACCTCCCCGTCGACGTCGGCCCTCCTTCGCGCGAAGCCGCACCGCTCGCCGAGGTACCGTCCGGCGCCCGCACGCGTGGCGCCGTGCTCGTCGTCGATGACGAAATCGCCCTCCTGAAGGCGACGAGCGCGATCCTCCGCGAGCGCGGCCATCGGGTGCTCGAGGCGCACGACGGGGTCGAGGCCCTGCGCCTCTTCCGGGAGCACCGGGGCGAGATCGCCGTGGTGCTGCTCGACCTCCTGATGCCGGAGCTCGATGGACGCGAGACGCTCGGCGCGCTTCGGAAGCTCGACCCCCTGCTGCGAATCGTTCTCACCAGCGGCTTCGACGCCCACGAGGTGCTCGATGGCGTCCGCGGCGTGACGTTCCTCGCCAAGCCCTTCACCGCCAAGGGCCTCCTCGCGGCCATCGAAGCCGCGAGCTGATCAGCCCGGTCCGGAGACGGGAATCCGGACGACGAACGTGGCGCCCCCGCCCGGGGTCTCGTGGACGAGCACCTCGCCACCGTGGGCATCGACCACGTGCTGCACCAACGAGAGGCCGATGCCGCTGCCACGCACCTGTCGATCGCCCGCGCGTTTGCCACGGTAGAACCGCTCGAAGATGCGCTCCCGGTCGTCGGGGTCGATGCCTGGGCCACGATCGACGACCTGGATGGCCACGAAGTCCGCGCCGTCTTGGCCGACTTCGACGCGTACGCTCTCGGTGCCCGGCGCGTACTTGATCGCGTTCTCGACGAGGTTGATCACCGCGAGCTGCAACGCGCGCTCGTCGACGACCGCCTCGACCACGCCTTCACGGAAGACCGTCTCGAGCTTCATCCCCTCGGTCTCGGCTCGGTAGCGGCAGGCATCGACGGCACGGCCGACCACCGACACCACGTCCGCCGGCGCGAAGTCGTATGCGGCCTTGCCGCGTTCGACGCGCGCGAAATCGAGCACGTTCTCGATGAGCGCGGTCAACCGCTCGCTCTCGCGGACGATGATCGACAAGTACTCCTTGCGCTTCTCGTCGGAGGCGACCCGCCCCGTCATGAGCAGCTCGCCGAACATGCGCACCAGCGCCAGCGGCGTCTTCAGCTCGTGCGAGACGTTCGCCACGAATTCACCGCGCAACGCAGCGAGCCGACGTTCCTGCGCGGTCGCGAGCAGCAGGGCGACCACGCCGGCCACCACGACGATGCACGAGAGCGCGAGCAGCGACATCTCGAGGAGCCGACGCCGACGCGCCTTGTCCGCGAGCTCGCCCGATGCGGTCGGCGCGACTTGCAGACGCCAAGCGTAGAGCGTCGTCGGGAAGCGCTTGGCGACGATGAGATCGCTCTTCGAGAGCGGGACGCCGAAGACGACGCGGCCCTCGTCGTCGACGATGTTGACGCGTGCCGTCGCCGTGCGTGCATCGGGCACGACCTGCTCGAGCAGCTCGCGCGCGACTGCGTCCCGATCGTGGTTCACGACGACCAGGCGTTCGGCGGTCGACCCGTCCGGCCGCACCTGCTGCGCACGCCAATAGGTCAACAGGTAGAAGACACCGTCGTACGAGCGATGCAGGTGCTTGAGCTGTCCGAAGGGCAGCGTGGAGAGATCGAGATCGCCGAGGATTCGACGCAGCAGGAGCAAGCGAAATCCGTCGTCGGCGGGGCTCGGGACGCGCGAGGCGAACGCGACGACCTCGCGCGCAGGCGTGCTCTCGAACACCAACACGTGCGCGACGGTCGGAGTCTGCCGCGCGACCTGCGCGCGCCATCGGCGTGGGATCTCGTCGGAACGGCCCCCCTCACCGAGCGCCATCACGGCGTCGTCTGCCTCGACGATCGCCCGGTCGACGCGGTCGACCTTCTCGTCGGCCAGACCGAGCGTCGCCTCGAATACCGCCTGCGCGCGGATGGCTTCGAGCTGGAACGTGGTGCGGTAGGTGACGACGGCGAGGACGACCGCCGCGATGATGATCACCGAGACGAGCACCCACGTCCGCACGCGGGCGATGCGGCTCTCGTCAGGCAAGAGGCCCCGTCAGCGGCGCGCCGGACGCACCGGCTCGATCACCTGGAAGGAACCCGTGGAATCGCTGCCACGCGAGATCTGGACGCCGCGGTCGTTGACGAACTCGGCGAACTGATCGGCGACGTAGGCCAGCGCGTGCACCTCGTCCTCCCCGAACGGTTGACCGTCGGTGTGATCGGCGAGCTCGAGAGCGCCCAGGAAGCGTCCATGGAAGCGCATGGGCACGACGACGATCTGCTTGGGCGCGGCGTGCCCGGCCTGCTGGTAGCGCTCGCGCGTCCAGCGATCGTCCCCCGCAGCGTCCTTGACGAGGATCGGCTTGCCGGTCTTGAGGGAGGCCCCGACGAGCCCGGAGCCCTCCCGCGTCCGTACGTTCACCACGCTGGTATTGGGAGCGCGCGCTTTGACGACGACGAACTCCTTCGCGTTGATGTCGTAGAAGTGCACGAGCGTGACGATCGTCGGGATCTTCTCGCGCAAGAGCTCGGTGACGAAGTCCGCACCGTCGAGCGCGTCACGCATGAAGTGCAGGTCGTGCATCGACTCGAAGAGCTCGGTCGTGAGGTCGTCGGGTCGAGTCGATCGAGGCATCGGCTCGGACGCGGGAGCCGCGAACGGATCGGGCGCGGCGGAGACCTTGGGAGCCGCGGGAGCTGCGGCGACGGCGGGAGCAGCGGGGGCGACGACGGGCGCAGGCGCGGGCGCAGGCGCAGGCGCAGGCGCGGGCGCAGGCGCGGGCGCAACGGGGGCAGGCGCAGGCGCAGGCGCAGGCGCGGGCGCGGGCGCAGGTGCAACGGGGGCAGGCGCAACGGGAGCCGCCTTGATCGCCGTCGACGGGGAGACGATCGCTTCGACGGCCGGCGGCACGTGCACCGGCACGGCGGTGGGCTTCGCGGGGCGTGCGGCTTCGACGGCAGCGTTGATCTCGCTGGCCATGCCCTTCGCGTCGATGACCGCGCGCATCTGACCGCTCGGGCTGGTCGGGACGGGGGCGGGACTCGCGGGGGCGCTCGCCGGGCCGCCGGCGTACTTCACGTCGGGGTCGGCACCGCGCCAGTCCTTCCACGTGAGGGCGACGAGCGGCGCGCGCAGAGGACGCCCCGTCCACTCGTGGTCGAAGACCGCGAGCTGGACGAGCCTTCCGGCAGGCGCGTTGGCCTTGTCGAGCTCGGCGCGCACGTCGTCGAGGTTGGCTCGCGCGACCGCGAGCGCGATCGGTCCGGGGGTGCCCTCGGGCAACAGGATCGCGAGCTCGCGATAGGTGATCGGTGCACGCGGTCCCGGGTCTTCGTTCTTGCGGAAGAAGATCTTGCCGCGCTCGATCGGCGCCGCGATCGGGGCGGGCGCGGCGCGCGGCGGCTCGGGGGTGGTTGGCCGCGGCGGTCCGGCGGGTGCGGCGGGTGCGGCCATCGGGGTCGGGGTCTTCACGCGACGGCCGAGGGCGCTCGCCGCCGTGGCTGCCGGAGACCGCGAGGCATCGCCGCTGGATGGCGGGGGGACGGAGGCGGGGCGACCATGAATGGTCACGCCGTCGGTGACGAGGGGCGCGTCTTCCGGCGCTTTGCTCACCACGTAGCGCGTGCGCGTCAGCCCATTGGTCGCTCGATACCCGTCGGCGAGGACCTCGATGGTGAAGTTGGCGAGCGGCGCCGTGTCGCGCGCGCTCGAACGCCCTTGGGCGAGGGCGCCCTGCCAGGTCGCCGCCTCGACGGTGAGCCGTTGCGATGAGCCCCCGGGCGACAACGACGAGACCTCGACGAACCAGCGCATGTCCGAGGAACCCTTCTACCTCAGTTCGCGCCCGTCGGCGCGAATCTCGTACGAGCGCTCGCCGCAATGTCGCGACGGTGTTGCGAGCCGGCCAGGTGGATGGCGTCTACAGCCTGATAGGCCCGTTCCGCAGCTTCGTCCACATCTCGACCACGCGCGGTCACGCACAGCACCCGCCCGCCGTTCGACACCAGCATTCCGTCCTGGAGCTTGGTACCCGCGTGGAGGACGGAAACGGTCTCCACCGTCGCCGCGGCCTCGAGCCCACGGATCGGGTCGCCCGTTCGAGGCGTACCTGGATAGCCGAACGCGGCAATGACGACGGCGAGGGCCGGATCGGCGAGCACCGGCGGCGGCGCGACCGCGAGCGAACCGAGGTCGCCCCGGGCGGCGCCCTCGAGGTAGGGAACCAGGTCCGCATCGAGCCGGGCCATCAGGACCGCGGTCTCGGGGTCCCCGAAACGCACGTTGAACTCGAGCACGTTCATCGTGCCGTCGTCCGCGATCATCAGGCCGGCGAACAACGCCCCCCGAAACGGGCGTCCCTCGGCCGCGAGCCCTGCCACGGCAGGTGCGATCACGTCGCTGACGATCCGTGCGTGGAGCTCGGCCGTGACGACCGCCGGCGGGGAGTACGCGCCCATCCCGCCAGTGTTCGGTCCGCGGTCGCCGTCGAAGATCCTCTTGTGGTCCTGGGCGGCCGCGAGCGGGACGAAGGTGCGACCGTCGCAGATGGCGTGAAAGGACACCTCCTGTCCGGTGACCCGTTCCTCGATGACCACCCGGGCGCCGGCCTCTCCGAAGACCCGTTTCCGCATCATGTCGTCGATCGCGGCGCAGGCTTCCTCGACATCGGCGGCGACGACGACGCCCTTGCCCGCCGCGAGCCCATCCGCCTTGACGACCAGGCCGCGTCCCGCCTCCCGAACGTAGCGCTCGGCTGCATCGGCGTCGTCGAAGACGGCGAACCCGGACGTGGGGATGCCGTGGCGCTTCATGAACTGCTTGGTGAAGGCCTTCGAACCCTCGACCTCGGCTGCGGCCCGCGAGGGGCCGAACGCGCGAATGCCCGCGTCGGCGAGCGCGTCGACGAGCCCCGCACAGAGCGGCGCTTCGGGGCCGACGACGACCAGATCGACACGCTCGCGGAGCGCCGTGGCCACGACGCCCGGAACGTCGTCGGCCCCGCCGGAGAGACAACGCGCGTCGCGGGCGATGCCCGCGTTTCCCGGGAGAGCGAGCGTCTCGGCGACGAGCGGTGAGCGGGCAATCGCCTTCACCAGTGCGTGCTCGCGCGCACCGCCACCCACGACCAGGACCCGAAGCGGCTTCTCGGTCATATCAATCATGAAGAAGGCCGGCGGATACCGCGGACGGCTTCGACCGTCGAGACTCGTTCATGGACATGCGAAACCCGTCGCCTTCACGCAGACGGGCTTGTCGTCGAAGAAGAACCCGTTGCAGCAGGTCGAGCCCGTCGGGAACGCCGCGGCGCAGGACGCGGTGCACGGGCACTTGGTGCACCCGAGCGCGGGAACGAACGGAACGCACGCACCCGCGTGGCAGAACTGGTCGTTCGGGCACCGCTTGCCGCATGCGCCGCAGTTGTTGAAGTCGTTCGCGAGGTCGACGCAGCCGAAGGCCGCCCCGATGGGGCACTTGGTCCTGCCGGTTGGACAGGCACCGGTGCACACCCCCGCACTGCACGATTCGCCGGCGGCACAGACCTTCGCGCACGAGCCGCAGTGCCTCGGGTCGGTGTTGAAGTCGGTACAGACGTCGGCGGCCGAGCACCAGTCGAGCCAGGGTCGGCACCAACACTCGCCGCGGCCATTGCAGATCGCGTCGCCTCCACACACCTTGCCGCACGTCCCGCAGTTCTTCGTGTCGGTGGCCACGTCGACGCATTGGGTGCCGCACACCGGGACGTCGCCGGGGCACCGGCACACGCCGGCGGTACACGTCGCTCGATCGGCGCAGATCGTCCCTGCGTCGCCGCAGCCAGCGTCGCTCGTATCGGCGACGGCATCCTTGCCGACCTCGGCGCCCGTCTCGGGGAACGAATCGCCCGCGGCTCCGTCGTCCGGACCCGCCGTGTCGGGGTCGACCTCGGGGACGGTCGCATCGCCGGATTCTCCCAAGCTCGCGTCCTCGACCCCGACGTCCGCCGGAACGAACTGGAATTCGGGGTAATTGCAGGCCGAGATCGTGAGCACGAGGGCGCATGCCGCGCGTGTTTGCCACGCGATGCTCGTTCGGCCCATCCCGAACATTCTATCCCACGGGCGACCTTCGCGCCGCGGCGCTAGCATCAGGGGCGTGGAGGCTCGCGCATACCCTCGCTATCGCGTCTGGCTGCCTGTCCAACTCTCGGGGGAAGCGCCGTCCTCGTCTCCGTCACCTCCGTCGCGCCCTTTGATCGAGGGTTCCATCGGCCGGCTTGCAGATGGCACGCCGGCACCTTCTCCCTCCGAGGCGATCGCTGTGAGCAAGGACGCGAGCGAGGGGGGCATGTTCCTCTCCTCGAGCGAGCCGCTCGCCGTCGGGGGCGCCGTGCGCGTGACGTTCACCGTGATCGAAAGCGGCAGTCCTCGTACCTACGAGGCGGCCGCGACCATCGTTCGCATGGAGCCAAACGTCGACGATCCGGACGGCCTCTGGCCGTTTCGCGTCGCGGTGCGCTTCGAGGCGCCCATCCCCGGGCTCGCGGCGACGCTGGCCGAGATGCAGCGCGAGTTGGAGCAGGTCAAGTAGGTCGGCGCTACATGCCGCCGAGGATTCTGAACGAGTCGGCTTCGCGCACGAGCACGAGACGGTTGTCGCGAACCGCGCGGTGCCATTCGTCGCCCGTCGAGGTGGGGACCTGGAACGAAGCGGTGTACGTGAAGAACACGTGAATCTGGCCGCCCTCGGCCTCGGCGACGCGGTGGTACTTGATCTCGTAACGAATCGCCTTGGTCTGCTTGAAGCGACTCGTGAGGTACTCGCGGAGACCGTTGTAGTCGATGTCGTCGCTCGACTTGGCGTTGCCGCCCGTCTCGAAGTAGCGCGGCGAGGCCATGCCCACGAGCGCCTCGACGTCGCGGTCCTCGACCGCGCGGCGGTACTTCTCGCAGAAGCCGATGACCTTGCGGTTCTCGCTGGTGTCCTCGACCGAGGTGTTGGGGATGAAGCTCGAGGCGCACCCGAGGGGCGCGAGCAGGGCGAGTCCGAGGGCGAAGGCGAGCGGGCGAAAATTCATGTGAGGTGGGATGCGGGCAGAAACGACCGGCACCCGCCGACTCATTCCCGCCCTGCTTCATTCCGTCAATCCGGTGCGCGGGGCAAGCCTGGGCGGATGGAGCACCGAATTCACATACCCCGGTCCCGCCTCCGGCGGATCCCGGGAATCACACCGCGAGGCCGGGCATGGGACCGCCGGTGCAGTAGCTCGGGTTGCCGAACGTCTTCACGTCGGTGCGGCCCATCGCGTGACACAACGACACGAGGAGGTCGTTGTGGGTGCGCCCCTTGTTGCTCGCGTCGCGCCCGAAGCTCACGAGGCGGCCGGTCTTGAAGTATCCGCCGCAAGAACCGGCGAGCACGAACGGCATGTCGTGGTGGCTGTGGGTCGGGCCGACCGACAGCTCGCTGCACCACCAGATGACCGTGTTGTCGAGCATCGTCCCGTCGCCCTCGGGAACCTTCTTCATCGCATCGATGAGATACGCGAGCTGCTCGGCGAACCACGTCTTGACCTGCGAGAGCTTGCCCTGCGATTCGAGGTCGCTCTCGCCGGTGTGGGAGAGCGCGTGGTGCCCCTCGTTGAACCCGAGCCACGGCGAGCCCGGGGTGGGCCCGGCGTGCGACCACATGATGGAGCCGACGCGGGTGAGATCACACGCGAGCGCCATCACCAGCATGTCCATCTGGAGCTTGCCGAGCGCGGGGTAGCCGAACAGGCTCGTCGGGTCGATCGACGGGCGCGTCGGCCGCGAGCACGTTGCGCCGAGCGTCGCACCTGGTGCCGACAGGCGCAGCTCGAGGTCTCGGATCGCGTCGGCGTGGATCTGCAGCTTCTGCCGATCCTCCTTGGAGGCCTTGGTCTTGAGGCGCGCGAACTGTTTGCTCACGGAGTCGAGCACGCTCTTTCGCTCGTTCCGCAGGCGCAACAGACCGCTCGGATCGGCGCCGAGATCGGCGAACACCCGATCGAACAGGACGCCGGGGTCGTTGTTCGGAGCGATCGGTTGGTTCGCGTCGAGGTACGCGATGCGGCCGCCGACCTGGTTGAAATCCGAGAGCACCCCGAGCTCGAGCGACGGAAATCGGGTGACCGCGCCGAGCCCCTTGGCGACGAACTGGTCGACCGAGATTCCGCCGCCCCAACCCACCGGATCGCCGGTGTCCATCCGTTTGCCGCCCGAACCGAGGGGATCGGCGAGGCAACCGGTCCCGGTGAGCAGCGCGCCCATCCCCTCTTGATGGGTGTCGCCCGGCCCGTACTCCGCCGACAGCATGTCGACGTTCTTGAAGAACAGCAGGTCCTTCTTGTGGGGCGCGAGCGCGGCGGGGATGCCCGCGATGGTGAAGTCCGTCTCGCTCCCGACGACCTGCCAGTCCTTCCGCACGATCCCGTGCGGCGTGTAGAACACGACGAGCCGCTTGGGGAACGACGGCGGCACCGCACGCGCGCGACCACCCCCGAGGGTCGAGAGGAGCGGCAGCGACACCGCCGTGCCGAGCGCGCCGCGAAGGAACTGACGACGACTGGGCAACATCACGGGGCCCCCTTGTCGGCGAGCGCGACGGGGCGACGGAACCGGAACGCGTCGGAGACCGCGAGCTGCACCAGGAGCTCGCGGAGGTCGCGGCCCGACGCGGCAAACGACTTGCGGAGCCGCTCCATCGTGCAGCGATCGGCTTCCGTTTCGGCGCGGCCGTACCCGTAGCGGAACCACTGCGTGACGATGCAGTCGCTCACCTGCTGCGAGCTCACGAGCTTCTTGGAGAGCTCGACCACGCCGTCGAAGGTGCCGGGGACGTCGGTGCCGATGATCTCGCCAGTCGCGTCGATCGGCTTGCCTGCCTCGGATTTGATGAACCGGCCGATGCCGTCGAAGTGCTCGAAGCCGAAGCCGATCGGGTCCATCAGCCTGTGGCACTGCCGGCAGGTCTCGTCCTTGGTGTGCTCGGCGAACCGCTCGCGGGCGCTGGTATTGGGCTTCGGGTCGGGCGCCTTGATGACGATGTTGGTCGGAGGAGGCGGGAGCAGGTCGCAGAACAGCTTCTCGCGCACGAACTTGCCGCGGTGGATCGGCGAGGGCTGGTTCGGCTTGGCGTTCATCGCGAGGAACGCACCCTGGGTGAGGAAGCCCACGCGCTGCGAGGGATCGAGGTCGACCCGGACGAACCCGCTGCCGGAGGGCGCGGGAACGCCGTAGAACGCCGCTAGGCGCGCGTTGACGAAGGTCGTGGGCGTGGTGAGGAACGCGTCGAGCGTGCCCTGTCGCCAGAACACGTCTTTGATGAACAGGCGAGTCTCTTCGGCGAAGTCGTTGCGAAGCTCGGGGCTCCAGTCGGGGTAGACGTCGCTCGCCTTGAGCACGTTCGCGATGCGCGAGAGCGCGAGCCACTCCTCGTGGAAATGGGCGACCATCCCCTCGGCCTTCGGGTCGGCGAGCATCCGTCTCGCCTGCACCTCGATCTCGGCCGCCGAGGACAGTCGTCCGGCAGCCGCCTCGGCGAAGAGCTCGTTGTCGGGCATCGACCCCCAGAGCAGATACGACAGACGCGATGCCATCTCGTAGGGCCCGAGAGGCTGCGCGAGGCCGTCGCTCACGGGCCCGGCGCCGAGCTCGACGCGATAGAGGAACGCAGGCGACTGAAGCATCGCGACGAGCACGAGCCGCAGACCGTCTTTGAACGCGCCTGACTGCGCCCGGCCCGCCTCGAACACCTCGAGCAGCTCGTCGCGCTCCACGGGTTCGAGTGGCCGACGGTAGGCCTGGAGCCCGAACTTCTGGATGAAGGTCTTCGCACAGACACGCGCCGCGTCGGTCGCGAGCGCACCGGCGGGATCGCAGGCGAGCACGAACGGGAGACGGTCGACCGCGCGCGCGGCGAGCCGCTCCGCAGCGACCATGTATGCCTCGGCAAGCGCCGGGGTGACCGAGAGCACGTTCGCGTCGTTGGTGAACCCGTGCGACTCCTCTTCACTGGGGAACGCGCGGGCAGGCGCGGTCTGGTCGCCCAACAGATCGCGGACGGTGGCGTCGTACTCGAACCGCGTGAGGCGACGCACCGGCGAGGGTCCCGGGTCGGCCGAGCACGCGTTGGTGCTGATCGGCGGTGTCACCGGATCGGAGGGCGCGTCCCCGATGAAGCCTGCGTTGCACGCCGGTGCGAGCGCGAGGGCTCCGGAGAGGAGCATGGTGGCCCACAGGCCCGACACCGCTCCCGACGACCGCATCGGCCCTAAGCAAGCCACGTTTCGAGTGGGAAAGCCACGGATCCGCCGAAGGCGGCGGTGGGTATGTGAGTTCCAGGCCGAGTCCGAGGCGGGTACGCTCGGACGATGCGTTCGCCGGTCACGGTCGCGCTCGCGGTGCTGGCTGCGACGCAACTCGGCTTCGTCCCCCCGAACTTCGCCCGCAAGGCTCGGCCGCGGGGCGGGGCCCACGTGACCATCGTGAACTCGGGTGACATGTACGACTTGATCAACACGACCGACTGCATCCCCTGGCCGAACGACGAGACCAAGGCGCTCGGCGGGCAGAGCGGGTGGAAGGGCTGGAGCCCGCAGAACGGCGACCACGGCACGGCGATCGCGCGGACCAAACACTGCTTCCTCGACCGGACCCTCGTGTTCGTGAAGATCGGCGACTACTTCGTCGCGATGGGCGCGGACGGCGTGAAGTTCGACGCCGGCGCGCTCGACGATCTCCCGCTCTTGACCAAGTGAATTTCGCGGCCGCGTGACGCACGACCGCGCGCGGACTATCGCCACAGGCGATGCGTGATCCCTACGGCATCGTCGGCCGGACCATCGACCGCCGCTACCTGGTCTCGCGTTTCGTCGCCGAGGGCGGCTTCGGCGTGGTCTACGAGGCCGAGGCCGTCGCGCTCGGCGTCAAGGTGGCGATCAAGGTCCTCCGCAGCGAGATCGTCGCGTCCTCGCCCGAGGCTCGTGCCCGGTTCGACCAGGAGGCCCGGGTGCTCGCGCGCCTGCGCCACCCCGGCATCGTCTCGATCACCGACGCGTCGCACCTCGACGACGGAACCCCGTACCTCGCGCTCGAGTGGATCGACGGCGAAACCCTCGATCGGTACCTGGAGCGAATGGGCGCGCTGCCCCTCGACGACGCGCTCCGTCTGCTCGGACCGGTGGCGAACGCGATCGCCCACGCCCACGCCCAGCAGGTCATCCATCGCGACCTCAAGCCCTCGAACGTGATGATTGGTCGCACCGCCGAGCGCGACGAGGCGAAGGTCCTCGATTTCGGGCTCGCGCGATGGAGCAATGCGAACGGGGTTCGCACCACCAGCGAGAGCGGCACCGGGCTCTCGATCGGCTTCGCGGCGCCGGAGCAGTACGGCAAGGAGTTCGGTCCGGTCGACGAGCGCGCCGACCAGTTCGCGCTCGCGGCCGTGGTGTGGGCGAGCCTCACCGCGAAGGCACCCTTCGCCGGCGAGACGCTCACCGAGGTGATGTGGGCGACGTGCATGAACCCGCGCCGCCCGCGCCTCGCCGCGGAGCGCCCCGATCTTCCGGCTGCCGTCGACGACGTCCTCCAGCGCGCGCTCTCCATTCGTCCCGAGGCCCGGTTCAACTCCATCAAGGAGCTATGGACCGCGCTGGAGGAGGCCGCGCGGCACGGGGACGACGGGGGGGTTCGCACTGCCCGCGCCGCGCCGCCGACCGAGGCCAAGGGAAGCATCCCCGACGTCGCCACCCTGCCCTCGCCCGATCTGAACGCGATGGCGCCGCGCACCCAGGTGTCGGGATCCCTCGGGATCGCGCCGACGCAGCCCGCGCCGATCACCGGGCCGGCCGGAACGTCACCCACCGGCGCAGGGCCATCGCCGCGTTCGTCACGTCCCCCCCCGCGGAGCGAGCCTGTCTCGGCCGTACCCTCGACGCGCGCATCGACCGCGACCCGCTGGGGAATCCTCGTCGCGCTCGGCGCCGCCGTCGGTGCCGCCGTGTTCGCGGTCTGGCCGCTCGTCGCCCCCGTGGGTCCGAGGCCGCTGCCGAGCCACAAGCCGATCGCCACCAGCAAGCCTGCGCCAAGCGTGTCGGCGCACCCTGCCCTCGGCCCGTGCGGCGTCCTCGCCGAGAGCGAAGCGTGCATCGAGGGCACCCACTTCATCCGCGGCCCCGCCGACTGTGCGACCATCGATCCGCTCCACCGCGCGGCGTGCCCACCCACGAGCGTCGAGGTCGCGAGGTTCGTCCTCGATCGATTCGAGGTATCGGTCGCCCAGTGGAGCGAGTGCGTCCACGCGGGCAAGTGCCCCGCCATCGGCGCGCCCGATCCCAAGCTCCCGATGCGCAACGTCACGCAGGCGAATGCCGCGGAGTACTGCGCCTACAAGAAGAAGCGTCTGCCGACCGATGACGAATGGGAGCTCGCTGCCGCGGGCAAGAGCCACCGTTCGTTCCCCTGGGGCAACAGCCGGCCCAGCCCTGCGTTGGCCATCTACACGAGCGCCGAGCCAACGCCCGGTCCTGCGGCCGTCGACGCTCCGTCCGGCGAGACGCCGGAGCACGTGCTCCACCTCGCGGGCAACGTGGCGGAGTGGACCAAATCTTCAGCCCCGTCGACCGCGCCTTGGCCGGACGGCGTGCCCCCGAGCGAGGGCCCACGGGCGTGGGTGCGTGGCGGCGGGTACGATGCGAGCGAGGACCGACTCCAGACCTTTGCGCGCGAGGCGTATCCTACCGACACGATCTCGCCGTCCATCGGCTTCCGCTGCGCACGCGCGCCCAAGTGACCCCCAAGTGACTCGCAGTAGTCGACGATGAGCGACCTCGACACCGACGCCCCCGAAGACGACCCGGAGACCGCGGATCTCCGCGCCGAGGGCGTCGCGGCGTCGAGATCACCCCGCACGCTCCTCGGCGGCGTCGCCCTGTTCGCGCCCACCGCGTACGCAGCTGCCGTGGTGTTACGCGATGCTCCGCATGCCCCGTGGCTGCGCGTCGTCATCGGCGCGACCGCGCTCGCGACGGTCGGACGCGTGTCGGCGATGCTCGACGATCTGCCCGCCAACGCACGCGCGGCGGGAAGGGTCACGCTCGGCTCTGCGGTGGTCGCAGCGACGCTCGCCGCCGGGCACCCGGGGGTGGACGTATCGCCGCTCACCCGCGTGGCGATCGTCCTCGCCTCCTCGATCGGCGCGGCGGCATCGGTCTTCTGCGCGACCACCATCCCCGGTCTGGGCGGCGTCGGCGCGATCGCCACCACACGTGCATCGCTCGCCGCGCGAGTCGTGGTGCTCGCGTGGCTCTTGTCGGGTGCGCTCTTCGCCGCGTCGTTCCTCCCCAAGGGGTTCGGCCAGGACCTGCGCATTCCGGTCGCGTCGATGACCGTCGCTGGCGCGATCGTGTTTCTCGTCGCGACGGCGCGTCGACGCCGGCACGAGCTCGGCGCCCGCGAGCGCCACGAGCTGCTGCTCGGCGGGGCGACGTTGGCCGTGCCGCTCGCGATCCCGGTGGTGACCGGCCTCTCGCCGTTTTCCGCGTTCCCGCGGGTCGAGACCTTGCTGGTGCTCCCCGCGCTCGCGCTGTCGGCGGCGGCGCTCGTCGCGCAGCTCGCCTCCGATCCCGTGTCTGCCGCAGGTCGCGTCGCACGTGCGTGGGCCGTGCTCATCGCCGGCGTCGTCGCCGCGTTCGGCTTGCTCGTCGCCGCTCCCGACTCCCCCATCGCAGGCCTGTTCGTCGGCGTGGCCGTCGGGCTCTCGGTCGACGCGCTCGCCCGCGCGACGGGTCTCGAGCGCTTCCGCATGCCGACGTTGCGGGGTGCGTTGCGCCGCGCGCGTGATGCCGCGACCACCAGCGATCCGAACGACGTCGCGCGCGGCGTGCTCGCGAGCGTGCGCGCGCTCGCGGGCGATCCGCTCTCGACCGAGCGCCCGGCGGCGCCGCGCCTCTTGTTGTTCTCGCCGCTCCGCGAGGTTGCGCTCGATGCGGCGGGCGAGCCGCGCACCCGCTCGCCCTTGCCGGAGGACGAGCCGTTCCCCGATCCCGACGCGCCGTCGCCGATCTCGCGCGTCGTCCCGTCGGAGCTGCTCCGCCTCGCGGTCGAGGAGCCTCTCGGTGTGGTGCGGGCGAGCGTGCTCTCGGCCCTCGAGGTACGCCGGCCCGATCTTCGATCCGCGCTCCGCTTCCTCGAGGGACGCGAGGCCGCGGCGGTCGTCGCCATCGTCGTCGACGGAGAGCTCGATGGTCTGTTGCTCGTCCCCGAGGGCCGACGCACCCGCGAGCTGGGGCTCGCCGAGGTGCGCGCCCTCCGCACGATCGCGCGCCTGTGCGCGACGCGGCTCTCGCTCGAGGCGGCGCTCGCCCGCGCTTCGGCCCGTGCCCAGCGCGCCGAGCACCGCGCGCGGGATCTCGAGCACGTCATCGAGCGCTCGCATCACGACAACGAGCGACTCTCGGCCTCGATTACGAGCGCGTCCCGCCCACTCGAGCGCGCGATCGAGGCGACCGGCTACGCGCCCGCCTCCCGTGCGCTCCTCGCGGAGCTCGATGCGCTCGCCCCGTCGCCCGAGCACCTCGTGCTGTTGCATCGTCCGGGCACCGATCCACTCCCCTGGCTGGCCCGCCTTCACCAGAAGAGCGGCAAGAAGGGCGCGCTGCACGTCGTCGACGCCGGCCGCCACGACGGGGCCGATCCGCTTCACTGGTCGGATCCATGCTCGTCGCCAATCGAGCTCGCCCGCGACGGCACCCTCGCAGTGCTCGGCGCCCAGGCGTTGCCGCGCGAGGCGCAGCGTCGTTTGCTCTCCGCGCTGGCCTTCCGCGAGGGACCGGGTTCGGACCCGACGCCGGTCGACCTTCGCCTGGTCATCGCGGTCGCATCCATCGACCCCGAGCACGACACGCTCGCCCGGCTGCAGAGCGCGCTCGATCCGGCCTTGCTCCCGCACCTCCGAACCGCGCCGCTCCGGGTGCTCCCCCTGGCGCGCCGCGTCGAAGATCTCCACGCGCTCTGCCTCGATCGGCTCGCGTCCCTCGGCACCGCGCTGGTCGGCAAGCCGTTGGGGCTCGCGCCCGAGGCGTTCGCGCTGCTGGTCGAACACCCCTGGCCCGGCGACGATCTCGAGCTGGACGACGTCCTCGCGCGCGCGGCCCTCGTCGCCGTCACGGAGCGGGCGCCGCGCGTGGAGCCGAAGCCGCTGATGGCGCTGCTCGGGCCGCCCGATCGCAACGACAGAGCGTCTTCTCCTTGACCTCCGGGCAGCGCGCAGGCCTAATTTCCCGCTGCGAGGCCGCTCCATGCTCGAAGACGTTCCCGTGATTCTCGTCGCCGACGACGACCCTGACATGCTCGCGTTGGTGACCCGTCACCTGCGCACGATGAAGTGCAAGATCGTCGAGGCGAGCGATGGCGAAATGGCCCTCGCGCTCGCGCACAAGGAGCTCCCCGAGCTCATGATCCTCGACGTGATGATGCCGGGAAAGAGCGGCTGGGAGGTCTGCAAGGCCGTCCGCGAGGACGAAAGCCTGAAGGACACCGGCGTGATCATGCTCACCGGCATCGGCGAGACGCTCAACGCGATGACCTCGCCGCTCTACGGAGCGGACGAGAACATCGACAAGCCGTTCGAGTTCCCCGAGCTCGATTTCAAGATCAAGAAGGTCCTCTCCGAGCGCCGTCGCGCCAAGAAGGAGCGGGCCGAGGCTGCCGGCAAGAAGCCGAAAGCGAAGTCGGGCAGCAAGTCGGCTTGACCGCGTATCGCGGCGGCGACGAACCGCCGCGCGAGCACCGACCTCGAAGGCTCTGGCTCACGCCGGGCGGTCGCGGGATTGCTAGCCTGTACGCGGTCGCGTCCGTGCTGTTCCTCGCGGTGTCGCTCGCGCTCGGGCGAGTCGAATCGCCGGTGGCGCTCGTCTCGCTGCTCGGGGCCGTGATCGTCGGGGTTCTGTTCGAGCGAATGTTCTCGTCGATCGTCATCGACGGCGACCGGATCGAGTGCCAGCGCGGGCTCGTGCCGCGACGAGTGCATCGGGTCTCGGTCGCGGCCGGGTGCTCGGTGAACGTGGTCACCGCCGGTCAAGTCGGAAAGGGCACCCATCCGCCCGCCCCCGTGCACCTCGTGGAGGTCGCCACCAACGACGCGACCGTGGTCTTCGCCGAAGAACGAGACCGGCGAGTCGCAGAGGGGATCGCCGACTGGGTTCGCGCCAATCTCCCGGCGGAGCGGCTCCGCATCGACGCGATCGTCCCTGCGCTCGAAAGCTCAGGCCGCACCGTTCCAACCTCCGAGGCGGAGGCGCCGAGGTCGGCCGACGAGGCCCCCGTCTCACTGCCGACGGCGGACCGGTCGGAGGCCGACCGTTGACCTGCGTCCGGAGCCCGGCGTCCTGCATCCGAGCCTTCACGGAAGCAGTCTGGGACGGAATCTCCCGTTTGCGCCCCGGCCTTCGGGTGGCTACGTAGCCATGCGCGATTTCCACGGATCCGCCGATAGGCGGGACGTGGGTATGTGAAGTTTCGTGGGCTGCGCCTGCCGTGGCCGCCTGTTCCGAGGGATCCAATGCTCCAGTGGTTCGTCCAGAAGTTCGTCGGCACCAAGCACGAGCGTGACATCAAGAAGCTTCGGCCGATGATCAATGCGATCAACGACCGCGAAGAGGCGCTCAAGAAGCTCTCCGACGAGGCGCTCAAGGCCAAGACCCCGGAGTTCAAGCAGAAGCTCGACAACGGAGCCTCGCTCGACGACATCCTCCCCGACGCGTTCGCCGTCTGCCGCGAGGCGAGCCGCCGGGTGCTCCGCATGCGCCACTACGACGTGCAGCTGATCGGCGGCATGGTCCTCCACCACGGCAAGATCGCCGAGATGCGCACGGGCGAGGGCAAGACCCTCGTCGCCACCCTGCCCTGTTACCTGAACTCCCTCAGCGGCAAGGGCGTGCACGTCGTCACGGTCAACGACTACCTCGCGCGCCGCGACTGCGAGTGGATGAGCCGCCTCTACAACTGGCTCGGCCAGTCGACCGGCGTCATCGTCAACCAGCAAGAGGACGACGAGAAGCGTCGCAGCTACAAGGCCGACATCACGTACGGCCAGAACAACGAGTTCGGCTTCGACTACCTCCGCGACAACATGAAGTTCAGCGCGCTCGAGTACGCGCAGCGCGAGCTGAACTTCGCGATCGTCGACGAGGTCGACTCCATCCTCGTCGACGAAGCCCGCACGCCGCTCATCATCAGCGGCCAGGGTGAAGCTGCGTCCGTCAAGTACCGCTCGGTCAACGACATCATCCCCAAGCTTCGCAAGGACGAGCACTTCGTCGTCGACGAGAAGGGCCACTCGGTCACGCTCACCGACGAAGGCGTCGACACCGCGCAGGAGCTGCTCGGGATCGACAACCTCTTCGAGCCCAAGCACCTCGAGTCGTTGCACATCCTCAACCAGTGCTTGCGTGCGCACGCGCTCTACCGGCGCGACGTCAGCTACATGGTCTCGCCCGACGGCAAGATCCTCATCATCGACGAGTTCACCGGCCGCGTGCTGCCGGGCCGTCGTTGGAGCGACGGCTTGCACCAGGCGGTCGAGGCGAAGGAGCACGTGCGGATCCAAGAGGAGAACCGCACGATGGCGACCATCTCCTTCCAGAACCTGTTCCGCCTCTACAAGAAGCTCGGCGGGATGACCGGCACGGCGATGACCGAGGCCGAGGAGTTCCACAAGACGTACAACCTCGAGGTCGTCCCGATCCCGACCAACAAGCCGATCATCCGGCAGGACTACCAGGACGTCGTCTACAAGACCGAGAAAGAGAAGTTCGCCGCGGTCATGCAGGAGATCGAGGAGTTCCACGGGAAGGGCAACCCCATCCTGGTGGGCACCGTCTCCGTCGAGAAGTCCGCGGCCATCGCCCGCATGCTCGAGAAGCGCGGCATCCAGCATGCCGTGCTGAACGCCAAGCACCACGAGAAAGAGGCGTACGTCGTCGCCCAGGCGGGGCGCAAAGGCGCGATCACGGTCTCGACCAACATGGCCGGTCGCGGCACCGACATCATCCTCGGCGGCAACCCCGAGATGATGGCGAAGCTCGAGTACATGGAGTCGGGTCGCGAGCACGAGATCGACAGCGACGAGTTCAAGAAGCGCGTCGCGGAGATCGAGATCGAGTGCGAGGACGAGAAGAAGGAGGTCATCGGAGTCGGCGGTCTCCACATCGTCGGCACCGAGCGCCACGAATCACGCCGCATCGACAACCAGCTCCGCGGTCGCGCCGGTCGTCAGGGCGACCCGGGCTCCTCGCGCTTCTATCTCTCGCTCGAAGACGAGCTGATGCGCATCTTCGCGGGTGACCGCGTCAAGACGCTGATGGAGAAGATGGGCATGCCCGACGGCGAGCCCATCGAGCACCCGTGGGTCACCAAGTCGGTCGAGAACGCGCAGCAGAAGGTCGAGGCCCGCAACTTCGACATCCGCAAGCACATGCTCGAGTACGACGACGTGATGAACCAGCAGCGAAAGACGGTGTACTCGCTGCGCCGTGCGTTGCTCGACGGCGGCTACGACCCCGAGGACCTCGACGAGGGCGGCAAGCCCACCGGCAAGAAGCGGACGATCAAGGCGTCCGCGAAGATCCGCGAAGACGTCGCCAAGGACGTCAAGAACATGGTCCTCCACTTCGGTCGCGAAGAGGGCAAAGACGCCCCGACCGAGATCAAGGACGTCAAGGCCATCAGCGACTACGAGCAGCTCGTCGCCGACGTCTATCACGAGTTCGGCGTGCGCCTCGATCGGCAGCACATCGAGAAGATCTCGGTGTCGGAGCTCCACGACGAGCTCTTCGACATGATCGCCACCTCGCTCACGCAGCAGCGCGAGCGCGCGCTCGATCTGATCGAGGCGATCGTCGGCGCCATCCTCCAGGAGACCTGCCCGGACAACGTTCCGCCCGAGGACTGGGACTGGAAGGAGATCAAGAAGGGCTACTTCGAGACCTTCGGTCTCTCGCTCGTCGACAGCGAGCTCGATCACTGGAACGACGTCGAGCGCCTCGCCGCGTTCCTCTACGAGAAGGGCCGCGATCGGTTCATCGAGAAGGAGAAGGAGATCGGCACCGCGCTGTTCCTCCGCATCTTCCGCTCGGTCTACCTCGAGGAGATCGACCGCGCGTGGGTCGACCACCTGACGAACATGGAGCACCTCCGCGACGGCATCGGGTTGCGTGGCTACGGCCAGCGCGATCCGAAGCAGGAATACAAGATGGAGGGCTACGAGATCTTCGTGAACATGATGGCCGCGGTGAGCGGCAGCGTGGCCGCGAAGCTCTTCCGCGCCGAGGTCCGTCGCGAGCAGGCGCAGCAGCAGGCCGACCGCATCGAGCTCGAGCGGCTCGCCGAGTTGCAGCGTCAGCTGCAGGGCCTGATCACGCGCCACCCGAACCCCGATGGCACGGCGGAGCCCGATGGCCCGCCGGAGACCGAGGAGCAGCTCGCAGCCGCGCTCGCGCGCGCACAGCGTCTCCAAGCAGAGCGCGCCCGCGCGGCGCGCGAGGCCGTCGAAGCGCCGCCTGGACCGCCGCCGGCTCCCGTCGTGTCGAAGGACGAGCCCTGTCCCTGCGGCTCAGGCGATCCGTTCAAGGAGTGCCACGGCGCGTTCCTCGACGACAACGCGTAGTCGTCGTTCGGAACGTCAGAACCCGTCGTCGACCGGCTTCGAGCTCTTGGGCTTGGGGCCGGTGGTCGTTGGGGCTGCTTTGGTGCTCTTGGCGGCGGCCGTAGTCACCGGGGCCGTCGTGGTGACGGTCGTCGCGGCTGCGACGCTGGCCGTTGCGGTGGCCGCGGGAGCGCTGACCACGGGCGACGGGGACGGCGCAGCGATCGGAGACGAAGCGCTGGCAACGATCGTGGGTTGAGGAGTGGGTGCCGCGGCCGGTGCAGGCGGGGGCGACTTCTTCGAAGCGGTGACCCCGACGATGGCAATCACGAGCACGACGAGCGCGGCGACCGCACCGAGCACCACGCGATTGCTCTTGGCGGGCGAAGGTGGGGTCGCGACCGGCTCCAACACCCCGCTTCCGGAGATGGGCCGCTCCGCCGCGAGTGCGGACGGGATGCCCGCGGCCGTCGGAGGCTCGGACCTCGACGGAACGAGCTCTTCGATGCTGGGAATGCTCGGAGCAGAGCTCGGCGCCGCGACGCCCTTCGCCGACGAGATGCCGAGCACGCCGCTGGCGGAATCGTTCGGAGGCACCGCGAGCACTTGCGCGACCCGCGCGCGCTCCGCGGCGGCCGCGAGGGCGACGTCGATCGCTTTGCGCCGCGCAGCCGCGCGCTCGGACATGTGCTCCCGCATGAACGCAGCAACGTCGGCGTGGGTCGCGCGGAGATTGGTGGCGACCATCGCGTCCTCGAGTCTGTTCTGCAGCTCGGCCGCGGTCGACACGCGCGTCTTCGGGTCTTGGACGAGGACCGCGCGGACGATGTCGGAGATCGGCTTGGGCACCGACGGAGGCAACGGCAGCGGCGGTCTCCCCGAGGTGAGCTTGTGGAGGATCGCGAGCTGGTTCGGACCGTCGAACGGCGGCTTGCCGGAGAGCAGCGAGTAGAGCATCGCGCCGATGGCCCAGACGTCGGCGCGGCGATCGAGCGTCTTGCCCATCGCTTGCTCGGGGGCCATGAACTGGATCTTCCCCTTGAGCACCCCGGCGTTGGTGTCGTCGGCGACGCGATCGCGCGCCTTCGCGACACCGAAGTCGATGATCTTGGAGACGCCCTTGACGCTCACCAGCACGTTCTGCGGCGAGACGTCGCGGTGCACGACGCCGAGCAACTCGCCATCACGTCCGCGCAGCTCGTGGGCCGCATGCAGCCCTGCGCAGGCGTCCGCGAGCATCCGCAGGATGATGCCGGTGGGGATCGCGAGGTCCTTCTTCTCGACGACCCTCTGCAGCTTGGAGAGCGCGTCTCCGTCGACGTACTCCATGGCGATGTACAGCACGTCGTGCTGCTCGCCGAGATCGAGGATCTGCGTGACGTTCGTGTGCTCGATGCCGGCAGCGATGTGCGCCTCGTCGAGGAACATCCGCTGGAAGCGATGATCGGAGGAGAACTGGGGCAGGATCGTCTTGATCACCACCAGCTTCTCGAAGCCGTGTTTGCCGATCTGCCGCGCGATCCACACCGAGGCCATGCCGCCCTTCGCGAGCGGGCAGAGCAGCTCGTACCGGTCGAGGCGCGACCCGGGGACCAACGATTCGATGGCACCAGCTTCGTTCACGGCCCTTCCATTATGACGCGGACGCGGGCCGGGCGCGGAATTCCTCGTCCGAAGGCCACCGGCTTTCTCAGAAAGCGCCTGAGAAACCGAGCGTACCCAGCCCGACGGTTGGCTGGAGCTGGCGGATGGGGCCGATCGCGGTCTTCGGCGGCTCCGCGGTTCCGCTGCCGAACAGACCATAGATTCCGACGCCGGCCCCCACCGCTGCGGCGATGAACGAGACCGTCGACACGGTGGACATCGTGCGCGCACCGGCCAGATCGTCGTGCGTCGCAGGGGGGCAACGGGTCCCCTCGCACTGCTCCTTGGCTGTGTTCGTCTTGGACATCGCGAGGAGGCCGGTGACCGAGCCGACGACCAGCCCGACCCCTGCGACCCCGAACCCGACGTACACGAGCGGCGAGGTGCCCGCGGGCGGAGGCGCCTCGGGCTTCTTCGGCCCGCTGGGTGCGGGCGCTGCGGGCTCGGGCTCGTCGGTCCCGGCCCCGGCGAGATCGACGGTGATCTCCTTGGTCTCGCCCTCTTTCACCTCGACGTCGACCGTCCGCTTCACGCCTTTGCCCACGGCGATCACGCGGTGGGCGCCGGGGTTGAGCTTGCGCGGGACGTTCACCATCGCCGGCGGCACGTTGGTACCGTCGAGCGTCAGGGTCACCGCGACGCCCGCGCTGACGCCGACGAGGACGATCTTCAGCGAGGGGATGCGACTCTCCAGGCTGGTCGCGAGCTCCGCGGCCTGGGTGCGAGCCTCTTTGAACGGCCCGGGCTCGCCCGGTTGCTCGGGGATGCGGGAGACGCGGAGGAACGTGTCGCGCGCTTCGACCAGGAGCCCGAGCTCCTGTTGCTCCCGACCGACCTCGAGGCCGGTCGTGGGAACGCGCATGATGTTGTCTGCGGCGGTGAAGCTCTCGAGCGCGCCCTTGTGATCGCCGCTCTCCCGCTTGGTGCGGCCGTCCTTCATCAGGGCGCGCGCGGTCTCTTTTTCGGCGGCCGTGGGCTCGGCGAACGCCGAGGCGGAGCTCACCGAGATCGCCACGATCGTGGTCCAGGCGGCCAATCCACGCATCATGCCCGCCATTTTCGCCCTTCCCGCGCCATCAGTTGAAGCTTCCGTGACTCGCGCTCGGACACAGACAGTAGGCGCCGGCGACCTTGACGTTGTTGTAGCGGACGTAGCCGGCGTAGGAGCCCGCGAAGCCCCAGACGACGCAGAAGCTCGAGCCCTCCGCGAAGACGACGTTCGCCGTCCCACCGCCGCACGCCGCACGTCCGACCGTCACACCTCCACCGGACGCTCCCGGCCAGGCGGTCCGCGCGGCGACCGCCATCGCTTCGGTGTAGGTCGACTCGGTGCCAGGCGTCCCGAGGGCGCGGCACGCATCCGACGTGAGGAAGTAATCCTGACCCAAGGTCGGCGAGGCTGTCGCGCAGTGACTGCCCACGCAGTTCTTGTGCGTCACGGCGCACCCGGTACCGCAACAGGCGGGGGTCGCGCATTCGCACCCGTCGTCCGCGCCGGGAGCGGCAGGCTGGTTGCAGTTCGAGAAGCCGGCGTTGCAGGTCGAGGTGCAGACGTTACCCGCGCACGTGAGGCCGCCGCTCAGGACGCCGCTGCTCGAGCACGAGCGTCCGCACCCGCCACAGTTCGCCGTATCGTTGGTCACCGGCGTTTCGCAGCCGTTGGTGTCGGCGCCGGACGTGTTGCAGTTTCCTCGTCCGACGATGCAGCCGCTGTAGGTGCACTTCGAGGCGCTGCACACGGCCCCCGTACTGCTCAGCGTGTCGCAGACATTGCCGCAGCCGCCGCAGTTGCTGACCGTGGTGGTGGGCGTCTCGCAGCCGTTGGTGTTGAAACCGCTCTTGTCGCAGTCGTCGAAGCCGCTCTTGCACACGTAGCCGCAGCTCGTACCGCTGCAAGTCGCACTCGTCGCGTTCGTGACGTCGCAGACGTTGCCGCAGGCACCGCAGTTGCTGGCCGTATTGGTCGGCGTCTCGCAGCCGTCGACGTTCGGAGGCGTCGTGTTGCAGTCGCCGAAGCCGGCGGTGCACCCCGCATAGCTGCACTTGGTGCCGTCGCAAGTCGCGCCGCTGCTCTTGCTGGTGTCACAGACGTTCCCGCACCCGCCACAGCTCGAGGCCGAGGTCGAGGACGACTCGCAGCCGTTGGTGTTCGGCGCGGTCGTGTTGCAGTCGAGCTTGCCGGCGGCGCAGCCCGTATAGGTGCACGTCGTGCCGGTGCACGCCGCGCCGAGGCTGTTGGCCGCGTCACAGACGTTGCCGCAGCCGCCACAGTTCGCGGTGGTGTTCGTCGCCGTCTCGCAGCCGTCGTAGTCGGCGCCGGTGGTGACGCAGTCGGCGCGCGAGGCCTTGCACCCCGTGTACGTGCACTTGCCGGCAGAACACGCCGCACCAAGACTGTTGGCCGTATCGCACGCGCCGCCGCAGGCGCCGCAGTTGGTCGTCGTGTTCAGCGCGGTCTCGCAGCCGTTCACGTTGGTGCCGGTCGTGTCACAGTCGCCGAAGCCCGGCTTGCAGCTGGTGTAGACGCACTTGCCGGCGACGCACGAGGCGCCGTTGCTCGTGACCGTGTCGCACTTCACGCCGCACGCGCCGCAGTTGTCGACGGTGTTGAGCTGGGTCTCGCACCCGTCGGTGTTGGGCGGCGAGGTGTTGCAGTCGCCCCACCCCGTGCTGCAGCTCGTGTAGCTGCACGTGGTGCCGCCGGTGCACGTCGCTCCGACGCTGTGGACGGTGTCACAGGACTTGCCGCACCCGCCGCAGCCCGAGGGCCCGCCGATGGCCGTCTCGCAGCCGTCGAGGTCGGGAGCCGTGGTGTTGCAGTTGGCGAAGCCCGGCTTGCACCCGGTGTAGATGCAGCTCGTTCCGGTGCAGCTGGCACCGAGGCTGTTGGTGGTGTCGCAGGTGTTGCCGCAGCCGGCGCAGTTGGTGACGCTGGTGGTCGCGGTCTCGCAACCGTTGGTGTTGGGCGACACCTTGTCGCAATCGGCGAAGCCAGGCGCGCACCCGGTGTACGAGCAGGTCGAGGCCCCGAGGCACACGGGCCCGACGCTCTTGAGCTCGTCACACTTCACGCCGCAGCCGCCGCAGTTGGCCGCGGTGTTGAGCGGGGTCTCGCAGCCATCGAGATCGGGGGCCGTCTTGTCGCAGTCACCGAAGCCCGAGACGCAGCCTGCGTACTTGCACCCGGTCACGTCGCACGACGCGCCGGTGCTCTTGGCGCTGTCGCACGTGGTACCGCAGGCGTTGCAGTTGGTGATGGTGTCGAGGCGCGTCTCACAGCCGTCGTCCGCAGTGGGCGACGCGGGCTTGAGACAATCGCCGAAGCCGGTCGAGCACGTCGGCGCGCACACGCCGGTGGAGCCGCACGTGGTGGCCGTGGTGTTGGCGGTCGAGCAGGTGCGGCCGCACACGCCACAGGACCCGCTGGCGTCGCACCCGGCCTCCATCGCGGTGTCGTCGGCCGAATCGACCAGCACGTCGCCCGCGGCATCGGTCTCCGCGGCGTCGCCCGCCCCGTCGGCCCCCGAGTCGACGATGGTCGAGTCCACGACGGCGCTGTCGCCGCCGACGTCCGTTCCGGAATCGGTGGCAGTGTCGCCGGACGAGGTGTCGCGGGACGAGGCATCGCCGCATCCGGCACCCACGCACTCGACCTCCTCGAGGTCGGAGAGGCCGATCAACGACGCGCAGCCCCCCGACGAGAGCGCCAGCGCCGCCAGAAGAGCCCCCGTTCGCAGCCCTACCTTCACCACCCGAGCATGCGGGTTTCCGCGGCAGACAGCAACGACAACATTGCGATGGCTCAATCGTCGCCCCCACGCGGCACGACCATGCGACCGCCGGCGGACCGCCGGCGGAACCGGGAATCCGCCGCCCGTTGCGCGCAAGAAGCCCGAGGAATCCGCGATCGATGCGGCGGCACGCAGCTCGCTCACGTCCCTCTCGTCCGATCGCTCCCCTCACGCGATCGACGGAGGTCCATCCATGTCTTCGTCCCTACTCCGACTGGGCTTCGCGGCCGTCGCGATCTCGTTCATGGCCTGCTCCGCTGCCCACCCCGCCGAAGAGCTCGATCCCGGCGCGCCGGTGACGGCCGATCACGCGATCACCCACGGCGCCCCCGACCTGGGTCGTCACCCTTCCGTGGTGGCCTTGCTGGCACAGGACGCAGGGGGCGGCCATCTGTGCACCGCGGCCGTCATCGCCCCCGACGTCGTGCTCACGGCCCGACACTGCGTCGCCGAGCTGCGGGGAGAGGGCATCGCGTGCCCGACGCGTCTCGCACAAGTCGGCAAGACGGTGCCACCCGAATCGCTCTTCGTTCACCTCGGCGACGATGTTCGCAGGGGCCCGGCAGCCGCGCGCGGACGCTCGATTGTCGTGCCGAGCGGCAACGTGCTGTGCGAGGCCGATCTCGCGCTCGTCACGCTCGATCGGCCGCTCGCGCTGCAACCGCTCGTGCTCGCCCGCCGAAGGGCGCCACGAGTCGGTGGACGGATCGTCGCCGTAGGGTTTGGACAGATCGGGCGGAGCGGCGGTCAAGGCCTCCGGCGGTTCCGCACCGACGTTCCGATCTTGTCGGTTTCGCCGAAGGAGTTCGTGGTCGACGAGTCCACCTGCCCGGGCGACAGCGGCGGCCCCGCGCTCGACCCGGACACCGGGGAGATCCTCGGCGTCATTTCTCGCGGCAGCGTGGTCTGCGATGGCGGGGGGGCACGCAACATCTACACGCGCGTCTCGGCCTTCCTCGAGCTGATCGACCGGACGATCGGGGCTCGCCCCGACGGGCCAGGGGCCGAGCCCGCGGGCGATCTCGGCGACGCCTGTGCGGCGGGGTCGACCTGCGCCTCGGGTGTCTGCGCGGGAGCCCCGTACGGGTACTGCTCGCGCCGATGCGGTCCGAGCGCCGGCCCGAGGTGCCCCAACGGCTATCGGTGTGCCCGACAGAGCGGCGCGAGCGAGGGGGTGTGCGCCAAACGCACCTGACGGGCCCCATCACTCGAGACATCCGTTAGCATCGGGCACGAACCGAAGGAGAGTGACCCCATGTTGAACCTTGCGACGCTGCTGCGAGAGAGTGCGCAGCGGAATCCCGAGAAGACCGCGCTCGTCATCAACGATCGTCAGATCCCCTACGGCATGCTGCACGCATACGCGCAGCGATTCGCAGGTGGCTTGCGCAAGCTCGGGGTCGAGCCGGGGCAGCACGTGGCGCTCCTGCTTCCCAACGTGCCGCACTTCACCATCGCCTACTTCGGCTCGCACTACGGCGCGAACCCGGTGGTGCCCCTCAACGTGCTGCTCACCCCCGACGAGATCGCCTACCACCTCGAGGACTCCGACGCGGTGGCACTCGTCGTCTGGGAAGGCTTCTTCGAGCAGGCCAAGGCGGGTGCCGCGCGGGTTCCGACCTGCAAACACCTGATCGTCGCCAAGGCCGATCCGACCGATCCCACGGCCCCCGAGGGAGCGATCAACATGACGGCCCTGATCGGAACCTCCGATCCGGTCACCGAGCTGCCGAACACGATGCCCGACGACACCGCGGTCATCCTCTACACCTCGGGCACGACGGGACGGCCCAAGGGCGCGGAGCTCACGCACTTCAACCTGTTCTACAACGCCGAATACGCCGCGACGAAGCTGCTCAACATCTCGGCGGACACCGTGAGCTTCGCCGTGCTCCCGCTGTTCCACAGCTTCGGTCAGACCTGCATCCAGAACGCGTCGCTCTACAGCGGGGCGACCGTCGTGCTCATGCCGCGGTTCGATCCGACGGGGGCGTTCGAGCTCCTGCAGAAGCACAAGGTCACGCTCTTCGCCGGCGTGCCGACGATGTACTTCGCTCTGCTCCACTACCCCGAAGCGGCCAGGTACGACCTGTCGAACCTCAAATATTGCGTGAGCGGCGGCTCGGCGATGCCCGTCGAGGTCATGCGCGCATTCGACGAGAAGTACAAGGTCAACATCCTCGAGGGCTACGGCCTCTCGGAGACGTCACCGGTCGCGAGCTTCAACGTGCTCGATCGCCCGAAGAAGGCCGGCTCGATCGGCCTGCCGATCAAGGGCGTCGAGTTCAAGCTGGTCGACGACCAGGACCGCACCCTCGAGAAGAGCGGCGAGGCCGGCGAGATCTGCATCAAGGGCCACAACGTGATGAAGGGCTACTACAAGAAGCCCGAGGCCAATCACGAGGTGTTCAAGGGCGGTTGGTTCCACACCGGCGACGTCGCCAACCGCGACGACGAGGGGTACTACTTCATCGTCGACCGCAAGAAGGACATGATCATCCGCGGCGGATTCAACGTGTACCCGCGCGAGGTCGAAGAGTGTCTCTACGCCCACCCGGCCATCGCCGAGGCGGCAGTCATCGGCGTCCCGCACGAGAGCCATGGCGAAGAGGTGAAGGCGATCGTCGCCCTCAAGCCTGGTCACACGGCGACGGCCGAGGAGCTCACCACGTACTGCAAGGAGCACCTCGCCGCGTACAAGTACCCGCGCGTCTTCGAGTTCCGCGACTCCCTCCCCAAGGGACCGACGGGCAAGATCCTCAAGCGCGAGATGCGGGGCGCGTGATGAAGCACACCCTGTTCGCATCGGCGCTCTGCGCCGCCCTCGCGCTCGCATCCCCGCGCGCCGATGCGACGGGGTGTTCGGCTCCGGGAGAGTGCAGCAGCGGCTTCTGCGTCAACGGCGTCTGCTGCGACACCAAGTGCGACGGCGCCTGCCAGGCATGCTCGGCCGCAGTGAAGGGCAGCGGCACCGACGGCACCTGCGGCGCGATCACCGGGTGCACCACCTGCTCGGTCGACGGAGACTGCGCGTCCACCTCCTTCTGCGACGGGGGCGCGTGCAAGCCGAAGCTGGCCAAGGGCGAGGCTGCCACCGACAAGCGCGCCTGCCAGAGCGGCTTCCTCGCCGACGGCGTGTGCTGCGACGCCATGTGCGACGGGCCGTGCGAGGCCTGTGACCTCGCCGCGTCGAAGGGCACCTGTACGGCCGTCTCCGGCGCAGCCAAACACGGAGCGTGTCCGACGGGCACCGCGACCGAGCCATGCCTCGCGGCGACGTGCGACGGCGTGGTGCGCGACAAGTGCGCGAAGCTCGCGGGCGCCTCTGTCTCCTGCCGCGCTGGGACCTGCGTCGCCGGCGTCGAAACCCCGTCAGCGAGCTGCGACGGCAAGGGTGCGTGTCCGACCAGCGAGACCAAGGCGTGCGGCGCCTATGCGTGCGATGGCGCGCGCTGTCGTACCACCTGCCGCAGCACGTTCGACTGCGCGAGCGGCAAGATCTGCGACGACATCACCAAGGTCTGCAACGACGCCAACACCTGCGACGGCGACCACACGATCGTCCCGACCGATCGGCCCAAGCAGGATTGTTCGCCGTACAAGTGCGACAAGACCAAGTGCCTCGACAACTGCACGTCCACCACCCAGTGCGTGGCCGGATACGTGTGCAACGGCACACTGTGCGTGCAGACGAGCGAGCCACCGCCCGTCGACGACGACGGCGGCTGCTCCACTGCGCCCGGTCGTGCCTCGGCCTCGATCGTCTCGGCCATGTTCGGGCTCGCGCTCCTCGCGCGGGTGGCACGACGTCGTCTTTGATCGGTCACGCCTCGTCCAGCGTGCTCCGCACGATCCGGAGCAACTCGGCGGCGCCGTACGGCTTGGCGAGAAAGGGTCGCTCGCCAGCGGCGCCAGGCGCCTTGTCGCTGTACCCCGAGCTGAAGATCACCTTGAGCTCGGGACGGTCGACCAGGAGCTTCTCGGCGAGCTCCAAGCCGCTCATCCCCTCGGGCATCACCACATCCGTCAGCACGAGGGCAATCGAGTCGCGCTTCTCGGCCCAGACACGCAGCGCGTGGACCGCCGAGACCGCCTGGACGACGCGATAGCCTTGCCCTTCCAGGATCCGCCGCGCGAGCCCGCGCACGAGCTCCTCGTCCTCGACGAGGAGGATGCTCTCGTGCCCGCCACGCACCGAGCTGAGGCGTTCTGCTTCGCCCGCCTCCTTGCTCGGGTGATGCAGCATCGGCAGGTAGATGCGGAACGTGGTCCCCTTGCCGACCGTGCTCTCCAACTCGATGTGGGCCTGATGCTGCTGGACGATCCCGAACACCGTGGCGAGGCCGAGGCCCGTCCCCCTGCCGATGTCCTTCGTCGTGAAGAACGGTTCGAAGATCCGTGGCAAGTCGGATGGTGGAACTCCACAGCCCGTGTCCTCTACCGAAAGCCGGACGTAGCTCCCTGCGGGTACGCGAAAGTACCCGCAGAGTCGATCCTCCGCGAGCTCGCTGAACGCCGTCTCGACGGTGAGCATGCCACCCCCGGGCATCGCGTCACGCGCGTTCACCGCGAGATTCAGGATCACCTGCTCGAGCATTCCGGGGTCGGCGGATACCCGAACGGCACCGGGGGCGTAGCGGGCTTGCAGCGTGATGTGCTCGCCAATCAGGCGGTGCAGCATCTTGGTCATGTTCCCGACGAGGTGGTTCAGCTCCACGTCGCGCATCCGCGGAGCTTGGCGCCGACTGAACATCAGCAACTGCCGCGTGAGCTCCGCAGCGCGTGAGGCGGCGAGCTCGACCTCGCCGAGCGCTTCGGTCAGTTGCTCTTTCGAGTACTGCGCATGGGACAGCGCCGAGACGCTGCCGAGAATCACGGTCAGGAGGTTGTTGAAGTCGTGAGCCACGCCTCCCGCGAGCTGGCCGAACGCATCCATCTTCTGCGCCTGTCGCAGCTCGGACTCGAGGCGCCGACGGTCGGTGATGTCCTCCTTGACCGCGAGGTAGTTCGTGATCTCGCCTTTCGCCCCGAAAACCGGCGTGATGTTCGCCTGCTCCCAGAAGAGCTCTCCGGTCTTGCGCCGGTTGCACAGCTCCCCCCGCCACTCCCTCCCCGCCGCGATGGTGGCCCATAGCTGCTGGTACTTCGCGGGCTCCATCTCACCGGACTTCAGGATGTTCGGCGTCCGGCCCAGCGCTTCGTTCGCGGGGTAGCCCGTCACTTCGGTGAACCGCGGATTCACGTACTCGATGCGCCCCTGCGTGTCGGTGATGACGATCGACACCGGGCTCTGCTCGACGGCCCGCGAGAGCTTGCGGAGCGCGTGCTCTGCACGCTTCCGTTCGGTGATGTCGACGAGCGAGATGATCACCTCCTCCCGACTTGGCTCGCTGATCCGCGACAGCCTCAGCGCGACGAAGACCCGACGCCCATCCAGGGATTGCAGCTCCGTATCGACCGCGAACTCCCGCTCGCCCTGCCATATGAGAACCAGCCCATCCCGGAAGTCCTCGAACGAGCGCTCGGTGAAGGTACGCGCGAAACCGGCGACCAGCTCCTCCTTGGAGCGCCCCCCGAAGAGGGCCAACGCCCCTCGGTTCACGGCAGCGACGCGCACGCGGTCGGCACACGCGACGAGGGCCTCGTGGTGCTCCTTGAAATATGCGCCGAGGTCCTCGACTCCTTCACGTCGCAGGGCGTCGAACCAACCAGCAATCTCCGTGAAGTCCACGTTCATCAGCGGGACGGGCGAGTCTTCGAACAGTTGGCGCAGACGATGGGCGTTCGACTGGAGGTCCTCCTCGAGGCGCTTGCGATCCGTGATGTCGGTGTGCGTTCCGACCATGCGCACGATCGCTCCCTGCGCGTCGCGGACACCGATGCCTCGGGTCAGGATCCACCGGTACTGGCCGCCCCTGTGACGGCAGCGGCAAACGACCTGATAGAGCTCGGTCTCACCGTTGCGATGAGCCGCGACGGCGGCCTGCGCGACGGGAACGTCGTCGGGATGGAGTCGACCGAAGAACTCGTCGGGAGACTCTCCGACCTCGTCGGGCCCGTACCCGAGCATCTCCTTCCAACGGTGGGAGTAGTAGACGGTGTTCTCGACCAGGTCCCAATCCCAGAGACCGTCGTTGGCGCCGCGCATGGCGAGGTCGAAGCGTTCCTCGCTCCGTCGCAGCGACTCCCGCGAGTCGCCCAGCTCGCGTGCGCGATCGGCGAGGGTGTCCAACATTCCATTGAACTCGACCGCCAGCTGCGCGGCCTCGTCGGCGCCCTGCAACTCGACACGCTGCCGCTGGCTGCCCACCCGGACCGCGTCGACTACCTTCTGGATCGCGTGGAGGCGACGGGTGAAGCGCTTGCCCATGACCCCGGCGATGAACGAGCCAATGAGGATGGCGCCCAGCGCATACAACGCGCCGTCCCTGGTGATCCGCGACAGCCGCGCGCTGGCGGCCTTCTGACCGAGCCCGACGCGCACCCAGCCGACGTGCCGTCCGGCCAACACCGCAGGAGCAACCACGTCGACGAGCTCCGGGCCCTGCGAGAGGTCCGTGAGCGCCGGCTTCTCCGGCAGATCGTGGAGGTGTTTGCCGAGTCGCAGACGGTCGGTGTGCGCGAGAACGCGCCCCGCCGGGTCGAGGACCATGGCGTAGGCAAGCTCGGGGTAACGTCGTTGCGCATCGACGATCTCTTGAAGGCCCGAAACGTCGTTCGCTGCGAGCCAGCCGGCCGAGGACGTGGCAACGCTCTGGGCGAGCGCCGTCGTCAACTCGATTTGCTGCTCGTGCAGCATCGCCCGCTGCCGCAGCGTGAGGTCCGCGACGAACATCGACATCATCAACGCGTGAACGCCGACCACACCCCAGACGAGCTGCCGCCGCAGGGTGCCGAACATGAGCATGCGCAATCGAGCCAACATCTACGGAGGCTCCACCGGGCGCACCTCGCGCTCGAAACGGGCGACGTACTCGCGAACAGGCGTGTAGGTATCGTCGTCCGCAGGGTGGAACCGCGCGATCTGCATGCCTGCGAGGATGGCGCGGCCAGCCGGGTCCTGCGGCAACTCGAGGAGAATCACTCGCACGCGATCGCGAACCGCGACCGGCACGTCGCCGCGGGCCATCACCGCGTTGTTGACCAGCGAAGGAGTCTCCCAGACGACCGTCAGCTGGGAGGCCTCCTGGGGATGATCTTGCTGGAACAGTCGCCACGGCGGTCGCCACGTCGCCGCCACCGCACTCTTGCCGAGGTAGGCGTTCATGATCGACGACTCCTGCGAGCCCACGTACAGATTGACCACGTCACGATTCACGTCGATGCCGTGGGTGTGGAGGAAGAACTGCGGCATCACGCACGCCGCGAGTGCCGTCGGGGAGGGATAGCTCACTGCCTTTCCCTTCAAGTCGCCCGGCACCTTGATGCCACTGTCCTTGCGAGTGATGAACAACCCCGTGAAGTCCTCGGCGTCGCCGGCCATGGCCATGACGCCGTAGCCGGCCTTCAAGGCAAGGAGGGTCTGCCACGGGTTCGGCAACACGAATTCGGGAACGCGCGCGCGCAGCTTGGCCTCGAACGCTTGGTAGTCGCGCGAAGCCTCCAGCTCCATGCGCGCGCCGCTCAGATGCCGGTTGAGATGATCGATGAGTGGCTGATAAGCCTCGATCAACTTCTGCGGGTTGTGCAGCGGGTGCACTGCGAAGTGATAGGTCTTGGTGGTCAGGCTGGGCGGCTGGTCGTGATACACGGGACCGTCACTTCGTGGTGCCCGACGACAGCCAGCCAAAGACACCAAAGCGCAGACCGCGACGACGGCGATCTCCAGCCGCCGCGCCGAGCGCGCGCGCTCGATGCATGACGACCAGCCGTCGTCCTCCCCCATCCGACTCATGTTCCCCCAGTGCCTGCTCGCGGAGAGTATCGCGAGCGACGGACAAAAGTCCGACTAGAGTCCGACCTGCGGATCGCGCGGCTCGCCGCGCAGGAACGCGCGAGCCTCGCCGACCAGGTAGAGGCTGCCGGCTACGACCACGAGGCCCTCGTGACCCGCGAGCGCCCGCGCGCGTGCGAGCGCCTCGGGCACCGATTCGGCGACGACACCTTCCGGGTCGAGCGCGATCAAGGCCGTCGGGTCGGCCGCGCTCCGCCCTGCCCCCGAGGCACTCGGCGCGACGTACACCCGGGCAGAGAACCGAGGCGAGAGCTCGTGGGCCATCGAGCGCCACGCTTTGTCCCCCATCGCGCCGAAGACGAGCACGCGTTTCTGGGCGAAGCGATCGAGCTCCGCCGCGAGCGCGCGCACGCCCTCGTCGTTGTGGGCGCCGTCGAGGAGGTACGCGCCGTCCGTCGCCACGACCGTCTCGAGCCGGCCCGGCCACGAGACGTTCGCGATCCCGCGGGTGATGGCCGCGTCGTCGAAACCGAGCGTCCAAGCGAGCCCCACCGCGATGGCGGTGTTGTCGTGTTGATGCACCCCGCGCAGCGCCGGGGACACGGTGACGGCGTGCCCGTCGGGCCCCGCGAGGTGGAGCCCTCCGTCGAACGTCGGTACGAGCTCATGGCCGACGCGCCACATCGGTCCTGCACCGACCTCCTGCGCGTAAGTACGGGTCACGGCCGCCGCCTCGTCGGGCAACCTCCCGGTGATCACCGGAACGCCGGGCTTTTGGATCGCAGCCTTCTCGCCCGCGATCGCCTCGAGGGTGTCGCCGAGCCACTCGGTGTGATCGATTGCGATGGTGGTGATGGCCGTCGCGCGTGGGTGATCGAGCACGTTGGTCGCGTCGAGTCGACCACCGAGGCCCACCTCGACGATCGCGAGGTCCACGTTCGCCTCGGCGAACACGTGGAACGCGGCCATCGTCGCGACCTCGAAGAAGGTGAGGCCGGGGTGGCGATCGAGGGCGTCGCCGAGGTGCCGCGCGAGCACGTCGTCGGAGATCGGCACGCCGTCGAGCCGGATGCGTTCGGCGAACCGCTGCAAGTGCGGGCTCGTGTAGAGCCCCGTGCGCAGGCCAGCCGCGCGCGCGATGGATTCGAGCGACGCCGACACGCTCCCTTTGCCGTTCGTGCCCGCGATGTGCACCGCGGCGAAGCGGTTCTGCGGATCGCCGTCCTTGGCGCACGCCTCGCGCATCGCCTCCAAGCTACGACGCGCGCCGCGTTTGGAGAGCGCGTAGAGTCGCTCGAGCGCCGGCGGTCGTCGTGCAGCTAGCACGCCGACACTTCCTCCGTTCGAGTCGGTCGCGCTCATCAGCGCAGGTGGCGGAGGACCGTGGCGATCTCGTTCTTCATCGAGAGGCGCGAGACCACGCGGTCGATCATGCCGTGCTCGAGGAGGAACTCGGCGCGCTGGAAGCCCTCGGGGAGCTTCTGGCGGATGGTCGACTCGATGACCCGCGGACCGGCGAAGCCAACGAGCGCCTTCGGCTCGGCGATGTTCACGTCGCCGAGGAGCGCGAAGCTCGCGGCCACGCCGCCCGTCGTCGGGTGGAGGCAGACCGAGATGAATGCGAGGCGCGCGTCGCGCAGCCTGCCGAGCGCGGCCACCGTCTTGGCCATTTGCATCAGCGAGAGGATGCCCTCCTGCATGCGCGCGCCGCCCGAGGCCTGGAGCAAGACCACCGGGAGCCGCTCGGAGGTCGCCCGCTCGAACAAGCGGGTGATCTTCTCGCCGACGACCGAACCCATGGACCCGCCCATGAACGAGAAGAGGAACGCACCGTACGCGACGGGGATCCCCTCCATGGTCGCGCGGCCGATCTCGATGCCCTCCTTGGCGCCGGTCGCGCGTTGGGCCGAGGCGATGCGCTCGGGGTAGCTGCGGCCGTCGGAGAACTGCAAGGGATCGGCCGCCTCGAGGTGACCGTCCCACTCGGTGAACGTCGCACCGTCGAGCATCAGGCGACGCCAGCCCTCGGCCGACAATCGATGGTGCTGGCCGCACTGCGGGCACACCTCGAAGTTGCGCGCGAAGGACTCGGCCGTCAGCGTCTCGCCACAGCCGTCGCACTTCCGGAAGACACCCTTGCCGGCCGAGTGCTTCTCGCTAGCGTCGGTCTCAGGTCGAACCCGCTCGTTCCAAGCCACTGTGCTCGAAGCTGTACTCCGCGGCGCGGGGCGCGCCAAGGCCCGGTCAGTCCAGAGCGCCGGCCTTCTCGAGGAGCTTGTGCAGCGATGGCTTGTCCTTCGCCCACACTTTGAGCAGCTCCTGCGTCAGGACGGCGAGCGTGCTCGGGTCTTTCGCCAGGATGGCCGCGACGCGCGGCGCCGACGCCTTCATCGCCGTGAAGAACGGGGGCTGCGCGGCGGGTTTGCCCTCCACCGCCGCGACCGTCGCGTTCATCGTCGCGATCATGGCCGTCGGATCGTCGGTCACCATGTCCGCGACGGTGGTCGCCTTCGCCGCCATCACCTTCGCGAGCACCGCGCGCGCCTTCGGCTTCTCGACCATCGCGTCGATCGTCGCCTTGAGGACAGCCTCGAGCGAAGCCGGCTTCTCGACGATCAGCTTGGCCTGCGTCTCGGCAACCGGCTCGCTCTTCAGGTCCGGAGTCGCCCGCGCGAAGAACCGCGACATCGTCTTCGGGTGCTTGCGCACCACCCGGTAGAACTCGTCGATGTACTCCGGGTTCTCGTCGAGCACGCGCGCGGTCGCCTCGAACGTGCTCGCGCGCTCCTCCGGTCCCATCGCGCTCGCCGTTGTCTCGATGAGCTGCTGCTTCTGCGTCGTCCCGCAGGCAACGATTCCGAGCGCCACGACGACCAGCAGCTTTGCGCGAGTGTCCACCCGTCGCGCCGTCGCACGAGCCGTTCCAGACGGAGGCGACAAAAAGAGCGGCGCCGCGAGCACGACCAGCGCGCTCGCGGCGACCACGGTCTTCGTCAGGCGACGGCGATCTCTTTGAGCTCTGCGTCGACCTTCAGCGTCGGTCCGGTCTTCTCCTGCACCTCGCGGGCAGAGATGCCCGGCGCGACCTCGCGGAGGAAGAGGCCGTCATCGGTGACGTCGATGACCGCGAGCTCGGTGATGATCCGATGCACCACGCGCTTGCCGGTGAGCGGGAGATCGCACTCGCGGAGGATCTTCGGCGCGCCGTCCTTGGCCGCGTGCTCCATGATCACGACGACGCGCTTGGCGCGCGCGACGAGATCCATGGCCCCGCCCATGCCCTTGACCATCTTGCCGGGGATCATCCAGTTGGCGAGGTCGCCGACCTCCGACACCTGCATCGCCCCGAGGATCGCGAGGTCGATGTGGCCGCCGCGGATCATCCCGAACGAGTCGGCGCTGGAGAAGATCGCCGAGCCCTTGAGCATCGTGACCGTCTCCTTGCCGGCGTTGATCAGGTCCGCGTCGAGGTCCTTCTCGAGCGGGTACGGGCCGATGCCGAGCAGGCCGTTCTCGCTCTGCAGCACGACCTCGACGCCCTCGGGGATGTAGTTGGCGACCAGCGTCGGCATGCCGATGCCGAGGTTGACGTAGTAGCCGTCGCGCAGCTCCTGGGCGGCGCGCTTGGCGATCTGTTCGCGCGTGAGCGGTGCCATCTCAGTTCCCCCCCTTGCGGATGGTCCGGCGCTCGATGCGCTTCTCGAACTTCTCGCCCTTCACGATGCGCTGGACGAAGATGCCAGGCGTGTGGATGTGGTCGGGATCGAGCTCGCCGACCTCGACGATCTCCTCCACCTCGGCGATGGTGATCTTCGCCGCGGTCGCGGCCATCGGGTTGAAGTTCATCGCCGTGTGGCGGTACATCAGGTTGCCGTAGCGATCGCCCTTCCAGGCCTTGACGATCGCGAAGTCGCCGGTGATCGCGCGCTCGAGGACGTAGTCGCGCCCTTCGAACTGGCGGACTTCCTTCTTGTCGCTCGTCTTGATCGGCTTGCCTTCGGGACCGTACTTGAGCGGGAGGCCGCCCTCGCTGATCACCGTGCCTACGCCCGTTGGGGTGTAGAACGCGGGGATGCCCGCGCCACCGGCGCGGAGGCGCTCGGCGAGCGTGCCCTGCGGCGTCAGCTCGACCTCGAGCTCACCGGTGAGGTACTGCCGCTCGAACTCCTTGTTCTCGCCGACGTACGACGAGATCATCTTCGCGATCTGGCGGTTCTGCAGCAGGATGCCGAGGCCGAAGTCGTCGACGCCACAGTTGTTCGACACGAAGGTGAGGTTCTTCGGGCCGAGTGCTCGCAGCGCAGCGATGCAGTTCTCGGGAATGCCGCAGAGACCGAATCCTCCGGCGAGGATCGTCGCGCCATCGGGGACGTCCTTGAGCGCGCTCTTCGCGTCCGGGTAGACCTTGTTCACGTGTGAGCCCTCCGTGCGAGATCGCCTCCGTACCCCCGAATGCGAGGGACGGGAAGCGCTTTGTGCACTGCACAAAGAGGTCTGTCAGCCCGCCGCGCGGCTGCGCCCGTAGACCACGGAGGAGAACGCCGCGGCGAATTGGACCGCCGTCGGCCGTTCGCCTGGATCGAGGGCGAGCGCGGTGTCGACCGCGTCAGCGATCTCATCCGGGAGCCCCGGGCGGAGGGTCGCGACCAGCGGCGCCTCGCGGATGTCGTCCGCGCGCGTCTTGCGCTCGGGGAACGGGTGCTTGCCGGTGAGGAGGAGGAACGCGACGACGCCGAGGCCGAACACGTCTGCGGAGGGCTTGGCGTTGCGTGCGCCGCCGAGCAGCTCGGGCGCCATGTACAACGGCGTCCCCACCACGACGCCCGTCCCCGTCAGCGGAGTCGATGCCGCGGGTGGCCGCCCGGAAGGCCGGCTCGGCGCCGGAGTGCTCGGCATGGGCAGCGCCTTGGTCGCGAGCGGCAGATCACGGGCGGGGATTTCCCGGGATCCGCCGGAGGCGGGACCGGGGTATGTGACTGCCCGAGGCGGCTTGTCGACCGCCGTCGTGTCGTTCGGGTCGAAGTTCGCGGATGGGCGCATGCTCTCGATGCGCTCCTCGAGCGCGCCCTCTTCACGGTCTCCCAACATGGCGACGCCGAAGTCGGTGATCTTCACCTTGGGCGAGCCGTCGGGGTCGATCACCAGGATGTTCGCCGGCTTGAGGTCTCGGTGCACGATCCCGAGCTCGTGAATCGCCGCGAGGCCCTCGGCGATCTGTCGCAGCACCGGGATGGCGAACCCGGGATCGCCGAAGCGATCGCGCACCTCCGACAGGGTGACCCCGCGAACGAGGTCCATCACCAGGAACACGTAGCCCTCGGCGTCGACGTCCATGTCGACGATCGACACCACGTTCTCGTGGTGGATCTGCGCTGCGATTTGCGCCTCTCGCGCGAACCGAGCGAGCGCCAGCGGCTCGTTGCGTCCGTGCAGCACCTTGAGCGCGAACGGCGCTCCGTCGCTCATCCGCTCGACCTCGTAGACCGAGCCCATGCCGCCCGACGCGATCGGACGCACGACGCGATAACGCCCTGCGACCGTGTCACCGATGTCGAGGATGACGACACCGGAGTGCCGCGCACCGATGCGGGCGAGCGCGTCGGCGAGCTGGGCGGAGCGCGACGCGATCTGCCTCCGCAACTCCTCGTTCAATCGACCGACCTCCACGTTCGTCTCTTCGAGCAGCGCGACGCGGCCCGCGAGCTCCTCGTTGAGGCGATCGGTCTTGCGGAGCGAACGAACGTGCTCGCGCCCGAGGGCGGCGATGCGAAGGAACGCGATCAGGGAGATCGCGGCGCTGCCGCCCTGCAGCCCCTTGAACGGCGAGCCGAAGCCGACCCACCAGAGAATCTCGACGGTGCCGAGGAGCCCTGCCGCCGGCCACGCGAGCGCGACGAGCCACACGTTCCGCGGCCGCGGCTTCTGATGCCACAGCTTCCAGAACAGATAGATCTGGATCTGCGCCGACACCGCCACCATCGCAGCGACGCCCATTGCCAACCATCGCATCGAGAACGGGCCGACCAGCATCACCGCGAGGCCCGCGAACACGACCCAGGCGAAGAGGACTTTGCGCGCGGGAAACGACATCCCGTAGTACGCGCGAACGAAGGCCACCGAGGAGATCGCAGCGAGGAGCTGCTGCAGCCCCATGACGGTGACGTCGGCGGTCCCGAAGAATGGCTGCGTGATGCCGGTCGCAAACGTGGGGAACGCGAGGCCGCCGACGGCCTCGAGCACGAACCAGCCGTGCGCCCGACGCGACCGATCGAGCAGGTAGATGATCAGGTAGCTGAGCGCCGACGCGACCACGAGCGCGATGCCGAACAGCGCCGTCGACTCGTTCCACGTGTGGATCGCGAGGAAGACCGGATCGCCGTGGTGCGTCGAGCTCAGGCGCGGCACACAGTCGATCCACCCGCTCAGCGTGGAGCGGTGGAGCAGATCGAGCTCGAGGTCGAGGTACTTCCCCCGCGTGAGCTCCTCGGGGATGCGCCATCGCTGCGAGCCTGACACGCGGTAGACCGTGGTGATCTCCTCGTCGAGCGCCAGCATCGGCGTTCCCGCCGCGCGCAACGACGCGCGTGCTGGGAGTTGGACGAACGCGAGCGTCAGCGGTTTGCCGCGCAGGTCTTCGGAGAGGGGCACCTGGGTACGCAGGCGGTACTGCGTCTGCGCGGCAGGCAAGTCGAGATGCGCCGGCAGCGTGACCTCGTAGCCTGCCCCCGTGGGCGGCACGAACGTCCACCGCGCGATCTCGAGGACGGGATGCGGCTCGAACGCGTCCGCGCACCCCACGAGCAGGAGCACGAACGCAAACAGCAACGCGAGCCTGATGCGCAAGGGTTACCGGATGGTAACCGGCTTTTGCCGCAAAGCGTCAACCGGCGAGAACGTGCCGGGAAATGACCATCCGCTGGACCTCGCTGGTCCCCTCGCCGATCTCGCAGAGCTTGGCGTCGCGCAGGTGGCGCTCCACCTGGTATTCGCGCGTGTAGCCGTAGCCGCCGTGGATCTGCACGGCGCGGTTGCACACGCGGGTCGCCGCCTCGGATGCGTAGAGCTTGGCCATCGCGGCCTCGCGGGAGAACGGCTTGCCCTGATCGGCCAGCCAGGCCGCGCGGTAGGTGAGGAGCGCTGCCGCATCGAGCTCCATCCGGCTGTCGGCGAGCATCCACTGAATCGCCTGGAAGTCGGCGATGGGCTTGTCGAACTGCTTGCGGTCCTTCGAGTACGCGATGGAGAGCTCGAGCGCGCCGCGGCCTAGCCCGAGCGCCAGGGCGGCGATCGAGATGCGGCCCTTGTCGAGGATCTGCAGGGTGTCGATGAACCCGCGATCGACCTCGCCGAGACGCTGGGAGTCGTGCACCCGAACGTTCTCGAACGACAGCTCGACGGTGTCGCTCGAGCGCATGCCGAGCTTCTCGAGGTGCTTGCTCGCGGTGAACCCGGGAGTGCCGTGCTCGACGATGAACGCGGTGATGCCCTTCTGCTTCTTCTCGGGCGATGTCTTGGCGAGGACCACGCAGAACCCGCCGACCGAGCCCTGGGTGATGAACATCTTGGTGCCGTTGATGATCCAGTGATCGCCGTCGCGCGTTGCGACCGTGCGCATCCCGGCGGCGTCGGAGCCCGAGCCCGGCTCGGTGAGGCCCCACGCAGCGAGCCACTCGCCGCTCGTCGCCTTGGGCAGGTACTTCTTCTTCTGCTCCTCGTTGGCGAAGGCGAACACGTGGCCGGTGCCGAGGCCGTTGTGCGACGCGACCGTGAGCGCGAGCGAGCCGTCGACGCGGGCGATCTCCTCGACGCAGATGGCGTACGAGGTCGTGTCCATTCCGGCGCCGCCGTACTCCTCGGGGATGCGGATCCCGAGCAGACCGAGCTCGGCCAGCTTGGGCACGATCTCCTTGGGAAAGCGCTCCTGCTTGTCCCACTCGATCGCGTGCGGCCGGACTTCCTTCTCGGCGAAGTCACGGACCATGTCGCGAAGCTGGCGGTGCGTGTCGGAAAGCTCGAAGTCCATGGCGACGCGGTAGTAGGGCGACGGACGATCACGGTCAAACCCTCGAAGGATCATGTCGCTCTCGGGACGACCTCGACGCAGCGCGCCATCTCGAGAACGGCTACATTGGACCGCATGGCCAACTACCCCCCGCCCCCTCCCGGTGGTGGCTGGGCGCCCGCCGGCGGACACGATCCGCATGCAGCCGACCGCGCGCTCACCGAATTCGCACAGGCTCGAGGTTTCCAGCTCAGCCCGCAGGGTGACGTGCGCTGGTACCAGGCGTGGGCCCCCTTCGCGTACCTGTTCCCCACGTCACGCGTCGGTCGCGAGCTCCGCGCACAGATCGGCGAGGCGACCCTCAACGTCGCCGAGTGTTACGAGAGCGACCCCATCAAGGAAGCGACGGGCGAGCACCGCCACGTGGTCGCCTGGCTGATGTCGCCGCGTCTCGCGTATCGCGCGGCCGTTCGCTCCAAGGGGGGCGCGGGCCTCGTCGACGACGTGACCAAGGGCCTCAACGATCTTTTCAGCAGCAAACCGAGGGGCTTCCTCGGCGACCCGACGTTCGAGGCACGCTACGACGTCGTCGGTCCGACCCTCGACGAGGCGAACGCAGCGTTGCCCATGCCGCTGAGGCAGCTGCTCCTGCAGGGCAATTTTCGCGGAATTCTCGAGATCCGCGCCCAGGGCCTGGTCGTCACGTTCTTCGACCGCAGCGGCTTCGACCCGGCGTCGCTCGACGGCACCATCGCGTGGGTCGGGCAGATCTACCAAGCGGCGACCCAGTACCCGCACGTGGTGACACCCCGCTGACGGGAGCGGCATCGGGGGTGATACGCTCGCCCCATGAGCCTCTACCCGCCGCCCCCGCCTGGCTGGGATTCTCGGATCCTCATCGCCGCCCCCGAGCAGGCCGACCTCGAACAACGGTTGGTCACGTGGGCGCAGGCGCGCGGCTACGAATACAACCCGCAGCCCAGCGTCGACTGGTACCAGAGCTGGGCGCCGTTCGTGTTCCTCTTCAAGCCCACCCGCGTGTCGCGCGAGGTCCGCGCGTCGTTCGGTGACGCGCAGCTGTGGATGATCGAGACGGTCGACGACAGCAAGACCAAGACCGGCGAAGAGTCGCGCTACGTCCTGTCGTTCCTCCTCTCGCCGCGCCTGCACTACCGCGCGGCGCTGCGCTCCCGCATGCAGAAGGACGCGATCGACGAGATGCGAACATCGATCAACCCGCGCAAGACGCCACGCTCGCTCGGCCGATGGCGGTGGCGCGAGCGCGATCAGTTCCTTCGCCGCACCTACGGGCGAGGCGTGCGTGGCGTGATCGGCGACGCCATCTTCGAGGCGCACTGCGAGATCGCGACGCCCTCTCGCGAAGAGGGTCTCGCCGCGCTGCCGGTCGCCCTTCGTCAGTGGCTGCTGACGACCGGCTGGCGCGGCGTCCTCGAGCTCCGCCCTGGAGGCCTCGTGTCGACGACCTACGGTCCGCCGCTGTTCGATCCCGCATCGCTCGACGCGACGGTCCACCACCTCGGCCACGTGTTCAACGCGGTCACCCGCAAGAAGGACGCGAACGAGCCGCCTCCCTCCTCGGGACCGATGTCCGGCCCGTACTTCCGCAACGGTTGACGTCAGTCGTCAGTCGTAAGTCGTCAGTCGTCAGTCATCGAGACGAAGGGACGAGAGACGAGAGACACCACGGAGTCGAACGAGCGCTCCTACGAAAACCGTGGCCCAAGTCCGCGAGATCGTTCGAGACTCGGGCCGAAGTCCCAGAGAAGAAACTCACAGGGAGACTCGGAGGCACGGAGCTGGGATTCGTGCTGCCGCGGGCTTCGCGCCGAACCAGCCTCTGCATCCGATGAACAAGGACAATCCACACTACGACCAGCTCTGCGCCTACAC
>Ga0208492_1000165_pt1 | contig 67098 bp, 53 predicted proteins | sample Subbioar_CSW14AB_FD_184820 | JGI IMG/M metagenome (GOLD analysis project Ga0208492, IMG submission 184820) | Serpentinite rock and fluid subsurface biosphere microbial communities from McLaughlin Reserve, California, USA - CR12Mar_CSW14AB (SPAdes) | ecosystem: Environmental > Terrestrial > Deep... | reverse complement strand
TAAAATCATGTCTACTAGCACACCTGTATGCAAGCCAGTTCCACTGATTTGTATAGACTGTGTAAGCGTATGCTGTTTCTCGGGATTAAAATTGATATCCATATTTCCGCACTTTAAGTATGCGAAATTAAGTTATCCCGACCGTTTATGCTTCAATTAGGACTTTAGCTTCTCAGAAACCAATTCTGCTACCATTTTTTCAAGGGCTTTTATCCGTTTTTCCATTTCAGGCAAATTTCTGGTTGCAGCCTGAATCCTGAGGGAGCTGGTATAATCAAATGCAGGGTTGCCATTAACTGATTTATTCGGTTCCTTGATGGTTTTGGTAACGCCGCTTTTGCCTCCAATTTTGGTTCCGTCAGCAATGCTTAAATGCCCTGCTACTCCTGTTTGCCCTCCCATCATTACATATTTCCCTACTTTGCTGCTGCCGCTAATACCGGTTTGAGCGGCAATTACGGTGTTGTTTCCAACTTCCACATTGTGGGCAATCTGCACCAGGTTGTCAATTTTTACTCCTTTGCGGATTAGGGTTGAACCCATAGTAGCTCTATCGATGGTGCTATTGGCTCCAATTTCCACATAATCTTCAATGACTACATTACCTAACTGGGGTACTTTCTGAAATGTTCCATCAGACTGGGGGGCAAAACCAAATCCATCACTTCCAATAACAGAGCCAGCATGTATAACGACCTGGTTGCCTACCAAACAACCTTCATATATTTTGACGCCGGGATATAGGGTTACATTGTCTCCAATTATCACCTGGTTTCCCAGATAAACACCGGGATGAATTTTGGTATTGTTCCCAATTTTCACATTTTCGCCCACATAGGCAAAAGCACCGATAAAGACATTGCTGCCCAATTGAGCAGATTTGGCAATATGACTCGGTTCCTGAATACCGCTAAGCTGACTGGCTGCCATTTCCTGATATTTGGTCATCAAAACCGCAAAGGCGGAGTAAGCATCGGAAACTCTTATCAGGGTGGCTTCAACTGGTTTTTTCAATTGTAATGAATCGTTCACAATCACAATGGATGCTGCTGTTGAATACAAGAAATCTTCGTATTTGGGGTTGGCCAAAAAAGATATCTGAGAAGCTTTTGCTTCTTCAATTTTTCCAAAAGACTGAACGGTTACACTGGCATCTCCTTCCACTTTTCCATTAATCAGCATGCCAACTTGTGCTGCGGTGAACTGCATAATTTTGTATTAGTTTAACAGACAAATGTAAAATTTTTTTACAGGGGAAGACAAATTCTGCTGTATCATGGAATTATCCACCTCTGTAATGTCTTTTACATTGCCGTCTTTATAAAGAATATTAATTTTTTCTTCCTTGCTTTGATAAGTTGTATTGGAGGCAATTCCAGTAAAGCAGAGATAGGCCGCCTCCTCTTTATTTACTCCAAATTTTTTCATGGTTTGGGTTAGCTTATCCGTGATAAACGTTTCTTCAAATGGAGTTGATTGAATACTGGTTTTATAAATTTCACGATTGAGCATTCGTGAGCAAAGCAAGGATAGTACTTTGTCTGAATGTCTGCTCCATTTTTTGATTGCACTAATCACATCAAAGTCATCCATCAGGCAAAAACGCTCGATAGAGGCTTTGGTCATTGGCAAGGAAAATTCTCCTAAGAAATAATCAATCTCAGAACCGGTTGCTAGACTTTCCCTATGATTAGGATATATGTCCCTTACTCTTTGAATAATTTTCACCAGCATTTTTTCAGCAGATAAAACGGTTTTATGCAGATACACCTGCCAATACATTTGCCGCCTGGCTACCAGAAATTTTTCCACGCTGTAAATGCCTTTCTCTTCAATCATTAGCTGGCCATGGTGCACGGTCAGCATTTTCAAAATCCGGTCATATCCAATAACGCCCTCACTCACACCAGAGAAAAAACTGTCACGACTTAAATAATCCATTCTGTCTACATCCAGTTGACCACTGATTAGCTGATGCAGAAAGGGTTTATGGTATTGGTTGGTAAATATATCAATGGCCAAAGAAAGTTGCCCGTTAAACTCATTGTTCATCAACTGCATAATCTGAAGCGAAAGATCTTCGTGATGAACGCCCTTCACCAATTCGTGCTCTAGTGCATGAGAAAAAGGTCCATGTCCTATATCGTGCAGTAAAATAGCAGCTTTCGCAGCAATTTCCTCCTCTCTTGTAATTTCAATATCCTTATTTCTCAGTTCATTAATCACATTACACATAAGGTGATAAGCACCTAGGGAGTGATGCAGTCTTGTGTGTACGGCACCCGGATATACCAGTTGTGCCATAGCCATTTGCTGAATTCTTCTTAGACGCTGATAAAAAGGATGCCCGATGATAGAAAATATTAAAGGATGATTGATGGTGATAAAACCATAAACCGGATCGTTGATAATCTTACGCTTCGCTTTGTCCATGCTGTTGTTGAATTGTTAATAAAGGTACTATTTAGTAGCGCAAACAAAATTATAAATAGCTTAGCATTATGGCTATTGCACAGATTTTATGGGTAGACGACGAAATTGAAAGTCTTCAGTCTCAGAAAATATTTCTAGAGGCAAAGGGGTATGCAGTTCATACCTTAACAAATGGGTACGACGCAATTGAGTACATTCAGCACAATGTAGTTGATGTGGTGCTAATGGATGAATCGATGCCGGGATTAACCGGTTTGGAAACCTTGACTCGAATGAAGCAGATTCAGCAACGCCTGCCCATTGTACTGATTACCAAAAATGAAACAGAAAACCTGATGGATGAAGCCATCGGAAGTCAGATTGCAGATTATTTAATTAAGCCTGTAAATCCGAATCAGGTATTATTGAGTTTAAAAAAAATCATTGATAATAAGCGACTGGTTGCAGAAAAAACAACAGTTTCCTACCAGCAGCAGTTTACAGAATTGTTTATGGCTTTGTCTGGAAATCCTGATTATACTGAATGGATGGATTTATATAAAAAGCTGGTATTCTGGGAACTGGAAATGGAGAAAAGCGATAGTCCGGAAATGAGGGAAGTTCTGCTAAATCAAAAAAAGGAAGCCAACGCCGCTTTTGGTAAATACATAACCAGGCATTACGAAGAATGGGTTAGCCATATCGCTGCAGATTCACCTGTAATGAGCCATCAGCTTTTTCAATTTAAAGTGCTGCCTCATATTGAAGAGCAGGTTCCCTTGTTCTTTATTTTAATTGATAATCTTCGTTATGATCAGTGGAAAGCAATAGAACCCGTATTTGCTGAGAGTTTCCGGATTCTAGAAGAAGATAGTTTTTACTCCATTCTTCCCACTGCTACCCAGTATTGTCGCAACGCCATTTTTGCCGGTTTATTACCTGTTGAAATAGAGAAAAAATTCCCTGATTTGTGGAAGAATGACGAAGAGGAAGGAGGTAAAAATCTTCATGAAAAAGAGTTTCTGGAAGCACAGTTAAAACGATTGAAGAAAGATCAGCTTAAAATCAGTTATCATAAAATACTGAACCATCAGGATGGACAACAACTCGTAAACAATATGCACAATCTGATGGGGAATCAGCTAAATGTTATTGTTTACAATTTCGTTGATATGCTGAGTCATGCCAGAACAGAAATGGAAGTGCTGAAAGAGTTGGCCAGTGATGAAGCAAGTTACCGGAGTTTAACCAAAAGCTGGTTTGAACATAGTCCGCTTCTTCAGGCATTAAAGAAAGTAGCGGATAAAAAAATTAAAATAATTCTCGCAACCGATCATGGAAGTGTAAGGGTGAAGTCGCCTATAAAAGTTATAGGGGATAAAATGACAACGACCAATCTAAGGTATAAGCATGGAAGGAATCTAAATTACGACGATAAAGAAGTACTGGCTTTCAGAGATCCTGCTAAAATTGGTCTGCCTGTTCCAACCCTCAATTCCTCCTTCATTTTTGCGAGGGAAGACAGTTATTTATGCTACCCCAACAATTATAACCATTATGTAAATTATTTTAAGAATAGTTTTCAGCATGGAGGAATCAGTTTAGAAGAAATGATCGTTCCGCTGATTAAAATGGAGTCTAAAGGCTAATTATCCCTATTTCTACCCAGTTTGTGGATAAAACCCTATGCAATGGCAGGGTTCTAAGGTTAAATTTGTGTCTATGAAATACACCCAATCTACACTCAATAAATTAGAAGATATATTAGGTGAATCTGCATATGTGGTTCGATATGAAAGAGGTACTTTTCAGAGCGGATGGTGTTTGCTAGAGTCCAGGAGAGTTGTAGTCCTTAATAAATTTTTAAATATTGAAGGTCGTATCAATACTTTAATGGAATTAATTCCTCAGCTGGATATTCATTTTGATAAATTGACACTTGAGTCTCAGAAGCTGTATGAGGAAGTTGTAAAAAAATCGGTGATTACCACTGAGTAATCCGGAAAAATACCTCTTGCCCAGCTTAAATTTAGCGTAGTTTTATTCAGTGAAATCGAGTGCATTAAAGGTTCAGTTTTTAGGTACAGGTACCAGCACAGGTATTCCAATGATTGGATGCACTTGCCCCGTATGCAGCTCTGATAATCCAAAAGACAATAGATTGCGAACCAGTATTATGGTTCAATCTGAGCACACGAATCTGGTTATAGATACCACCCCCGACTTTCGTTATCAGATGCTGAGAACTCATACAAAGCAGCTGAATGCCGTGCTTTTCACCCATCCGCATAAAGACCATATTGCCGGTCTTGACGATATCAGGGCCTTCAATTTTTTTTCAGGAACTGCCATGAATGTGTATGCGAATGCATTAACGGAAGAAGCCATCCGAAGGGATTTTTATTATGCATTTTCTGACAAAAAATATCCAGGTACTCCTGAAATACAGTTGCATACGATTGGAGAAGATTCTTTTTTTATCAATGACATAAAAATAGAGCCCATACAGGTAATGCATCATCGGATGCCTGTGCTGGGTTTCCGAATAGGAGATTTTACCTATATCACAGACGCCAATTATATTGAGCAGTCTGAATTGGAAAAAATTAAGGGATCAAAAGTATTGGTATTGAACGCACTGAGAAAGGAAAAACATTTGTCTCATTTCACTTTGCAGGAAGCACTTGATATTGCCAATATGCTGAAAATACCAGAAGTGTATTTTACCCATATTAGTCACCAGTTGGGTTTACATGACGAAATCAGTCAGGAACTTCCTTCGCATGTACAGCTTGCTTTTGATGGATTAATAATCAGTTTGTAATCCCGCAAATTTTGCGGAGATGAAAAAATGGATAAAAGAGTATGTAAGCTTTTCACAAAAAGAGCGGATTGGCTTATTGGGACTGCTCATCCTTTTAGGCTGCTTTGTTGCAGCTCCGTATTTCTTATCAGAACCACCAAGGCCTTTAACTTCAGAAGAATTGGAGTGGACGAATCATGTAAACTATCAGCAATCATTAAATGAGCCAGATGCTCCAACAATTGCTGAACCTCCGAATGAGGTGGGCAACAATCGGCGATTCGCTTTTGATCCCAATACAGCTAGTCCAGAAACGCTTCGTCAATTAGGGTTCACCGAAAAAAATATCAGGACACTCACCAATTATCTGCAGAAGGGGGCAAGAATAAAAACGCCTGCAGACTTGCATAAAATATGGGGAATGCGGAAAGAACTGGTTGAAGCATTGTTGCCCTATATACGCATTGTAAATGATGTTAACCATGACGGGTTTCAAAAAGGGAAATCAGCCAGGTCTAACTTTCAATTCTACTCCAAAAGGATTCCGCATACAATTGATATTAATACCGCTGACCAGGAAGCTTGGGAACAATTACCTGGGATTGGTCCTGTTCTGGCTGTAAGAATCCTTAAATACCGCAATCACTTGGGCAGATTTGGTTCGGTTGATGATATCAAAAAAACCTATGGGCTTCCTGATTCTGTATTTGCAATCATAGAGCCCTTTCTTCAGTTAGATCCAGATTCTTCTGCTTCAGAGAATCAGGTTGCATTAATAAATCAACTCCCTTCTATCAATACAGCCAGCGAAGCTTTGCTGATGAAAGCCGGCGTGAGTAAGACCATTGCTGCTGCTATTGTACTCTACCGAAAGCAATATGGTTTATATAGTCAACTGGAAGATTTACGTAAGATTGTTTTTATTCAAACCGCTCAATATGAGCAATTGATTAAACAAGTACGGTTGTGAATATATTATCCTTTTTTTTAACCATTTATTTTACTCAAAATCCCATAGATTTGCCCACAAACTAACTAACGATTGTTTGTTTTAGGGGGTCTGAATAGTCCGCTTGCATTATTCAGCCCCCGTCTATTGTAAAGTAATAATTATGAATTTTCAGGAAACAGAATTAACCAAACAGGTAGCTGCCACAGCCAGGGATTTTGCGTTACAATCTATTAAACCCTATGTAATGGAATGGGACGAAGCTCAGGTATTTCCTGAAGCATTATTTAGAGAAATGGGCAAATTAGGGTTGATGGGCGTATTGGTGCCTGAAGCTTATGGCGGGGCAGGTTTGGGATATTTCGAATACAATGCCATTATACAGGAAATAGCCAAAGTATGCGGTAGTATTGGATTGAGTGTGGCTGCTCATAATTCACTTTGCACCAACCATATTTTGAGCTTTGGTAACGAGGAACAGAAAAAGCGCTGGTTACCCAAACTGGCAACTGCCGAGTGGATTGGTGCATGGGGTTTAACAGAGCCGAATACCGGAAGCGATGCAGGGAATATGAAAACTACTGCAGTTAAACAAGGAGATAATTGGGTATTGAATGGAACAAAGAGTTGGATTACACACGGCAAATCCGGAGAAATTGCTGTAGTAATCTGCAGAACGGGTGAGCCCAGAACCAGTGGCAATTCTACTGCTTTTGTAGTTGAAAGAGGAACACCTGGTTTTGCTGCCGGCAAAAAAGAAAATAAACTGGGAATGCGCGCCAGCGAAACGGCTGAAATGATATTTGATAATTGTGTTATTCCCGATAGTAACCGTTTAGGAGAAGTAGGGGACGGTTTCAGACAAGCAATGAAAATTCTGGATGGTGGTAGAATTTCAATTGCGGCACTTTCAGCTGGTATTGCAAAAGGTGCATATGGAGCTGCACTTCAATATTCCCAGGAACGTTATCAGTTTGACAAACCGATTTCTTCTTTTCAGGGAATAAGTTTTAAACTGGCGGATATGGCTACTGAAATAATTGCTGCCGATTTATTGATACATCAGGCCTGTGATCTAAAAAATAAGGGCCAAAAGGTAACTAAGGAAGGGGCTATGGCTAAATATTATGCCAGTGAAGTAGCAGTTAAATCGGCTACGGAAGCCATCCAGATTTTTGGCGGTTATGGGTACACAAAAGATTTTCCTGTAGAAAAGTACTATCGTGACGCAAAATTATGTACTATTGGGGAAGGAACTTCTGAGATACAGAAAATGGTGATAGCAAGAGAAGTACTACAGTAACTTGTTTTTCGATTGCTTGCTCATATTAAGAGACCCACGTGGGTCTCTTTTTTATTAGTACTGTTCACATAAAACTTTGTATATTGAAACGTATAAAATCCATTATATCCTTATCTACATTCAGCATATGCGGATACTAATCATTTTTATTCTAACTGTTTTTTTGAATCAACTGAATGCTCAAAAAACGACAGGAACTGCTGCTGTTGTAGATTCATTGAATAAGGAAGCTTTTGCTAGTAAGCGTTCAGATATTTCGAAAGCCTTGAACCTGCTCATTATTGCGCAGAATACAGCTCAGCAAATTGATTATAAGAAAGGATTAGCGCTGGCCTATTTGTATGAAGGTGGCATTTATCAGCAACAGGGATTTAATAAGCGAGCCTTAACAGATTATTATCTTTCACTCGATATATTCAAAAGGACCAAAGACACTTTAAATCTGACTAAAGTAACACAGCAAATCGGGAATGCTTTATTGTTGGAAGGGCGTTATGATACTGCAGCTACCGTTTTTAAAGAGTGTCTTGGAATTTTTAAACAATACAATAAAGAAGATGAGATTGTAAACGTAAAAAACAGTCTGGGTTTAATACAGTTATATAGAAAAAAAACAGATTCAGCAGTCATATTATTCAATCAGGCTTTAATTACTAGTAAGAAAATCAACTACAATTACGGGGAGAAAAAAGCATTGTATCATCTGGGTAAATTGGCGCTAGATGGAAAAAACTTAGAACTTGCAGTAGGTTTTTTTAATTCCTCAATGGCCATTGATCAAAAAATAAATGATCGCTACGGAATGGCATTGAATAATCTTGCACTGGCTGAAGTTGCATTGAAAAGAGGTCAGATGAATGATGTGTTTTCTTTGTCTAAAACATCATATGACTATGCTACATCTATCAACGCTTACGATTTAACTTACCAGAGTGTAACGCAAATTATACATTACTACAGGCAAATCAATAACCTGGATAAAGCTATTTCCTGGCAGGACACTTTAATATCAGTAACCAATCAGCATCGTATTAAAGAGAATGAATACGCTTCTAATTTTATAGATATTATTAAGAATCAGCAGAACCTGAGATTGGATAAAGAGAATGCTTTTATAAGGGCGCAAAGAGCTTCTGATGAACAACTTTTTATTTTAACAGTAGGTACTTTCATCTTAATTATACTAGCTGTTTTGGTGGTAATGGTTTTCATTAACTATCAAAAGCAAAAACATTTCAGCAGAGAGCTTCGCGCCAAGAATATTCTGATAGAAGCCCAGATTGAAGAGATGGGAACACTGAATAAGGAAATATCTTATCAGAACAGAATGCTGGAAGCAGATAACAAAACCAAGGATAAATTATTATCCATTATTTCTCATGACTTGAGAAATCCGCTGGTTAATACCAAGGGTATTCTGAATTTGGTGAATCAGGGAATTGTACCTGAAGATCAGGCAAAGCAGCTATTGCTTCAGCTAGAAACCCAGTATATGGGTACTACTTCTTTATTGGACAATTTGCTTTTCTGGCTTAAAGGGCAAATGGCTGGTAAAAATCTGGATCGTTCTAAAGTAGTGATATTCCAGTTGGTGAAAGGTTTGGAAGACGAGCACCGAATGCTACTGGATCGAAAAAATATTCTCTTTCATAATCTGGTAAATCCGCAAATGCAAATTTATGCAGACAAGGAAATGATCCGGATTGTCTTAAGAAACTTAATCAGTAATGCCATTAAGTTTACTCCGGAAAATGGTATGATTGAAATAAAAACAGAACAGACAGAAGTAGAAACAACCATTATGGTAGAAGATACTGGTATTGGAATGTCTGATGAAACAATTCAGAAAGTGAATGCCAAGCAGTATTACACAACTGCAGGAACTTCAATGGAGAAGGGAAGTGGATTCGGCTTAATGCTCTGTAGTGATTTAATCAACAGACATGACGGTAGTTTAACCATTGAGAGTTTGCCAGGCAAGGGGAGCAGATTTGTGATCAAACTCCCCCATAATCAGGCTTAAATTAATCTTCACTTTTAGAGCCGGCAGCAAAAATCTGATCAACAGCACCACCCAGCATCGGAAATTTTTCCTTTACAAATCCTGCAATGGTTGCAATTGCTTGCTGAGCCTGTTGTTCTGATAAGCCGGCTTCTTTTACTAGTTTTTCTATTAACTCGTTCATATGTATGGCTTATTAAGGGTTAGGCTACTTTTAAAGCACTTAGTTTACTCTTGCTAAACATTTTTTCTGCATAGTCAAGTGTTACATTCAGGGTAGTTACTTCTGTTCCGGGTAACTCAAACATGGCTTCTGTTAAAATACTTTCGCAAATACTTCTCAAGCCTCTTGCACCTAATTTATATTCCATGGCTTTGGCAACCATGAAATCAAGTACACCTGGTTCAATAGTCAGTTGTATTCCTTCCATCTCAAACAATCGGGTAAATTGTTTGATCAGTGAATTTTTAGGTTCCGTTAAAATACTTCTTAAGGTAGCAGCATCTAACGGATTCAGATGGGTTACTACAGGAAGTCTTCCCAGTAATTCAGGAATCAGTCCGAAACTTTTCAGGTCTTGAGCGTTGATGAATTCCAGCAGATTGCTTCTCTGCATTTCCTGTTCATCTTTATTTACACTAAAGCCAATGGCATTGGTATTGATTCTTCTGGCAATAACTTTGTCAATACCATCGAAAGCCCCACCGCAGATGAATAATATGTTCTTGGTATCAACTTTGATCATTTTTTGTTCAGGATGCTTTCTTCCTCCTTGTGGTGGAACCAATACTTCAGTTCCTTCCAGCATCTTCAGAAGACCTTGCTGAACACCTTCACCGCTTACATCTCTGGTAATGGATGGATTGTCTCCTTTACGGGCAATTTTATCAATCTCATCAACATATACAATTCCCCTTTCAGCAGCATCCACATCATAATTGCAATTCTGCAATAAACGGGTTAGCATACTTTCTACATCTTCGCCTACATAGCCAGCTTCTGTAAATACAGTAGCATCTACAATGGCAAAAGGAACATTCAATAAACGGGCAATTGATTTGGCCAGCAAAGTTTTACCAGTGCCGGTTTCTCCTACCATGATGATATTGCTTTTTTCTATTTCAACATCATCCACTTTCTGCTTGTTGTTTACTCGCTTGTAGTGATTGTAAACTGCTACACAGAGAATTTTTTTGGCTTCATCCTGACCAATCACATATTCATCCAGGAATTGCTTGATTTCTTTGGGCTTTCTAATTTGAACAGCACCACCAGTAGAAGAAGGATTGTTTTTTGCTGTTAGTTCCTGCGCTATGATTTCTTCGGCATGTTCAACGCAATTTTCACAAATATGCCCTTCCTGTCCGGCTATTAAAATTTTAACCTCATCTCTACTTCTTCCACAAAAAGAGCAGTGTAAATTATTTTGCTTTGCCATAGAATTATAACTTGTTTAATATGCCGTCAGCAATGCCATATGCAACTGCTTCTTCGGCATCCATCCAGTAGTCTCTATCAAAATCAGCCAGAATCTGTTCTACTGACTTTCCACAATTCTCTGCTAATATCTTAGCACCCAGTTGTTTGGTTTTTAAAATTTGATTAGCCTGAATTTCAATATCTGCACTAGTTGCTTGATAATAACCGCCTAAACTTGGTTGGTGAATCATTACTTCTCCATGCGGAAAAATATATCTGTGACCTTTTGCTCCTGCGCTTAACAGGATAGACCCCATACTGGCTGCCAATCCCATGCAAATCGTACTTACGGGGCTCTGGATCATTTTAATGGTATCGTACATCACCATGCCGCTGGTTACAACCCCACCTGGGCTATTGATATATAGTTTAATTTCTGCTCCGGGTTTGTCAGCATCCAATAATAACAGTTTGGATACAACATCTTTCGCTGATTTGTCATCTACTACACCCCACAAATACACCGCTCTTTTTTCAAAAAAAAGATGTTCCATTTTCTTCCCCAGGAAACTTGTCATTGCTTCTGGCTTATCATCCTTGTTTTCTTCAGGCTCTTCAGCGTCGTTTGATAAATAAGGGTTCATTATATATTTAGCACTCATAGATTAATTGTTTTGAATGTTTTATCCTTTCTTTTCTTTGCGGGGATTGGTTAACAAAACTTCATCCACCAGACCATATTCCTTAGCCTCTGTGGCGGTCATCCAGAAATCACGATCGCTGTCTTTTGCAATGGTTTCAACAGATTTGCCAGTGTGGCTTGCAGTAATGGTATATAACTCTTGTTTTAATTTCTTGATTTCTCTGGCAGTGATTTCAATATCGGTTGCCTGACCACCTATTCCACCACTTGGCTGGTGCATCATAATTCTGCTATGCTTTAAAGCAGTTCTTTTTCCCTGTACGCCGGCACACAATAAGATCTGTCCCATACTAGCTGCAATACCTGTACAAATGGTAGCTACATCGGGTCCAATAAACTGCATAGTATCATAGATGCCCAAACCAGCGTAAACGCTGCCACCCGGGCTGTTGATATACATTTGAATGTCACGGGTTCTATCGGTACTTTCCAAAAACAGCAATTGAGCAGTTACAATATTGGCAACATAATCGTTGATGCCTTCTCCTAGAAAAATAATGCGATCCATCATTAAACGGCTGAATACATCCATGCTCGCTACATTCAGGGGACGCTCTTCAATGATATATGGGGTAAGGTTGGTTACCTGACCGTATTGTCTGTAATTGTGTAAAACACCGCTGCTGATTCCATGGTGCTTTACCGCGTATTTTTCGAATTCTTTTTCAATATTCATATAACTATATTTCGCGTTGAAGTTAGGTGTTTTGTTAAATCGGTATCAACCCTGTTCAAATACTGTGCAAAGCTTTATTTATGGCATTTTGACATACCCTGATATTTACCGTTAAAACACGGTTGCAAAGGTCGTTCATTTTAGATAAGTTCAATAACGTTATTTGTTAAGATATGCAAAACGAACCATTTCAATTAGGAATCTGCATGGCAGGTGCTGTTTCTGCAGGTGCGTATACAGCAGGTGTACTGGACTGTTTGCTGGAAGCTTTGGAAGGGTGGGAGCAAAAACGAGGGCAGGACGGAGTGCCAACACATCGGGTAACCCTCTCCGTAATTGGCGGAGCTTCTGCAGGTGGAATGACGGGATTATTAACTGCAGCTGCAGTTCAGCAGCCGGGTGCAAAAATTTTCTATAAAAGCTGGGTAGAAATGGAGGCCGATTCCATGGCCAATGCCATGTTGGATCCAACTGATATTTCTGAATCCGGGTTACTCAGTTCTCTTCTGAATGGAAGTTTTGTGGAACGGTTAAGTCAGCAGGCTATTGCTGCAGCAAAGTATCCAACCCGAACCTTACCTGCGTATATACATTCTTCGTTGAAATTATTTACAACCCTCACCAACCTTAAAGGATATCCATATAATATTTCCTTTACCTCAGAACGCCAAAAGACAGTTCACAGCATGTCGGTGCATAGCGATTTTGCCTGTTTTCAATTGGCAGATTCACCATTGACAGATGCGGAACAGCTGACTGAATACCGGGGGCATGCAGAGCCGGGATGGATCCCTTTGAATGTAGCCAAAGGAGTCAATACAAAGTTGCTACAAAAAGCAATCATGGCAACAGCTGCGTTCCCCTTGGTGCTAAAACCCGTGCGGTTGAAAAGGGCTAAAAAGATGATTCAGCACAATCCATGGTTAAACCAACAGGGGTTGTTGCTAGATATGCTCTCAGAAGAACATATTTCCTTGCAGGTGGATGGGGGACTAATGAACAATGAACCTTTTGAGAAAGTGCGTGAATTATTGCAGGGAGCAATGGCTGATAAGCGTAATCCGGAATCAGAGAGGGATTCCTTTTCTTCATTCACCAATACGATACTCATGATTGATCCCTTTCCTAATACCCCCGATTTTCAGGAGAACGATTCATTGCAATTAACAAATATAGCCAGGCAAATCCTTAATGCTATGTTGCATCAGATGAAAGCAAAACCTTTACCCATTGCGGATATGATGAATAAGGAAAAAGCCGGGCAGTTTTTAATTGCCCCTGTTCGGTACAAGGGAAATCCCGAAGAAAAAATAGAAGGAGCAAAAGCAATTGCGAGTGGAGTGGTTGGGGGCTTTGGTGGCTTTTTAAGTAAGCGTTTCAGATTGCACGATTATGCCTTAGGGCAATACAATTGTGCCCGATTTCTACAAAATCATTTTACCATTCCACTTAAGCAATTTCACTTGCATCCCTTATTCTCCAAAGGTTATGAAGACATTGATCTGCGGCCTTTTCTTTCAGATAATAAAGATAGTGTTCAGATTATACCCGTTTTTAATTTACAGAAACAGGCGCCCGACTGGCCGGTTTCCGATATTGATTTTATCAAAGAGTTGAAACCTGCTATACAAAAACGTTCAGCGGCAATTTTGTCAAATATTTCCAGACATTGGTTCAAGAAGCGGGTACTTCAATTAGGTGGATTCCTATTTATAAACAGATATGTAGCCAATGCTGTCGTTCGCCATATTCAATCAGCCTTACAATTGCATCAGTTGGTGCAATAAAAAAACCAGCCATTGGCTGGTTTTTCAATAATACGTATCAACTCAATTAATGATGATGGTGTTCTAATTTCTTCGCAAAATCATCTGCACTAATGCTTTCATCTTTTGCTTTTACCTGTGATTCCAATGCATCAAATAATTTTTCTGCATTTATTCTATGGTAGCTGTCTTCTACAAACTTTTTATCCTGCATCATTCTGTTGGCGTAATCGTCAATCCACTGCTGGTTATCTCCCAACGCACCTAATTGATTACCCATATAGCTGAATAACTGCATCTTGGCAAAATTGCGAATGTCTTCAGGTAACACTTCAATCTTATTATCCTGTGACAATTTGCTGCTAATTAAGGTCCACTTCAGTTGTTTAGAGAAACTTGGATATTCCGCTTCAGCTTCTTCTGCAGTCTTGGGTTTTTCGCCGCCGTTTTGTAACCAGCGCTTTAGGAAATTCTCAGGCAATTCCATGCTAACATGGTCTACCAGGTAGTGATAAATCTGATCCTGAACCTGGTTGCGGGCAGACTGTGCGTAATATTTTTCAATTTCTGCCTTGATTTCATTTCTAAGGTCAGCTTCAGATTTGATATTGTCGTTACCAGGATATACTTGTTTAAAAAGTTCTTCGTCTAGTGCTGCTTTTTCTACAAGACCTACTTTGGTAATTAATAAATTAAAGTATTTGTCGGCATCATCCTTGGTTAAACCCAGGTCTGCTAAAATGGTTTCTGCTTCCTTGTCTTCAAAAGCTTTTTTAATCTGCAATAAAACCACATCATCTTTTTTCTTGTCCATCAAGTTCTTGCGGAACTTCTCAGCAAAATATTTAACCAGTACGCTGTTGTCTTTGCTTACACCATTTTCAACAGGATTGCCTTTTGAATCGGTTTCTGTAAAAGTTACATTCAATACATTGTCTTCAGAAGTTACGGTTTCTGGCTCAGTCATTTTACCAAAACGAGTCTGCAATCTTGCGATTTCCTCGTCAATCATAGCGTCTGTAACAGTAACTACGTAGCGGGTTGCTTCAAATTTGGAAAGGTTTACCTCAAAATCAGGCTTCAATCCAATTTCAAATGAAAAAACGTAATCAGACAAATTATTCATGTCTAGTTTGTCTGCATCGTTTTCAAGTGGAAGTGGTTGAGCAAAAATATCAATCTGCTCTTTTGCCATGTAAGCATTCATCTCATGTTCAACTTTGCGCAATACTTCCTCAGAAAATACACCCTGACCATACATTTTCTTTACCAGACCAGTAGGTACCATGCCCTTTCTAAAGCCAGGTATATTTGCGGTCTTAGCATATTTCTTCAGGCTGCTTTCAAAGCCACTTAAATAGTCTTCCTTGGTAAGGGTAACGGTAAGCTTATCATTTAATAAGCCAATGTTTTCTCTGGTAATTGTAGCCATATAGGTGTTTTAAATACTTAAAATCGGGCTGCAAAGGTAGGGGTTTCGCATAAAAAAACCACCTATAAAGGTGGTTCAGTGCGGATGATAGGGGTCGAACCTACATGCCTCGCGGCGCTAGATCCTAAGTCTAGTGCGTCTGCCAATTTCGCCACATCCGCATTTTGGACGGCAAAAATAAGGGGAAATTTTTAAAAACGAACAGTAAATTTTGTTCCTTTTTGTGATTCACTTTCACAAAAAATATTTCCACCCTGTTCTTCTATCTGGTTTTTTATCAGGTAAAGACCAATTCCTTTGCTGTCAAACCCGCTGTGAAAGCTCTTCTGGAATTTAAATAACAAATGCCCGAATTTAGCCATATCAATACCTAACCCGTTATCGGTTACCGCTAAATGAACAGCTCCGTCTTTTTCAAAAGTTTCTATTAGTATTTCCGGAGCAATACCTGGTTTTGAGTATTTTAAACTATTACTGAGTAAATTATATACAATGCTTTGTAGATAAACCCTTGGATAATAAATCTCTGTTATTTCCAGTTGCTGTTTTATTACCGCATTTTTTTGCAGAATTATATCCTGAAGCTGAAGAACTGCGCTGTTGATAACATCCTCAAAAGAACAATCTGAAGCCGGTATATCCTTTTCTAGATGGATTTGCAAAATTTGAATCAGCTCGTTCAGGTTGTTAGTCAGATCCTTACTTATTTTTTTCAAATAATCCATGGATGCTTTTTTCAACTCGGGATCATTTGTGCTTTCATACATTTCCAGCATCTTGGAAATATTATGTGCAGGTCCTCTTACATCATGGGTAATAATTCCAGCAAAATCCTTAAGCTGACTCACTTTTTTTTCCAGTGCGTACTGCGTTTTCAGCAATTTTCGGTTTTGCTCTTCTAAGCTTTCCGTTGCTATTGGAGTAGGGTTGATCATGGCGTATCTTCGGCTAGGGGGAACGCCGGTACCTAAAATTAGGTATTTATCATTGAGTTTTAAGCAATTATTAAATAATCGTCTCGTGACGAAAAAATGTTATTTTCTGAGTCCTTCCAGTAAAGTGGAAATGGTGTCAATCATCCCTTTTTGGGTAATCCATCTTAATACCACAACCAGATCGTTTATCGGGTCTACGTAAATCACATTATTTCCATTGCCTAAATGCACAAATGCTTCAGCAGGGGCACCCGGAATTAATTTCTGGTCTGTATTTAAATAAAAATTCATGTAACCATATTCCTTGTTCGCAGGACCTGGAGTAGTAGATTGACGAATCCAGGATTCAGAAAGCAACTGCTGGTCTTTCCATCGGCCTTTTCGCAAAGTAAGTAACCCAAAACGAGCCATGTCTTCCGCATGAATAAACAAGCCTCCGCCCCAGTGACCACCGCCACTAACCGATTGAACTGGGTTTCCGTCTAGGACTATCCAAGCATTCCTGTAGCCTGTCCAGCGCCATGTGTTCGACGCGCCAATGGGGTCCATAATTTGTTTTTTCAATACCTGTGGAAGGGGTTGTCTGAATACGCTGGTAGCTGCAAGCGCCAATGCGTTTACTCTTACATCATTGTATTCAAATACCGTACCCTGTGTAGTTCGTATTCTGTTCAACCATTTCTTTGGATCAGTATCTGGTCGGTCGGCCCAATCTGGTTTGCCCCATAAAGTTCCTTCCCAGTCACTGGTTTGTCTGAGCATCGATTCCCAGGTTATTGTTTTATTGTGTACAGATTCAAAAGGGTGCAGTAATTCAGGTTGATTAAACAGCGATGCCGGCTTCGTAACAGGCGCTGGTTGAAATAACTCAATGGGCGGAACATATGTATGCACCGGATCCTGAACCGATCGAATCAATTGGGCATCTACCGCCAATCCTATTACAGCCGATAAAAAACTTTTTGCCACACTGTGGGTCATGTCGCATTTGAGAGGAGTGCCCCATTCTGCTATTTTATAACCTTTGTAAATAATAATACCTGTTTGATCACCTCTGTCCTCAAAGGGTCCGATGCCATCTCCAAAGGGTTCCTTTCCAAAAGTTTTGTAATGGTTTTCTTCCATACTTCTGGGGTTGGGTGACTCTGCAGCTTTGGCGGTAGCAATTGTTTTTTCAATAGTTGATGCAGCTATTCCCAACGCTTCCGGTTTTTTTTGTTCCCAGTTGGCAGGTTCGGGATAATACAAGGTATTCAATCCTTTTTTTGCATTTTGGGCTGTTCCGGTATAGGCAAAAAAAATTGTAGCAATGAGTAAATGAATAGGTTTAATCATGCTACAATCTAAAAAAACTATTGCGAATTTGTACAGTCGATTCTTAAATCAGCAAAATTAATTGCTGCCTCTTCCCGACTTATAATAACTCTGTTTCACCATTCTGTTTCTTGGTGCAGGTTTCTTTATTTTGTCGGGTTGATTGGAACTGACTTTTAGTGGGGTCGCAGAATGATATTCATGATTGCTTACAACTGGCAATTCAATTTTTATCAGCTTCTGTATGTCTTTCAGGTAAGCTCTTTCTTCTGTATCGCAAAATGAAATAGCCATACCACTTTCGCCGGCTCTGCCAGTTCTGCCTATTCTGTGTACATAGGTTTCCGGTACATTGGGTAATTCGTAATTGAATACATGCGATAAACCATCTACATCAATACCTCTTGCTGCAATATCTGTAGCTACCAGAATGCGCGTACTGCCATTTTTAAAATTGGTTAATGCTCTCTGTCTGGCGTTCTGTGATTTATTACCATGGATAGCTTCTGAAGTAATGCCATGTTTAACCAGGTTTTTAACCACTTTATCTGCACCATGTTTGGTTCTGGTAAAAACCAGCGCAGACTTGATGGCACTATCTTCTAACAAATCCTGTAGCAAATTTTTCTTATTTTCCTTTTCAACAAAATAAATGGCTTGCTCAATTTTTTCTACAGTAGAAGAAACAGGTGTAACGGCAATGGTTACCGGATTCTTTAAAAGCGTATTGGCTAATTTTTCAATTTCATCGGGCATGGTGGCAGAGAAAAACAAGGTTTGTTTTTTCTCGGGCAGTTTGGCCACAACTTTTTTTACATCGTTTATAAAGCCCATATCTAACATACGATCGGCTTCGTCCAATACAAAAAAGCGAATATCTTTTAAATGAATAAATCCCTGTTGCATCAGGTCGAGTAATCTACCTGGTGTAGCAGTTAAAATATCTACACCTTTCTTTAAGTTGATAACCTGATGATGTTGAGACACCCCTCCAAAAATTACTTCATGAGAGATGCGCAGATTTTTTCCATAAGCCGCAATACTTTCATCAATCTGAATGGCCAATTCTCTTGTTGGGGTAAGAATTAATGCTTTGATGCCTCTGGTAAAATTTCCGTTTAACTGAGACTGACAAACCAATTGCAGAATAGGGATAGAGAAAGCTGCAGTTTTTCCTGTTCCTGTTTGGGCACAGCCCAAAATATCTTTACCTGCAAGGGCAGATGGAATTGCTTGTTCCTGAATGGGGGTAGGGTTGGTGTACCCTTCTGTTTCGAGCGCTTTTAAAATAGGCTCAATGAGTTCTAATTCTTTGAATAACACAAAATGTGATTTAAATGAACACTTGAAATTTCAAGTGGTATATAACCTGATATTGATGGGATTACCTTGTCACTGAAGTAGATTCCAGTATAACTGAGACATATACGAATAATGTAAAGGTACATTATTTGGGTAAGAAGCCCAAATATGCTCCATTTCGCAATTGGAAAATGGGTTTAGCTATGTTATAGTTTCAATTGTACAATTATGCCAGCAGCGCAATGATTTGTTCTAAATAATGCTGGTCGGTTTCGTCAAACTGGTTGTATTCGCTGCTGTCTACATCTAATACGCCCCAGATATTTCCGTCTTTGAAAAGCGGAACAACTATTTCTGATTTGGATAAACTACTGCAGGCAATATGACCAGGAAATTTTTCTACATCTGGCACAATCAATGTTTTAGCTTGTTCCCAGCTGCTTCCGCAAACTCCTCTTCCTTTTTTAATTCTGGTGCAGGCAACGGGTCCCTGGAATGGTCCTAAAACCAGTTCGTCCTTTTCTACCAGATAAAACCCTACCCAGAACCAACCGAATTGTTCTTTCAGTGCAGCTGCTGTATTGGCAAGGTTGGCAATCAAGTTGCTTTCGCCTGTAAGTAATCCTTTGATCTGAGGAATTAATGCCTCGTATTGTTCAGTCTTGGATCCTTTAATAATCTGTAAATCTTCTGCCATATTGCAAAGATAAGTTCAGGGAATGATTTCAATAAATCCGTTATAACAATTCCATTAACCCTTAGTATTTATTAAAACAATGTATTGTGTTAGCTTGATTTTTTAACCAGTTTTCTGAGCTCTTTTTCTTCTGCCCAGTAAACGAGCCAGCCAAAAAGACCAATTAAAATAATGCCGGTGATAATGCCCAGCCAGAGTTCTGGAATAAAATAGAGGATTGCTTTTTGTATGATGTACATAAGCAACACGATCACCAAGTAGGCGATTAGTTTTTTCGTGGCATAAGGAACAGGATAGAATTTTTGTCCCAAATGATAGCTAACCAACATCATAAATAAGTAGCAAAGGAAAGTAGCAATGGCTGCTCCTAAATAATGCAAACTGGGGATTAATACGATATTTAAGACAATCGTAATAACAGCGCCTCCAACAGTGATGAGCGCCCCATAATTATTTCTATCAGTGAGTTTGTACCAGATGCTCAGGTTATAATAGATACCCAGGAAAATATTCCCCAATGCCAATAGCGGAACTATCTGTAATCCCTGTGTCCAGAGGGGTTTATTAATCGCAACAAAAAACCATTCAAATACTTCAATAAAGAGACTGATGAACAATAGCATGAAGCTGCAAGCAATAACAAAAAACTTCATTACACGCGCGTAAATTTTTTGTGCATTTTCCTCTCCTTTCTGTTTAAAGAAAAAAGGTTCAGCTGCCATTCTGAAAGCCTGAATCATGATGGTTATTAAAACAGCCAGACGATAAATATTTCCGAATATAGCTAGTTCGTGTTTGGCAGCTTCAACAGGAAGGTCAACAACGTGCTGATAAATCAATCTGCTGAGCATATCATTCACCATGCCCCCCATACCCACAATAATTAACGGATAGGTATAGTTCAATACTTTTTTGAGTAGCGCAATATGAAAGTCCCATTTAATTTTTCTGAACTCGGAAAAGAGTAATAAAAAGGTGAGAATACTTCCGGCCAAATTGCCAATCAGATAATAGCCAATACCAATATTTTGCTCAGTAAAAAAACGGAGTGGAGAGCTCGGATTGGATTGCACATATTGCGGTATCCAACCTATAAAAACGAGTACGGTTACAAAATTGACGAGCACACTAGACAACCTGACTGCTGCGTATTTGCGAGGTCTGTTCTCCTGTCTTAGTCTGGCAAATGCTAATGTACTGATGGTGTCAAAAAATAAAATGCCAATCATCCAATTCATGAAAGCAGGTTGCGCTTCCAAATTCGCCCAATAAAGAATAGGTTCTTTACATAGCCAAAGAATGGTACTAAAAAGCAGGGTGCTTCCCAATAAGGAAATAGAAAGTGTACTATAGAGTTGATTGGGATCTTCTTCTTTGATGAATCGGAAATAGGCAGTTTCTAACCCGTATGTAAAAAGTACATTCAAGAAAGGAATCATTGCATAGATCTGTGTTAAATCGGCTGTTGTTGCAGGTTGTGCAAAAAACAACGGAAGCGAAAGGTTCATCAGATACCCTAAAAAACGACTGGCTATAGTGGGTACACCATACCAGATTGTTTGATTTGCCAGTTTTTTTATCTCGCTCAATGGAATTAACTATTGTTCAAAAATAGGGTATTGTAATCAGTTGTGCAGGTCTAATGGTTGCGTTGCAGACGCTCGGGTTCCCGGAGCTGCAAATTGGGGATTCTGCAGAAATACAGAATCGGTAAGCGTTTGTAAAAATGCTTTCAGCTGCCCGATTTCATAGTTGCTAAGTGGAAGTTTGTTTTTTAGCAAAGGATCTGTATTGACTGTCACCTGCATATTAATGCGATAATGTTCAAATACATTGCTTAGTGAAAAAAATCTTCCGTCATGTCCATAAGGGAACGTAACCATAATGTTGCGCAGACTTGGTACTTTGAATTTCAGTGAATCGGTAGGATCCTGTGTGATGCTCATTCTGCCTATGTCTTGTAGAAATGGTTCCAGTGGCATTCCAGTATTCCTGTAACTAAAATCTGTAAACAACGGTTCGGTATGACAACTACTGCATTTGTTCTTAAAAATAGTATATCCCAGTTTTTCAGGTAAACTGAAACTGTCCAGGCCCTCCATAACTTTGTCGTATTTACTATTGCTGCTAACGAGGGTTAACAGAAACTGGCTCAGTGCTTTTCCAAGTCGTTGGGTATTGATGGTTGGGTCTCCAAAAGCAGCTTTGAATAATCGGGTATAATTATTGCTTTTCCGAAGTTTGCTGATTGTATTTTCTATGGTTTCTCCCATTTCATTATGTGCCGTGATTGGTGCCAATGGCTGAAGATCGAGGTGGTTGATGCCCCCATCCCACATAAATGCTTTTTGCCAGGCCAGATTAAAGAGTCCGGGGGCGTTACGGGAAGTTAAACTATTGTCGAGTCCATGACTTAAGGGGTGATCATAGTTGTTGAATGCACCAAATTGCTGATGACAGGTTCCGCAAGATATATTCCCGTCTTTGCTGAGCTGTCCATCATAAAACAATTGTCTTCCCAGCGCTATTCCTTCTTCGGTTAATGGGTTTTTAGAAAAATCATATGAAGGTTGTGGCCATCCTTTTGGAACAATAAAAGTTTTTTTCCTAGGCAATGCGTGCATCATGGGTTGTTGCATAAAACCCAATGCAGACAGTACCAGAATGGCTATCAATAGTATCGTTCCTGTTTTTTTCATAGCGGGGTAACGATTGTAAACATTTGCTGATAATTGTCTGCTAACTGCATAGCTAGTTTTCCGGAATTGTGGCAGTTGGGGTTCTGCGCAATACTGATTTTATTTTTACCATTAAACCAGAAAGACAAGTCTGTTTGAATGTAGAGAATCTTTTTTGATTTTTTTACAGTGCCAGCATTTTCGGCCAGTTCAAGTGTAATTGGTCTAACTGTGTTATAGGGCGATTCAAATCCCCCTACATCATAACTGAAACGTTTACCAGCTGTGTTGGCAGCGGGTGATGTTCCCTGCAATCTGGCCATAATATATCCTGTTCTCCAGGTCCAGAACATGCCTCTCGCAGGATCCAACGCGCCTGTTTGAATGCCTCTTGTGTTTTTAATGCTGTCTACTCCCAGTGTAAAAATGACTTGAGCACAATTGGCTGGTATAGTAAAAGGAAGCTTTAGGCTATTGGGTTCGTTCAGGTCTATTAAATAATGGGCTTCACTTAAGGCAACCGTATCGGGCCGTCCTTTTTTATTTTGATTGAATACAATCGCTTTCCATCCTGTTGTATAAAAAAGAAACTTGTTAATTTGCAATCGTTCTCCTGCCTGATTGGTATAACTGCTGTCTGTATGCCATTTTGCCGAACCGAACATGGGAATGAATTCAATGCTATGTTGCGCTTTTGCCTTACTCAGGGCAAACGATATTGCCAATAGTAGCATTGCTTTGTATGCAGGCACTCTGTTCAATGATTTCTGTTTTGAATGTTTATCTTAGTCTTTTCAAATTTCGGTTAAATTTCAATCTATGCGGTTAGTAATTCAAAGAGTTTCCTCTGCTTCTGTAACTATTGATGGAAAAGTGAATGGCGCTATTGGGAAAGGATTGATGGTTTTGGTAGGGATTGAAGATGCGGATAATCCGGAAGATATTGTATGGCTGGCAGGAAAACTGGTCAATCTTCGAATTTTTGATGATGAATCCGGTGTAATGAATTGCTCCGTTAAAGAAGTGAATGGAGATGTTTTACTGGTCAGTCAGTTTACCTTACATGCCAGTACCAAAAAAGGAAACCGGCCTTCTTATATTAAAGCTTCCAAACCTCCTGTTGCTGTACCATTATATGAAGCAATGATTACCGAAATTGAAAAACAGCTCGGCAAAAAAATTCAGACAGGTATTTTTGGTGCTGATATGAAAGTGTCATTGATAAATGATGGGCCTGTAACTATTTTAATTGATTCTAAAAACAAGGAATAATGACAATTGAATCTGCACAGCAACAAGTAGACCAATGGATCAAAACCATTGGGGTGCGTTATTTTAACGAGTTAACCAATTTGGGCATTCTGATGGAAGAAGTAGGAGAGCTTAGCAGAATTATGGTAAGAAAGTACGGCGAACAGTCTTTTAAATCTTCCGATACCTCACATGAGCTGGCAGATGAAATGGCGGATGTGTTGTGGGTATTGATTTGCCTTGCTAACCAAACAGGGGTTAATCTTACAGAAGCCCTTGAAAAAAACTTAGAGAAGAAAACCCTAAGAGACAAGGACCGCCATAAGAATAACCCCAAGTTGTAGTTGTTGAAATGATTTAGTTGAAAATAGATTTGGCTTTTGCCAGCTTCTCAATTTCTGCTACTGTTCTGGGTGCTCCTGCAGAAAGGTTGCGGTTGCCATCCTTGGTAATTAAAATATCATCTTCAATTCTTACACCGATATTCCACCATTTCGCATCGCATTTACTGCCCGGTGGAATATAGATGCCAGGCTCAACCGTTAGGTACATCCCTGGCTCAAAAGGCTGATTGCCTCTGATACCTAAATCATGCACGTCTAAACCTAGATGATGCGAAGTCCCGTGTGGGAAATAGCGTCTGGCTTCTGCTTCATTGGCGGCAATACCCAATTGAATCAGCCCCCTGTTGATGACTCTTCTGGCTGTTGCATCAGAACCACTGTAAGGCATACCGGGTTTGCAGACCGCAATGGCAGAATCTTGTGCAGCCAGTACTAGTTCGTAAATGATTTTTTGTTCCGGTGAGAATTTGCCATTAACGGGCACAGTGCGAGTAACATCAGCGGTGTATCCATGGTACTCAGCTGCACAATCACTTAACAACAGGTCTCCGTCTTTCATCAATCTTAAATTGGTTACATAATGCAACACACAGGCATTTTCCGAAGAGCCATTGATACTTGGGTATCCTGGATATTCAGATCCGTTTTTCTTGAAAGCATATTCCATGATGGCCTGTGCCTGATATTCGGTCATATTTGGTTTTACAGCTTTAATTACTTCATTATGTCCTTCTGCACTAATTGCTGCTGCTTTTTCCAAAATGGCAATTTCTTCCGGTTGTTTGATGCCTCTTAGTGCAGTTAAAATTTGCAAATGTGTTCTACTGGCAATTGGTTTATTGTGCGCTTTAATAAGACTATCAACTATACCTGCCATACGGCTTAATTCATCTCTTGTTCTGGGATATGTCTGAAAAATATCTTCGGACCGGAAGGAAGTTAAAACAGAGTCGTAATCATGTAAAGCGAGGGTATTGTTTTTAAAATCCCGGTTTAAAAAGACGTTGTCAAACTTATAGCGTTTGGTAACTCCTTCAACGCCCAGAATCTTCCCGTTCCACATTTCTCTCTGTGGATCTCTATTCTGAACAAAAATGAATTCTGTGCCAGTTTTACCTAAAATGGTGGTTGGTTCCTTAAATAACAACAGTAGTGCATTGGGTTCTTCCAATCCTGTAAAATAATAGAAGTTTTTATTCTGTGCATATTGATAATCTACATCGTCGTTTCTCAGTCTTACCTGACTGGCAAAGAAAATTCCCACCGATTTAGCTGGCATTTTCTCTTTAAATGCAGCTCTTCTGCCCGCATGAAATGCAGGACTCAGATAGTCATTGGGATATTCTGTCGTTTGTACATTGGTTTGCTGGGCAGAAGCCATTGCCGGCAAAAGCAGCAGCCAGAACAGGATTTTTTTCATAACGGTCTGTTGAGTTTTGAATCCCTAAACTAATTTTTTTAATCAACATTGCCCATTTTACTGGATAAACGGGTAATCACCTATTTTTGCCGCTGTATGAGCACAGCAACCGAAAACAGTTTTCAGGCAATTATTTCACATGCCAAAGAGTATGGTTTTGTATACCAGAGTAGCGAAATTTATGATGGCCTTAGTGCCGTTTATGATTACGGTCCATATGGCAGTGAATTAAAAAAGAATATAAAAGACTACTGGTGGAAAAGCATGACGCAGCTTCACCAGAATATAGTAGGTATTGATGCGGCCATTTTTATGCACCCCACTACCTGGAAAGCTAGCGGTCACGTTGATAATTTCAGTGATCCGATGATTGACAATAAAGACAGTCAGAAAAGATACCGTGTAGATCATATTATTGAGGCTAAGGCAGACCAGCTAAAAGAAGCTGGTAAATCGGCAGAGGCAGATGCGTTACTGGCAAAGATGGATCAGTTGCTGGCTGCAGAAGATTTTGCTGGGTTAAAACAGTTACTGGCCGATTATCAGATTGTATGTTCCGTTAGTGGAACGGGTAACTGGACCGACATCCGTCAGTTTAATCTGATGTTTTCTACTCAACTGGGTTCGGTAGCAGAGGAATCTGATACTATTTATTTAAGACCAGAAACGGCACAGGGCATTTTTGTCAATTTCCTGAATGTGCAAAAAACAGCCAGAATGAAAGTGCCATTTGGCATTGCTCAGATTGGTAAAGCATTCCGCAATGAAATTGTTGCTCGTCAGTTCATTTTCCGTATGCGTGAATTTGAACAAATGGAAATGCAGTTTTTTGTAAGACCTGGCACTCAAATGGAATGGTACAACTACTGGAAACAGGAAAGACTGAACTGGCATTTAAGTCTGGGTCTTCCTGCTGAAAAATACCGTTACCATAATCACGTAAAACTGGCGCATTATGCAGATGCAGCTTTGGATATTGAATTTGAATTTCCATTCGGCTTTAAAGAAGTGGAAGGCATCCATAGCAGAACAGATTTCGATTTAAAGAGTCACCAGGAGTATAGCAAGAAAAAGCAGCAATATTTTGATAATGATATTGATGAAGCCACTGGTAAGCCTTATGGAAATTATATTCCTTATGTAATTGAAACTTCTATTGGTTTGGATCGTATGTTCTTACTGATCTTGAGTAATGCCTATGCAGAAGAAACCATTACCAAAGAAGATGGTTCTACAGATAGTAGAGTAGTATTAAGAATCCCGGCTAAAATTGCTCCGAATAAATTAGCTATTCTGCCATTGGTGAAAAAAGATGGACTACCTGAAATTGCGCGTGAACTCATGGACGATTGTAAGGGAGCATTTAAATGTTTCTACGAAGAAAAAGATGCCATTGGTAAACGTTATCGTCGTCAGGATGCCATAGGTACGCCATTCTGTGTTACCATTGATCATCAGACAAAGGAAGACAATATGGTAACCATACGTCACAGAGACAGCATGGTGCAGGAGCGTATTCCTATCAGTAAGGTAAAAGAATTGGTACTATCGCATATCAGCTGAACTAAGTAAAACCAGGATGGACAAAATAAATGTAAAATGGAAGCTTGCACAAAAACTAGAATTTTTATGGTGGAAGCGTTACCTCAAGAAAAAGAATCCATCAGAATACCTGGTTAAAAAAAAGCAGTACTGGGATAGATTACTCAATGAAATTGATTCTTCTGTAAAGTTGAAAAAGGATACTGTCGTTTTAGATGCAGGTTGCGGCCCCTCCGGAATTTACATGAGTTTGTCTGATTGTAAAGTAGATGCTATTGACCCTTTGCTGGATAAGTATGAGCATTTGTCTGTATTTCAACCAGAACAATATTCCTGGACACAATTTAAAACAATGTCTATTGAAGCATTGGATGTACAGGCAAAATATGATGTAGTGTTCTGCATGAATGCCATTAATCATGTAAATGACTTAGAACGTTGTTATCAAAATCTATTAAAAGCATTGAAACCAGGGGGTATACTTGTATTAAGTACAGATGCACACAGAAGCAAATGGCTAAAAAAAATATTTCAACTTTTACCTGGCGACATGTTGCATCCTATTCAACTGGATATAGATGAGTATAGTGCTTATCTTGAAAAGTATCAATCAAGACTGATACAAAAAAAGCTTTTTAAAAGAGAGTTGATATTTGATTATTTTGTTCTGATTGCGCAAAAGCATTCCTAACCGTATAATTCCAGATGAATAGCCGATTTGTCGTAACCCAAAGAAAGGATTTTTGCTTTGGCATCGTCTACCATATTTTTCCATCCGCATAAAAAAAAGTTAGCTTCTGGTATGACTCCGGTCATACCCTTGTACTTTTCTACCAGTTCCATATAGCAGGCATGCACATAACCCGAATATTGACCAGGCCCAACCACTAACTCTCTGGAGAAACATGGATGATGATAAAATCCGGGAAGGGTATTTTCCAGTTGCTTTAATTCAGCTTCATACAAGCTGTCTTTAAATTCCCGGCAACCAAATACTAAGTGAATATTTTTATGAGGAATTTGTTGCTGATGAATATGATGAACCATTGAACGGAATGGAGCAATGCCTGTTCCTGTGCAAATCAGGAATAAATCTTTGTTTAGTTGCTGAGGCATAGTGAATTTTCCTTGCGGTCCTCTTACCATTAGCTCGCTGCCAACTGTAACATCATTGAATAAATGAGGTGTGCCCAATCCGTCTTCCATTAAAACAATTACTAGCTCAAAAATATTAGTGCCATCTGGTGCAGATGCAATAGAGTATGATCTCCATCTTTTGTTTCGCTGCTCATGAATGGGTAAGTCAAATGTTACAAACTGTCCTGGTTCAAATTCAAATGTATCCAGTTCAGGAATCTGAATCCAGAATCTGCGTGTGCTATGGGTAATATCTTCGGTTTTAATTACCACACATTTTAACCAGGGTTGGAGCATTGCAATGTTTTACACAAAGTACGAAATACCCATAAATAACAATGCCTCTGTTTTACAGAGGCATTGTTGTGACGTTTTCCTTATTTTATTTCTGCACTATAACTTTCTGCAGATAGGTTTTTTTATCGTGTTGTATTTTTAATAAATACACATCACTGCTGAATTGTTTTAAACTAAGCTGTTTATTGTATTTGCCAAGGAATCCTGATTGTGTATTCAGGAATACTCTTTGTCCTGCAGCATTCAGTATTTCTATAGATAAGTCACTGCGTTTGGTTACTTCAAAACTCAATTGGAAAATGCCATTGTTCGGATTAGGGGAAACCGTTAATTTGATTTCTCTTGGATCCACTGTGGTAATGGCTGTTGCAGTATAACTTACATTGGCGGAGGTTTTTGAACATCCGAATGCATCTAACAGCTGAACCTTGTAGTTTCCTGTACGGGTAGGTTTAATAGAAGAACCGTTTCCACCGGCAACAAATGCGGTATCATTATAAATCCACTGAAAGGTTCCTGTTTTTAAATTGGCTACCAGGGAGTCGCCTACCTGAGAAACAGTTAACGGAATATTTGCCGCTGCTACTACTGGTACGCGATTACTTGGACATCCGGTTGACACTTTGGTGTCGTAGAAGAAATACCAGAACTGATTTTCATCCTGACCAGCAGCAGGAGCAAGTGAAACGCTATTGCCTGTAAAACTCATTAGTCCATTAATCCCAAAAGGATAGATGGTTCCCGTAATGCCGTTGTTTCTGTATACATTGGCGTCTTCTGTACATTCTACGATGATGATTTTATCACCGTTTCCAGGAATCTCGAAATCTACATTGTATACAAAACCCGAATCATTGGGATTGTTTTCTGTTAATGCTCCAATAGCTGCTGTAGGTCTGGAGTTGAAAACAGTAAAAGTTTTACTAAGTAAAGGTCTGTAGGAATAGCTTCCTGCAGTTGAACCAGCCGTTAGATTATCACCTACCGTGATTTTTATTTTACCAGGATTGGCTGTATACATTCTGACTGTCTCAATTTTAACCGGTACATCGTGTCTGAACTTCATGTAGTTGCCGGCAAAAGCATTGTAACCTCCGTTAGAGAAAGTTAATTTAGAAGTAGCTCCAACAGTTCCTCTCGCTTCTTTGGTTACATAGTATGTTCTGTTCGCAGGCACTGTGGTTGCTGTTACATTGCTGCCTACAGCAAAAGGAGTAGTTGTGGTTGCATCTGCATACCAGAAATAGTTGCTGTTGCCAGGATTCAATACACGTAGTATAGCGGTATTATTACAAACCACTCCCTCCGCTGTCGGAATATCTGCATTGGCTGAAATAGGAACCGCTACTTCAATTAAATTGTTCGTGCTGTTTTGATCAGAACTTAATTTAGTTTCAGCGGAAATAGTATAGTTGGTTCCAGCCAATGCTTGGAATGGAGTTTGTAAAGTATACTCTACAGTGGAAAGTGCCGCGATGGTTCCTGGGTAAGTTGCATTTAAAGTGGTTACTGTAGTTGTACCAGTTTTTACTATTACAGTAATCGGAACATTGGTTTGTGGATTGGCTCCGTTATTCGCAATGGCAACTGTTATGTATTGTTTGTCATTTCCACAATTACCTGCTGATGGTGAAACAATATTACTCATGGAAACATCATTGGATGGTGTTTCCACTTTTAATAAATAATCTTGTGTCTCTCCTCTTGCGTAATCCCCGGTAGGCGTAATATCCGCTGCATTGGTAGTTTCTCTTGTAATAATTCTCATTCTGTGAATGGTACCAATTGTTACACTGGACGGTATGGTAATATTGCCCGTAAATACACTGCTACTGCCATTTTGTACACTGCTGGTAAGGGCCAGTTCGTCGGTGTCTAAAAAATCACCGTCATTGTTATAATCAATATATACTTTAATAATTCTTGCATTAACTGTTGCATCGCAAGAACTGGTTCTCAAATAAATTGGAAGCACCTGTCTTGCCTGAATATTGGCTGTAAGGTTGGTATTATCTGTAAAAGTTTTACAACCTGTAAGACTGCTGTACCGAATATTGCTGAAAGACAAACTATCCACTTTAGCACCACTGGTTAATGATGCAGAACTGCCGTATGATATACCTCCTGTTCCGCTCACAATTAAAGAGTATGCCTGGGAACCTCTTGCCAAAGTTCCTTTGTGAGAAACGGTGATGGTATAGGTTGCGCCAGGTACAGTACTGTCTACATCTATTCTCTCCACATTGTCTACATTGTTGATTCTTCTGCTTGCAGCTGCAGAGGGGCTGGTAACATCCAGTGCCCATGGCAGAAATGTTTGTGTATTTCTGGTAATTCTGATGTCCAGATCGTGAACAAGTTTGGAAGTTCTGTCATTTAAATTGGTGGAAGCATCGTTGTTAATGGTTCCGGGCGGATCAGTCCACGCAATGGTTGCAGACAAAGGAACTTTTCCGGTTGCCACTACTGTCTTAGTAAAAGTTTCTCCGGTGTTTAATATATTTTCGTAAAGCAAATGATCACTGTTGTTGGCATTATTGTTGGCTACTGCACTGCTGATTACAGCGGCAGCTCTTTGTACATTCATTAAACCCCATCCAAAAGTATAATCAGGACCGGGGGTGCCACCTGCTTCGTCTGCAGCGTGAATAGCCAATCCTTTTAAAGTAGCCGAACGCATAAAAGTTCCTGGCTTCAATTTGGTATAATGTTCCTGCAATAATATTAATGAACCTGCTGCATTGGGTCCTGCCATGGAAGTTCCGCTCTTGGTACTGTAAGCTGTATTTCCATTAGTACTGGCAGAAGTTACATTTACCCCATTGGCTACAAGATCAGGTTTAATTCTTCCATCATCGGTGGGTCCCCAGCCACTGAAGGCACTCATAACTACATCAGCAGGTTTATTGTAACCGCCAGGAATTCCATTTACGGCACCAATGGTCAAACTGTTTTTAGCAATACCGTATCCAAGAATAATGTCAAATCCGTCGTTACTGCTAATTCCAGCTGGTCTTATACCTGCATCTACCATCACGCCTTGTGCGTTTCTTCTGAAAAAGGGCTGACCAACAGCAGGACCATTGTTATTCCGGTCATTTCCTGCCACAGATACTTTTAAATAAAAAGGAGCATTGAAAGCGATGGAATCCACTCTTTGTGCATCAGTACCGTAATATCCATAGCGGTAATCTTCGTTTTCACCTGGTCTGCCGTAAAACTCCCAGCGACTTTGCGCAGAGTTATAATTCCAGCCGGCAATGAAACCGTATGAGTGGTTAGATACCAACAATCCTGCTGCTGCTTCGGTAGTCATTTCAGAAATATCATTCAGGTGATCGTAGGAAATCATATTGGGGATGGCAAAAGCCATTCCCTTTGCAATTGGATTTACGCCAGAAGCTATCATGGTGCCGGCAACGTGTGTAGCATGATCGTTACCGCTACTGCCGGTGGGTACATCTTTTTGTGTAAGTCTACCTCCGAATTCAACGTGACTTGCCAATGGAGCACCATCAAATTCCCAAATACCCAGTTTGTTTCTCATGGCAGCTGTGCTACCCGATAAGTTTAAACCGGAAGCGCCTCCCGGCCAAAGTTGACTGGCTCTGGTGGTTGCTGCTGCAATAGTATTGTTGTATGATTTGGTATAAATAGGGAACCCAAAATCATCAACCCCTGTTAATTTGGCAACATTCCCATTGCTGTTGATACTTAGATCCCAATTCTTCTGTTTAGCCATAGATAAGGCTTTTGCATAATTGAGTTCTTGCTCCAGCTTTATCTTTTGTGATGAAATTTTGAGCAGTTTTTCGTTGGTATACGTTTGAGCAAATGAACCAACAAAAGAAGTGGCCATCAATAAGGAGACTATCCCCAGGCGTTTAATCATATAAATGTTTTTTAGCTTTTATACAGCTTTTCTTAATTTATTCTGCTCTAAATTAGATACTTTCAAGGTTCAAAATGTAGTATGCGATTTTTTCTTTTTTCAGCCGTTTTATCTTTTTTTCTTTTCTTAGCCTGTAAACCTCCACAAAAAAAGAAAACTGAGCTCGTTTCACAAGGAGTTAAGGGCTCTGTTATGACAGTTGAAGGCAACCAGATGCCCAGAATCGGTGCCCCTGTTGCTGAACCCAAACCTTACCCTACAACGGTATTTTTTTATGAGCCAACAGATCTGACCAAAGTACAGCAATGGAATAAAGGCCCCTTATTTACCAATATTTATACCAAGCTGGTTATGGCGGTAGACACAGATAGCACGGGTACTTATATTGCTAAATTGCCAGAAGGGACTTATTCGGTTTTTGTTCAGGCGGGTCAGCAGTTTTTTGCCAACCAATTTGATATCAGAAATAATATCAATCTGGTGACGGTTGAAAAGGGCAAGTTAACTGAGCTGAATATACTTGTGAATTTTGCAGCCAGCTATTAGTCATCCCCTATCTTTGCAATCCTTTTGTAAGGATCGTGATCATGAATTTGCAGCATCTAATGGATCAATACCTGCAATCACCCCTGGTAGAACAGTTGGTGAAACGGGTAAACTATGCCGATCCTCAGCAGTTGTATCTAAAAAATTTACAAGGAAGTAGTGCAGAGTTCATTGTGAGTGCCGTATTTCAGCATGAAGAGGGGAGAAACCTGAATCATCTGATTGTGTTGAATGATGCTGAAGAAGCTGCTTATTTTCACAATACCCTTGAAAATCTTACCAGCGCATTAGATTTATTTTATTTCCCTTCCAGTTTTAAAAACAGGAAAAATTTTCGTTTGCTCAACAGTTCTCATGTGATGCTTCGGACAGAGGCATTAACCAAATTGTCCGGCGGGGGAAATAAAAAAATAGTAGTCACTTATCCGGAAGCTGTATTTGAAAAAGTTATTCTTCCGGGAACCATTAGTAGCAATATCATCAGTATCAAAACCAATGATACCATTCAGCCGGAAAGCCTGATGGATTTGTTTGTGATGTATGGTTTTGAACGCACAGATTTTGTTTATGAGCCCGGTCAGTTTGCTCTGAGAGGGGGAATTCTGGATATCTACTCTTTTGGAAATGAGAAGCCTTATCGGGTTGAATTATTTGGTAATGAGGTTGACAGTATTCGTATTTTTGATCCGGAAACGCAGTTAAGTGAGCGAAAATTATTGCAAGTAAATATCATTCCGAACGTTGATATTTTACCAGATACGGCGGGTGCCGATGCGGGCGAAAAAATTTCTTTGTTTGAGTTTATGCCCGAGAATACTATTATCTGGATGAAAGACTGGGATGTAATTGAAGAGAAAATAAGAACACAAGAGTCTGACTTAGAAGGATTTCTCCAATTGCAGGCGGAAGGATATTTTAGCAAACAGCAGGATGAGGAAGATCAACATATATTAAAGTCGGTATCCCCGGCAGACTTTATTGCCGCAAGCAATCTATTGCCCATTCTGCAACAGAAGAAACTGGTTGAATTTGGATTTAAACCTCAACTGACTCAAGAGGAACTGCTATTTGAAACAAGACCACAGCCGGCATTCAACAGACAGTTTGAGTTGTTGATTAAAGACCTGAAGTCATTGGAGGGAGCGGGTTACAGCATTTACATCTTTGCCGATCAGGTAAAGCAGTTGGAAAGATTGCATACTATTTTTACAGATCTACAAACCGAAATTCAGTTTACTCCGGTTGGTACGAGTATTCATGAAGGATTTATTGACCATGCATTAAAATTGGTTTGTTATACCGATCACCAGATTTTTCAGCGATACCATAAGTACCGTGTTAAGCAGGCATATAACAAAAACAAAGCGCTTACTTTAAAAACACTTCGTGATTTACAGCCTGGCGATTATGTAACCCATATTGATCATGGTGTGGGTACCTATAGTGGCCTACAGAAACTGGAAGTGAATGGAAAAATTCAGGAAGCGGTAAGAATCATTTATAAAGACAGCGATATCCTATATGTAAATATTAATTCTTTACATAAAATTTCAAAGTACACAGGTAAGGAAGGTACCGTACCCAAAATTAACAAACTGGGTAGTGATGTTTGGAACAGGTTAAAAGAGAAGACAAAGGCAAAAGTGAAGGAAATTGCTTTTGATCTTATACAATTATATGCACAGCGAAAGGCGCAGAAAGGATTTGCACATGCACCAGACAATTATATGCAAACCGAATTGGAAGCATCTTTTATTTACGAGGATACACCCGACCAGAGTAAAGCTACTGCAGACGTAAAAAAAGACATGGAGCAAGAAGCACCAATGGATCGTTTGGTCTGTGGTGATGTGGGTTTTGGTAAAACTGAAATTGCCATCAGGGCGGCATTTAAATCGGTGGTAGATGGCAAACAGGCTGCTATTTTAGTGCCTACAACCATTCTTGCTTTTCAGCACTATAAAACCTTTAAGGATAGACTTAAGGATTTTCCGGTAACAGTAGATTATATCAATCGTTTTAAATCGGCCAAGGAAAAGAAGGAAACCCTTCAACGGCTTAAGGAAGGTAAGGTTGATATTATTGTGGGAACTCATGGATTATTGGGCAAAGAAGTGGCTTTCAAAGACCTGGGCATCATGATTATTGATGAGGAACAGAAATTTGGAGTGGCACACAAAGAAAAACTGAAAACACTTAAAACTAACGTAGACTGCTTAACCTTAACGGCAACCCCAATCCCCCGAACCCTTCAATTTAGTTTGATGGGCGCCAGAGATTTAAGCATTATTAATACACCTCCACCAAATCGTCAGCCCATTCAGACTGAAGTGCATGTGTTTAATGATGATTTTATTCGGGATGCTATTTATTTTGAAACAGAAAGAGGAGGACAGGTTTTCTTTATTCATAACCGGATTCAGGGTCTGGCAGAAATGAGTGCCTTAATTCAGGGACTTTGTCCGGATCTGAGTATTGGCTATGCGCATGGCCAATTGGAAGGTCATGAACTGGAAGAAAAGATTCTCGATTTTATTGAACGTAAATACGATGTATTGGTTTGTACCAATATTGTAGAGAGTGGCGTAGATATACCAAATGTAAATACCATTATTGTTAACAATGCACACCAATTTGGTTTGAGTGATTTACATCAGTTAAGAGGAAGGGTAGGCAGAAGCAATAAAAAAGCATTCTGTTATTTATTGGCTCCGCCAATGAGCACATTGCCGGTTGATTCCAGAAAAAGATTGCAGACTCTGGAACAATTCAGCGATTTGGGAAGTGGCTTCCAGATTGCCATGCGCGATCTGGATATCAGAGGTGCTGGTAATATGCTGGGGGGGGAGCAGAGCGGATTCATGGCCGAGATTGGTTTTGAAATGTATCAGAAGATTCTGGAAGAAGCCATCAAAGAATTGAAGCGATCCTCTTTCAAGGATTTGTTCAAGGAAGAAATAAGTAAGCAGGACGATTTTGTTAGCGATTGTACCATTGATACAGATCTGGAAATATTGATACCTGATAGTTATGTAGAAAGCATCACAGAAAGATTGTCTTTGTATACCCGCCTAGACAATTGTGAAAATGAGGAAGAACTGGATGCTTTTCATCACGAACTGCAGGATCGGTTTGGTCCGGTCCCCGCTGCTGTTGAGGACTTGTTTACAACCGTTAAATGCAGGAAGCTGGCAGTAGACATGGGCTTCGAAAAAATGACTTTGAAAGACGAAGTGCTACGTTGTTATTTCATCAATAAGCCAGACTCTCCTTATTTTGAATCCAACTTATTTAAGAATGTATTGGCATTCCTTCAAACCGGTACCAATAAAGGAAAATTGAAGCAAACCGGTAAAGTATTCTTGTTGGTTGTTGAGCCCATAAAAGGGATGGAAGAAATGCATCGTTTTTTAACTCAGATGCATACAACTGTTATAGCTAAACCAGTACAAGAAGCCGCACCCCAAACTTTATCAATCAGCTGATAGGGACAATTAAAAAACCCCGGACTAGCCGGGGTTCAGTTTCTTTTTTAAGCGGGAATTAGAATCCTTTTTTTGCAACGCCATCCGCAATTGCCTGTAAAGCTTTTGCTTCACTTAGGATAGCTGCCATTTTATTGCCTTTGCCATCATGTCCGCCAGCCATATAACCGCCTTTGGCAGTTTTGGTGACAACAGCGTCGTGCATGGGTACATTTTTTTCCTTTGTTTTAAGGCAATATGCTTTAATCATTTTTGAAGTGTCCATTGTCTGTTGAATTTAATTTTAATGAATAGGGTTTGGGTTAGGTAAACAAGATACTGCTTTTTTGCCTAAACGTCAATTCTGGCGTATTTGGCATGACTTTCAATGAATTCCCTTCTGGGAGCTACATCGTCACCCATCAGCATGCTGAAAATCCGGTCTGCTTCAGCGGCGCTCTCAATGGTTACTCTTTTCAAGGTTCTTCTGGAAGGATCCATAGTGGTTTCCCAAAGTTGCTCAGCATTCATTTCACCCAATCCCTTGTATCGCTGAATGGTAACGCTGTCTTCCTTTCCTCCACCCAGTTTTTCAATAAGGCCCTTTCTTTGTTCTTCGCTATAGGCGTATTCCTGCTCTTTTCCTTTTTTAACCATGTACAATGGGGGTTGAGCAATGTAAACACAACCCTGTTCAACCAATTCCTTCATATAACGGAAGATAAAAGTCAGAATAAGGGTAGCAATATGCGATCCATCCACATCGGCATCGGTCATGATAATCAGCTTATGATACCTAAGCTTAGAAGTGTTTAGGGCTTTAGGATCTTCCGGGGTTCCAACGGTAACACCCAATGCAGTATACATATTGCGGATTTCCTCGTTTTCATAAATCTTATGCTCCATGGCTTTTTCCACATTCAGAATTTTACCTCTCAAGGGTAAAATTGCCTGATAGCTTCGGTCCCTGCCCTGTTTGGCAGTACCACCCGCTGAATCTCCTTCCACCAGGTACAGTTCGCATTTAACCGGATCTTTTTCGCTGCAGTCTGCCAGTTTTCCCGGAAGTCCACCCCCGGATAAAACCGTTTTTCTCTGCACCATGTCCCTGGCTTTCTTTGCCGCAACCCTTGCCTGCGCAGCCAGAATAATTTTGGAAATTACCTGCTTGCTTTCTTTGGGATTTTCTTCCAGATAAGCTTCCAGAGCGCGAGCTACTGTAGTTTGAACAACCCCGCTTACTTCACTATTCCCTAATTTGGTTTTGGTTTGTCCTTCAAATTGAGGCTCGGGTACTTTAACAGATATAATTGCACTTAGTCCTTCTCTAAAATCATCTCCTTCTACTGTAACTTTTGCTCTTTCAAATAAGCCCTCCTTATCGCCATAACTTTTGAATACACGGGTTAAAGCCTGACGAAAACCAGTGACGTGTGTACCGCCTTCAATGGTATTGATATTGTTTACATAAGAGAAGATATTCTCTTTGAAATCGTCGTTATACGTTAAGGCAACTTCAACTGCCACATTCGTTGTCTCATCATGACCTTCTACAAATAACGGGGCATTCAAAATCGGATTTCTGTTGGCATTTCTGTCCAGCATTTCTACAAACTCTATAATACCCCCTTCGCTATAGAAGTGATTGGTGTAGGCGTTTCCAGCATCATCCAGCTCTCTTAAATCGGTAAGCGTAATGTTGATTTTACGATTCAGATAAGCCAGTTCTCTCAAGCGACCCTCTAGTATTTCTTTTCGGTAAACTGTTTCCTGGAAAATGCTGGCATCTGGCCAGAAATGAACTTTTGTTCCAGTGATTTCGCTGGTTCCGATTTCACGGACTGCATATTTAGGAACACCAATGGAATACTCCTGTTCAAATATTTTTCCTTCTCGCTGAACTGTCACCAGTAATTTGGTACTTAACGCATTCACACAGCTCACCCCTACACCGTGCAAACCACCGGAAACCTTGTACGTGTTTTTATCAAATTTACCACCTGCGTGCAGTACGGTCATAACTACTTCCAATGCGCTCTTTTTTTCTTTGGAGTGCATGGCAGTTGGAATACCTCGTCCATCATCCTGAACACTGATGGAATTGTCTTCGTGAATGGTTACAAAAATGTTTTTACAATAACCCGCAAGGGCTTCGTCAATAGAGTTGTCTACCACTTCGTACACCAGATGATGCAAGCCCTTAACGCCCACATCGCCAATGTACATGGCCGGTCTTTTACGAACCGCTTCTAATCCCTCTAAAACCTGTATACTATCTGCCCCGTAATTTTTGTTTTCTGCAGCGTGTTGTTGTTCTAATTCGTCGCTCATAAAGTCTTGTCTCACTTGCATTTTGGTTATTTTTTGCAAGCTTACAAATGTAGGCGATTTCGGGGGGATTTTAACTGCTTTACAGACTGAGTTTTCCCCATTTTATATGGGGTTGCCAATTCTCCTTTTTGCAGAATTATTTATATCAACTTGTTCATTAGCAAGTACTTAGTAGCTTAAAAAAATATTAAATATAGATGTGTAATTGGAACACATCTGGAATAATGTTATATTGTATATGACTGTTATATGACTTTATAGAAAAATTGAGTTTCATGAGTATTTCTAAAGCCAGCGATTTCTACATAGTTGGAATTGGGGCATCTGCAGGGGGGCTGGACGCTATCCAGAAGTTATTCAATCAAATTCCACCAGATACTGGAATGGCATTTGTAATTATCCAGCATTTATCACCCGATTTTAAAAGTTTGATGCCAGAATTACTGGCCAAACATACCGAAATGCCAATTTATACTGCAGAAGATCAGCAGGAAGTACATCCCAATTGTATTTATCTGACCCATCGGAATAAAAATCTGGTTATAAAGGACAATAAGCTTTTATTACTCGAAAAAGCACCCAAGCACAATTTGAATTTACCTATCGATATCTTCTTTCATTCATTAGGAGAAGAATGGAAAGAAAAATCCATTGGAATTATATTATCTGGAACGGGTTCCGATGGTTCCAGGGGAATCAAGACCATTAAAGAATCGGGGGGGATTATTTTGGTGCAGGATCCACTCTCCGCTCAGTTTAATGGAATGCCCAATGCGGCTATTAGCTCTGGTTTGGCAGAATTTATTGCAGAGCCGGAGGAAATGGCTAAAATACTGGAAAAGATTCCGAGTATCAGTTTAGCAAAAGACTTAGTAAATGATAAAGGGAATGACACGATTTTCCTGAATATATTGGAAGAAATATATCGCAATAGTGGAATTGATTTTAAGCAATACAAGCGAAATACACTGGTTAGAAGAATTGAGAAAAGAATGAGCCTGAAAAACAAAGAGCAGCTATTGGATTATCTTGATTTCTTGAAGAGTAGTCCAGATGAAGCGGGTTTGCTTAAGCAGGATTTCTTGATTGGGGTTACCAGTTTTTTTAGGGATAAGGAAGCGTTTGAAAAATTAAAGTTGGAAGTGATACCTGCCTTGTTTCATAATAAAAAACCCAATGATATCATTCGAGTTTGGGTGGTAGCTTGTTCAACAGGAGAGGAAGCTTACTCTATTGCTATCTTATTGGATGAGTACATACAGGCCAATCAGATTAGAAACGACTTCAAAGTATTCGCAACTGATGTTGATAATAATGCCGTACAAATTGCTGGATCTGGAAAATTTCACATTGGAAATATTTCTGAACTCGATAAAAAATACCTAGATACTTACTTCATCAAGAATGTAGATAGTATACAGATTATTAAACGGATTAGAGATAAAATGGTTTTTTCTAGCCATAATGCCATCAAAGACACCCCATTTATCCGAATGGATTTAGTGTCGTGTAGGAATATGCTGATTTATCTGAATACCACTTCTCAGCAAAAAGTGCTAACCAATTTATTGTTTGCTTTAAATCCAAGTGGATATCTGTTTTTGGGTTTGAGTGAATCCATCAATGATATCTCAACTTATTTTACCGTTGTTGATCAAAAAGCAAAGATTTTCAGAAATATTGCAACCGCAAAACCAACACCTTATTTTGAACATCCGGAATCGAGTCCAAGGAATTTTTTGGGGAAACCAAATAAAGAAATAGAAACCAAGTCTGAGCAGATTGTTAAGGAACAATCTGAGTTGGTTTTTTATCGCTATTTAAGTAATGCTTACAGTCCTTCTTGTATATTTTTTGATGCTCAGTTTAACATTTTATACATCAGAGGTGACGCAGGTAAATATTTGCATTTTAAGCAGGGAGTTTTTCAGCGCAATTTGTTGAAAATGATTGATGAAGTAACTGCAACGGTATTACAAGAAAAAGTAAAGTCTTTAGTGGAAGAAAATAAAATAATTCTAATCAAGAATATTTTAGTTACCTCTCCAGATGAACAAAAATCCTTTGATATACAATTGCAGCGACTGAGTGAGGCGGACGGACTGAAAGATTGCTATCTTATACAGTTTAGCGATAGGGAAGTAGCCATTGCAGAAGAGATTGAATTTTCAAAAATCCCTTTTGAGAAAGTACAGGAAGTAAAAATGAAAGAGTTAGAGCTGGAACTTTCTCAAACGAAAGCGCAATTGCAAAATGTAGTAGAAGAGTTGGAAACGAGCAATGAAGAATTGCAGGCTTCGAATGAAGAGTTAATGGCTTCGAATGAAGAGTTGCAAAGTACCAATGAGGAATTACAATCTGTTAATGAGGAATTGTACACCGTCAATTATGAGTTACAAGAAAAAAATAAGGAACTCAATATTTTGAATAATGATACCAATAATTTATTCAATAGCACCGATGTAGGAACTTTGTTTTTAGATGAAGAACTCAGGATTCGAAAATTTACTCCTTCGCTTCAGAAGCATTTCAAACTCAATGATAAAGACATAGGCAGGTCTATTTCCAATTTTGCGGCCACTTTTAAAGAAGAAATCAGGTTAAAAATGATTGATGATTCTTTGAAGTCATTGAATGAAGTGGTTTCGCTGGAAGATGAAATACGGGATGATACAGGGAAATATTATATCCGTAGAATTAGTCCTTTCATAACACTGGATAGAAAAGTGGACGGGGTGGTAATTACTTTCGTGGATGTAACCCATTTGCGTAATCTGTACAATACCCTTGAAGACAAGGAGCGTATTATTGAGAAGGAAAGTTTATACAATAAATCGATTATTGAAAATAATTCCTTTTATGTAGTAAAGACCGATTTACAAGGAAATTATACTTATTTCAATAAGTATTTCTCTGAAATGTTCGGTGTGAAATTGGAAGACTGGTTAGGTAAGAATTCGTTGGAATCTATTTTAGGCGATGACCATGAAGCTTGCATGAAGGCGGTGGAAAAATGTTTTGCTGAACCTGAAAAATCCGTTTGGGTAAATCTGCGAAAACCCAGCCCCAATGGGATCATTAATAGTCAATGGGAGTTTAAGTTACTAAAAAATGAAAGTGGAGAACTATTTGAGATTTTGTGTCTGGGTCATGAAATAACCTCCTTGATTAAAAAACAAGAAGAATTACAGGCGCAATTGAATATTAACATGGAGCAAAAGAACCGGTTAATACAGTTTGCGCATATTCTTTCTCATAATTTCCGATCCCATGTAGCCAATTTAAAGGGCTTGGTGGCATTGGCAGAAGCATTACCACTGGAAGAGCGAGCCGACTTTTTTAACATGATAAAAACGGTGGCCAATTCACTGGACGAAACCCTTGTTAATCTAAATGAGACCATTAGTATTCAGACCAATGATCATATATTAATTAAAAATATCTCTATGCTGCAAGCAATGAAGCTGGTGGAAAATAGCTTGAGCTTATCCATAGCTGACACTGGGGCCAGAATAATGTATGATTTTTCAGAATCTGATATTATTCAGGCTAATCCTGCTTATCTGGACAGTATATTACTGAACCTGATTACCAATGCCATCAAATATCGTAAACCCAATCAGGTACCTTATATCAATGTGAGGCTGGTTCAACTGGAAAATGCCACTCAGATCATTATTCAAGATAATGGAATGGGGATTGACCTGGTGAAAAATGGTAATAAGGTCTTCGGGATGTACAAGACTTTTCATGGTAATAAGGATGCCAAAGGGCTGGGTCTGTTTATCACTCGCACCCAAGTGGAAGCCATGCATGGAAGTATTAAAATGGAGAGTCAGCCAGGAGAAGGAACAACCCTTATTATTGAATTACCATTTTCAAAACAATTGAACCTCGAATAGAATAGGTTTTGCGAAGCCTTAACAGTCTCAGGGCATTGATATTTGCCCAATAGATGTTTATACATTAATTTTGCCGTTGGATGAATACGGTAATGGACATATTAAAGCAGGCCCAAAAGGGTGGATTGGATGCCGGAATGGAATTGCTCTATAAAAAAGAGCAAAACATCCCAGGGTCTATTCAGTATACGATTCGGCGCTACTATGCCCAGCCTGCCTGGATTACGGATGATAGCGGCATGCTGGTGTATCATTACAATGAGCAAAAGCCCAAGGATAATTATCTTGAGCTGCGTTTTTGTATTTCCGGCAACAAATATTGTGCAGAAAGAAGTTGTAGTGCATGTAGCGAGCTGCCCACCATGAATTGCAGTGGTAAAATGCATACCATGGACGTGTTTACTTTCCATTTTACTGCCAGTTTCCTGAAACAGTTCGTTCACAATGTAAAGTTGGCCAACCGCAAAGACGAAGTTTTGGCCTTTAAGCATCCGAACGCGTTTACCAAATTATTCCCACTTTGTATTCGAAACAGAAATGTACTGGATGCACTGTTGAACCATAGCTATTCTGGTTCAATGGAAAATATCTACGTGAATGCTAAAGTGCACGAGCTATTGCTGTACAGTATGGACTGTTTGGTGCACGAAAAAGAAGAAGGGTTTGCTTGTAAGTTTCTGGCTGATGACAGCGGTAAAGAGCGTATATATCAGGCAAGAGATATTTTATTGCAACATATTGGAGACCCTATTACCATCAAGGAGCTCAGCCGAAAAGTTGCCATGAATGAGTGCTATCTAAAGAAAGGATTTAAGGAAGTTTTTGGCACTACTATTTTCGATTTCTACCAACAGCAAAGAATGGAACATGCCAAGTATCTGCTGTATGAAAAAAGCTTAAGTGTAACGGATGTGTCTGCACTTTTAGGCTACTCTTCTATCTCTCACTTCTCTGCTGCTTTCAAAAAACATACAGGTCTTAAGCCTTGTGAACTTTTGAAATAGGATAAGTTGGTATGTTAACTCAGACTATACAAGTTCGCCACCGCCGTTCATTATTGTAGCCTATTGAGTTTTATAAACCGTTCCAGCCTTTGATAGTAATGGATTGCACCGTTGTTCCGGATGCAGTAGCTTCAAATACCCGCTGATCTACCAGGCCAATTCCTTTGGCATAGGAAAGTTCGGCCACTAAATTTAGTGGGGTAAAACTTGTTGCAGCATCTGATTTAAAATACAGTTCTCTTTTTACTGTGATGATGTCAGTAAATAAAGTGCCCAGTAAAAACATTTGTCTTCCCTTGGATAAAGTAGTAATCCTAATTTTAGCCCATCCGTAAACCATTGCGTTGGTATTGTTGTCAAAGAAACCAACTCGTAAACTATCTGTGTCAAAAAACTGACCGGGATTTCTGGATTCATCCAGGTAAACAAAGTCCATCCGTTCATTATTAACGATGGTATCGTAAATGTATAAGTAATCAAATTCCGGAGTTCCGTATTGGTAGTATTTGCCGGAACCATCTTTTCTGGCAAACAACTGATCCCCTATACTGGTGGTATAGCGCGTATAGTTTCTGGGTACATTTTTATAGGTTCCCTGTGATAAAGTACTGGCAATGGTTGACCTGAAAGCAGGAATGGGAGTTGATCCGCTGGAAACAAAAGCGGGGGTTAATTCATAATCAATATATCCATTTGCACGTGTGGGCAGATAATCGGTAGTAGAAGAACCATTGTTCACGCTGCCAATGGTGGTAATATCAATCAGACAGGCGCTGTTGCCAAAATTAATCTGAAAGGTAAAAGTACCTGGCAGAATGGGCTGTCCCTTTCCTTTTAGCTTAATGGTATTGGCACCCTGTACAAACGCAAATCCGGAATCCCTGAACCACATACCATTGGTAGTATCAGAGAAAATAATGTACTTGCCCTGAGTTGTAAAATTCACCTTAATTAGGATATAATTGCTGTCAGTAAGGGTTTCCAGTTCTTTATACTGTCCTTTCACAACAGCTGCCTGGCAATTGCCCATACTGTCGAGTAAAGTGCCGGAAGCAATCCCCCCAAATCCGGGTCCTTCTGAACTGAGTTCCTTGGAACAGGATGTAAATCCCACGGCTAAAATGCCCACCCAAGCAATCAATGTATGCAATCCTTTCATTCCTGTAAAGATAAAATTTAGGTCAATAATGCTGCCTGAGGCATTAAGTTACTGTTTTCGCTCAAATGCTGGATATTATTTAACGTTGTTGTAGCAATTTGTTCCAAAGCTTCTTGAGTAAAAAATGCCTGATGTGCCGTAATTAAAACATTAGGGAAACTCATTAGCCTTTGAATTTCATCGTCCTGAATAATGTCTTCTGACAGGTTTTTAAAAAATATTTTTTCTTCCTGTTCATATACATCAATACCTAAAGCACTGATATGGCCTGATTTTAACGCATCAATGGCATCCTTTGTTTTTACCAATCCGCCTCTGCTGGTATTGATAATGACCACTCCGCGTTTCATCAGGGCAATAGTGTCTTTCTGAATGATATGTTTGGTTTGTTCATTTAAGGGACAGTGCAGAGAAATGATATCTGCCTTTAATACTTCAACCAGGGGCTGATAGTCTACCCCGGCTGCCATTAATTCCTGGTTGGCAATTAAATCGAATGCCATCACTTTACAGCCAAATCCCAACATGATTTTACAGAAAGCTTTTCCAATATTTCCAGTCCCGATTACCCCAATGGTTTTGCCATGTAAATTGAATCCCAGCAGACCCTGCAGGGCAAAGTTCTGCTCACGTACCCTGTTATAGGCTTTATGGGTTTTTCTGTTAAGGGTTAGCAACATGGCTACAGCGTGCTCTGCTACAGCTTCAGGAGAATAGGCGGGAACCCGGCATACCTTAATACCGGCAGCTTTAGCGGCTTCCAAATCTACATTGTTGAATCCAGCACAACGCAAGGCAATAATTCCCACTTTCATACTGGCTAATTGCTCAATAATACCGGCATTCACCTTATCATTTACAAAAACACAGACAGCTTTTGCGCCGGCAGCCAGCTTTACTGATTGTTCATTGAGGCTGGTTTCCTGAAAAATCAATTCATACCCTTGCTGATTCAATTGGTTAAAAAACTGCTTGTCGTATGGTTGAGAACTAAAAAAAACAATTTTCATACCCAAATATAGCCCAGAAAGCCCATGCATAGCCCCGGTAACTGTTATTATTAGTGTCAGTATTCGTACCTTCGCCCGAATTTTTTAAACCCTTATTTGCAGAATACTATGAGTGCGAAGTATGCAGAATTTTCAGGATTAAATTTACCCTTGATTGAAAAAGAAGTCTTGGCTGGCTGGAAAGCCAATGCTGCTTTTGAGAAAAGTATTGCTTTGAGGGAAGGGAAAAAACCCTTTGTTTTTTTTGAAGGGCCGCCTAGTGCCAATGGTATGCCGGGTATACACCATGTTATTTCCAGAACATTGAAAGACATGGTATGCCGCTACAAAACCATGCAGGGATTTCAGGTAAAGAGAAAAGGTGGATGGGATACGCATGGTTTGCCTATTGAACTGGGAGTTGAAAAAGAATTGGGAATTACCAAAGAAGATATCGGAAAGAAAATCAGCATTGAAGACTATAACAAAAAATGCAGAGAAGCGGTACTTCGTTATAAGAAAGAATGGGATGATATCACAACCAAAATGGGCTATTGGGTAGACCTAGAAAAACCCTATGTAACATTTGAGAACGACTATATTGAAACCCTTTGGTGGATTTTAAGTACGTTGTATAAAAAAGGATATCTGTATGAAAGTGTAAGTATCCAGCCGTATTCTCCTGCTGCTGGTACAGGTCTTAGTTCACATGAATTAAATCAGCCTGGCACTTACAAAGAAGTAAAAGATACTTCTGCAGTAGCCATGTTTAAAGCAACACAGGCCTCTCTGGAGCAGGCTGCCTGGTATCAGCAATTGAAAAATTCCAACCCTACCATTGCTGCAGAAGAAGTTTTCTTTATGGCATGGACTACTACTCCCTGGACTTTGCCTTCCAATCTTGGCCTTACCGTAGGACCCAATATTGAGTATGTGTTGGTAAAAACAGTAAACCCATATACACTTTTACCGGTTAATGTGATTCTTGCCAAAGCCTTGATGGGTAAGTATTTTAAAGCAGAGGGAGAGAATGCTTCTTTTGATGGTGTCAATGAAAAAACCAAGATTTTGCCATGGGTGGTATTGTCCGGGTTTAAAGGGACTGATATCGCAGGCATGGAATACGATCAGTTATTACCTTATGAGGCCAATTCTATTAAAGAAATTCTGGCCATCACTCCGGATGCAAAACCATTCAGGGTAATCACCGGTGATTTTGTTACTACAGAAGATGGTACTGGTATTGTACATACAGCACCAGCTTTTGGTGCAGATGACTTTAAAGTAGGCAAAAAGTTTAACATCGGCATTTTAACAATGGTTGATAAGGAAGGAAAATTCGTAGATGGTTTGGGTCCTTTCAGCAATCGTTATGTAAAAAATTATAAGGACGATGCAAACTATGTGGATGTAAACGTAGACATCTGTGTGCATCTAAAAAAAGAGAACAGGGCTTTCAAAGTAGAGAAATACGAACACAGTTATCCGCATTGCTGGAGAACAGATAAACCCATATTGTATTATCCGCTGGATGCCTGGTTTATAAAAACCACTGCTGTAAAAGACAGAATGGTTGAACTGAATAAAACCATTAACTGGAAGCCCAAGTCTACTGGAGAAGGGAGGTTTGGTAATTGGTTGGAGAACATGGTAGACTGGAACCTGAGTAGAAGCCGTTACTGGGGAACGCCTTTACCTGTATGGCGCACAGAAGACGGATCCGAAGAAGTTTGTATTGGCTCTATTGCAGAATTGAATGAGGGCATTCGTAAAGCCAATGAAGTATTGGGTGGAGATATCAACAAGAATTATTTACATCAGGGCATTCTGGATTTACATAAACCTTATGTAGATGAAATTATTCTGGTGAGTCCTTCCGGAAAACCCATGCAACGTGTGCCTGATTTGATTGATGTATGGTTTGATAGTGGTGCCATGCCTTATGCGCAGTGGCATTATCCTTTTGAGAATAAAGATTTAATAGATAATGGAGAAGCATTCCCCGCAGACTTTATTGCAGAAGGGGTAGATCAGACACGCGGCTGGTTCTATACCTTACACGCTTTGGGTGTAATGTTATTTGACAACGTAGCTTATAAGGCAGTTGTAAGTAATGGTCTGGTGTTGGACAAGAATGGCAATAAAATGAGTAAGCGTCTGGGTAATGTGGTAAATCCATTTGAAACCATTGAAAAATATGGAGCAGACGCTACCCGCTGGTATTTAATTACGAATGCCTCTCCTTGGGATAATTTAAAATTTGATTTAGCAGGTATTCAGGAAGTGCAGCGAAAGTTCTTTGGCACCCTGTACAATACCTATCAGTTTTTCTGTTTATATGCGAATGTAGATGGATTCGCTTATAAGGAAGCTCCAATTCCGCTTGCGGAAAGACCTGAGATAGATCGCTGGATTTTATCTTCTTTAAATAGTCTGGTGAAAGAAGTAACCGAATACATGAACGACTTTGAACCCACATTAGCAGGAAGAGCCGTTGAGCATTTCGTAGATGCGCAATTGAGTAACTGGTATGTAAGATTATGCAGAAGACGTTTCTGGAAAGGTGAATATGAAACAGACAAAATCAGTGCCTATCAAACTTTGTACGAATGTTTAGAAACCATCGTTCGTTTAATTGCCCCTATTTCACCTTTCTTTAGTGATGCAGTGTTCAATCAACTGAATGCAGTTACCAATAGATTTGATGTGGGTTCTGTACACCACGCAGACTTTCCAGTTTACAACACTGATATGGTGGATGCTTCGTTGGAAGAAAGAATGGAACTGGCGCAGGAAACCTGCTCGCTTGTTTTATCACTTAGAAAGAAAGTAAATATCAAAGTACGTCAGCCATTGCAGAAAGTAATGATTCCTGTATTGGACGTACAGATGAAAGCGCAGCTGGAAAAAATGGAAGAACTGATTAAAGCAGAAGTAAACGTAAAAGAGATAGAATACATTACGGCAACACAGGGCGTTATCAGCAAGAAAATAAAAGCCAACTTCAAAACCTTGGGTGCCAAACTGGGAGCATCCATGAAAGAAGCTGCTGGTCTGATTGCCGGATTTTCTCAGGAACAGATTGCCGGCCTTGAACAAAATGGAAATTGTCAGCTGGCTTTATCCAACGGGAATTTTACTATTGAACTAGCAGATGTAGAAATTACTGCAGAAGATATTCCTGGCTGGAGTGTGGCTTCCAGAGGGAAATTGACAGTTGCCCTAGATATTACCCTAACAGAAGACCTTAAACTGGAGGGTGAAGCACGGGAATTCGTAAATCGAATACAAAATATTAGAAAAGAAACCGGATTTGAATTAACAGACCGTATATTCGTAGAGTTACCTGAAGGTACCCCCCTTAAGCCTTCTATTATTAAATTTAACGACTATATTTGCCGCGAAATTCTGGCAGATGGCATTGAATGGAAAACCAATATTGAGAATGGTACACCAATTGAAGTAAATGACATTACCCTGAACGTGGTTGTAAACAAAAAAGGATAAGACCTATGGCTACAAAGAAACCAGCCCCCAAAGCAACTCCCAAAAAAGCTGTAAAGGCGGCTCCAGCCAAAGCTGCAGCAAAACCTGCTGCAAAGGCGCCAGCTAAAGCTGTTGCAAAACCAGCTGCAAAAGCCCCTGCAAAAAAAGCACCTGCCAAACCCGCAGCAAAGCCTGCCGTGAAAGCACCTGCTAAAACAGCAAAACCAGCTGCTAAGCCTGTTGCGAAAGCACCAGCAAAAAAGGCAGCTGTAAAAGCACCGGCAAAGCCTGCTGCCAAAGCGCCGGTTAAAGGGGGAACTAAACCAGCAGCCAAACCTGTGGCTAAACCCGCAGCAAAACCTGCTGCGAAAGCACCAGCAAAACCTGTGGCAAAGCCAGCTGCGAAAGCACCAGCAAAACCTGTGGCAAAGCCAGCTGCGAAAGCGCAGGCAAAGCCCGTAGCAAAACCTGCGGCTGTAAAGGCACCTGCGAAACCAGTTGCCAAACCAGCACCTGCAGCAGTTAAGCCTGCACCAGCTCCGGCAAAACCAGTGGTGGTAGAGAAGCCAGCTCCTAAAGCGCCTCCAGCTCCCCCGGTAAAGCCAGTAAAAAAAGTGCCTGGTCCAATTAAAGAAGTAAAAGTTCCTAAGATCAACACTAAATCAAGTGTAACTTATAACCCCGGATATACTCCATTGGAAAAAAGAGTGGAAGCGCCCAAACCTCAAGGGCCATTGGTAAAGTACAATGATGCTGATTTGGCTGAATTCAGAGAGATTATCAATAAGAAACTGGATGCTGCTAAAAAAGAGTTGGCTTACCTACAGGGATTAATTACTCGTAAAGATGAAATGGGCGGAGACAATGATGATGCCCGTTACATGACAATGGAAGACGGAACCATGAGTATGGAAAAAGAACAGTTGAGTCAAATGGCTAGTCGTCAGATTACCTATATTGATCATCTGGAAAAAGCCATCATGCGTATTGAAAATAAAACCTACGGAATCTGCAGAGTTACCGGTCGTTTAATTGACAAAGCAAGATTACGTGCTGTTCCTCATGCTACTTTAAGTCTGGAAGCAAAGTTGGGATTGGTTAAGCCCAATCAGGACTAATTCCAGTAATACAATACAAACAAATGATAATGGTCCCGGTTACTTAGTAGCCGGGATTTTTATTTTACTTCCTGCATGTCTACCAGTTTTTTATAAATTCCTCCTTTAGACAGTAGTTCATCGTGGGTACCTCTTTCTGCAATTTCTCCTTTTTGTAAAACAATGATTTCGTTGGCATGGCGGATGGTGCTTAAGCGGTGTGCAATTACAATGGAAGTTCTGTTCTGCATCATATTGTTGATAGCATCCTGCACCAGTCTTTCACTTTCGGTATCTAGAGAGGAAGTAGCTTCATCTAAAATTAAAATTGGAGGATTTTTTAAAACTGCTCTTGCAATGGTTACCCTTTGTCTTTCTCCGCCACTCAACTTGCTGCCCCTGTCACCAATATTGGTTTCAAATCCATCTTCTTTTTTCCTGATAAAATCCAGTGCATTTGCTACTATGGCGGCTTGTTCTATATCTTTTTGATTGGCATTGGATACTCCCAGTGCTATATTGCCAGCAATGGTATCATTGAATAAAATGGGCTCCTGTGTAACTATCCCCATTAATGCACGGATGCTATGTAAAGAATACGCTTTAATATTGATGCCATCAATCAGAATTTCTCCACCGCTAACATCGTGAAAGCGTGGAATCAAATCGGCCAGACTACTTTTTCCTGCGCCGGAAGATCCAACCAGGGCAATGGTTTTACCCTTCTCAATTGTCAGGTTGATATTTTTGAGAATAGGGGTTTCATTGTAAGAGAAGTTTACATTCCTAAACTCAATAGAATGATTGAAGCTGGTGAGTTCCCTGGCATTGGGCTCGTCAGTAACCAAGATGGGTGCCTGTAAAATTTCTTCAATTCTTTGAATAGCAGCACTACCTCTTTGTGCATTGTAAAATGCGGTAGACAAAGACTTGGCCGGATTAATGATCTGCGTAAAAATGACGATATAGTTAATAAAGCCCGTTGCTTCCAGTCCTGCCTCATTATTCAGTACCAGTCTTCCGCCAAACCATAAAATACAACTCAAAACCATGACCCCCATGAATTCAGACATGGGTGAAGCCAGGTCTTTTCTAAAATTCATTTTGTTACGGATATGGTTCAAATTGTTATTCGTTGTAAAGAAGCGATTGCGTAGAATTTTCTCTGCATTGAAAGCCTTTATTACACGTAATCCACCCAGGGTTTCATCCAGAATACTCATTAAGCTACCCAATTCTTCTGCAGAAGCGGTGGATTGTTTTTTTAAGGAACGGCTTACTCTGCCAATGATAAATCCCGTTAACGGAAGCAGTACCAACAAGAAAACAGACAATACAGGACTAATGTATACCAGCACACTTAGAATAATCAGAATATTCAGCGGGTCCCTGATTAAACCCTCTAGGGTACTCATTACGCTCCATTCAATTTCATTGGCATCATTGCTCATTCTGCTGATGATATCTCCTTTTTTCTGCTCCGTAAAAAAACCAATCGGTAATTGTAAAATCTTGGCATATAAATCGGAACGGAGTTTGGTCATCACATAATTGCGCATGGGAGCCAGCACGCGGAAAGACAAATAGGTAAATGCATTTTTAAAGAAGATGGCAATAATAATCACTATACAAATAGCGCCTAAAGCATATACTTCCCCCTGTTCCTGTATTAATACACTGAGGTAATATTTTAAATGGGCTAAAACAGCATCCGCACCGTCTTGCGGAAAACGCAAATTAGGTTTTGTAGTTATTAATTTTTCTTTGGCAAATAAAAGCCCCAAAAAAGGAGCCAACATCACCAGGGAAATCAAAGAAAAAGCAATAGATAAGAGGTTAAACAGTACATATAGTACAATGTTTTTCCGTTGGCTACGCAGGTAAAACAGGATTCGCTCAAAACGCTTCATACAGGAATAAATGGTGAAACAAGGCAAAGTAACTAATTTTACACCCATAAACCGTATAATATGGAGGAAGGAAAAAGACAAAGACAGGTAGCAGGTGCGTTGCAAGAGCAATTAAATGATATATTCAGAAGATTAAATCTTGCCATGATTGATGGCGGAATGGTGTCTATATCCAATGTAAAAGTTACGCCCGATTTGCTGGAAGCAAGGGTATACCTGAGTTTGTTTCAGGTAAAAGACGAAGCAGCCGTCATGAAGAAAATAGAATCCAAAGCCTGGGAAATCAAAAAGGAATTGGCAGATAATATGAAGCACCAGTTAAGAAGAATTCCGGTGATACATTTTTATAATGATGATACCTTGGATTATGTTTTCAAAATGGAGGAAATCTTCAAGAAAATAAATGAAAAAGGGAAATGAATCTTCTCTTTGCCTGGCGATATTTCCGATCCAAAAAATCGACCAATGCCATCAATATTATTGCGGGTATTTCGGTAGTAGCCATCGCCGTAGGCACCGCTTCCTTAATTATTATTCTTAGTGTTTTCAATGGTTTTGAATCGCTGGTGAAGGGCCTTTACGGTGATTTTTATCCTGCGTTTAAAGTGGTGCCTGTCAGCGGCAAAACATTAGCTGTAACAGCCAGGCAGCAAGCTGCACTGGGTCAGGTAAAAGGGCTGCAGGCCTATAGTTATGTTGTAGAGGAAAAGGCCCTATTGACCGGTGCGTATCAAACCATCGTTACTTTAAAAGGAGTACAGGAGAGTTATACAAAAGTAAATCCCATTCAGCAATACATTCGCAGAGGTAGTTTTAATTTAGGCAACGATACCATACCTGGCATTGTAATGGGCGGGGGGATTGAAAACGCCGCGGGAATCAATACAGAAAAAGTCTTTGAAGCCGCAACGCTTTATTTCCCCAATACGAATTCCAATTTGTTGCAGTCTGATGGACTCAATGCTTTTTCCGTAATTCCAACGGGTGCTTTTATTGTGCAGCAGGACTTCGACAATACTTATGCGTTTACGCATCTCCGATTTATGCAGTATATGTTGGGATTGCCTGATAATACCTACAGCGCCATAGAAATCAATGCCCAAGGGAAAGAGTCGGACATCATACAACAATTGCAATCCATTTTTGGTAGTCAGGTGCGTATTCAGAATCGGTACCAACAGAATGCATCTTTGTATTCGGTGATGCAATTGGAGAAATGGGTCATTTATGGCATACTCTCTCTGATCCTGGTAGTGGCTGCTTTCAATATGATAGGGGCATTGAGTATGTTGATTCTAGAAAAACAAAAAGACATAGCTGTTTTGCGGGCATTGGGTGCAACGCCAGGCAGAATCAAACGGATTTTTTTATTGGAGGGATTGTTGCTGTCTGCCATTGGCGCAGGCTCAGGAATTGTGCTGGGCGGAATTATTTGCTGGTTGCAGGAAAGCTTTCATCTAATTAAGCTGGGGGGTACAACTTTCATTATTGATTACTATCCAGTTCAGGTACAATGGACAGATTTTATACTGGTAACAGCAACCGTTGCCTCCATTGCTTTTACTGCAGCATGGGTTACTGCACAAAAAATAAGTGCGCAGACTTTTCAGTTGCGCACCACTTGAATATTTTTTAGAAATCCTAAACTATTTAAATTTTGATTGCTTTAGCAGTAAAATCTTGCTTAGTAATCACCTAAAGTCTCTTCCAACTGCCCCAGCGCTTTTGCTAATTGCTCATCTGAAGGAGCAATGCCATGCCATTCGTGGCTGCCTTCCATAAAGTCTACACCCTTACCCATTTCAGTTTTCATTAAAATGCAGATAGGTTTTCCCTGACCGGTCATTGATTTAGCTTTATCCAAAGTGGCTACCACCTGATCCATTTGGTTGCCGTCCATTTCCAGCACTGTCCAGTCGAAGGATTCAAATTTGTTGCGCAAATTTCCTAAGGACATTACTTTACTCGTAGGACCGTCAATCTGCTGACCATTTACATCGATAATGCTGATGAGGTTGTCAACCTTATGATGCGCTGCAAACATAACCGCTTCCCAAATTTGACCTTCCTGCAATTCGCCGTCTCCATGTAAAGAGAAAACCAGGTGAGGATCGTTGTTCAGTTTTTTGGTAAGGGCAGCACCAGCGGCTACACTCAATCCCTGACCCAATGAACCACTGGCAATTCTAACGCCGGGCAAATGTTCGTGGGTAGTAGGGTGACCTTGTAAACGCGTATTGATTTTTCTGAAGCTTGCCAGTTCTTTTATTTCAAAATATCCGGCTCTGGCCAGAACGGAATAGTATAGCGGGGAAATATGCCCGTTAGACAAAAAGAAAAGATCTTCACCCTTTCCATCCATGGTAAATGCTACATTGTGTTTCATGGTGTGGAAATACAGCGCGGTAACCACGTCTGCACAACCCAAAGAACCACCTGGATGTCCACTTTGAACACCATGTACCATGCGGACAATATCCCTTCTAACCTGGGTTGCCGTCTTTTGTAAATCAGCTATACTTGCCATATAGAACCGTTAATTTTACGGCGAAGATAAAAGCATTTGGTTAGGATTCATTCATTAAATTTGCCGCACTTAATAAAATTGTATGTCAGAAGAATTAGGGTTAATCATTGACGATGCCACCGATACCATGAAGAAAGCGATTCTGCATTTGGAATCAGAATTGGTAAAAATCAGAGCGGGGAAAGCCAATCCCAATATGCTAGATGGCATTACGGTGGATTACTACGGTGCTCCAACACCCATTGCACAGGTAGCCAATGTTACCGTTTTAGATGCAAGAACCATTAGTATTCAGCCATGGGAAAAGAATATGCTGGCACAGATTGAACGTTCCATCATGGCGGCCAATATTGGTATAACACCACAGAATGACGGGGTACAGATTCGTCTGTTCATGCCACCACTAACCGAAGAAAGAAGAAGGGAATTGGTGAAAAAAGCAGGGGGCGAAGGAGAGCATGCTAAAATTGCGATTCGTAATATTAGAAGAGATGCAATTGAAAGCGTGAAGAAACTTCAAAAAGATGGCTTAAGTGAAGACGCTGCAAAAGATGCAGAAAAGGATATTCAAGAGTTAACCGACAAGCATATCGCTTTGGTAGAGAAGCATTTGGATGCCAAAGAAAAAGAAATGATGACAGTGTAATTATTTCTTATTGGCCAGATAAACGCCAATCAATATTATTCCACAGCAGGTGATCTGTAAAAAGTTCACCTGCTCTCCATAAATAAGCCCCCAACCTATTGCTACAAAAGGGATTCCATAAGTAACCATGGAGGCAAACAAGGCACCTGCCCTTTTCACCAACATATAAAATAGCACCGATGCTACTGCAGTGCCAAAAATGCCCAATACGGCAGATGCCAGGGTAGATTGCAGATATATCGTTTCAGTTAGCGGGTTCGAGAAATAGCCTGTATACCCCAGAATGATACTGCATGGAATCATCAAAAATACAAAAGCCAGTGCGGCAATTTCAATCGACCCAATGCCCTGCATATATCGGCCTACCAAATTCACATTGATGCCATAAAATAGTGTGGCCAATAAAACCAATAAAGCGTAAGAAAAGTATTCCAGGCTAATTTTTGATCCGGCAGCTACTAAAAGCGATAATCCAATAAAACCAATGATAATGCCCAATGCCTGAATGGGCTTTACTTTTAATTGAAAAAAAGAAACACCTGTAATAATGACAAATAAAGGGGTAAGGGCATTCATAATTCCTGCCAGCGCACTGTCAATTTTGGTTTCAGCTATGCAAAAAAGATAAGCTGGGAAAAAACTGCCGAGTAAGCCAGATAAAACAACTACACTTCTTTTATTGGCTGGGATTACTTTGATTGCTTTTACGGCAAAGGGTAAAAGCACCAGGCCCGCGCTGATTAAACGGATTGAAGCAACCTGATAAGGACTCAGCACATTCATACCCTCTTTCATCAGTACAAAGGAACTACCCCATATCAAACACAGTAAACTAAAAATCCCCCAATTAATCAGTTGTTTCGGCACAGTAAAATTTTTTCAAAGATGCATTAATAAACGCTTTCAAAAAGGAATGGTTCTGACAATTTTATTATATTGGGTAAACAAAATTTTATTCTATGGGCCTTATTAAAGAATTCAAAGAGTTTGCCGTTAGAGGCAACCTAGTAGATACCGCTGTAGCATTCGTAATGGGGGTTTCCTTTGGTAAGATAGTTACCTCTTTTGTAGATGGTATGGTGATGCCCTTGGTAGGAATGCTTACCGGTGGAGTAGACTTTACTGATAAGAAATGGGTATTGCAAGAAGCGGCTGTAGCTGTGAAAGATGCTGCAGGTGCGGTTATATCACCAGAAATAACAGAAGTTTCTATTAAATATGGGGTCTTCATTACCAATTTAATTGATTTTGTTATTGTGGCATTTGCCGTTTTCATGGTCATCAAGGCCCTGAATAAAATAAAGAAGGAAGAGGCGCCAGCTGCGGCACCAGCACCACCTCCCGGCCCAACCGAAGCAGAAAAGCTATTGGCAGAAATTCGAGACTCCCTAAAAAAAGTGAATTAAGCGGTTTTAGTGGATAACTATTCTAGAAACAGGGCTAAAATAGGCCCTGTTTTCTTTTCTTTGTAAAAAACCGGAACGTGAGTACTGTTAACTATCAGATTAAACTAGATCAGTTTGAAGGCCCTTTTGACCTTTTGTTGTTCTTTATTGAAAGGGATGAGTTGGATATTTATAATATTCCTATTACCAAAATTATTAATGACTTTCTGGAGTTCATTCATAGTTCAGAAAAACTAAATATTGAACTGAGCTCAGAGTTTATCCTGTTTGTTTCTACTTTAATGCGCATCAAGGCAAGATTGTTATTGCCTAGAAAAGAAGTAGATGCTGCGGGTAACGAAATAGATCCGCGCCAGGAATTGATCGACAAAATCCTCGAGTATAAAAAATTCAAGGAAGCTGCTGTTCAAATGGCAGAAATGGAAGCCATGCGTATGTTGATGGTGAAGCGCGGCAATCTGCAGAAAGAAGTGGCATCTATTGGAGAAGAAGCTTCTGAAGGAACCGAGATACAGAATATTACTTTATTCAAACTAATGAAATCGTTTGAAAAAGTAATGCAGCGGGTGCATGATCGCCAGAACAAGCCTGTACATACGGTGGTTCGTTACAATTATACCATGGAAGGTAGCCGTGACTATATGTTGGATTTTATTAGCAGAGAAAAGACGGTAGCTTTTGAAAAAGTATTTGAAATTTGTGAAGACAGAATCCATGCTATCTTTTTGTTCTTATCCATCCTAGAATTGTCGCAGCAGAAATACATGAAATTATTGGTAGGGCAGGGGATGAACAATTTCATTGTAGAATGGAATGAAAATAGAGAGGCTGATATAGCCGATGAAGGATTGACCGAAGAGGAACGAAACGAGCAGGAAAGTGATTATGATTCTGAAGAATCATAAAAAAAGGGTAGTGATTTCACTACCCTTTTTTATTATCCTAGCACGCTTGAAGCAATATTGACTTTGTCCTTCATCAGCTCTCTCACTGCATCCGCAATGCCATCCGCGTCGTAAGCACATTCTCTATGTAATTCTTTTGGACTGCCATGTTCTACTAAACGATCAGGAATACCTAAGATTTTTACATCTGCCTTGTATCCGTTCGCGTTCATGAATTCTAGTACGGCGGATCCAAATCCTCCTACCACTGTTCCGTCTTCTACGGTAACAATTTTAGCATAGTTGCTAAATGCTTCATGTAATAAATCTTCATCGATGGGTTTTACAAAACGAAGATCGTAATGCGCAGGGTCAATGCCTTCGGTTCTTAAACTGCGAATAGCAGCCTGTGCAAAATTGCCTGGATGTCCAAAGCTTAATATAGCCACGTCCTTACCTTCTTTTAGTTTTCTTCCTTTACCGATCTGGAGTGCTTCGAAAGGCGTTCTCCATTCCGGCATGGTTCCTTCTCCTCTGGGATATCGAATCACAAAAGGATATTGCGTTTCTTCTAATTGAGCCGTGTACATTAGGTTGCGCAATTCTTTTTCGTTCATAGGCGCTGCAATAATTAAATTGGGTATACAACGCATGTAAGCAATATCATAACAACCATGGTGTGTTGGGCCGTCTTCCCCTACCAGTCCTGCACGGTCTAAACAAAAAACAACGGGCAATTTCTGTAAGGCTACATCGTGTACCACCTGATCATAAGCACGTTGCATGAAGGAGGAATAAATATTACAGAATACACGCAAACCCTGTGTGGCCAATCCCGCACTTACCGTTACTGCATGTTGTTCACAAATGCCTACATCGAATGCACGATGCGGCATTTTGTCCATCATGAATTTTAAGGAAGAACCACTCGGCATGGCAGGTGTAACCCCCATAATTGTATCATTGGCTTCTGCAAGTTCAATCATCGTGTGTCCAAACACATCCTGGTATTTAGGAGGCTGCGGGCTGTCTACTTTTTTCTTGAATATTTCTCCTGTCGTTTTATCGAATAAGCCTGGTGCGTGCCACTTGGTCTGGTCTTTTTCTGCTAATTCATATCCTTTACCTTTTGTAGTAATGATATGTAGCAACTTAGGTCCGGGAATATCTTTCAAATCTTTTAAAGTATCTACCAACTTGGTGATATTGTGGCCATCAATCGGACCAAAATAGCGAAGCTTTAATGCTTCAAATAAGTTGCTGCTTTTGTTAACCACTCCTTTAAGACTGGCTTCCATTTTAGAAGCCATTTCTCTGCTGAAATTTTTTCCAACAGGCAATTTGCCCATGAGATTCCAAATTTCGTCTCTTACTTTGTTGTAGGTAGGAGAAGTGCTGATATCAGTTAAATATTCTTTCAGAGCGCCCACATTTGGGTCAATGCTCATGCAATTGTCGTTCAGGATAATCAATACATCACTGTCTGCCACACCTGCGTGGTTCATGGCTTCAAAAGCCATACCTGCAGTCATGGATCCGTCTCCAATTACGGCCACTGATTTTCTGTTCTCGCCTTTGTATTTAGCGGCGATGGCCATCCCCAAAGCAGCAGAAATAGAAGTGGAGGAATGACCTACGCCAAAAGTATCGTACTCGCTTTCTGATCTTTTAGGGAATCCACTTAATCCTTTGTATTTGCGGTTGGTAGGGAACTGGTCTCTTCTTCCGGTCAGGATTTTATGACCATAGGCCTGGTGACCTACGTCCCATACCAGTTGGTCATAAGGTGTATTGTATACATAATGAAGCGCAACAGACAATTCCACCACTCCAAGGCTAGCGGCAAAATGTCCTCCGTGAACGCTTACAACATCTATTATATATTGTCTTAATTCGTCGCAAATCTGGTGTAATTGAGCCCTGCTAAGCTTCTTTAAATCTTCAGGGCTATTGATATTTTTGAGTAAAGGACCAGGAACAAACTCCATTATTGGGTTATTTAGTAAGTAAAAATACAATAACAAAGCTTAAAAAGGAAGGTTCGCCCATTGCTTACATTAATTTAAGCCAACCAGCCCCCGATTTTACCTTTAATCCAATTTGTTCCTTTTCAAGGGCTTAGCTATATTTAGCTTTGTAAAGATGAGAACAAAGAGCAAAGCAGTTTTATATTGGTGGTGCCAGCTGGGCGGCTGGATGCTCTATGGGGTAACCATGGTGTTCTTTGCATTTGTTTTTGATAGCAAAATCAATAGCATATTCTATCCTAAGCTATTGGTAATCATTATCTCCGGCCTTTTCTTTACCCATGTTTTAAGGGAACTCATCAAGCTTTTTCATTTATTACCTCCGGAACTATCCCGTAAATGGGTGCAGTTTACCGTGGTATTGTTGTCGATACTTGTCTTGTTCAATCTTACCAACTCTGCTATTGCAGAATGGTTGGGGTTATATAATCCCAAGACCAAGGTTTCGGTTGAAAAAAGATTCCTAGTAAACTTGGTGTCCGATTCGCCCCTCATTTTGGTATGGGTATCCATTTATTACTTGTGGCACTACATAGAACTGGGAACCAAAACAGAGTTTCAGAAAATTAAACTGGAAAGTTTGGTAAAGGAAATGGAACTGAAAACCATCAAAAGCCATATCAACCCACATTTTATTTTTAATGCACTCAATAGCATTCGCGCACTGGTAGATGAGAATCCGGAAAGAGCCAGAACTGCCATTACCGAATTAAGTAATTTATTGCGTAGTAGTATGCAGGCCGAAAAGCAAGAAACAGTTCCTTTTGAAAGAGAGTTGAACATTGTGAAGGATTATCTTGCCCTGGAACATATCCGTTTTGAGGACCGTTTGAAAGTTGAGTACGATATTGATGAAGACACCCTTGATCAACCCATACCTCCCATGATGTTGCAAACCCTGGTAGAGAATGCTATCAAACACGGGTTGAGCAAAGCCAAAGAGGGAGGCATCATTCGCATTATTTCGGACTACAGAGAATCTCATCATGAACTGATTGTGCAGAATACGGGAACTATTTCCGAAATTGCCGACACACAAGGGTTTGGTTTAAAAAGCACCCGCAGCCGTTTAAAATTGTTGTTTGGTGACAAAGCCCGTTTTACAATTGAAGACAAAGGAGACAACTGGGTAGAAGCAAAAATTATCATGCCCGTACAGGGAGTACTGGCTTAATTTGAATATTACAATCAGCAATTATGGCAATCAAAGCAATTATTATTGATGATGAAAGACTGGCAAGAAATGAGTTGAAAAAATTGTTACTAGATCATGGTGATATTGAAGTGATTGATGAAGCAACCAATGTAGACGAAGGGATAGAAAAAATTGAAACCTTGAATCCAGATTTGATATTTCTGGATATACAAATGCCAGGAAAAACAGGATTTGATTTATTGGCGGAAGTTGAAAAAGCACCTAAAGTTATTTTCACAACAGCCTATGATGAGTATGCCATTAAGGCTTTTGAAGTGAATGCTTTGGACTATCTGTTGAAGCCGATTGAGCCCAAGCGTTTATCTGATGCCATTCAAAAATTACAAGCTGAACTATACAAGGAAAAAATTGGGCTTACCGGATCCAATCGCGGTCCGCTTACCGAACACGATCAGGTGTTTGTAAAAGACGGCGAGCGTTGCTGGTTTGTGAAGCTGGGAGAAATCCGTTTGTTTGAAAGTGTGGGCAATTATGCCAAAGTATTCTTTGGTACCAACAAGCCTTTGATTTTAAAATCTTTGAATGCCCTAGAAGAAAGACTGGATGATCGCATGTTTTTCAGAGCCAACCGCAAACATATCATCAACCTGAGATGGATTGAAAAAATTGAACCCTATTTTAATGGAGGTCTGATTTTAGATTTAAAAGGCGGTGAAAAAATTGAAGTTAGCCGCAGACAAACAGTGAAGTTCAAAGAGATGATGAGTTTATAGAATTTATTTAATCGTTATACATGAAAAAGATTGTTTTATCCCTGGGATTACTTGTATCTGTATTTGCTGCTATTGCGCAGGATTTAAAAACCATCGTAACAGATGCTGAAGTACAACGCGTACTAGGAACTCTTGCTTCAGATGAAATGGAAGGCAGAAGAACTTTTACCAGAGGGATAGACAAAGCAGCTGCATTTATCGCTTCAGAATTTAAGTCTTATGGTATCCAGCCTTTAAAAGGCAACAAGGATTTTTTACAGTCCTTTGCCATGGTTAGACCTAAGTTCATCAGCGCGTCTGGTATGCTGAATGAATCTGCCCTAGATACCAAACAAATTATGGCAGTTACCTGCAACAAGGATTTGCAAGTCACAGAAAAATCAGGATACGAAGTTGCTCAAATTGCAAAAGGAGCAAACCTTTTTGCAGAAGCAAGAAAATACAGCGGATTAACCAAGAATATGATTGTGCTGGTGGATACTTCTTTCAGTAGCAATTTTGGCAGACTGGCACAACTGAAAGGGAATATGTTTTATTCCGATAAATCTGTTGTGTTTGTATTAACTACCGAAACAACCGTAAAGTCTTTAACCATTGATGCGAAACACGAAATCCAGGAAATGAAATTGGCCAATGTAGCGGGCATGATTCCAGGTAAGTCTTTACCCAATGAATATGTTATTTTTTCCGGACACTACGATCATTTGGGTATCAATACCAGAAATATGGTGAACAACGACTCTATTTATAACGGAGCCAATGATGATGCTGCTGGAACCACTGCCATGATGTTATTGGCCAAATATTATGCTGCTGCTAAAAACAATGAACGCACTTTAGTGTTCGTTGCCTTTACTGCAGAAGAAGTAGGTGGATTTGGTTCTCAGTATTTTTCAAAACAGTTTGATCCACTAACAGTAAAAGCCATGTTTAATATTGAAATGATAGGAAGTGAAAGCAAGTGGGGAAAAAACAGTGCTTTCATTACTGGTTATGAGAAAACCGATATGGGTAAAATTTTACAGCAAAACCTAGCGGGTACAGATTTTACTTTTTATCCTGACCCTTACACTTCGCAGAATCTGTTTTATCGTTCAGACAATGCAACATTGGCTCGTTTGGGTGTTCCTGCGCATACTATCTCAACTACCAAGATTGATGTAGATCCGTATTATCACAAAGCATCTGATGAGTTAAGCACAATTGATATTCCGAATATGACACAAATTATTCGCTCTATTGCATTAAGTGCAAGAGGTATTATCAGTGGCAAGGAAACACCTTCAAGAGTAGATGCTAGCAGCCTGCGTTAATTGCTGCTTAACCGCTTGATCCATTTAACTATTTCGTACCAAAGTACGGATGCGGCACCAATCCAGATGCAATGGCCAATGTTGGCTATTGCCAAAGGTTTGAATCCAAAGAATAAGGCAAAAGGCTCAATGTAAATTAAGGCAGCTAATAATATCAAAGTGGCAATAATGATTCCATAGATCCAGTTGTTTTTGTAGAACAATGTGCTGAATATGGAATAATAGAAAGACCGGTTGATTAGGGTTAAAAAGATATTGGCAAAAATCAGTGTGCTGAAAACCATTGTGCGGGTTGTTTCTATATCATAAGCTTGTTTTACTGCAAGTTGATACGTAAATAGAGTGCCTGCAGTAATGAATAGCCCCTGAATCATGCTGGTTGTTAATTCTCTCCAGTTAAAGAAAGTGCTGGTGAAAGGTCTTGGTGCTTGCAATAAGGTATTCTTCTCCATAGGTTCATTTTCGTAAATGATGGAACAGGTAGGCCCCATAATTAACTCCAGGAAAATCACATGTACGGGTGTAAAAATATTGGGATAGATCCAACCGAGCATCAAAGGAATAAATACTGTCAGCACAATTGGGATATGAATGGAAATGATATATTGGATGGCTTTTTTTAGATTGGTATAAATCTTTCTGCCCATAGCAATGGCTTCAACCATTTTTGCTAGGTCGTCTTCTACTAATACCAATGAAGCGGCTTGTTTGGCAATTTCGGTTCCTTTCTTTCCCATGGCAATGCCTATATGAGCGGCCTTTAGTGCCGGCCCGTCGTTCACTCCGTCTCCGGTCATGGCTACTATTTCTCCGTTGCTTTTTAAAGCGTTAATGATGCGAAGTTTGGCCTCCGGAAACATACGGGTAAAAATGGCTGTTTTAGCTACAGCGGGTTTGATGGCTTCATCGTCCAGCGCCATAAGTTCATCTCCTGTTAAGGATCCGGTATTTCTGAATCCGATTTGTTGGGCAATGGAATGCGTGGTAGCTGCATTGTCTCCTGTAATTATTTTTACCTGAATACCTGCCTGATAAAAATCCTTTAATACTGCTGTAATATTTTTCTTGGGTGGGTCGTAAAAAGCAATGACTCCCTTCAATTCAAAAATGAAATCCTGTTGTTGTGCAGGATAATTGTCTCCACTGAAAATGGCTTCTGCAACTGCTAGTACCCGATACCCCTTTTCTGTAAACGTCTGGATGGCATTATTTATAGCCAGTCTTTTCTCATGATGGATATTACAAAAGCATAGTATCGCTTCCGGCGCACCTTTGGCGGCAATGATTTGTTCGCCTTGCTGATTTTTAAAAATATGTGTCATCATCGGAGGCTTTCCGGATAACGGATATTCGTGGACCATATTGAATTCGGCCCGACGGTCTTTTGTGATGTGCTCTTTATAGAATGCATGGATAGATGTTTCCATGGGATCGAAAGGTATGGGTTCGCTGGACCACATTGCATAACTAATCAGTTCTTCATTTTCTGTTCTGTTTTTTTGTAAATCCTCTGTTAGAAAAAGTGATTCAGTTTGGGCATTGTACAATCCGGCAATGCTCATTTTGTTTTCGGTTAGGGTTCCCGTTTTATCGGTACAGATGACAGTAGCACTACCCAGTGTTTCTACTGTTTTCATTTGTTTTACTACAATCCCCATTTTCATTAGTCTCCATGCACCCAATGCCATGAAAGTGGTAAAAGCAACAGGTATTTCTTCCGGAAGAATACTCATTGCCAGTGTTAGCGCCTGTAATAAACTGTTCAATACATTGCCAGACAATTGAAAGTTGATGAGCCATACAATAAGGAAAACGATGATACCCACAATGGCCATATTTCTGACAAAGCGATTAATCTGTTGCTCAAGCGGTGTGGCCTCTGTATCAATATCAGAAAGACTTTTTCCAATTTTTCCCAATTTGGAAGCATTGCCAACAGCAGTAACAATTGCAATGGCTAATCCACCTACTACGTAAGAGCCTCTGTAAACTTCATTATTACCGGCTTCTGAGGTTTTGTCTACTGCATAGCTTTCCCCTGTTAAAATGGATTCGTTAACAGAAAAATCATTTGATCGGATAATGATGCCATCTGCAGAAACAGAGCTACCTTCTTCCATCATCAGGTAGTCGCCAATGACCAATTCATCCACATGAATAGAAATGATTTCATGATTGCGAATTACTTTACAAAAGGGTTGCGTAAAGTCCTGTAACTTTTCCAGTGCTGCTTTGCTGCGGGAATCCTGAAAAATGGAAATAGCTGCTACCAGTATTATGGCTACAGATAAAAATAATCCATCTCCGGCATTGCCACTAATAAAATAGATAAAAGCGGCGGCAAACAATAAAATAATCATTGGCTCCTTTAAAACCGATTTGATGGTTTCAATGAAACTGTTTTTCTTGGCAAACTGTAGTTGATTGCTTCCGTGTTTTAATCTGGCTTCATTAACCTGATCTTCGGTTAATCCCTGTAATTCAAATGGTGTGGTAGACATGCCCTTCAAATGGTTTTCACTATGAAGGTAAGGCAAATTGATTGGGATAAATATTGGGAAAATATTTGATTTGATTAGATGGGTTCGTTAACTTTAATACTATGCAGTTTTCTTTTTTACCTAAACAACCGCATCCTATCGTATCTTATTTGCGTGTAGGTAGACTTTTGTATTATTCACTGATTATATTCATTGTTGAGTCTTGGTTTTACTGGGTTAAGTTGAATGAAGCCATCCAATTTGCTGCTGCCTGGATTATTTTTTTCTGGGCCTGGAGTTTTATGTTTTCTTTCATTCATATTTTTCTGGTACTGGCAGATGGATGGAGTCGTTATCAGAATTATAAAAGAGCCAAGGATCAATTTTTTATGCATGGTTTTAACAGAAGAATTGTGGACACTTATATTGGATCTAAATGTCAGCGAATGGCTGCATTGGAAGCTGCCAGGGAATTGGGCATTGAAGACGAGGTAAAAGCTTACCATAAAGCAAAGGGAGTTAAATGGTATCACTATGTTCCTTACTTTATGATTAAAGATCCCTGGTTTGGATTCAAAAAACATTTCTGGTCCAGAACCTTTCTAGAACCTAATTATAAGTCGCGCTTCAACTATTCCGATTATGAACAATTAGCTTTGCAGGCATGAGTATAGCAGGCATTGAGATCAGCAAAACCTACCAGGGTCGGCAAGTGTTAAATAAAGTAAGCCTCAGTTGTGGTGCCGGAGAAATCTGTGGTTTGCTGGGAGCCAACGGCGCCGGCAAAACAACGTTGTTTAAAATTCTGTTTGGCCTGGTTACTCCTGATAGTGGTACCGTTGTATTGCCCAATAATGCTGTAAAACCCATCGGGGGAATCATTGAGAAACCTGCTTTGTATGAATATTTAAATGCCTACGATAATATTCATTTGTTTTCGAGTATTCAGGGATTAAAGCTGTCGAAGAAAGAGATTGCTGAACAGTTACAGAAAGTGGGGCTGCCCACCGACAGGATGGATCCTGTAGCGCATTTTTCTATGGGAATGAAACAGCGTCTTGGTATAGCTATTGCGCTTTTGAACAATCCTTCTTGTCTGGTGCTGGATGAACCTTTTACCGGATTGGATCCAATGGGCGTTAGTTCACTCAGGCATCTAATTGCAGGATTGGCAGAGAAAGATGGCCTGGCAATTATTCTTTCATCACATATAATTGAAGAGCTGAGTAAGCTATGTCATACATTGTATGTATTGAAAAACGGGCAGTTGGTTAACAGTGGGCCAACACAAGATTTGATTGCAGCCAACACATTGGTATATAGTATTTGTGCGCCTGGCATTCAAACTGCCAGTTGCCTTTCTGCCTATCCTGTTGTTTTCAAGGGGAACTGCGCACTGGTTACGATTAATGCAACACAAGTTCCGCAATTGATTCAGCAACTGCATCAGGAAAATATTTTTATTACCTCTTGTACTCCGGAATTGAGTATGGAAAAACTTTTTGAAACCAATACGGAATGTACCCCTTAATTAAAGCTGAGATATTTAAATTATTCCGTCAGGGAAAAACATACTATGCAATATGTGCATTGTTTTCTATTGAAGCTATCATCTTAATCAGTGCTTATTTTCAGGGTACCAATATTATTGATTTGTTACTGGAAAATTTGAAGCAGCGGTTTTATTTTGAAGGCACGCTTTTGAACGGGAATTTATTGGTAT
>Ga0208492_1000164_pt1 | contig 67189 bp, 57 predicted proteins | sample Subbioar_CSW14AB_FD_184820 | JGI IMG/M metagenome (GOLD analysis project Ga0208492, IMG submission 184820) | Serpentinite rock and fluid subsurface biosphere microbial communities from McLaughlin Reserve, California, USA - CR12Mar_CSW14AB (SPAdes) | ecosystem: Environmental > Terrestrial > Deep... | reverse complement strand
TGATCGACCCCGCGATCCAGGCGAGCGCGCTCGGTACGTTGGCCGAAGCCCCGAGGCCGATCGAGGCGGCTACGGCGCCGCTCGCGGCCATCGCCAACAGACCAGCGATCCGCTCGAACAGCGAGGTCGACCACGCGCGATGCGGGGCCGAGACGCGTTTGCGCGCGCGGAGCGCCCGAATCACGTCACCGCCGACCGTCGTCGGCAGGAACATGTTGTAGGTGAGCCCGACCAGCACGTCGCCGTAGAGGGCGAAAAACCGCGGTCGCTCGCCGAGGCGCACGAGCAGGCGATACCAGCGGACGACGCCGAAGCTGACCTGCGCGATGGTGAGCGCGACCAGCGCCAGCACGTCGACGGTGCGGAGCTTGCCGAGCCGCATCGCGAGCTCGCGGAACGGCACCTTGTAGAGGACGATCGCGAGGATCGCGATCGTCGCGCCCGCCTTGAGCGCGGTCTTCAGCCGCTCGTTCACGGCCCCTTGGGGCCATCCGCGGTGAACACGAGCAGCTTGTAGTCCGACAGCGGCGCGAGGTACGGGGCCTTGTCGAGCAGCCACTCACCCGCACGGAACACCGGCGTCACCAGCGACTTGGGTAGATCGCGGACCGAGCACACGAGGCGCACCGGGACGAAACCCATGCGATCGGCCGCCGCGAGCCGGAGGCCCGCGCGGTTGGCCGCGGCGACCCACTCCTCGATGCCGAGCGGCAAAACCCGGCGGAGCAGGGGCGAACGGTGGATCGGCTCGAGGATGAGCACCCGCCCGCCTTTGCGAACGAGGCGACCGACGTTGCGCATCGCCTTCTCGAGCGAGGCCTCGTCGCGACACGCGACGCTGAAGCACCCGAGGACGACGGCGTCGTCGAACGCCCCGACCCCGATGTCGTCGAGCCCCGCCACGACGTCGCCCACCGCGAACTTGATCGGCGCGCTGGCCTGGGTCGTCCGTGCGGTCTCTTCGCGCGCGGCCACCACGGTGCTCGGCGAGAAGTCCACCCCGACGACCTCGCGCGCACCGGCAGCGGCGAAGAACCGGGTCATGCGCCCGGTGCCGCAGCCGATGTCGACCACGCGGCGACCGCGGAGATCGCCGAGGACCCGCACGAGGAGCTCGCGCTGACGCTGGTCCCACACCTCGTTGAAGACGTTCGACGGCCAGAGCGACCGGGCCATGCCCTCGCGGGCGGACGCACGCGCGTCCCAGTAACCGGCGTCGGCGTAGAGCGCGTCGCGGGTCTTTCGCTCCTTGAAGAGCTGCCAGATCGACGTGGCGCCCGCGCCTTCGATGGAGCGGCCCTGTCCGTTGCTCTTGCCGTTGGTGTGCGGATCGGTGGTCATGATTGGGGTTCCGTGACGAGCTGCATGTCGGAGAGGGCCGCGTCGGCCGTGGCGAGCACGTCTTGTCGCGAGTCGCCCCAACACAGGACGTACCCGGCGCGCTTGGCGCTGTCGGTGAGCGGAAAGACCTCGCCACCGACGGGGATGAAGACGTCGGCCTCGACCACGCCGCGTCGCGCGCGTGCCGCGTCGACGCCGGAGATCGAGCGGACGACGCCTGGCTTGCCGATGAGGAACTTGGCGACGGCGGCGGGGTGCGCCTCGTGCGTCTTGCCTGCCGCCTCGAGCTTCGGGTCGTCGAGGGCGACGCCGAGCACGCGCTCGTACAGATCGACGCCGCTCGCGAGGCGCGTCACGTCGGCGTCGAAGCCGCCGCCCATCCTCGCAGCCGTCTCGAGCAGGTATGCGCCGCGCTTGCCGAGCATGACCTGCGAGTAACAGGGTCCGCGCGTGTGGCCGAGCGCCTTGGCTCCGAGGCGCGCCGCCTCGATCACGAGCGCCTCCTGATCGGCAGGAAGGCTCGAGGGAAAGAGCTCCGCGACCATCACCCCGAGCGGCCGCTTTCCGGGAACGGTGATGCGCTCGGTGACGCAGTAGTTGGCGAGCGTGCCGTTCTCGATCCAGCCGTTGACCGAATATTCGCCGCCGTCGAGGAACGCCTCGACGACGACCATCGCGAGGCCGGCGCTCTTGGACTGCGCCATCGCGCCCTCGAAGGCGATTCCGAGCTCGGACGGCTCGTCCACCCGGGCGACGCCGCGCTGGCCCCAGCCGCGGGAGGGCTTGATGACGAGCGGGAAGCCGTGCGCGTGGACGAATGCCTCGACGTCGGCGAGCGTCTCGCAGCGTGCGAACGGCGGCACCGGGACGCCGCCGGCCTCGTAGCCGGCGCGCATCGCGTCCTTCTCCTGACAGCGACGGATGGTCTCGGGATCGGCGTGGAACGGGAGCTTCAGCCGCGCCGCGACCGACGCGGTGGCTTTGAGCGAGACCTCGCTGCCGCTCGTGGTGATCGCGTCGGCGTGGGTCTTGGCCATCGCCGAGCAGAGCCCGTCGACGTCGTTCGTCGAGACCTCGATGAACTCGTTGCAGTCCTTCACCGCGGGGGCGCGCGGGTTCATGTCGGCGCCGACGACGTGGTGGCCGAGGCGACGCGCGAGGCGGATCAACGAGAGCTGCGGGAAGCCGCAGCCGACGATCAAGATGCGGCTCACGACGAGGCCTCTGCTGCTTTGGGACGGGGCTCGGACACCGGGACGATCCGCGCGAGGCGCGGCTTCGGCTCCAGCGAGTGTCGGTAGAGCTCGTCCTCCCACTGCGTCTCCTCCTCTTCGAAGTTGAGACGCTCGCCGATGTTGAACAGCGGGCGGGCCTGGGCCTGCACGTAGATGCGGGCGATGTACTCGCCGATCATCGACAGGGCCATGAGCTGAACGCCCGAGAGCACGACGACCGCGGCGAAGATCGACGACCATCCCATGGCGCCGTAGCCCCAGATGAGCTTTCGGAGCACCGTCCACGCGCCGAGCACGAAGCCCGCCATCGCGAAGAAGAAGCCCATCACGCCGATGTAGCGGAGCGGCTTGCTCGAGAACCCCACCACCAGGTCGAACGTGTGGTTGAGGAGCTTGGTAAAGTTGTACTTGGTCTCGCCGGCCTGACGCGCGGCGTGCTTCACCCCGACGATGCCGATGCGCGCGCCGCTCCACACGATGAGCGCGCTGAAGAACTTGCGGCGCTCGGGGAGCGCGGCGCAGAGGCGCGCGATGTGCGCGCTCATCAGGCGGAACGTGGAGACGTCCTCGGGCAGCTCGATCTCCATCAGCGAGCGCATGCCCCACTGCATGGTGCGGGACGCGGCGACCCTGAAGAACGTGTCCTGACGACCTTCGCGGATGCCGTAGACGACGTCGTAGCCCTCGTCCTTCTTGGCGATGAGCTTGGGGATCTCCTCGGGCGGGTTCTGCAGGTCTCCATCCATCTGGATGAAGTACGCGCCGCGTGCGTTGAGGTAGAGCGCCTCGACCGCGGCCTCCTGGCCGTAGTTGCGGGTGAACCGCACCACCCGCACCCGCTTGTCGGCCGCGGCGAGCTTGCGCAGGAGCGCCGGCGTCTTGTCCTTGCTGCCGTCGTCGACGAAGAGGATCTCGAACGGCTCGCCCACCGCCTCCATCACGGGGACCACGCGCGCGACGAGCTGCTCGACGTTGCCCTCCTCGTTGTAGACGGGGACGACGATCGAGTAGGTGGGGCGCCTCTTGGAGCCGCCGGCCTCGAGGGGCTCGCTCGTGTCGGCGGTCACGTGGCCTCGCGCCAGGCCTTCGCCACTGCCTCGATGACGCGGTCTTGCGAGGCCTCGTCGAGCGTGGGGTAGAGCGGGAGCGAGATGGTGCGGTCGCCGATCTCTTCGGCGACGGGGAGCACGCCGCGCTCGAGACCGAGGTGCTCCTTGAGGTAGGTCAGCGTGTGAATCGCCCGGTAGTTCACCGCGGTGCCGATGTTCGCCTTGCCGAGCGCCACGAGCATCTCGTCGCGAATGGCCGCCGGCGGCTGGATGGTGAACAGGTGGTGGCTCGACTTGCCACGCCGCTCCACCAACCACGGCACGCCCCGGCGGGAGGTGGTCGGGACCTTCGAGCCGATCGCGACGCGGAGGAGCTTCTCGTAGCGTTCGACCAGCCGCTGCCGCTGATCGCGCTTCTGGTCGGCGAGCGGGAGCTGCGGACGCAGCAGCGCGGCGTCGAGGTCGGTGAGGTTGGCTTTGTAGCCGAGCTCCACCATGTCCCAGTGCTGGTAGATGCCGCCGTGACGATCGGCCGCAGCCTTGGACACGCCGTGGTTGCGCAGGCGGCGCAGGCGATCGGCGAGCTCGGGGCGCTTGGTCGCGACCGCGCCGCCGTCACCGCTGGTGAGGTTCTTGGTCGCGTAGAACGAGAAGGTGACCGCGTCGCCGAGCTCGCCCGGACGGATGCCGTCGCGCTCCATCTCGATGCCGTGCGCCGAATCTTCGAGCACGAACAGGTGGTGCTTGTCGGCGATGTCACGGATCGCTCGCATGTCGGCGAGCTGTCCGTAGAGGTGCACCGGGATGACGCCCTTGGTCCTGGGCGTGATCGCCGCCTCGATGGCCTTGGGATCGATGAGGCCGGTCGTGGGCTCGACGTCGACCAACACCGGCTTGGCGCCGAGGTGGAGGACGGCGTTCGCCGTGGCCGTGAAGGTCATCGGGGTGGTGATGACCTCGTCGCCCGGGCCGACGTCCAAACCCTTGAGCGTGATGAGCAGCGCCATCGAGCAGCACGAGGTGCCCACCACCTGGGGAGGCGTCGCGCCCTCGCGATTCCTGACGAGGTACGCGCCGAGCTCCTTCTCGAAGGCCGCGACCTGCGGTCCGAGCGTGAGGAACAGGGTGTCCAGCACCCCGCGCCACGAAGCCGCTTCGTCCGCACCCAACTGGTGTCGATAGAACTCGACTCGATCGGAACCGCTCATCTCGACCTCTTCACATCAGCACGTGGCCGTCGATCGCGATGTCTGCATACATGCGCTCGGCTTCGCGGAGGAACAGGTACTGCTTGAGCGTGTACCAGCGGCGATCGTCCGGATCGAGGCGGCCGTCCTTGAGGGCCTCGAGGACCTCCTTGATGCCGTCGTCGATCGTGCGCTTGGTCGAGTAGTCGAGCACGCGCTGGATCTTGTCGAAGTTGACGTTGTAGTCGCGCAGATCGGGGTCGGTCGGCGCGTGGACGATCTCGGTGCCGGGGATGGCGTCGCGGACCCGGAACGCGAGGTTGAGGATCTGCACGTTGTTCGCCGTCGAGCCGACGTTGAACACCTCGCCGGCCACCTTCTTCGCGTCGGAGCTCATCGCGAGGGCGAACGCGTCGGCGACGTCGCGCACGTGAACGAACGGGCGCCACTGACGTCCGCCGCCGTCGACGTGGATGCGGCGGTTGACGTACGCGTTCTTGGTCATGACGTTGACCGCGAGGTCGAACCGCATGCGCGGCGAGAGGCCGAACACCGTGGCCAGACGGAGCGCACAGACCTCGAAATTCGGGCCCTTGAGCTCACCGAAGAGCACGTCCTCCATCTCGGCCTTGGCGCGCGCGTAGAGCGACACCGGGTGGCGGCCGGAGGTCTCGGTCAGGCCGAGGCCCTCGCCGTGGCCGTAGACCGAGCACGACGACGAGTAGACGTAGCGACGGACGCCGGCCTCTTTGGCCGCGCGGGCGAGGCGCTTGCCGCCCTCGATGTTCACGCCCTTGGTGAGCTCGGGCTCGAGCTCGCACGACGGGTCGTTCGAGATGCCGGAGACGTCGATGACGGCCTCGACGCCTCGGAGGATCGCCGGATCGAAGGAGCGGACGTCGGCCCGGACCACCGTGATGGCGTCGTTCTTCGGCAGGGTCGGTCCGAAGTAGAACCGGTCGAGGACGGTCACCTTGTGACCGCGTTCGGCGAGCAGGGGGGTGAGAACCGAGCCGATGTAGCCGGAGCCGCCGGCGACGAGGACGTGCATCTTGGAAACCTCTCTGGTCGGCCGAGTTAGCACGTCTCGACCGGGAGCCACAAACCACCGCGCTGCCGAGCCGAGCAACCCGCCGTCCGAAGTCACCTCCAACACTCCGAAACGCCGGACCCTCGGGAGCCCCTTGGGCCTGGAATTTCCATACCCACGTCCCGCCTGCGGCGGATCCGTGGTCGAGGCTGGCTGCGCTGCGAGCACGCTCTCGAATCGCAAGGAGACGGACCGACATGGCCGAGACAGGAACGGGCGTACGCGAGGGGGTGCGGGTCGCGATCGTACGGGCCGACGAGCTCAGCCGATCCGCACACGAACAGCACTACGAACCGATCGCCCAGGCCCTCGACAGCCTCCGCACGGCCCTGCTCCACGTGGACGAGGCGATCGGCGGCGGCCGCTCCGCGCTTCCGATCGTGCCGGACCTCGTGCGCATCGTCGACGAGCTCGCCGGTTTTGCCGATCGGGTCGGCCCGGAAGTGCGGACCATGTACCACGAGGCCATCGGCAACTTTCGCGCGATGGTCCGCGAAATCGAGCGCGATCTCGCTTCGCTCGCCCCCTCGCTCGAGATCGAAAGCCGTCCGCTGTTCGGGGTGCTGCCGCTGGCACGGATCATCCCGCAGGACGTCCACTCGGTGATGGACTACTCGGCGGGCGCGACCTGCCTGGCGACGGCGTTGTTCGCCGACACCACGGCCGCGAAGGTCGCCGGCGCGACCCTCGGCGCCTCGGTCACCTGCGTCTCGGCGCTCACCGACTATCGCCTGAGCGCGGCGAAGCTCATCCCCATCGAGGCGCACGAAGCGATTGATCACCTGTGGGGTGCGGCTGTGATCGCAGCGCCGTTCGTCTTCGGGTACTGGAAGAAGGACCCCGCGATCGCCGCCATCCACGTGACGATCGGCGCGTCGACGATCCTCGCCTCGCTGTTCACCGACTACCGCGCCGCCCGCGGCGTCGGACGCTAATAGGTGCCGTCGTCCGGCAGGCCCTGGGTGTCGAAGGCCCAGTAGGTGCCGTGGTGCGAGAGCACGCGGGGGGCGTTCGCGTCGCGGCCGAACACCGCGGTGCGAACGTCGCGCTCGTCGACGACTCCGTAGGGGGCCTTCACCAGCAACAGGTCGAAGTGCCGCGAGTAGTGGCAGCGCGGATTGTAATCGGTGGGGGTGAACTCCCAGCCCTTCACCGGCCACCAAGGCGCGCCGCCGGGCCTGAATCGCACCGGGACCGAGAGGTACCGCGCGAACGAGAACGCCCAATCGCCGCCCTTGCGGGCCGCGTAGTAGGCCGCGAGGTGCACCAGCGTGCCGTGGCGGAACGAGTACGTGTTGGCGCCGTAGACCACGGCGGCGGCACGGCGACCGGGCGGCAGGTCGTCGATCACCCGCGAGGCGTCGTTGGTCTCCCACGCGAAGAACGCAGCGTGGGCGAGCAGGTTCACGCCCGCGAGCGCGCCGACGGTGAGCGTGGCGAGGCGCACGCGCTGGCCCGCGACGCCGGTGATCTGGGGCGCGGCGAGGATGGCAGCGATGACCACCGCCTGCGTCAGCCGGGGGAAGATCAGATGCGTGCCGATGAATACCATCGGCGTGACCAGGTACGCGGCGAACATCGCCACGAGGGGCAACACCACCGGCAGCGAATCTCCTTCGCCGTCCCAGTGTTCACCCCGACGGAGCCGGGCGAGGCCGATCCCCATCGCCACGAGGCACACGAGCACCGCGAGCCCGACCAGCACCTGATCGGTGAAGTCGCCGTGCACGCCCGTCGCGAACGAGCCGAAATACAGTAGTTTCTGCCAGATGGGCGGCGCCGACCCCTCGAGGGTCGCGTCCTTGTACATCACCGGATCCCACTTGTACTGCACGCGATAGACGAGCACGCACCACAGGGCTCCGACGAGGATCGGGGCGAGCGCGACGATCGAGCGCAGCGTGCCCTTGCCCAGCCGTTCCCCGAGCGTGCGGGCCGAGACCGAGCGCCACGCGAGCTCCGGCGCGAGGGACGCCGCGAACAGGCAGAAGATGAGCATCGCCAGGACGTGGGTCATGGCGCAGAGCAGTCCGAACACCGCGGTGCCGAGCAGGGTCGCGAAGGTCGGTCGCTGCAGGCTCCGCGCGACGAACACCAGGCCGGTGAACGCGATCGCGGTGCCGAGCGCGTAGTTGACGAACCCCCAGCCGAGGGCGAAGGAGAAGAGGACCGGCGTCGCCAGCGCGGCGTACTCCGCCGGTCGCCTGAGCGCTCGGAGGAGCGCGAGCACCGAGGCGCCGAGCAGCACCAGCGACGACGCGACCACGATCCGTCCCGCGAGCTCGATCGGCATCAGGCGCGCGAGCCGCGCGACGAGCACGTGGAACAGACCGTTGTAGGTGAAGTAGTTGATCTGGTGGGTGAGCTGCTCGGGCGCGGCGGGGTCTCCGAGTCGTCGTGCGATGTCCGCCAGCGCGAGGTGCTGCGGGTAGTCGACGCACGGAATCAGGCGCGGAACGAACAGCGACAGCGCGACGAGGAGCACCCCGGCCCAGTAGGCGAACGTCGCGCGCGCACCGTCCAGCGAGAGGTGCCACAGGAGCCCATCCGTACCCGGACCGGACGCGCGCGATCCGCGGGAGATCGGGGCGTCGTCGACGGCAACGGCTTCGGGAGGCGACACGGAGGCTCCGCCCTGTACCGCACGTCGAGTCGGTCGGCCAACGGGACGGCCCGAGGCCCCTCGTGGTAAGGCCGGGCCGTCATGGCCACCTCCCAGTCCGAGAACGCCCGGAATGGCGCGATCGGTAGCCCGGACGGCGTTCGCGGGGCCCCGCGGACCTCGTTGTTCGTGTCGCTGTTCTCGGCGCGGGGGTGGGTCACGGTCACGATGCTGGTGACGGGCCTCGCGATCTGGCGCCTCGCCTTCGTCTCGGCAGGCGTCGACCCCGACAGCGACGCGTACGGCCACCACGCCATCGCGCGGCAGATCCTGGTCAACCCACGTGACCTCAGCGTGCACTGGGTCTGGCTCCCGTTCTTTCACTACGCGCAAGCCATCGCGATCGCGTTCGGGGCGACCCTGCAGTCGGTCCGTCTGCTCAACGTCGGGCTCGGCGCGGCCATCCCCTTGCTGCTCTACGGCTTCCTGCGTCGCAATCGGGTGCTCGGCCCGGAGCACGGTCTCGACGCCGCGCCGACCGTCGCCGCGGTGATCGCCGCGCTCTCTCCGATCTCGATGCAGATGGGGACCACCGGACAGACCGAGCCGTTGTTCGGTTTCCTGGTTCTCTCGACCGTGCTGGCCATGGCCTACGGTCGACACCACCTCGCGGCCCTCGCGCTCTCGATCGCGGTGCTCTTGCGCTACGAGGCATGGTCGATCCCGCCCGCGATCGCGGCGTTCCTCGTGCTCGCCCGACTCCCGTGGGTCCGCGCGCGGCTGCTCCCGAGCGAGCGGCTGACCAACACGTGGCGCGATCTCCTGCCAGTCATCGCGCCAGTGTTCGCGATCCTCGTGTGGGCGACGATCCGCCGCGTCGCCGACGGGAGCTGGTTTCAGTTCCTCCACAAGACGCGCGAGTTCGCCAACGGCGCGATGGGCGCGAAGAGCTCGTTTGCGCTCGGTCCGTCGCAGGTGCTCGAGGACCTGTGCAAGTACGCCATCGTCGTCCCCTGGCGCGTGGTCGGCTACCCGCTGTTCCTCGCTCCGTTCGGCATCGTTCGAACGCTTCGCCGCGAGGGGCTCCGGTTCTTCCTCGTGTACCTGGCGCTCCTGTCGTTCGTCACGCTGACGTGGATGCTCCGATCCTCGCTCGGGCTCGATCGTCACTTCGTGGTGCTCGTGCCGTTCTACGCGACGATGATCGCCAACGGCATCGTCGCCATCGGAATGTTCGTCGATGACCTGGTGAAGAAGCCGGTTGGCGCGTCGGTGCACGCGTTCGCAGCGTCGGGCGCGTCACGCGCCGCGGTCATCGCGGGCCTGTCGTGCGCGGTCATCGGCAACACGTGGGGCATCCTCGAGATCTGGATGCGCGACTGGCGCAACGCGAGCCTCGGCGCGTGGCCCGACCGTCGGGAGATCGCCGCCAAGCTCCGCGAGCTCGACGGCGTGGTCTTCTGCGACGAACCGACCGTCGAGATCCTGAGCGGAGCCGACCGACATCGCTTCGACCGCCGCGGCCTCGACGACAAGAAGGCGCCCGGCTGGGTGCGCGCCGCGGTCGCCACCGGAAAGCCGGTCTACGTCGCGACCTGGGCCGTGAAGCTCCCCAAGCTCGGCGTCCACGGCCCGATCCTCGCGCGCTCGCCCGGAACCTCGGGCGACACCGGCTTCGTCTTGATGCGCGTCGAGCCCTGACAGTCCACCAGGTGGTCCCAAAGGCCGTGAAAACGCGCGGGAAACTCACCACGAAGGCACGGAGGAACGGAGGCGAGACCAGATTGGGGTCTGCCGACTCGGGCTGCTACCTCTCGATGCGTTCGATGCCAGAGCGGCCGCGCCTGCGGTAGTCACCATCCGTGGTGGCCGAAATCGGCAGACATCTCGAACTCCGTGTCTCCGTGCCTCCGTGGTGAAATTCTCGGGCGGCAGCCACAACGGGTCAGGAGGCGGCTGTCGGGATCCACACCGCCGCGGTGACGCCCTGGTCGATACCGCGCGAGGCGATACGGAGCTCGCCGCCGTGGAGGAATGCGCCGCGTTGCGCGACGCGGAGGCCGAGGCCGATGCGACCGCGCTTGGACGATGCGAAGAGCGCCCCGAGCTCGCCCCGCGTCGGCGCGATCAGACCCGGGCCGTCGTCTTCGACGAGGAGCGTGACGGCCGTCGCCGAAGCCTCGACGCGGAGGCGCACTTCGCCGCCGTCGCTGCTCGCGTCGATCGCGTTGGCGACCAGAGCGTCGATGGTCGCCTGGAGGAGTCCCTCGTCGCCGGTCCTCCCTCGTCGCGCCTCGCGCGCGGACTCGAGGCGAAGCGTCACGCCGCGCCGACGAGCTGCGCCGCGAACCGAGTCGATCGAACGGCGGAGCACCAGCTCCAGATCGACGAATGACCGCGCCCCGACCGGGCCGAACGCGTGTCCGAGCCCGCCGATCACGTCGACCAATCGGTCGAGCTCGCGGCGATGGGTGGTGCCGAGCCGGGTCGAGACCGGCCCGGTGCCGACCATCTCTTCGGTCTCGTGCGATGCGACGAGCACCGTCACGAGGTTACGCACGCGGTGGAGCATCACGCCGAAATCACGCTCGTCGAGGCCGCCGGCGAGCTCGGCTTGACCCCGGGAGAACCAGAGCGCGTCGAGCGTCGACCCCTCGTGGACGAACCGACGCGCATCGGCCGATTCGAGCAGGGCGGGGGCGAGCGTCGAGCCCAGGCAAAGGACACCCAGCTCGGGATCGAGCGCGGCGCGTGGCGAGCGGTCCCGCAGTCGTCCGTTCTCGTCGACGACGAGCACCACACCCGGGGTCGAGACTTCGACCTCGGGGGGCAGGGGCGTCGGCGCCCCGAGGGGACGCTCCTTCTGCGCGAGCATCGTTCGACCGAGCGTAGCACGGCTGGGCTGCGCGATGGCCGGGTGGGTCAACGCGCGCGGATGCGCGGATCGAGGAGGGCGTAGAGGAGATCGACCACCAGGCTGGCGACCACGATCGAGACCGCGCCGACCAGCACCGTGCCCACGATGACCGGTCCGTCGCGATCCCGCATGGCCCTCACCGCGAGCGCGCCGATGCCCGGCCACGAGAAGAGCTGTTCGGTGATCACCGCGCCCCCGAGCAGGCCCCCGAGCTCGAGGCCGACGACGGTCACGATCGGCACGAGCGCGTTTCGCAGGGTGTGCACGACCACCACGCGAAATCCCCCCACGCCCTTGGCGCGCGCGGTGCGCACGTAGTCGGCCTTGAGCTGCTCCACCATCTCGCCGCGCACCAGGCGCGTGTAGTACGCCGCGCCGAAAATCCCGAGCGTGAGCGCAGGCAGCGCGAGGTGCTTCGCGCCATCGATCAACCCCTCGCCGCCGCCGTTCAGCGGCAAGAGGTGGAGCTGGTAGGCGAGCAACCACTGCAGCGCGACGCCGAGGACGAACGTCGGCGCGCTGATCCCGATCAGCGCGAGGCTCACGGTCGCAGTGTCGAGCCACGTATTGCGACGGAGCGCCGCGACGAGCCCGCTCGCGACCCCGAGGATCACGCTGATGCTCACGGCGGCGAGCGCGAGCACCACCGTCCTCGGGAGCCGATCGGCGATGATCGCGACCACCGGTCGTCGCTGCTGATAGCTCCGACCGAGATCCAGGTGCACCGCGCCGAGGTGACCGCAGGTCGCGTGCTCGGGCGTCTTCTTCGGATCGAAGGCGCGCGGACCGACGTGAACGAGGCGGGTCAGGAAGATGCCGTATTGCTCGGCGATCGAACGATCGAGCCCGAGCTGTCTGCGGATGTTGGCCACGTCCGCCGGGCGAGCCTGGGGGCCTGCGACCATGCGCGCGGGATCGCTCGGAATCGCTCGGTTGAGCACGAACGTCGCCGTGATCACCAGGAACACGACCAGGGCCGCCCATGCCACGCGACGGAGCACGAATTGGATCGTGCTCATCGCGCGGGCTCCTGCTTGTGCGTGCCCAGATCACGCATCAGGACACCCAGCGCCGACGTGGCGCGCCCCGGACCGAGCAGCGCGAACGCGCTCCGCCGCGCGGCCTGATCGATCCACACCGGCTTGAATTGTCGGTACCAGATGGGGTGCGCTGCGTACCCGCGGACCCACGGCTGCAACAGCTCGAGCCGCAGCGGGTAGTAGGTGAACGACCAGGGCGCGTCCTCGCAGACGATCTGTTCGGCCTTGCGGTACATCGCGAGGCGCTTCTCTTGATCCATCTCGACGTGCGCCGCGTCGATCAGCGAGTCGAGCGTGGGGTTCGAGTAGAACGCTTTGTTCTGCGAGTCCTCTTCGGCGATCGAGCGCGTCGTCAGGATCGGCTCGAAGAAGTCGCTCGCATCGGCGTAGTCGAGGAGCCAGCCGGCGTAGCCCATCTGCGCGGTCTTCGGCCGACCGGTGACCGCGAGGTATTGCGAGAAGCTCGCCTCCTTGATCTCGATGCGAATGCCGATCTTCGCGAGGTCGAACTGGAGCAGCTGCGCGTAGCGGACGGCGGCTTCGCCCTCGCCGGCGTGGTAGACGATCGGCTCCGGCCAGCCACCCTTGCCGGAGGCCGGATCGTACGCGTAGCCGGCTTCGGCCATCAGCGCGCGCGCGCGAGCGAGATCGAACTTCTGCTCGTAGGGCACGTGGGTCTCGTGCCCGGGAATGCCCGGCGGGATGAGGTGTCCGGTGACCAGGGTCCAACCCTGGTAGTACCGCTGGAGGTTCTCCCGGTTGATCGCCGAGGCAACCGCCTGCCGGATGCGCCGGTCGTCGAACGGGCGCAGCTCGGTGTTCATGAAGTCGCCGTACACGCCCGGTTCGGTGGCCTCGCGGAAGTACTTCGACCACTCGGGGTGGGTGCGAAACCAGATCGCGCCGGGGCGGTCGAACTCGTTGAAGATCGCGTCGAGCTCGCCGCGCTCGAGCATGAACCGCTGGGTGAGCCGCGAGACGTCCATCGAGAGCTCGATGGTGTCGAGCCAGGTCTGGTTCGCGAGGTAGGAGCCCTCGAAGCGACGCACCCGGAGCAGCCGGCCGGGCTGCCAGGCGTCGAACTTGAACGGCCCCGCACCACACGGTTGGTTCTGGAAGCTGTCGTCGTACTTCTCGCCCGCGCTCTTGCACACGGGTCGCAGAAACGGCAGCGCGAGAGCGGGGAGGAAGGTCGCGTCCTTGGACGAGAGCTTGATGGTGACGAGGTGCGGTCCCTCGACGACCACACCGTCGAGGTGCTGGGTCTTGCGTGCCCGGAACGACTCGAGCCCCGCGATCCGCTCGTAGAACGTGATCGCCGGGCAAGGCGTGTCGGGCGACAGCGTGCGTTCGATCGAGCGTTTGACGTCGTCGGCGACGAGCTCGGTGCCGTCGTGCATCGTCACGCCGTGCCGGAGGAAGAAGCGGTAGGAGAGCCCATCGTCGCTCCGCTCGAACCGCTCGGCGAGATCACCGACCACGTTGCCGCGTTGGTCGTAGTCCACGAGCCCCGCGAACATCAGGTTGAGGTACGGCTGCGACTCGGTGTCCATCGCCACCGCGGGATCGAGCGAGCGGAGGTCGCTGAACGTCGCGATCCGCAGGTTGCCTCCGCGCGCGGGGGCGGCGCCCTCGGTCGGCCTTCCGCGGGGCGAGGAGCCGCGCTGACAGCCGCCCTGGCATCCGATGGAAGCCGTCAGCGCCAGCGACCCCGCGAGCAGCAGCTTGGAAAGGATGCGGCCCGGCATCACGCGTCCTTGGGATCGAAGGCGTCGCGCAGACCTTCGCCGAGCAGGTTGAACCCGAGCACTGCGACGAGGATCGCAACCGCGGGGGCGATGAGGAGCCAGGGCGCGACCGAGTAGTACGGTCGACCGTCGTCGAGCATCCGGCCCCAGCTCGCCGCCGGCGGCGGCAACGACATGCCGAGGAACGAGAGCGCGGCCTCGGCCACGATCATCCCCGCCACCGAGTTGGTCGCGAGCACGATCGCCACGCCGACGACGTTCGGCAGGATGTGGAGGACGAGGATGCTCGCCGTCGGCTGTCCGAGCGCGCGTGACGCGGTGACGAACTCCAGCTCGCGAATCTGCAGCGTCTTGCCCCGGATGACCCGCGCCGTGCCGGTCCACGCGGTGAGCCCGAGCACGAGGAAGATGGTCGCTTCGGAGGTCCGATCGACCGCCGCGCCGAGCGCCATGACGAGCAGGAGGAACGGGAAGGCGAGCAGCACGTCCACCACGCGCATCGCGACGTCGTCGAGGTCGACACGAGGCGCGGGCAGCACTGCGATGCGCCGGCGCTCCGAGACCGCCCGAACCACCGACGAGACGACACCGATTCCGACGACGCCGAGGGCCACCCGATGATCACCGAGCGCGGCGAGGCCGTGACGCTGCACGTGCACGAGCAGCCCTGCGGCGAACAACGCGTCGACTCCGTCGCTGACGAGGAGCGCACCCCGCGCGCGGAGCGCCGCGTGGACGGTGATGAACAGCCGCAGCGTGCTCCCGAGCACGACGAGCCACGCCGCGAAACCGACCAGGCGAAACGCGGTGACCGACGCACCGAACGAGGCGGCGGCCCCGGACGAAACCAGCAACGCCGCGGCGAACGAGTCTCCGAGCGCATCGAGCCGCACGCGGGTGCCCTTGAAATAGCCGGAGGTGATGCCGATCGCAGTCCCGATGATCACCGAGATCGTGGTCGCGACGAACGCCACCTCGAGCGACAGCCGCCCGCCGTACGCCAACCGGACCAGCAGGTCGCGGAAGATGGTGTCGGTGCCGAGCCAGTGGACGCGCGTCGGAGGCCCCGGTGTCCCGTACGGCCCGCGCCCGAGCTCGAAGTCGGGGACGTTGGGATGGTGCGCGACGAGCAGGGGCGCAGCGAACGAGAACACGATGACGAGCGCGACCAGCGCGGCGCCCACGAGGGCGCCTCGATTGCGACGAAAGCGATCGATCGCGCGGCGGTCCATCGAGCGGGCGGTCAGCGTACCGCGCCGGACGTGCGCCGTGTGGCCTCGCCGTGCACGGAGGGCTCGGTGGCGATCCGCGGGAGATCGAGGAACCCGCGGACGAGTGACTCGACATTGGTCGGACGCTCCGACTCGGGAAAATGGCCGCAGTCGAGGATCTCGAGCCGCGCGTTGGCGAGCTCGCGGGCGAGCCGCGTGCCGTGCGTCCAGGGGGACACCACGTCCTCGCGCCCCCAGATGACGAGGGCAGGGGCGCGCACCCGCGGCACGCGCGCCTCGATCGTCGAGGGCGCGCCGTACTCCTCGAGCAGCCGATAGGTGAGGCCGAGCGCAGCCGGAAGCGGTGCCGCGCCCACGTGACGCTCGAGCACGCGCGCTCCGAGCATCCGCCGGAGGATGCTGCGGCCCAGGATCGGAACGCGCAGCGCGCGCTCGTCGAGCGGCAAGGGCAGTCGGTAACAGACTGGCGAGACGAGCACGAGCCGCTCCACGAACTCCGGGCGATCGGCGGCGGCCACGATCGCAGCGGCCGCACCGATGGAGTGACCGAGCCACGTCGCGCGTCCGAGCTCGAGGCCCGCGATGACGTCGAGCACGGCCTCGGCGAGCGCCTCCCAGCTCGTGGTGGTGCGCAGCGGCTCGGACGAACCGAAACCGGGCAGATCGAGCGCGACGACCCGGCGAGAGCGAGAGAGCGCCGTGGCGAGCGCGGTCCACTGCGTGTGGTCGCGACCGAGCCCGTGCAGCATCACCACCGCGGGCGCGTCGCGCGGTCCTCCCTCGACGTAGCGCACGCGCACGTCGCGCAGCGTGACGTCGAAGGGCTCGAGCTCGAGCGAAGGATGCGGGGGGGCGTTCATCGAGCGACTGCGTGGGGGTGTAGCGGGCAGAACCACGCGCGTAACGCGCGCCGGTGAAGGGCTGCGATCTACACCCACATCGCCACCCACGCTGCGACGAAAGCGGACAAGTCTCCAGCGGGGAGCCATTCTCGCTACACGGGGCGAGCGAGCCGGGGATCGGCGGGCGGATTCACCGCGAAATACAGGGTGAATCCGCTCCGGCACGTCCGTTCGATCGCGTGTGCGTAATGGGATAGCCGCGGACATGTTCAGTCATCAGTAAGTGCCTCGTCCGTATCTCTATTCGCGCCGGATCAACAATGATGGAACTTGCATCACAGAACGTTGACCCCGTTACATTGAGTGGAATACATTCACGAGCACCTCGCAGACGGCGACATTGAACGTCGCCCTTCACGGGGAATCAAAACTCCGCTCCCATCCGTCGTCGTGATCGAAAGAGCTCGACGACGCGCGATGAGGAGACCGACAGGACACGGCCGATCAGGATCGAGGAGGGGGAGCCTGTGGCTTCGGAGGACTCACTGACCAGCGCGGTCGATCTCGACGACGAGGCGATTTCGCGCATCGAGGCGGCCCACGCGAGTGGGCTCTCCTCTCAGGCGATCCTCGACGCCCTCGACGGCACGAAGTTCAAGATCAGCGAGGCGACGTTGCGCAAGTGGGTGCAACTCGGGCTCCTTCCGCGCAGCGTGCGCGTCGGGCGCAAGGGGAAGCACCAGGGCTCGCAGGGTATGTACCCGGTGGGCGTGGTCCGGCAGATCAAGCGGATCAAAGAGATGATGGCCGCCGACTTCACGATCGAGGAGATCCAGCGCGAGTTCCTGTTCGCGCGCTCCGACATCGAGGAGACCGAGCGAGTCCTCGGACGTGCGATCGACGGGCTCGAGCGCGCGATCGTGGAACGAGCCGGCGCGCCGGTTGCGAAGCTCTTGGAACGCGACATCGACGAAGCACGCGGGCTCGCGGAGCAGCTCGTCGACAAGCTCACCGAGATCGAAAACAAGTTGACGATGCAGGCGCGTCTGCGCCGGGCAGCGGTTTGAGCATCACTTAGACGCGTCGTTCGTGGTGGGAACGACGCAACTCACGATGACCTGCGCAAGGGCGCGGGGGGCTCGAGGTGTGTCCGGAAACCGGGCATGCGCGGACCGTCGTGTGGTCGCCGAGGCGGGCGATCGACTCGGAGGGGCGAGAAGGCGGCAACGATCCACGGGAGAGGGACGGACCATGGACGAGATGAATGGCGGTGACGAGATGGGCTTCGAGAGCGACGACGACATGGACGGGTTCGCCGAGGGCGAGCTGATCGAGGAAGAGGGCGATTCGGGTCTCCAGACCGACGGCGCGTTGGCGCTGGCGCCGGAGCCCCAGCTCACGCGTGAGCAGCGTCGTTCGCGTCGCAAGCGTGACGTGCGCGCGCGCACCATCAGCGTGAAGCGACTGAGCAAGGCGGAGTTGGAGCGTGGTCGTCTGCTCTACCCCGAAGACACCGCGAGCATGCGCCCGCGTACGCGCGCCGAGTGCCTCGATGGCCCGCGCCCGTGCCCGTTCGTTTCGTGCGCGCACCACCTCTACCTCGACGTGTCGCCCCGCACCGGCGCGATCAAGTTGAACTTCCCCGACCTCGAGGTCTGGGAGATGACCGAGACCTGCGCGCTCGACGTCGCCGATCGTGGCGGCACGACCCTCGAAGAGGTCGGCGCGATCATGAACCTCACCCGCGAGCGCATTCGTCAGGTCGAGGTCAAGGGCCTCGCCAAGCTGCAGGCGCTGCAGGACATGTCGAACCTCCGCGACTACGTGGAGGAGGGTCCGATCGGCAAGCGCAAGCTGCCGGTGATCTCGACCAAGGATCTCGACAAGGAGCTCGCCGACGAGCGCGCGCGTCTCACGGCCGACAAGGACGAGGACGAGGAGTCGGAATCGTTCTGATCTACCTGCCGCGACCGAGCGCGAAGAGGCGCTCGAGCGCGGTGCTGCAGGTCGGTTCGGCGGCGCTCGCCTTCTTCGAGGCGTCGTCCGCTCCCTCGACGATGATCGCGAGCTCGCTGGGTGATGCTGCGCCGTTCCCTCCGGCGTCCTCCGGTCCGAGCTCGCGCACCTTCTGAACGAGCTGTTGCGCACGGAGCAGGTGGGACGCATAGGTCGCGCACGCGTCACGCTCCGCGCAGAGAGTGGTGCACGTTGCCTGTTCGAGGCTCTTCAACGCCGCCGGGCGATCGCTCGGGCTCGCGCCCTGGAACGCCTCGTACGCCCTGGTGATGCCCCGCGCCTCGGGACTGCCCGATGGCCCGCCCCTGCAGGCGGTTGCCGAGAGCGCGAGGAGCACGAACGGGACGGCTCGCCTCATCGGATCCGCCGAACGATCCAGAAGCCGCGTGGGGTGTCGAGCACCTCCGAGACCGCCCCTGGCTGCATGGTGAAGAGCACGTATTGGGTCCCAGGTTCGATGAGCCCGCGCTCGACGCGCCCGACGTCGAGCGACGAACCGAAATCACCGGCCTTCACTGCGGCCGCAAAGTCCGTCTTGGCGAGCGCCGACAGCGTCTGCGCACGCACCAGTGCTTGTTCGCGCGCCGGCGCCTCCTGGGGCGCGAGCTGAGCACCCTGGTAGCGAACGAGGACGAGCCCGATGCGGATCGCCCGCGGTGCGTCGCTCGGGAGCGGCGGCGGGTCGCGACCATCGGAGAGCTTGAAGCCCTTGTCGGCGTTGCCCGCGCCCTCGAGGGCCGCTTGGATCTTCGCCAGCGGCGGGCCCTCGGCGATCGGGAGCTTCTCGAGCTCCGCCATGGCCGACGCGAGCTGGTCGGCTGCGGCGCTGTTCGGCCCACTCCCGTTGAAGGAGGCGACCGACCCGGCCGACGGCGGGACGACGGGCGACACCGGCTTCGGCTTGCGCAGGATGACGAACGCGACGGCCACCAGAACGACGAAGCCCACCGCGATCGAGGTCGATCGGGGTGGGCGTTCGGCGTCTTGGGACATGAAGGAGCTGCGAGCGTCTAGTTCGGCTCGCCGCCTTTGGTACCGCCGCGGCGACCCGGCGGCCAGAGCTCGACGAGCGCGAGCTGGGCCTCGCACCACTCGGCACGAGCGTGGAACTCGTTGAAGCGAGCGCCGGACTCCACGCCCTTCTCCACGAGGTTCGCGAGGGCTTCGCGCGACTCGGCGAGCGCCGTCTTCGTCGCCGCGGGATCGATGTCCTCCTCGGGCACGAAGTGCTCGGTGATGACCAGGACCTTCTCGGTGCCGGCCTCGGCGAAACCCGGACCGATTACCGCGCGATGGGTCTCGTTCTTCACGCGCCAGGTGAGCACGCCCGAACGGAGCGCGGCGAGCAGCGGAAGGTGGCCCGGCAGGACGCCGAACTCACCGTGCACGCTGGGCGCCTGGACTTCGTCGGCCGTCACGCGGAGCGCGACGCCGTGGCGCGTGACCACCTCGAGGTGGATGCTGTTCGGATCGGACATCAGGAGCCTGCCTTCAGCTTGGCAGCCTTCTCCTTGACCATCTCGATGTTGCCGACGAGGTAGAACGCCTGCTCGGGCAGGTCGTCGTACTTGCCGGTCATGATCTCGGCGAACGACTCGATCGTCTCCTTGAGCGGCACGTACTGGCCGGGGAGGCCGGTGAACTGCGACGCGACGAAGAACGGCTGCGAGAGGAACTTCTGGATCTTGCGGGCGCGGGCGACGAGCAGCTTGTCGTCTTCCGACAGCTCGTCCATGCCGAGGATGGCGATGATGTCCTGGAGGTCCTTGTAACGCTGCAGCGTGCGCTGCACGTCACGGGCGACCTGGTAGTGACGCTCGCCGATGACCTTCGGGTCGAGGAGGGTGCTCGTGGAGTCGAGCGGGTCGACGGCCGGGTAGATGCCGAGCTCGGAGATCGCGCGCGAGAGCACGGTCGTCGCATCGAGGTGGGCGAACGTGGTCGCCGGCGCCGGGTCCGTGAGGTCGTCGGCGGGGACGTAGACGGCCTGCACCGAGGTGATGGAGCCCTTGTTCGTCGAGGTGATCCGCTCCTGGAGCGCGCCCATCTCGGTGGCGAGGGTGGGCTGATAACCGACGGCGCTCGGGATGCGGCCGAGGAGCGCGGACACCTCGGAACCCGCCTGGGTGAAGCGGAAGATGTTGTCGACGAAGAGCAGAACGTCCTGTCCCTCGACGTCGCGGAAGTACTCCGCGGCGGTGAGGGCCGAGAGGGCGACGCGGGCGCGCGCGCCGGGCGGCTCGTTCATCTGGCCGTAGACGAGGGCGGTCTTGCTGAGAACGGACTCGCCGGACTCGAGCTTCGACTCCATCATCTCGAGGTAGAGGTCGTTGCCCTCACGGGTGCGCTCACCGACGCCGGCGAAGCACGACACGCCGCCGTGCGCCTTCGCGACGTTGTTGATCAGCTCCATGATCAGAACGGTCTTGCCGACGCCTGCGCCGCCGAACAGACCGATCTTGCCGCCCTTACGGTAGGGGGCGAGGAGGTCGATGACCTTGATGCCGGTCTCGAAGATCTCGATCTTCGTCGACTGGTCCACGTAGGGCGGGGGCGCGCGGTGGATCGGGAGGGTCTTGGTGTAATCGAGGGGCCCGCCGCCATCGACGGGGGAGCCGACGACGTTGAGGATGCGGCCGAGCACCTGCGGGCCGACCGGCATCGCGATCGGAGCGCCGGTGTCCCGGCAATCCATCCCGCGGACGAGACCGTCGCTCGAATCCATGGCGATGGTGCGGACCATCGACTCGCCGAGGTGCTGGGCGACCTCGAGGACGAGGTTGTCGGCCACGCCGCTGATCGACGGGTTGGTGACCTTCAGCGCGTTGTAGATGGCCGGGAGCTTGCCGGGCGCGAACTCGACGTCCACGACGGGGCCGATGACCTGCCGGATCTTTCCTACGTTCTGGGGATTCGCCATCTTGGGGTGCCTCTGAAGGTTCTCGCTGCGTTCTCTCGTGGAGAGCAGGCGTGCGGCGCGCGGGTATCACGGCGACCGCCTGCTTTCAACATGCACTGAACGCGCGTGCTGATCGTTGGGGACGTGGGGCCGAAAAAGCCCCGGGAAAAGGGAGATCCTTTCATACCCACGTCCCGCCTTCGGCGGATCCGTGGAATCCTTCCTCAGCTCAGGCGGCGGGACGGGGCTTTCGCTCGTCGCTGTGCAGCCGGCCGTCCTTGAGCGTGACGATCCGCGGCATCGACGCCGCCAGCTCCGCGTTGTGGGTGACGATCACGATCGTCGTTCCGTGGCGCTGGTTGATGTCGAAGAACAGCTCGTGGATCGAGCTGCTGGTGCCGGAGTCGAGGTTGCCGGTGGGCTCGTCGGCGAGCAGGAGCTTCGGGCTCATGAGGAGCGCGCGCGCGAGGGCGACGCGCTGCTGCTCGCCGCCCGACAGCTCGCCGGGGCGGTGGGTGAGGCGGTGGCCGAGGCCGACCTCCTCGAGGAGCTTCGTCGCCTTCTGCTCGAGCTCCTTGCGGTTCTTTCCGCCGATCATCCCCGGCATCATCACGTTCTCGAGCGCGTTGAACTCGGGAAGCAGGTGATGGAACTGGAACACGAAGCCGACCCGCTCGTTGCGCAGATCGGCGAGCTCGCCGGACGACAGCTTGGTGATGTCGACGCCCGCGAGCTTCACCGTGCCGGACGACGGCAGGTCGAGCGTGCCGAGGATGTGGAGGAAGGTCGATTTTCCGGCGCCGGACGGGCCGACGATGGCCACGACCTCGCCTTCATCGAGCTCGAGGTCGATGCCACGCAGGACCTCGAGCTCCTTCCCCTCGTGGTGGAAGACTTTCTTGAGGTCGTGGATCTCGACGAGGCGCGCCATGTGCTTCGCCGGATAACACGTCGACCTACTGCTTGCATCCCTTGAGGAACTTGTCCTTCTCCTTGAGCTTCACGCGCGTCGCCCAGGACTCCTTGGCGATCTTGTCGACGCCGCTCATTCCCGGGAGCTTGAGCTTGTACGCCTCGACGTAGAGCGGCTCGCCGTCCGAGCACTTTCCTGCGGTGGCGACGCACTCGGCCCCCCGGTCGAGCGCGCTGATGCCGCTCTGACGGGCCCGCGACTCGTCGGGGTTCTTCTTGTCGAGCTTCGACATCTTGGAATAGATGGCGTCGTACTTCGCCTTGCAGGTCTTGGCGTCGACCGGCTTCACCTTTTGCTGCTCGCCGTCGTAGGTGAGCGAGAACATCTCGCGGGCGGCGCGCTCCACGAAGTCGGCGTCGTTCTTCGCCGTGACCGAGGGACACTCGCGGTTGGCCGCCTGACGCGTCTCCTTGTCGAGCTCCTCGTCGGACTTGATCTTCTTCGAGTCCTGCTCGGCGAGCACCGCGCGGTACTCGGTCGTGCCCTGGTCGCACTTGCCGGCGCGCATCAGGCAGCGCGCGTGGGTCATCTTGGCGCCGTAGTTGTCGTACTGGCTCGGATTGAGCTTGAGCGCGCGATCGAAGTCCTTGAGGCAGCCCTCGCCGTCGCCCTGATTGAGCTTGGCGATCGCGGCCATGTAGGCGGCGTTCGCCTGCTCGATCACCAGCATCTTCTCCTTCACCTCGGCCATCGTCGCCCCGCCCGAGGGCGGCGGCGTGCCAGGAGGCGGACCTCCGGGGGGCGGGCCGGCTGCGGGACCGGTCGCGACGGCCGGTGCGTCGGCGTCGTCGATCTTCCGGAGCACGAGGCGGATGGGCACCCGACACGCGTTGAGGTTGCTGGTCGTGCAGCTCTTGATGTCGCCGCCGTGTCCGACCTGGGCCTCTTTGTGGCTGGCCTTGCCGCCCGCGCCCGCGCCGAACGCGGTGGCTTCGGCTTCGCCGTCGACGTGCGAGGTGCTCTCGAGCTCGAACGCGCCGAGGTTGTACGACGAGACGAAGTGCGTCGCCTCTTTGCACCCGGGGACCACCGCGAGATCGGCGCGCGTCAGTGCGTCGCGCGAGTCGAGGGCCACGCCGCTGACGAAGTACTTGAGGTGGAGGGTCTCGCCGGCGGCGACCTTCGCCGACAGGGTCGCCGCGCCGAGGGGCAGCTTCGCGTAGAGCTCGCCCTCGTTGGCGATGTCGAAGCCCTGGATGGTGCCGCTCGTCCACTTCGGCGGGCCATAGGTGCCGAATCGGCCCGGGTAGCTCTTGTCGCTGCAGCGATCGAGCACCTCGATCTTGCAGCCGGTGTACTTGACGAACACCGTGTCGCTCGCCGCCTTCGCCTCGAAGCTCGCGAGATCGGTCGCGTCCCACTCGACCACGAACGGCCGTTCGTGCCCCTTGGCCGCCTCGTCGCACTTCTTGGCGATCGCGGTCGAATCGAGCATCGCGACGCGCCCGGTGACCTTGGCCTCGGCGCTGCCTTTGACGGTGCCGGCGCCGCATCCGGCGGCGAGGATGGGGAGGAAGAACAGGAGAAGGGCGGTGCTGCGCATCGCGAGCATGGTCTCGGGTCTTCGGGCGTTCGTCCAGCACGCGCATGATCGGTGCCGAAGCGGCCGTCCGGGCCGAACCAGGATGATTGCGATCATGGAAATGCGATAGGACGCGTGGGATGCTGCCCGGATGCGAGGCGCGCTGCTCGTCGTGGTGCTCGCGGGGTGCGGCAAGGTCGTGGACGCTGACGCGAACGCGGATGCGGATGCGAACGCGGACGCGAACGCGGATGCGAACGCGGATGTGAACGCGGACGCGAACGCTGACGCGAACACGGACGCGGACGTGGAGAGCGATGCCGGCGCCGACGGCGAGGCTGGGGCGGACGCGGGGCCGCCGTGCGCGCCGATTGTCGGTGCGGACCCGTTCGGCGTTCACCTGGCGGGAACCGGACCGATCACCGACGCTGGCGGTTGGGTGGACGGGGCGGCGACGGTGAGCGCGGCGGTCGAGGTGTACTTCCCCAACGGCCGCGTGGCGGGCGCGGAGGTCGTGTTGGCGCAACGCGGCTACTCCGGCTTTGGCTTCGCGACCGCGTACGGCGTGCTCGACGGGACGCTCTCCGCACATGGCTTGGAGGTCCGCGATCCGTACTGCGCCTACGGAGTGAAGGGCGAGCTCGTCGGGCCGGCAGAGGGTCTCGTCGGGATCGCGACCAACAACCTGACCGCTCCGTCGGACGGGGTCGTGCTGGTGTCGGGGCCGGTGAAGCTATGTCCGTCGGGCAAGGTGCCGGAGCAGGGCGTCTCGCCCGTGTCCGCAACGATCAGTCCACTCGACCCACTCACAATCCGCGTCGAGCGCCCCGTGGCGCGGGCGAGTCTCGACACGGTGACGACCAAGACCTCCGTCGGGGTCGTGCCGGTGAATGTCACCACGAGCGTTCCGGGAGTGGTCGTCGCGCCCAAAGCGCCGATGTTCTCGCTGTTCATGCCCACCACGATCGACCTCTCCGGGCTTCGCGACGTGCTCGGGGGCTCCTTGGGGTTGTCGACGGTGACCACGGTCGTGCCGACGGAGGTGGTCACCGATCGGAGTTTCTCCAGCGCGCCGCCGGTCAACAGCTGGGTCGGGACCCCGCTCACGGTCTCCGCGGGCGTGCTGCGGATCGGAGGGTCCGGAGCGGTCGTGTTCGCGCTCGCGCTCGGGGCGGAGAGCGGCAAGACCAAGGTGCGGCTTCGTCACCGCGTCGACTGCGGTTATTCTTGGACCTCGGCCAGCTGGAGACTCAGCCTGGTCGCACCCGATGCGACGGGTACCGAGACAGTCGTGTCGTGCGGTGGGGCACTGGCCGACTCGGTGATGTCGCTTCCGGGCACCGGACCATGGATCCTCGTCGCGCGGCGCAGCAGCTCCGCACCCACCCCCTGCTGGTACACCGGCGGGTCGCCGAAAAACAGCACCTACGAGCTCGATCAGATCACGTTCGAGTGATCAAAGCCCGAACGGCACGTCGAGGGCGCGGTGTTTGCGCCAGTCGCGGTCGCCGCCGGCGATCTTCCGCTCGGCGAGCTCGTGCATCATCAGGTTGATCGGCCAGTACGCGAGGTTCTGGATCCACGAGCGATCGAGGCCGAAATCGTAGCGTTTGGCGATCGAGCCGTAGCTGTACATGTGCCGCCACGCGCGGACCCAACCCTCGCGGAGCTGGTCGCGCGAGAGGTGCTTGGGCTCGTAGAACGGCGCGTCGGTGTCGTGGTCGGGCGAGAGCCACCAGCGATCCTTGGTGAGGCGGTTCTCGGCCTTCAGACGCTTGTAGAGGCGGGTGCCGGGGTAGGGCGTGAGCAGGGCGAAGAGCGCCATCGTGATCTTCGAGTCGAGGCAGAACTCCACGGTCTTCTCGAACGACTCGCCGCGATCGTCATCGAGGCCGAAGATGAACGAGCCCCACACCGCGATGCCGTGGTCGGCGAGCTTGCGGACCACGTCGACGTACTTGCGGGGCTTGTTCTGGCGCTTGCCGGCGTTGTTCACGGTCGCGTCGTCGACCGACTCGAACCCGATGAACAGCGCCTTGCACCCCGAGCGAGCCATCACCTCGATGTTGTCGACGCGATCGAGCGCGGCGAGCGAGGCCTGGCCGACCCAGTGCTTCTTCAGCGGGACCATCGCCTCGAACAGCTCGCGGCTGTACTTCACGTGGACCATCACGTTGTCGTCGCCGAAGAGGATGCGCGGCGCACATTGCTCGAGCTCGAAGAGCACCTCGCGGATGGGGCGGAAGCGGAAGGTCGTGCCGTTGTAAGTCGAGACGCTGCAGAACTCGCAGGGGAACGGGCAGCCGCGCGTGGTCTGCACCACGTCGAACGGCACGTATTTCACGTTCTTGATCAGCTCGCGACGTGGCGTCGGCAGGCCGACGAGCTCCGGCCAGGTCTCGTGTTTGTAGACGTTGGGCGCGGTGAGAGAGCGCGTGCGTCCGAGGCGTCCGGCCTTGGCGTCGTCGAGCACGCGTTGCCACAGCCACTCCGCCTCGCCGCTGACGATCGCGTCGGCGTGCTCGAGACCCTCGTCGGGGAGGGCGGTGACGTGGATGCCGCCGAGGACGACCTTGGAGCCGCGCGCGCGGTAGGCGTCGGCGATGGCATACGCCCGCGAAGCCGTCTTGGAGTTGACGCTGATGCCCACGAGGTCGGGAGTGTCGCGCTCCTTGCCCAGGTCGATGGGCTGAAGCCCGTCGTCGCGGAACGTGAGCTCGACGTCAGGCGGCGTGTGGGCGGCGAGCGTCGCGACCCATAGGGGCTTGATGTAAGTCGAGTCTTCGTTCGACGGCGCAACGAGGTGGACGTGCATCGCTGGCGATCATACCTTCGCCCGCGCCATGGCCCACTCGCTCCGTCACGTCACCGTCGTCGACCACCCGCTCGTTCAGCACAAGCTGACGCTCATGCGCAAGAAGGACACCTCCACGGCGTCGTTCCGCGCGCTGTTGTCCGAGATCTCCATGTTGCTCGCGTACGAAGCGTGCCGCGACATGAAGCTCGCGCGGATGGACATCGAGACGCCGCTCGTCACGATGAACGCGCCCGTGCTCGAGGGGAAGAAGGTCGTCCTCATCGCCATCCTCCGCGCCGGTCTCGGCATCCTCGACGGCATGCTCGAGCTCATCCCCTCGGCACGCGTGGGGCATGTCGGCATGTACCGCGATCCGAAGACGCTCGAGCCCGTCGAGTACTTCTTCAAGGTTCCGGGTGATCTGCACGACCGCGACGTCTTGGTTTGCGATCCCATGCTCGCGACCGGCAACAGCGCGGTCGCCGCGGTCGAGCGGATCAAGAAGAACAACCCCGGCACGATGAAGCTCGTGTGCCTCGTCGCCTGCCCCGAGGGGCTGAAGCATTTCCACGACGCGCACCCCGACGTCCCCGTCGTCACCGCCGCGATCGACGAGAAGCTCAACGACCACGGCTACATCGTTCCCGGCCTCGGAGACGCGGGCGATCGGCTGTTCGGGACCAAGTGACCACGGTCTCGTCGCTCCACGTCTACCCAATCAAGGGGGCGCGGGGGACTTCGGTCGCGTCCGCGTCGGTCGGCGATCGCGGGTTCGTCGACGATCGGCGATACATGGTCGTCGACCCGAACGGCGTGGCGATCACCCAACGCGAAGTCGCCAGGCTCGCCTTGGTGGAACCGACCCTCGAGTCCGGTGGGCTTCGCGTCGTTTCGCCGGGCATGCCCCCGCTGAAGGTGGGGCGCGGGGGCGACCGTCGGTCGGCCGTCGTGTGGAGCGCAGTGGTCGACGCGCTCGACGTCGGCCGCGAGGCTGCGGAGTGGTTCTCGAGCGTGCTCGGCGTGCACTGCTCGCTCGTGTACATGCCGGACCACGCGCGCCGTCCGGTCAATCCGAAGTACGACGATTCCGGCGCGATCGTGAGCTTTGCCGACGGGTTCCCGTTCCTGCTCGCGAGTGAGTCGTCGCTCGCCGATCTGAACGCGCGGCTCGAGTCACCGGTGCCGATGGATCGCTTCCGTCCGAACGTCGTGGTGCGCGGCGCGCCTGCGTGGGCGGAGGACGACTGGGACCGGATCGCGATCGGAGAGGTCGAGTTCTCGGTCCCCAAGCCGTGCGATCGGTGTGTGGTGACGACCATCGATCAGTCGAGCGGTGTGGCTGGCAAGGAGCCGCTGCGCACCCTCGCGACGTTCCGTGCCCGCGATGGAAGGGTCTGGTTCGGCGAGAACCTCGTGCATCACGGGCAGGGCACGCTGAGCGTCGGCGACGTCGTCACCGTGCGCTGAAACGACCGCACGTCTCGGTGGGTCGGACCCGCCGAACCGAGCATGACGGGCGCGCCGAGCGCGCGCTCGAGGAACGAGACGACGCGGGCGGGCGTGGCGTGGGCGAAGGGCCGCTCGATCCTCGGGGTCACCCGTTCGAGCGCGCGGGTGAGCGCGCTCTGGTGGTCGAGATCGGTGAACCGACCGAGCCTCGGCGTGCCTCGAGGGTCGAAGAGATGCGCGTCCTCCGACACCGGTACGTGCGCGGTGCAGATGTGCCATTCGGGGAGCCGTTCGAGCGCGTCGAGGTGCGTGACCGCGAGCGCGTCGACGCCGCGACACGCGTCGATCGCGTACCGGAGGAGGGCCAGGTCGAGATGCCCCTGGCGGAACCCGCCCTGCCACGGCCCGTGGGCGTTGTGCGGCTCCGGTTGACTGAGTGTCCGCTCGGTGGGGAACGGTCCCGGGCCGTGCCGCGTCGCGTATGTGCGGAGCACGCCGAGTCGCGTGATCTCACCGGTCGCGAGCTCGAGCGCGTTGTCGAAGGTGCACGTGCTCCAGGTCGTGTACGGGTGAAAGCCTCTCCACTCGTCGAGCAACACGCCTTGGGCGCCTTCGAACACGACCGTGCGTTCGGCCGCGAGACGCCGCGCCCACTCGTCCTCGTCGACCACGTCGAGCGCGGGGAGGCTCGCGATCCAGGCGTCTACGACGCTCGGATCGACGAACAGCGCGCGCTCGTCCGGCGCGAGGTCGACGATGGTTCGCACCGCCTCGAACAGGCGCTCCTGGGCGCGGACGAGCAGCCGTCGCAGGGTGCGGGGATCGGAGAGGTGCGACATGCGCACCACGTCTTCCGGGAACTCGAGGCCGTCGCGCATGGTCTCGCCGATCCCCACGCCGCAGGAGCCGTGACGCGCGTCGCCGCGGGCGATCTCGCGCACGCGGCACGCCGCCTGGTGGAACGGCGTGACCACGCGCGCCTCGCCGCTGATGGTCACGCGTTCGAGCGCGTTCGGCACGCCCACGCTCGCGAGGTGGTCAGCTTCGAAACGCAGCGCGGTGGGGTGCACGACCACGTGTCGCGAGAGGAACGTGCGCACCCCGTCGACGAACGAACCCGAGCCGAGCTGCGCGAAGGTGTGGTGCCGTCCGTCGGGCAGCACCACGTTGTGACCGGCCTGGGCGCCGCCGTTGAACCGCACGACCGCGCGGGCACCGAGCCTGCGCACGAGCGCGTCGGTCACGATGCCCTTGCCGGCGTCACCGAAGCCGAGATCGACGACGATCACCGAGCGAGCGGTTGCGCGGTCCATCGTTCAGGCCCTCCCGGGTTTCTTCGAGCGGTTCAGCGCCGGCCCGGGCGCCGCATCGCGGCCGAGCGTCGACGCGAACGGGGTGAGCGCGCGGATGGTCGAGGCCACGTGGTCGGGGCTCGCGCCCGCCTTGGCGAGCACCGGCGCGAGCGCTGCGACGTCGGCGACGACGCCCTCCGACAGCGCGACGATGCCGGCCGCGACGTAACAAGTGTCCTCGGCCGACTCCATGCAGATCACGTGATCGCCGAGCAGGTCGCGCCACCGTCGCTCGCATCGCGCGCGCCGATCGAGGTCGGGCACGAGGAAGAAGGGGTGGTAGCTCTTCTCGAGGACCGCGATCACCGACTCGACCGGGAGGTCCTTGTCGAGGCGATCACCGACGATCCCGTCGACCTGGCGGTGGGACACCTCCGGGTAGGGCAGCTCGTCGCCGGTCATGAACATGTACCCGCGGCGGTTGCGCTTCACCACGCAGTCCATCTCGGTGTGCTGCGCGAGGAAGTAGAGCGCGAGCTCGTAGGACTCGGTGTTCTGACCGCCGCCGCCTCCCTCGAGGAAGCTCCAGGTCAGCCACTGATCCATCAGCTCGGCGCTCGACTCGAACTGCCCGACCTGGAGCGGCGCGTTGTCGCAGGTCGCGTCGCCGACGGCGAGGAACAGGAGCTGCGGATCCTGGACGCCGCAGGCGAGCAGGATCTTCATGAACGAGGGGAGCTCCTTGCGTGCGAGCAGATCGGGGATTCCTCCCATCGATCCGGTGACGTCGAGCGCGAACGCGATGCCCAGCGAGTTGGGGTGCTCGACGCTGTCGCGCGCCTCGCGCAGCCGAACCCCGTGCGGGTTCATCAGCGGGTGGCAGTTGGTCTGCTTGAACACCGCTTGGCGCGGGAGGTTGGTGCGGGCGCTGGTGAGGGCCGTGTGTGCTGCGTGGCTGTAATTTCCGAAACCCATGACAGGCCTCCTTTTCGAATCACGCCCGGTGATCGGGCATGTGCAGTGCGACGTAGCGAGCGGGACCGAAGACATCGCGGGCGGCGCGCTTCACCTCTTCGCAGAGCGCCCACGCGTCGTGCTTCGAGGTATGCGTCAGTGACGAAAGCGGCGTCGGCAGCGGACAGAGCGAGGCGATGGTCTCGCCGAGGAGCGAGAGGTCGGCCGCGGGATCGACGAGCGGGGCCGCGCGCGACCACCCGACGAACATCAGTCCGTGATCGCGCGCGTGGACGAGCAAGTGCTCGGAGACGAGGGCGCCGTGCGCCCACCCGCTCGCGTGGACGAACGCGAGGAGCTCGAGCGCGCGCCGCCAGATCCACACCGCGTGACGCGGATCGAGCGCGTCGCCGTGCGTCGCCTTCACGTCGGCCAGGGTGTGGACGAACCCGCTCGAAAACCGCATCACCGAGGCGACGACCCCGTCGAGGGCGCCGCGGTCGACGAGCTGAGGCAACCTCATCGTGAAGTGGGAGGAGCCCGCTGCCGTGCTCTCGTGCAGCGCCTCGAGCGCGCTCCACTCGGCCGCGAGCCGACCGCCGTCGGCCGGCGTGCGCGGGACCTTGAGCACGACGCGCTCGGTCGGCGTGGTCGCACGCCGCGCAAGGTAGACGTCGCTGCTCTCACCGGCGGCGAGGAGTCCCTCGACGACATAGGGCCGCGCACCGACGTGGACCAGGTCCGGATCGGCGAGTGTGCCGAGCGCGCGCTCGTACCGTGCCGCCCACACCACCCGCGGATCGGCGGCGAGCGTTCCATCGCAGTACGGGCAGGTCGCGACCGACGCGCCAATCGCATCGGGAGGCAACGGTGCACCGCACCGGGGACAGTCGATGGGGGTCAGGAAGCTCACGTCGGATAGTTAGAGCACGAACTGCACAAAGTCTAGGGGTGGGTCGGCGCCCGACCGTCCGCGACGTTCGCGGGGGAGATCCCGGAGTCGGAAGAGAAGAGCTCACCACGGAGGTACGGAGGCACGGAGTTCGAGATGGTGCTGCCGCTCGCTTCGCGCCGACCGAGAATGGACTCTCGACCATCACCTCGTCGAGGTGTGCGCTTGATTGCCCTACGGGAGGCCGCGGTCTGCATCGGCAGACAGTCTCGACCTCCTCGTCTCCGTGTCTCCGTGGTGAATTCTCGGGCGGCAGCGACGACGTTGCCGTCAGGATGAGAGCGTCACCGTGTCGACTGTCGACTACTCGTAACGGAGGCCGTCGACCGGCAGGAGCTTCGACGCCGCCCGCGCCGGGTACAGCGTGCTGATCGCGCAGATGAGCAGCGCGGCCGCGGTGACCGCGGCGAAGTCCCATGGGTTCACGGCGATGGGCAAGCGGTCGATGTAGTAGACGTCGGGGTCGATGCGGACGCCGAACCACGAGAGGCCGTAACAAGTCGCGTAGCCGATCGCGACGCCGAACATCGTGCCGATGCCGCCGATGATCATGCCCTCGACCATGAACACCCGGAGGATGGCGAGATCGGAGGCGCCGAGCGCCTTGAGGATCGCGATCTCCTTGCCCTTCTCTGTCACCATCAAGAGCAGCGTGCAGAGGATGCAGAAGCTCGCGACGATGATCGCCAGCGAGAGCACGATGAAGGTGGCGATGCGCTCGAGCTTGAGCGCCGAGAACAGGTTCCGGTTGATCTCGCGCCAGTCGCGCACGCGCAGCTCGGAGCGACCCACGGCTTGTTCGACCAGCGGCCGGAGCGTGTCGGCCTTCTCGGGGTCGACGACCTTCACCTGGATCGCGCCGATGCGATCGGGCTGCTCCAGGAAGTCCCTGGCGACGTCCATCAGGATGTAGCCGTGCGACGCGTCGTACTCGTACATGCCGGAGAAGAAGATCCCGGCCACGCGGAACTTGCGCTCACGGGGAATCACGCCGGCGGGGGTGAGATCACCCATGCGCGAGACCAGCGACACCTCGGAGCCGAGGCGGAGGTGCAGCGTCTTGGCGAGCTCGCGGCCGATGACCACGCCCGGGTAGACCGGGCGATCCGGCGGCGGCTGCGGCCGGGCGAGCTTGTCGATCTCCGGGTCGGCGGCCTCGTGGCCCTTGCTGACGAAGCCCTTGGGCGCCGAGCTCGCCGGGCTCGGCTTGTCGTCGGAGATGGGGCGGAAGATCGCCTCGTCCTCGTCGACGCCGCGGCGCTCCGACCAGGGCAGGGCAGCCACGTGCTCCGGCTCGGCGAGCCACTCGAGCTTGCCCAGCTCGACGTTCTTCGGGAGGTCGATGACCGAGCCGACGGTCGACAGATCGATGCCCCGGAGGATGACGCCGGCGGTGTTGGTGCCGACCGAGGCCATCACTTCGCTGGTGATCATCGGCGTGGCCGCGACCACACCCGGCACGGCGCGAACGCGATCGAGCACCGGTTGCCACTCGGCGAAGCCTTGCGGGTTGCCGGTGTCGACCGTGACGTGCGCGTTGTTCGCCAGGATCTTCCGCTGCAGGTCCTGACCGAACCCGCCCATGATCGAGATGACGCCGCAGAGCGAGCACGACGAGACGCTCACGCCGAGGATCGAGAGGATGGAGATGATCGTGAGGAACCCGCTCTTGTGGGCGCGGACGTGGCGCGCGCCGACGTAGCGGGCGAACCCGGTGCGCTCGAGCGCGTCGAGGATCAGGGGCAGGAGCGCGGCGAGCACCAGGATGAGGAACACGACGCCGCTGCCGAGGGCGCTCGCGCGGATCATCTCGTGCTTCATCACGACCTTGGAGCCGCGCGTCACCGGCAGAGCGGCAGCGGCGCGGACCAGCGCGAGGAAGGTGGTCGCCACGATCGCGCCGAACGCGACGAGGACCCAGGCGAGGACGGGGCGCACGGTACGTCGCTCGCTCGCGAGGTGGTCCCTGCGCGTCGCGCGCAGCACCAGGATGACCAGGCCGAGCGCGGTCAGCGCGAACAGGGGGGCGGGGATGCCTAGGACCATCTTCGCGGAACGCTCCTAGCCCACCCGAACCCGGAGCGCACGGACTCCATTCCCCCGCACTTTCAGCGTCGCGGGGGACCGAGGCCTCGCAGCTGCAGGGCGAGCGACGAACGCAGCAGCGGATCGAGCGCTCCCTCGAGCGTGGTCGTGTTGCCCAGCCACGCGACGATCGCCACGAAGTAGAGCCCGAAGGCGTTGTGGGCGAGGAGCATCGGGGGAACGTCGCCCGCGATCTCGCCGCGTGCCTGCGCCCGTTGCACGAGGGCCGAGAGGTGGGTGAGCAGCGCCATCGTCAGCGCGTTGGTCTGCGCCGCGTTGGGGCCGTCGGCACCGGGGAGCTCCTTGACGAACGCGCGCGCGACGCCGGGCGCCTCGGCGTACACGCGGAAGAACCCCGAGAACAGGTGCATCAACTGTTCGAGCAGCGGCGCGTCGGTGGGCAGCGTGCGCATGCCTTCGTCGACCGCGTGGGCGAGGCGATCGTGGAGGACGAGGAAGAGAAGATCGGCCTTGTCGCGCGCGTAGAGAAACAAGGTGCCGCTCGCGACGCCGGCGCGCGCGGCGATCTCCTTGGTGGTCGTCGCCTCGAACCCCTTGGTCGAGAACAGCTCCCACGCGGCATCTCGAAGCCGGGCGCGTTTGTCTTCTTTGCGCGCGTCGCGTGTGCTGACCACAGTCACCTCTCGACGGTAGCTCCGATGGAAGCCACTGAGCAAAACGACCGTAACATGGCTCGGCCTTGACCTGACTGACCATGGTCATTATGACTGTGGTCAGAATTAGGAGGTCGCCATGAACGCTGCCGTCTCCCGCGAAGGTCACCGCGACGACTGGTCGCCATCGCTCTCCCTGCACCAGGCCCGAACGGAGTACTTCCGCTTCAACGGCTTCGGCGAGGACGGCGGGTACGGCGACAAGTGGGTCGACTTCAAGCTCGGTCCGATCCCGTTCCCGTTCCCCAACAGCCCTGCGCGCGTGAAGGCGGTTCGCTACCACGACCTCCACCACGTGATGACCGGCTACCAGACCGACTTCCTCGGCGAGCTCGAGATCTCGGCATGGGAGATCGGCAGCGACTGCGCGGACATGGTCGCCGCCTGGGTGCTCAACCTCGGCGGGTTCGCCGCCGGGATGATGCTCGCTCCCAAGCGCACGTTCGCGGCGTTCGTCCGCGGTCGCCGCACGAGGAACCTGTACCGGCACGTCTTCGACGACGCGCTCCTCGCCCGTACCGTCGGCGAGATGCGCACGGAGCTCGGTCTCGACCGCGACCCGGGGCCCGCGACGATGGGCGATCGCCTAGCGGCGGTGTTCTGGTTCCTCCTCGGCTCCGCGACCGGTTGGACGTTGTTGGCCTTGCTGCTCCCGCTGGCCCCGATCGGCTGGTTGCTCCTCCACGCCTTCAAGCCACGAAGCGCGTCGTAGGCGTTATGGGTTGCGGTGGAGGGGGCTGCGTCGCACCATCGCGCGACATGACCACGACCTACAGCCTCACGTACTTCGATGCCCGCGGACGCGCGGAGCCGATCCGCCTGCTGCTCTCCTACGCCGGTGTTGCTTTCGAGGATCGCGGTCTCGACTACGCGGGGTGGGCGAAGGAGAAGTCCGACTCTCCGCTCGGTCAGGCGCCGTACCTCGTCGAGAAGACCGACGGCCAGGCGCGCGCGATTCCGCAGTCGATGGCGATCCTGCGCCACCTCGCCCGCGTGCATGGGCTCGACGGCAAGGACGAGAACGAGCGCCTCACCGCGGACGTCGCGGCCGAGACCGCCAACGATCTGCGCTCCGCGTTCGCCATGCTTCGCTACTCGCCGGCGTGGGCCGACGACGCGGCCAAGGCGAAGTTCGCCGGCGAGACCGCGCCGACGCACCTGGCGCGCCTCGACAAGCTCCTCGGCGACAAGACGTACTTCGCGTCCAGCGTCGCGCTCTGGGCCGACTTCCTCATCTTCGACGCCCTCGAGGGCCTCACCAACACCTGGTCGGACATCCTCGCGAAGTTCCCGCGCCTCAGCGCCTTCAGCAACCGCGTGAGCGAGCTTCCGCAGCTGAAGACCTACCTCGCCACGCGCCGCCCCGCGGGCTGAACGCGCGCATGACATCCGAGGAGGCCCGCGAGTCGCTGCGCTTCCACTCGGGGAGTCACCCCGACGTGCACGATCCGCGGTGGTCTCGGGGCTTCCTCGGCATGCTGCGGCCCTACCACGGGCTCCGCGAAGAGAGCTTCCACGAGGTCATGCGCGCGCTGCGCGTGCTCGCGGACGACCTGCAGAACGAGAGGGTCGACCGCGAGGTCGTGTCGGCGATCTTTGGCATCTGCCACTTTGCGCGCGCGTGGGGGATCCACCCGGAGGGCATGCTCCGACGCAATGCGCTCATCGTCGACGCCGACGTCGAACGACTCGAGCGCTGGGTCTGGACGATCTCCTACGCGACCACTTGCGTGCTCGACGGCTCGCGCGACGAGGCATTTGCGGAATACGATCGCGAGTACGGCGTCGGCAGAGGTACAGCCGTCGGCTAGATCACCGTTCTCGAGTCAGGGACAGCAGATGGTCCGGGGCCCACGCCAGGCTCCTGGTGTGGACCTCATCGTGATGTCGGCAAGGGGCGGCGCCGAGGTCATCGCAAGTAACTTCGAGCCGACCTTCGCGGCGGCCGCCTCGCTCTAACAGAAGATCGGAAGATCAGAAGGCCCTGCGGTCTGCCGATCGACGCGTAAACGATGTCGCTCACGAAGGCTTTGGGCATGAGGCGGCAGCACCCATCTCGCTCGCTTCTGATCTTGATCTTCCAAAACCCCAGCAAGTTGGGCCGTGCTCTCGCGACTCGGGTGCGGCCCAGCAGGACGTACGAACCATCGCCGCGGGTTCCACACAGGGTCGACTGATGGCTGTTGACCGGGCCTGCCTGAGCAGCAGTCGGACGAAGGAGACGAACGCCTCTGCCCTACGTGGCAGGGATGAGCACCGGAGGGCCGAGGTTGGCGTCGAAACTCGCTCGGCCCAGCGACGAACGGGTCTCAGCTCTCGGGGCGGAGCAGCGGGAACAGGATGACGTCGCGGATGGAGGCTTGGCCGCAGAGCATCATCACCATGCGGTCGATGCCCATCCCGAAGCCCGCCGCCGGCGGCATGCCGTGCTCGAGAGCGCGGATGTAGTCGGCGTCGTAGTCCATCGTCTCTTCGGCGCCGCGCCCCTTCTTGGCGACCTGCTCCTGGAAGCGGGCTGCCTGGTCGTCCGGGTCGTTCAGCTCGCTGAACGCGTTGCACAGCTCGCGACCCTCGATGAACAGCTCGAAGCGATCGGTGAGCGACGGGTCGTCGTCCTTGCGGCGGGCGAGCGGAGAGATCTCGAAGGGGTGATCGATGACGAACACCGGGATCGACTTGGAGGTCTCGTCGTCGATCGGGCCGGTGCGGTAGTCGGCCGCGAGGAACGGCTCGGCGAGGTACTCGTAGACGGCGAACAGGCGCTCGCCGAGGTTCTCGCACTTGCTCAGACCCTTGCGGAAGTTGCCCCAGTCGATGGAGCGCGACTGGACCTTCGACCACTCCTTGATGCGATCGGGCGACTCACGGAGGGTCTTGTCGAGGAACTCGACGACCGTGCGCCATCCACCATCGCACGCGACGACGATCTCGGGGATGCGGGTCGCGCGCGCCGCCTCGAGGGCCGCCTTGGCCATCGGAACGCGGGCGAAGGGACGATCGATGGTGAACGTGCGCGCCTTGGTCCACAGCGCGTACGCCTCGGGCATCGCCGCTGCGAGCGCGTGATCGGCGTAACGGAGCATCCGCTCGGTCTGGTCCATCAGCGTCTCGTAGGTCGCGTACGCCTGGTAGTACTCGAGCATCGAGAACTCCGGGTTGTGACGCGTGCTGATGCCCTCGTTGCGGTAGCAGCGGGCGATCTCGTAGACGCGGTCGAACCCGCCGACGAGACAGCGCTTGAGGAACAGCTCGGGCGCGATCCGCATGTACAGATCGAGGTCGAGCGCGTTGTGGTGGGTGGTGAACGGACGCGCCGCGGCGCCGCCGATCAGCGTCACCAGCGACGGCGTGTCGACCTCGAGGAAGCCCTGCTCGTCGAGGAACCTGCGAAGCGCGCGGATGAGGAGCGCGCGTGCGCGGAACACGTCGGCGACGTCGGTGTTGGCGACGAGGTCGACGTAACGCTGGCGGTAGCGGAGCTCGACGTCCTGCAGGCCGTGCCACTTCTCGGGCAGGGGACGGTGCGCCTTGGTGAGCAGGCGGAGGCTCTTGGCCTCGATCGAGAGCTCACCGGTCTTGGTGACCATCAGCGAGCCCTCGGCGACGACGTGGTCGCCGCCCTCGATCTCGCCGCCCGCCACGTGCAGGCGCGCGTAGTCCGCGCCGAGCGCGTCCTTGCGGCAGAACAGCTGGAGCTCACCGGTCGCGTCGCGAAGGCGGAGGAAGCTCGCCTTGCCGAAGGAGCGGACGGACATGACCCGGCCGGCGATGCGCGCCGCACCGCCGATGGCCTGGACCTTTGCGGCGTCGTATTTGCCACCCTCGATCTTCGCCTCGGCGTAGCGCCCGAGGACCGCGCCGACGCGCTCGAATTCGCCGACGTCGTTGGCGAACGGATCCTCGGCGCGCGCACGCACCTCGGCCGCGCGCTCCTTGCGCGCTTGGATGATCGTCGCCTCGGGCGAGAGGCCCTCGAGCGGCGGCATGGAGGTGCGTTGGGTCGCGTCGGCGTCGTGCTCGCTCATGGAGATCAGCCTTGGGCAGGAAGGAGTGCCGCGAGGTCCTCGGGCAGGGCTGCCTCGATGACGAACGGCTTGACGACTTTGCCACCGGGGTACGAGACCTTGCTGGCGTGCAGCGCGTGCCGACCGAGCTCGGGCGCCGACGGACCGCCGTAGAGGCCATCGCCGACGAGCGGGGCGCCGATCGCGGCGAAGTGCACGCGGATCTGGTGGCGAAGGGCCTTCTTCGCGGTCGCGTCCACGAGCGCGCGCGGATCGCCCTCGGGGGTCTCGAAGCGGCGGACGATCTTGTACTCGGTACGCGCGTCGCGCGGGGCAAGGCGCGCGACGTCGCGCGGGTGCACGCAAGCAAACACCCTGCGCTTGTCCTTGGGGTGGGGCGCGAGGGGCACGTCGATGGTGCCCTTGTCGGCGAGATCGCCGTCGCTCGAGACGGACGCGGCGCGGCTGCTCCCGGCGCCGGGCGCGACGATGGCGAGATAGTGCTTCTCCACCTTGCCATCGCGGAGCGCGGACTTGAGCTCCTCGTAGGCGGCCTGGTTGCGCGCGACGACGACCAGACCGCTCGTGTCGGTGTCGAGCCGGTGCACGAGACCGGGCTCGCGCGGGTCGGTGCCGACGCCGGCGATCTCGGGGAAGCGAGCGACGAGGCCGTTGGCCAGCGTGCCGCGCTCGCCGCCGCGCAGCGGGGCCGACGCGAGCCGCGGGGGCTTGTGCACGACGATGACCGACTCGGTCTCCAGGCGGATGTCGAGCTCGATCTCCGGGTCCGGGAGCGCGTGCGGGTCGATCTCCTCCTCGCCGGAGGCGATCTCGAGGACGTCGTCGGCGTGGACCACCGAGCCCTTCACGGCCCGCTTGCCGTTCACGCGGACGCCCGTCTCGAGCAGCGCCTTGGCGCCGGAGCGGGAGACCTCGGCGAGAATGGTCAGCGCCTTGTCGAGCCGCGCGCCGTCGAGCGAGGCGGGAACGGTGAGTGTTTTGGCGCTTTTTCCCGTGCCCTCGGTGGGACTTTTGGGGGCGTTGGGGTCGGCTTCGGCCATGGGGGGCGAGACGTATGCCACCGGCGGAGAGGCCTGGGAAGCCCCCACGACGTGACTGAGCAGTGTCGCCCGGCTGCTCCGGGCGCGGATTCCGTGGCGCTCGCCCGAGATGCTCGACGGCGATAGGCTGGGACGCGATGGATACCGTCTGTTCGTCGTGCGGCGCTCCGGCCAAACCGGGCGTCATCATGTGCGAGTTCTGCGACAACCCGATCAACGCCGAGGCGGCGAAGCGCGCGATTCACTGCAAGCAGTGTCAGACGTTGAACGTCGAGACCGCCCAGCAGTGCATGAAATGCAAGGGCTGGCTGGTGGTGCAGTGCCTGTTCTGCAACCACCTCACGCGGAACGACGCGCCGGGGTGCGCGCGCTGCAACGAGCCGTTCGCGGGTGCCGCCGAGCGCAAGGCCGCGCGCGACGCGCAGGTGAAGCAGCAGCAGATGTTCCAGGTGGCCGGCGCGGTCGCCCCGATCGCCGGTTCGCTCCTCGGCGGCGTGGCGGGCGCGTTCCTCGGCAACTCGTTCGGCCACTCGTACAACTCGGGCCCGTCCTACGGGTCGAACCACTCTTCGAACCACTATGGGGGCCACTCGAACCCGACCCATCACCACTCGATGGGCGAGGGGTTCCGCAATGACGAATCGTCGTCCTCCTCGTCGGGCTCCGACTTCTTCGGCGGTACCAACGACGACGCCGGATCGTCGAGCCGGCAGGAGTCGTCGAGCGGCGGCTTCTTCGACTCCGTGGCCGAGGCGTTCACCGGCGACAGCTCCGACAGCGATAGCGACGACGACGACGGCGAGCGCGGCTGAGCCGCTGGCGTCCGTCCGAGTTCTGTCGCAAGGTCCCGCCGTGCGCCGGATTGTCGCAGGTCTCTTGATCGTCGGCGGGTGCGGCAAGGCTCCCGGAGAACCGCCCGCGCCCGCACCGTCGATTCAACCCTACGCGGCGGTCGCATCGACCTCGGCTGCGGCCTCGGTGTCGGCCTCTGCGTCCGCGTCGGCCTCTGCCTCGGCGTTTGCGTCGGCCTCGGTCGCGCCTGCCCCCTCGGGGCCGTTCGTGTCGACGGCGCGCTTCCAGTCGTGGGTCTTCGAGAAGCCGAAGGTCGACGCACCGCACGCTGGCTGGCTCCGCGCGGGTACGCGGGTCGTGCGTTCGAACGAGCCGGTCGCGGGCACGGGCTGCAATGGCAAGTGGTGGGCGATCCAGCCCGCGGGCTTCGTCTGCGAAGGCCACGAGGGCATCACCACGAACCTCGAGGACAAGGCCGTCGCCGCCGCGTCGCTCCGCCGCCCCGACGACAAGTCGCCGTTTCCCTACGGGTACGTCACCTCGAACGGCTCGCCGCTGTACGTGCGCGTGCCGACCAGAGAGCAGCAGGCGAAGTTCGAGGGAGACGTCGAGGCCCACCTCGCCGCGGTGAAGAAGCTTCGGGAGAAGACCCCACCGGAGAAGCTCCCGCCGGAGACCGCGCTTCCCGTCGGACCGATCCCGGCGTTCCTCGACAGCCACGCGCAGGCTCCAAACATCCTCGGCGGGACGATCCCGTCGGGCGTCGTCGAGATCGCGCAGGCGTGGAAGATGATGCGGCTCTCGCTGCTCTCGGCGTTCGAGAGCGACGGGCGCACCTTCTACCTCACGACCGAGCACTTCATCGTGCCGGCCGATCGCATGCGTGCCGCGCGGTTGGCCGATTTTCACGGGGTCGATCTGGCGGCTGCCGGTGCTGCGGGCGAGCACCTCCCGCTCGTGTGGGTGCGGTGGAAGCCTGCGCGCCTTCACCTGCTCGAGAACGGCAAGGCGATCGCCAAGGAGCACTTGCTCCCGTTCCAGGCGCACGCCGGCATCGTGGGCAAGGAACGGAACATCGACGGCACCAAGTACTTCGAGCTGCTCGCGCCTCCCTCGGGCGTGCCCCAGGGCACGTGGCTCGTGCGCGCGGAGTCGGTCACCCGCGTCGATGCGGCCACCGAGCTCCCGTACAACGTCGCGGCCGGCGAATCGTGGATCGAAGTGAGCATCAACCGGCAGTCGCTCGTGCTCTACAAGGGCCTCGAGCCCGTGTTCGCGACGCTGGTCTCGACCGGCGTCGACGTAAACGGCGATCCCGAGACGTCACGGGCGACGCCCAAGGGACACTTCCGCATCCACAGCAAACACATCTCGTGGCGTATGGCCGGCGACGAGAAGCCGCCGGCGAAAGAGGGCGAGCAGCCGGACCCGCGCTACCGGATCGACGACGTGCCGTACGTCCAATACTTCCAGGCGGGCTACGCGTTGCACGCCGCGTTCTGGCACGACTCGTTCGGGCAGCCGAAGAGCCATGGATGCATCAACCTGTCGCCGCGCGACGCGCTGTGGATGTTCGGCCAGACCGAACCCAAGGTGCCCGAGGGATGGCACGGCGCGTACTCGGGACGTGCAGGGGCCGCGCAGGGCACGACGCTCATCGTTCACGGCTGAGCGGCGTATTCACGCGGGCACTGCCTCGCGCCAGAAGCCCGAGCGCCACACCCAGACGAGCAAGACGGTGCGCGCGATCCAGTCGCAGGTGCTGCCGATCCAGACGCCGGTGATCCCGAGCCCGTGCGAGGTCGCGATCCACGTCGCGAGGAGGCGCACGACGAACCCGCCGAACAGCGAGACGAGGAGCGCGAGCCGCGTTGCGCCCGCGCCACGTACTGCCTGACCGAGGGTGACCCCGATCGCCATGAACGGCTGCGCGATGGCCACGACGAGCAATGCGCCCGCTGCCTGCGCCTGCAAATCGGCGCGTGGGGTGACGAGCGCGGGCAGTTGATGGCGGAACACGAGGAAGCCGACCCCGAACGTCGAAAGCGTGAGCACCGCCAGCCAGGTCGTCGCCCAGCCGACCCATGCCGCGCGCTCCTCGCGTCCGGCGCCGAGCTCCTGCGCGACCAGTGCGCCGCACGCGGTCGCGTAGCCGTCGACCGTCATGAACGAGATGGCTTCGATCGCGATCAACGCTTGGTTCGAGGCCATCGCGTCGTCGCCGAGCCGCGCGATCATCCACACGAAGGCCATGTAGGCAACGTGGTAGACGATCCGCTCGACCGTCGCGGGGATCGACAGCCGGTAGAGCGAACGCAGCGCCTCGCGTCCGTCGGGGCCGCGGAAGGGCCACGCGTACGGCCGCAGCGTGGCGAGCCGCGAGCTGCGCGAGAGCGCGGCCAGCGTGAGCACGGCCTCGGTGGCGTACGAGAACGACGTGGAGATGCCCGCGCCGCGCGCGCCGAGCGCAGGGAACCCGCCGTGCCCGTCGATGAGCAACCAGTTGATGCCGACGTGGACGATGTTGACGACGACGCCGATCTTCAGCGGGGTGACCGTGTCGCCCGACGCCGAGAGCGCCGCGAACCCCGCCATGCCGACGCAGTAGAACGGCGCAGCGATCAGCGCGGCCTGCAAGTACTCACGCGAGAAGGCGAGGGCGGGGCCCGCGTTGGGAAAGAGGAAGTGCAGCCCGGGGAGCACCAACGCGAACGCCGCGAGCGCGACGGCGACGCCCAGGCCGAGCGCGACGGCGACCGCCATCGTGGTGTGACGCCGCGCTGCGTCGTGATCTCCCGCACCCACGGCCCGGCCGACCAGGGCGAGCGTCCCGACTGCGAACGCGGAGGTCACCGACACGAGCGTCCACTCGATCGGTCCTGCGATTTGCATGGCCGCCAGCGCGCCCGCCGAGTGGTGCCCGAGCATGATCCGGTCGGCCCAGAGCACGCCGGTCTGGAGCACGAGGCCGGCGATGGCAGGCGCCGCGAGCGCGACGATCGTGCGCAGGCCCGCGGGAGGTCGAGGCGTGTGAGGGGTCGAGTCCAAGAAGCGCGTCTGCGCACTAGCGGCTTCGCGGCCGGCTGGGTATGGAGCGGTTCATGACGAAGAAGCTCGGTAGCTGGGTCTCGGGCGGGTGGGTCGAGGGCAAGGGCAAGCCGGCGCAGCTGGTCAACCCGACGAGCGAAGAGGTCCTCGCCGAGGCGTCGACCGACGGCATCGACATGGCCCAGACCCTGGCCTTCGCCCGCGACAAGGGCGGCCCGGCTCTGCGTGCGCTCGGCTTCAAGGAGCGCGGCGCGCTGATTCGCAAGCTGTCTCGCGCGATCCACGAGAAGCGGGACGAGCTCATCGGCCTCGGCGTGCAGAACGCCGGCAACACCCGGAGCGACGCGAAGTTCGACGTCGATGGCGCGTCGATTACGTTGGCCGCGTACGCCGACCTGGCCGAGGAGCTCGGCGACACCAAGGTCCTCGTCGACGGCGACGCGATCAACCTCGGTCGCTCGTCCAAGCTCGCCGCGCAACACGCGTACTTCCCGCTGCATGGCGTCGCGGTGCACGTGAACGCGTTCAACTTCCCCGCCTGGGGTCTCGCCGAGAAGGCGGCCGTCGCGCTCCTCGCCGGCGTCCCCGTCATCTCCAAGCCGGCGACCTCCACCGCGCTGATGGCGCACCGACTGATGGAGATCGTCGCCGAGCAGCAGATCCTCCCGCCGGGCGCGCTCTCGTTCCTCTGCGGCTCCACGGGCGATCTCATCAGCCACCTGCGTGGCCAGGACGTCCTCGCGTTCACCGGCTCGGGCCAGACCGGCACGCGGCTCCGCGGGATGCCGAACGTCCTCGCCCACTCGGTGCGGGTGAACGTGGAGGCGGACTCGCTGAACGCCGCGATCCTCGGTCCAGACGTCGAGAGCGGCACCGAGACCTTCGACCTGTTCGTCAAGGACGTCGTCCGCGACGTCACGCAGAAGGCGGGGCAGAAGTGCACCGCGATCCGCCGAGTGTTCGTCCACGTCGATCGCCTCGAGGCGGTGCGCGAGGTGCTCGCCGAGCGCATCGGCGAGGCCAAGGTCGGCGACCCGTCCCGCGAGGACGTGGTGGTCGGACCGGTCGCCACCAAGAAGCAGCAGCAAGACGTGCTCGCGATGATCGACCGCTTCGTCAAGGCGGGCTGCAAGGCCGTCGTAGGCGGCGGCAAGCCGAAGGACCCGCTCGGCGCCGGCGACAAGGGCTTCTTCGTCGCCCCGACGCTGCTCGAGGTCCCCGCGGTCGACGCGGTCGCCGACGTCCACGAGCACGAGATCTTCGGCCCCTGCACCACATTGATTCCTTATGATTCGACGGAGTCGATGATCGCTGCGGTGCGCCGCGGCGGCGGCGGCCTGGTCGCCTCGCTCTACTCCGACGACAAGTCGGTGGTGCGCGACGTGGTGTTCGGCATCGCCTCCTCGCACGGCCGCCTCGTCATCGGCAACGAGAAGGTCGCCGGCTCGGCGCTCCCTCCCGGCACGGTCATGGCGCAGCTGGTCCACGGCGGTCCCGGCCGCGCCGGCGGTGGCGAGGAGCTCGGCGGCTTCCGCGGCATGGAGCTCTACCTCCAGCGCGTCGCCCTCCAAGGCTACGGCCCGCTGGTCGCGTCGCTCGTCGACGGCGGCAAGCGCGTCTAGATGGCCGACTCGATTCTCGAACGGGTCGTCGGCGGCCCTCCGCGAACGGCCGCTTGGTCGACCTCATCGTGACGTCGCCGAGGTCGTCGCAAGTAACTTCGAGCCGACCTCTGCGGGTGCCGCCTCGCTCGAACAGAAGATCAGAAGCAGGCCGCGGTCTGCCGATCGACGCGCGAACGATCCGCCGCTCTCACAATGGCCTCGGGCCTGAAGCGGTAGCACCCATCTTCGTCTCGCTTCTGATCTTCTTGAACTTGTGATCTTCCCAAACCCCAGCAAGTTGGGTCGTGATCTCGCGACTCGGGTCGGGGCCCAGTGGGACGTCCGGAACATCCCGCCTATTGCCGCATCTTGCCGCCGCGGGTGTCAGGATGAGGGCCACACCGAGTCGACAGGCCGAGAAACGACGAGGCCACATGCGCCGAAAATCAACACGGTGCCCTGCCGGTGCGGTCGCGCTGCACGATGGCCTCGCCGATGCAGGCCCGCGAGCCGTACCGTCAGTGGCCTTGAATACTGGCGCATGAATTCGGGCGTGCAGGCCCGCTCGTTCCCTCCATGCGGGGTGAAGACCGGAGTCGTCGCGACCCGAGCGCGTTGACTGCCCCGCTTGCTTCGAAGCTCGCGATCGGCGATCGAAAGCGATTCGACGAGGCACGGATCGACGGATCGAGAGCGGAGCTTCAGCCCTCGAACATCGCGCTCGCATGCGCCTTCGCGTCCGCGTCCGCGTTCGCGTTCGCGTCCGCGTCCGCGTCCGCGTTCGCGTTCGCGACCCGCACCAATCCGAGCGCCGTCGCGAAGACCACGAGCCCTCCGAGCTGGTGAGTCACCGCGATCGCGATCGGCATGTGCAGCATCACCGTCGCGGCACCGAGGGTGATCTGCGCGGTCACCGCGACCGCGATCCACGTCACCCAGCGTCGCAACGGCGCTGACTCGCCCCGTGCTGCGACCACGAGCGCAACGGCCGCGAGCGCGACGAGCAGGGCCAGCAGTCGGTGGTCGAAGTGCGCGGTCAGCGGATCGTGGATCGCCGCGCGCGGCCCCTCCCGGAACACGCCGTCGGGCACCCACGCGCCATTCATGGTGGGGAACGTGGCAAACAGCCAACCGCCTCGCGTGCCGGCCATCGCAGCACCCGAGGTCACCGCGACCACGACCAGGGCGATGAACGCGCGCGACGCGGCGACCAGGCGGGCCGGCGCCTCGACCCGCGGAAGCGCGAGGTGGTCGAGGAGCTCCCACGCAAGCACTGCGAACAGCGCGAACGCGAGCAGGAGATGCCCGGCGAGGCGCACCGTGCTGACGTGCGGGACGTCGACGAGGCCGCTCGCCACCATCAGCCAGCCCATCGCGCCCTGCATGGCGACGAGCACCGCCGCGACCAGCCCTCGACGGGCCGTCCGTCGCGGAACCGAGCGCGTGAAGAGGAACGCCATCAGCGGGAGGATGATGGTGAGCCCGACGAGACGACCCAGGAGTCGGTGTCCCCACTCCACCAGGAAGATCTGCTGGAACCCCGGCAGGTCGAGCTGCGAGAGTCGCCCCTCGGGCGATTGCAGGTAGAGCGCGAGCTGCTGCTCCCAGGCGGCGTGCGTCAGGGGGGGAAGGGTGCCGCGGACGGGCGCCCACTCGACGATCGAGAGCCCCGAACCCGTCAGACGGGTGACGCCTCCGACGACGACCATGACGCCAACCAGGACGCAGGCGGTGGTCAACCAGACGGTGACGGCGCGGTGCGTCGGGCGGAGGGACATCCGCGCGCGGATTGCCTGGATGCCGCCCGGAGGCGATGACTTTCGTCAACCGGGCCCGGCCTTGATGCCGCACAGGCAAGCAGTGTGAAGATTCGTTGACAGCGAAGGGCCGAGCTACCTACGCTTCCCGCGCCATTCGTCGCCGCGATCCGCCAGTTTCACACCCCCGTTTCCCGCCTTCGGCGGAGAGGCGGACGCGGCTCTCGCGAGACTCCCTCACGTAGGTGGAGGCACAGCATGCGTCGCCCGGTTCGTCCGTTCCTGTTTGGCGCTTCGGCGCTCCTCATCGTGTCCGCGCTCGCTCTCGTTGGGTGCGACGATCCGAAGAGCATCGAGTGGCAGGTCAAACACCTCGCCGACTCCAATCCGATCGATCGGAGCCGCGCGATCGAAGGCGTGGCCCAGAACTGGCGCTCGGTCGATCAGAGCACCAAGCCCGACGATCCGCAGCGCAAGGAGTTCAAGGACAAGGCCATCGACGCGCTGGCGCAGGCCTACACGTCCGACCTCCTGAAGGAGTCGTCCAAGGATCGCAAGAAGATCATGGACATCCTCTCGCAGGCTGACGACAAGCGCGCCAAGCCCGCGTTCGTCCACGCGATCAAGAACTACAAGCCGGGCGACAACGACGACGAGACCAAGGCGGCCACCCGCTCGGTCATCAAGAACAAGCAGGATTTCACCGGCGACAACGACCTGGGCGTCGCCCTCGTCGCCGCGCTGAAGAACGTCAAGTTCGCCGACCGCCGCTCGGGCGAGCTCGGCGCGATGTTCGGCGACGCGATCTCCGCCATCAAGGCCACGGGTCAGAAGAACGAGCTGCTCGCCATCGTCACCGGGCCGAACGACGGCCAGGACACGGTGGCGAACAAGGAGCTCGCGGGTCGTCAGGCCATCGCGGCGCAGACCCTCGGCGACATCGGCGACGCGTCGATCATCAACCAGATGATCGACGCGATGTTCGAGCACGCGAGCAAGCTCGCCCGCCGCAAGGACCCGACCACGGGCGAAGACATCGAGCAGGCCTCGCCGCTCACCACCGCCGTGTCCATGATCCTCGGCGGTTCGGTGGCCAAGCTCGGCGAGCCGGCGATCGAGCCGCTCATGCACTTCGTCAAGGACGAGGCCGAGAACCCGAAGGTCAAAGAGGTCAAGGGCAAGTTCGCGAAGTACATCTCGCCTGGCGGCTCCGGAAAGCCGACGGCGTACGTCGACATCGCGACCACCACCGTCGCGAACATCGGTCTGCCCAAGGTCTCTCAGGAGATCGCCGGCATCGTCCGAGACAAGAAGACCAAGGACAGCGACCGCAAGGCGCTCATCGGCCTCCTCGTGTCGCTCCCCGCCGACGAGAACGTCATGGCGGCCATCAAGGAGGGCTACGCGAACTCCACGAGCGACAAGCTCAAGACGGACATCGCCGCCTCGGCCTCGCGCCTGATGGAGAAGGAGATGACCGACTGGTTGCTCGGGATCGCCGAGGACAAGAAGGGCGGCGAGGACCTCAAGACCGCCGCGCTCGGCAGCGCGCTCTGGCTCGCGCCGAAGGACAAGATGGCCGCCGTGCGCTCCGGCTACGAGAAGCTGAAGCTCCTCGACAAGCGGGATCCGCTCTGGCGCGTGATGGAACCGACCGAGAAGGAGTGCGATCCCAAGGCCAAGGGCCTGCCGAAGGATCAGCAGTGCGAGGCGCACCCCGAGAAGAAGGCCAAGGACGGCAAGAGCGACCTCTACGTCATTTGGAACGACAACACGCCGAAGTACGCCGACGAGCTGAAGATCGTCGACGAGGTCCTCACCAAGTGTGACAAGGACGCGAAGTGTTACCTCACGTCCTTCCAGGAGGCCGTCAAAGAGGTCGACAAGCAGGGCTTCACCAAGGTGACCGCGGGCGGCACGCTCGCCGGCATCCGCATGCAGAAGGCGATCTGGATGCTCGCCATCTACGGCGGCGAGGCCGAGATGATCGATCTCGTGAAGTTCATGCCGAACATCCAGCAGCCGGCCGCGCGCTCGTTCGTGCAGATGGCGCTCGACAAGAGCCTGCAGAACGGCAGCGTGAAGGTCGCCGACGCGATCGCCAAGCTGGTGAAGAGCGAGCGTGAGAAGGGCAGCGAGACCGCGAACCGCGAGGCCTCGCAGCTCGAGCCGATCGCCAACAAGCTCCGCGCGCGCGCCGCGTCGGGCGGCGGCAAGAAGAAGTGAGGCTCGCGCCGCTCCGCGGCGCTCGCGTCTAGAGTCTAGGATCTAGGGTCTAGAGTGGGCGCCGCCGTGCGGCGGAGAAACGAGTCTCGGAGTTCTCCGACTCCAGACTCTAGACTCTGGACTCCAGACCAAGGCAACGTGTGATCCGCATCGACGTACAGCGCGGCGAAGGACCGGTGCGCAGCGTGAGTCGCACCGAGGGCGACGCCGCGCCGATCCGGATTGGCCGCGTCGAGGGCAACGATCTCGTGCTCGATGCACGGTTCCTCTCGTCGGACCACGCGCGCGTCGTCTGGTCGGGTGACCGTTACGTCGTGCAGGACCTCAAGAGCACCAACGGCACGGCGGTCGTCCGCCGCGGCGAGCGCCTGAAGCTCGACGAGACGAACTCCCGGCAGTCACCGCTCGAAGACGGCGACCTCCTCGAGCTCGGCGTCACCGAGGATCCCGTCGTGCTCACCGTGAGCATCCGCGAGGAGGTCGACGGCACCCACGTCGTGGCGGTGCGCTCCATCGACGATCTGCGCCCCGCGGCGCTCGAGATCGAGAAGCAGCCCTCGCTGCTCCGGAGCGTCTACGAGTCGAGCGTGTGGATCGGCGCGGCCACCGAGCTCGACGAGGTGCTCCGTCGTTTGTGCGACGCGGTGCTGTCGCTCGTGCAGAAGGCGACGCACGTCACCATCGCGCTCCGTGACGACGACGACCCGGACCCCAACGGCAAGGGGAAGGTCCAGACCTACGTCCCGGTGCTCACCCGCGTGCGCGGCGAGCAGAGCGTGGGTGCCATCCCGCTCACCCGCAGCGTGTTCCGCAAGGTCGTGCAGGAGCGCGCAGCGGTGCTCGCGGCCGACGCGCCCGCGGAGGTCGGCTCCGCGTCGCTCCTCGGCGCACAGATCCGCTCGACGTTGGGCATCCCGCTGTGGAAGGGCGAGGAGATCCTCGGCATCCTCCAGGTCGACAACCGCGCGTCCGCCGCGGCCGGTGCAGCCGGCGTGTTCGTCGGCGCCGATCTCGACCTGTTGTCGCTGCTCGCGACCAACGCCTCGCTCGCGATCGCCAACGCTCGGCTCATCCAGCGCCTCCACTTCGCCGAGGAACGGGCCCGCAAGGAGAACACCTTCCTCAAGACGCGCGAAGAAAAGCGCCAGGGAAAGCGCGAGATCATCGGCGTGAGCAAGCCGATGGAAGAGCTCCGCGGCAAGCTCGAGAAGGTCGTCAACACTCGGGTCACCGTGCTCATCGAGGGCGAGACCGGCGTCGGCAAGGAGCTGATCGCCTCGGCGGTGCACTACAAGTCGAACCGCGCCGACAAGCTGTTCGTCGCGCAGAACTGCGCGGCCATGCCCGAGAACCTGCTCGAGAGCGAGCTCTTCGGTCACAAGAAGGGCTCGTTCACCGGCGCGACCGAAGACAAACGCGGCCTCTTCGAGCTCGCCGACGGCGGCACGCTCTTCCTCGACGAGATCGGCGAGATGCCGCTCTCGCTCCAGGCCAAGCTGCTCCGCGCGCTCCAAGAGGGTGAGATTCGGGCAGTCGGCGCCAACAAGCCGATCCACGTGAACGTGCGGATCGTCACAGCGACCAACCGGAACCTCAAGAAAGAGGTCGAGGAGAAGCGCTTCCGCGAGGACCTCTACTACCGGCTCGCGGTGTTCCCGCTCCGCGTCCCGTCGCTGCGTGAGCGCCGTGAGGACATCCCGCTGCTGGCAGGCCACTTCCTCCAGAAGTACGCGCACGAGATCGGCAAGGGCGTCTCCGGGTTCAGCCAGCAGACCATGGAGCTGCTCCAGGCCTACGATTGGCCGGGCAACGTGCGCGAGCTCGAGAACGAAGTGCAGCGCATCGTCATCCAGATCGAGCCCGGTGGTTTCGCCACCCCCGATCTGCTGAGCCCCCGCATCCGTCAGGTCGACAACGTCGTCGATCGCGCGGCGCCGAAGAAGGGCACGCTCAAAGAGACGATGGATCAGCTCGAGAAATACATCCTCATCGAGTCGCTACGCGAGCACGGCAACAACAAGACGGCCGCGGCGCGAACGCTGGGAATCACTCGAGAAGGTCTGCACAAGAAGCTGCGCGCGTTCGGCATCTCCTGACGCGCTCGACGACCCGCGCCAACGTGGTCAACCTTCGCGGCATGATCGCTCGGACTTCAACCGTGCTCGCGTTCACCGCAGCGGTGGGCTTCGTCGGCTGCAAGAAGGGCGCTGAAGAGGTCCAGGCTGCGACGCCCGTGGTCACGGCTGACACCGGACCGAAGCTCACCATCACGACCCCGGCCTTCATGCCCGGGCAGAAGATCCCGGTCGAGTACACGTGCGACGGCAAGGACGTGAACCCCGAGATCACCTGGTCGGGCGCTCCTCCCGCGGCCAAGTCGTTCCTCCTCGTCGTCGACGATCCGGACGCGCCGGTCGGCACGTTCACCCACTGGGTCATCTTCGACATGCCCGCGCCGATGAACGCGCTCCCCGAGGCGGTGACCGGCGTCGGCACGCAGGCGAAGAACGACTTCGGCAACGCCAAGTGGAACGGCCCCTGTCCGCCGAAGGGCAAAGAGCACCGCTACTTCTTCAAGCTGTTCGCCCTCGACGTCGAGAAGCTGGGCCTCCCCGACGGCACCTCCCGCGGCGAGGTCGAGAAGAAGGTCGACGGCCACGTGGTCGCCAAGACCGAGACGATGGGGACGTTCAAACACTGAGCGCGCCGCGTCGGTTTCCTTCGTGCGATGCTCTCGAGATGAGCGACGACAAGAAAGACGAAGTGCCCGAGCTGCTCCGGAAGATCCATGCAGAGCTCGAGAAGACGAACGTCACGCTGACGCGGTTCGGGCTCCCGATCTTCGCGCTGCTCGTGATCCTCGTCGTTCTCGAGCTCGTTCACCGATAGGCGTCAGAGTCCGACCGGGTGCCAGATGGTCTTCGTCTCGAGCCAGGGCTCGATGAACGAAAGCCCCTGCGCGTCGTCGCTCGCCCAGTCGATGGCGGCGCTGTCGCGCACCTTCACGCGCTTGACGTTGTCGGCCCCGTCGACCGCGGCCTGCTTCGCGAGCGCGTCGCCCACCGTGCTCGACTTCCACAGATCGAGCGCGTGGATGTCCATGTGCTTCGCGACTTGCGGGACGAGCTCGGAGCGGAGGCCGGTGAGCACGTTGATCACGCCGGCGGGCATGTCGCTCGTCGCGATGCACTCGCAGAACACGATGGTGGTGCGCGGATCGCGCTCCGGGGCGACGACGATGACGCCGTTGCCGCCGGCGATCACCGGAATGACGGTGGACACGAGCGTCAGCAGCGTGGCGCCGCCGTCGGGCGGGACCACCGCGACCACGCCGGTGGGCTCGGGCGAGCTGGTGTTGAAGTGGGGGCCGGCGACCGGATTGGTCGACGAGAGGAGGATGCTGATCTTGTCGGTCCAGCCGGCGTAGTGCACCACGCGATCGATCGCGAGGTCGACCTCCTCGAGCGCCTGCTCGGTCGCGATCCCCGTCGAGGTGCGCGCTTCGGCGAGCTCGGCGCGGCGGCCCTCCATCACCTCGGCGAGGCGATAGAGCACCTGACCGCGGAGGTACGCGGTCTTGCCCGACCAGGCGTGCCATCCGGCCTTGGCCGCGATGACCGCCTCGCGAGCGTCTTTGCGGGACGCGCGCGACACGTTGGTGACGCCGCCGGTGATCTCGTTCGGCACCGCGAGGGAGCGACCGCTCTCGGTGCGCACGAACTCGTTCTTGATGAACAGCTTGTAGGTCTTCTCGACGGGAATGCGGTCCATCACTCGGCCTCCGGAGCGGCGAAGCTGCCAGCGTCTGCGAGGTAGGGCAACAGGCCCGCGCGTCCGCCTTCGCGGCCGAACCCGGACTCCTTGAACCCACCGAACGGCGACGTCGGATCGAACTTGTTGAAGGTGTTCGCCCAGACGACGCCGGCGCGCAGGCGCTTGGCCATCCAGAAGACCTTCGCGGCCTTGTCGGTCCAGATGCCGGCCGACAAGCCGTACTCGGTGTTGTTCGCCTTCTCGACGGCCTCGTCGGGGGTGCGGAAGGTGATCACCGAGAGCACCGGGCCGAAGATCTCCTCCTGCGCGATCCGGTGCGACTGCGACACGCCGGTGAAGAAGGTCGGCGCGAAGAAGTACCCGCGGTCGGGCAGCTTCGCGTGCGACTGGTGCAGCTGACAGCCCTCGCTCACACCGGCCGCGACGAGCTCCTGGATCTTGTTCAACTGCATCTTGGAGTTGATCGCGCCGACGTCGGTGTTCTTGTCGAGCGGATCGCCGACGCGCAGTGTCTCGATGCGACGGGTGAGCTTGCGCACCAGCACGTCGTGCACGCTCTCCTCGACCAGCAAGCGCGAGCCTGCGCAGCAGACGTGGCCCTGGTTGAAGTAGATGCCGTTGATGATGCCCTCGACCGCCTGATCGATCGCCGCGTCGGCGAAGACGATGTTGGCGGCCTTGCCCCCGAGCTCGAGGGTGAGGCGCTTGCTCGTGCCGGCGATCTCGCGCTGGATGCGCTTGCCGACCGCGGTCGAGCCGGTGAACGCGATCTTGTCGATGCCCGGGTGACCGACGATCGCCGCGCCGGTCGCGCCGGCGCCGGTGACGATGTTGACGACGCCCTCGGGCAGCTCGCACTCCTGGAGGATCTCCGCGAGGATCAGCGCGGTGAGCGGCGTGGTCTCGGCCGGCTTGAGCACCACCGTGTTGCCGCAGGCGAGGGCAGGGGCGAGCTTCCAAGCGGCCATCAGCAGCGGGAAGTTCCACGGGATGACCTGACCGGCGACGCCGAGCGGACGCGCGCGGCGACCGGCCATCGCGTACTCGAGCTTGTCGGCCCAGCCCGCGTAGTGGAAGAAGTGCGCAGCCGCGAGCGGGACGTCGACGTCGCGCGACTCCTTGATCGGCTTGCCGCCGTCGAGCGACTCGACGACCGCGAGCTCGCGCGCGCGCTCCTGGATGCGACGAGCGATGCGGAAGATGTACTTGCCGCGTTCGGCGGCGCGCATCTTCGACCAGACCTTCTCGTACGCCTCGCGCGCAGCCTTCACCGCGGCGTCGACGTCCGCCGCGTCGCCTTCTGCGACCTCGGCGATGACCGTCTCGGTCGCAGGGTTCACCGTGGCGAAGTGCTTGCCGCTGTGCGGCTCGACCCACTTGCCGCTGATGAACAGCTCGTAGCGCGGCTTGAGGCGGAAGTGGTCGGCGCCCTCGATGGAGGGGGCGTAGAGCCACCCGGCCTTCGGAGGCTTGTTCATCGTGCCTTGCACCGCAGTCGTGGTTGCGAGCTCTTTGCTTGCCATGTCGTCTCTGGGTCAAAGGTCAAAAGTCGAAAGTCGAACGAGAGAGAGGGGGCCTCTGGTCTCGGTCCTTCGACCTTCGACCTTCGACCTTCGACCTCAGTCTTTGCTGAAGTAGTCTTCGCCCGCGTATCTGCCGGTCTGCTGAGCCTCGAGCTGCATGAGCACGTCGTTGAGGAGCGCGCTCGCGCCGAAGCGGAACATGTCGGGGTTCATCCAGTCGTCGCCCATCGTCTCGTTGACCAGGCAGAGGTACTGGAGCGCCTGCTTGGCGTTGCGCACGCCGCCCGCAGGCTTCATGCCGATCATGCGCCAGCCCGCGTCGACGTAGTCGCGGATGACCTCGAGCATCAGGAGGGTGACGGGCAGCGTGGCTGCGGGCTGCACCTTGCCGGTGGAGGTCTTGATGAAGTCGCCGCCGGCCTCGATCGCGATCGCGGAGGCGAGCCGGATGGCGTCGTAGGTACCGAGCTCGCCGGTCTCGAGGATCACCTTGAGGTGAGCGGCGCCGCACGCCTCTTTGGTGGCGGCGATTTCGTCGAACACCTTGCCGTAGTCACCGCGGAGGAACGCGCCGCGATCGATGACCATGTCGATCTCGTCGGCGCCGAACTCCACTGCGCGTCGCACGTCTTCGAGCTTCACCTTCAGGGGTGACTGACCGCTCGGGAATGCGGTCGCGACCGACGCGATTTTCACGGTCGAGCCGGCGAGCGCGCGCTTGGCGATGGGAACGAGGTTCGGATAGACGCAGACCGCCGCGCACGAGGGGACGTCGAGCTTCTCGTGGGGCCGGAGGGCCTTGCGGCACAGCGCGACGACCTTGCCCGGCGTGTCTTTCCCCTCGAGGGTCGTGAGGTCCATCATCGAGATGGCCATCTTCAGGCCCTCGACCTTGGAGGCCTTCTTGATGGAGCGCTTCGCGAGTGACGCCGCGCGCTCTTCGAGACCCACCGCCTCGACCGGCGGCACGTGAGGCGGACGATAGTTTCGTCGTCCGCTCACGCCTCCGGTGGAGAGATGCAGCGCCTCGTCCTGCGAGTTCCGCGCGACCAGCGCGCTCGAGGTTCCGGTTCGTCCACGCGATGTCTTGCTCTGCGTGCGCTTCTTGGTGACCACGGTCGGGCGAGGTTAGCCGAAAGCGCGCGCGCGTGGGGCCTCACGAAGCCCTCAAGCGATGGATTCGCGCGCCGCCGAGAGGGTCTGGTCGAGCTCCCGGTCGCCATGGGCCGCCGAGACGAACGCCGCCTCGAACTGCGAGGGCGGGAGGTAGACGCCGCGCGAGAGCATTCCCGCGTGGAACCGGCCGAACCGCGCGGTGTCGCAGCCCTTGGCGTCGTCCCACGAGCGGACGCGATCCTTGTCGGTGAAGAAGAGGGTCCACATCGATCCGACGCGCTGCACCACGCCGGGGACGCCCTTCTCCTTGAGGATCGACTCGAGGCCGTCCTGGAGCTTGCCCGTCCAGTCGTCGAGGCGGTGATAGAGCGCGTCCTCGAGGAGTCCGATGGTGGTGAGCGCGGCGGCGACGGCGACCGGGTTTCCCGAGAGGGTTCCGGCCTGGTAGACCGGGCCGAGCGGCGCGATCACCGACATCACGTCGCGGCGTCCACCGTAGGCGGCGAGCGGCATGCCGCCGCCGATGATCTTCCCGAGCACCGTGAGGTCGGGCTTGATCCCGAAAAGCGCCTGCGCGCCACCGCGGGCGACGCGGCTCCCGGTCATCACCTCGTCGAAGATCAGCAGCGCGCCATTGCGATCGCACACTGCACGGACCCGCTCGAGGTACCCCGGTTCGGGCGGGACACAGCCCATGTTCCCGACCACCGGCTCGAGGATCAACGCGGCGACGTTGCCGCTGTGCGCCTCGAACGTGCGTTCGAGCGCGGCGACGTCGTTGAACGGCACCACGTGCGTGTTCTGCGCGGCGCCCTTGGGGACACCCGCGCTGTCGGGCGCGCCGAACGTGGCCAGACCCGAGCCAGCCTTCACGAGGAAGAAATCGGCGTGACCGTGATAGCAGCCCTCGGCCTTGATGATCCCCTCGCGACCGGTGAAGCCGCGCGCGACCCGCGCTGCGCTCATCGCAGCCTCGGTGCCGCTCGAGACTGCCCGCATCATCTCGATCGACGGGTACAGCTCGGCGACGGCCTCGGCGTAGCGAATCTCCTGCTCGGTCGGCGCGCCATACGAGGTGCCGCGGGCCGCGGCGTCCTGGATGGCCTTGACCACGGCCGGGTGCGCATGGCCGAGGATCATCGGACCCCAGGACCCGACGAAGTCGACGAACGCCTTGCCCTGCCGGTCGTAGAGGTACGCGCCTGCGGCGCGGTCGACGAACACGGGAACTCCGCCCACCGCACGGAACGCGCGCACGGGCGAGTTCACGCCGCCGGGGATGATGCGCTGGGCGCGCGCAAGGAGGTCCTGGTCGTGCGGTCGGTCGGTCATGTCAGTCCTCAGTCGTCAGTCGTCAGTCGTCAGTTCGCCCACGCGGGCGGGCGAGACGGGCGGGCGAGAATAGTGCAACGCACCCGCCTTGGGGGCCGATGCTCGCCTCGGCGCGCCGAAAAGTGGGCCAAAGGGCCCGGACCGATGACTGATGGCTGATGACTGAACACTCTTCTTGACCCTACCCACACAGCGGCGATAATCCCCAGCCGGCTGAGTCGCGCTCGCGATGCGTCGTTGGTAGTGCGGCATCGCGCGCTGGGTTCTTCGCGGTCCGCCTCGGCGGGATGCGATGCAGTGAGTTTTCGGTTTCTGCGTTTCGGCCCGTCCAGAGCCGCCCGGGTAGTTCGTCATTCTGCGTCGGGGGGGAGACGGGAGCCTGAGGAGGCCATCACGTGATCACCTGCGCGAAGTGCAGCAAGGAGAACCAGGACCACTACAAGTTCTGCCTCGGCTGCGGTGCCGAGCTGCCGCGCGATGCGGCGCCGAAGGCGTTCTCGCCGAAGACACCGCCCCACGGCATGAAGTCCGCCGCTGCGGCGCCGCCTCCGGCTCCGCCTGCCGCGCCCCCGCCGGCTCCGCCTCCGCCCGCTCCGGTCGCGGTCGCCCCTGCGCCGCCCCCGCCGGCTCCGGCCCCGCCTCCGCCGGCTCCGGTTGCGGTTGCACCTGCGCCGCCTCCGATGGCCGCGCCGGCTCCGGTCGCACCGCCCCCAGCGGCGCCGCCTCCGGCCGCGCCGCCGCGCCCCGTTGCGGCAGCCGCGCCCGCGCCTCCGCCTCCGGCTCCCGCGCCGGCCCCGCCGCCGGCCGCGCCCGCTCCGGCGGTCGCCACCTCGCCCTGTCCGACCTGCGGTCACCCCAATCCGCCGGGCAACAAGTTCTGCGCGTCGTGTGGGACCGTCCTCACCTCCGCGGCTGCTCCCCCGGCTGCGGCAGCTCCGGCCGTCGCAGCGGGTCCGAGCACCGCGAGCCTCACCGCCCTCCGCGCGGACGGCTCCGATGCCGGCGTCTTCCAGTTGCCTGGGGGAGCGACCGTCATCGGCCGCGACCTCGGCGGCATCTTCGGCGGTGACAGCTACCTCTCGCCCAAGCACGCGACGTTCAAGGTCGTCGGCGGCAAGGTCACCGTTCGCGATGAGCACTCGCTCAACGGCATCTACCTGAAGATCGCCCGCGATACGCCGATCGAGCTCAAGCCGACCGACATCTTCCGCATCGGCCAGGAGATCATCCGGTTCGATCGCCTCGCGCCCCCCGCGCCGAGCGCAGACGGCGTCGAGCGGATGGGCAGCCCGTCCGAGGGCATCATCGGCCGGCTCTCCCTGGTCACCGGTCGCGAGACCACCGGCAACGCGTTCATCATCCCCGCGCACGGCATCCACCTCGGACGCGAGCGTGGCGACGTCATCTTCCCCGAAGACGGGTACGTCTCCGGCCTGCACTGCCGTGTGGCGCAGGAGGCCGGTCGCGTGTTCCTCACCGACCTCGGTTCGTCGAACGGCACCTATGTTCGCCTCAACGAGGAGCGCGAGGTCCGTTCGGGCGACATCCTGCTGATGGGGCAACAGTTGTTCCGCGTCGGCCTCTGAGCGGTTCTTCTACGTCCATCACGGTTCCGCCGCAGGCGGGACGTGGGTATTCGAATTCCACCGCGCCGGTCGCGATCGAGGGGCAAAGGCCTCCCGACCGGCCGGCGCAGTGCTACTCTCGAGCGTCTTCATGGCCGAGCCGCAACCCCGCCGCACGATCCGCGTAGTCGCTGCGGTCATTCAGAAGAACGAGCGCTACCTCATCACCCAGCGCCGTCCGACCGCGGTGCTCCCGCTGCTGTGGGAGTTCCCCGGCGGCAAGGTCGAAGTGGGCGAGAGCGACGCGGAGGCGCTGCGTCGCGAGGTGCTCGAGCGACTGGCCGTGGAGATCGACGTGGGTCAGCTCATCTCGTTCGTGAGCCACCCGTACGAGCACTACACGGTTGATCTTCATCTTTACGAGTGCAAGCTCAAGTCCGAGAATCTACAAGCAAAAGCCGTGAACGACTTTCGCTGGGTGACGTCGAGCGAGTTCGATCAGTACGCGTTCACGCCCGCCGACGAAGCGTCGATGACCAAGCTGCTCGGAGTGACGGTATGAAGCTCGTTGCGACTCTCGCGAGCCTGAGTCTGGCGATCGGTGTTTCGGCGATCGGTTGTACGCCGCAGGACTCTCCCTCGACGAAGGCTGCTGCGCCGGCCTCGAGCCCCGTGGTCGCCGCGCCGAAGCCGAGCGGTCAGCTCTTCGGCAAGGCGCCGGACGTCGACACCCCGTTCGTGGCGCTCTCCGACATCATGAAGGACCCCAAGGCCTACAGTGGCAAGAAGGTCCGCACGCGCGGCGAGGTCGTGGCGGTGTGTCAGGCCGCCGGTTGTTGGTGCGATCTCCGCCCCGAAGGCGCCGAGAGCGGCGCCAAGAACGTGGTGCCCACGCACGTGTCGATGCACGACCACGCGTTCTTCCTGCCCAAGACGGCCAAGACCAAGCTCGCCGAGATCGAGGGCAACCTCGTGGTTCGAGAGCTCACGCAGGCCGAGGTCGACCACTACAACTCCGAGGGTGCTTCGCTCGTCGCCGGCACGCCGGTGGTCAACGTCGACGCGCTCGGCGTGATGCTCCGTTGAGAGCTTGAAATGAGCGACGAACGCTGGTCGTTCGGCGAGGCGACGGTCCTCCGTACGACCGCGATGATCCACCTCGCCCTGATGGGGCTCGGGCTGGTCGCCCCCGGTGCGGTGTTCGGAGCGTGGTCGCTGCCCTGGGCGGAGCCGGCGACGTTCCTCCGGTTCATGCTCCTCGCCTACGGGGTGCTCGGACTGTCGTTGCTTCGCGCCGTTCGTCTGCCGCGGCGCGAAGGCAGGCTGCTCGTCGAGACGATTGGCATCGTCAAGCTCGGGTTCGTGTGCGTGCTCATCGTCGACATCCTGGCTCGGAAGTTGCCCAACGCAGCTGCGATCGGCGCGATTCTCGACCTGATCTTCGGTGTCGCGCTGCTTCGCGCGGGCCGCAGGCCCGATCCCAAACCATGATCCCTCAGCCCGTTCGTCAATCCACATTCATGGCTCGGGTGACCACCGCCGTTCTCGGTGCCCTGATCGCGTTGTCGGTCCCGCGGGCGGCGCACGCGCAGGTAGACCCGAAGGTCCAAGAGCACTTCCAGGCCGGCAACAGCCTCTACGAAGAGGGCCGCTACAAGGACGCGCTCGTCGAGTACGACGCCGCCTACGAGATCTCGAAGAACTGGAAGATCCTGTTCAACCGCGGTCAGTGCCTGGTCATGCTCAAGCGCGAGCCGGACGCGATCGTTTCTTTCGAGGAATACCTGAAGGACGGCGGCGATCAGGTGCCGCCCGATCGCCGCGCCCAGGTCGAGGGCGACATCAAGAAGCTCAAAGGGCGCCTCGGCTCGATTGTCGTCAACGGCGCGCCGCCGGGCTCGCGGATCGACATCGACGGGTTCTTCGCCGGCAAGACTCCGCTGCCCGGGCCCATTCCGGCGGGCTCCGGCTATCACGACGTGACCATCACCCCGCCCGGGGGAAAGGGCGCCGCCGGCAGCGTGAAGGTCATCGCCGGCGAGAAGGTGTTCTTCGAGGTCAAGGTGTTGCCCGAGCCGGGCGCGCCGACGCCGGCCCCATCCCCCGTCTCGGACACGTCTGCGCCTCCTGCGCCGCCACCGATCCTTCCGCCGCGGCCGCCGGGAGGCCTCGTCGCGCCGGGCTACCAGCTCTCGCTCCAGCTCGGCATGTCCATGCCGACCCCGGACTATCGGTACGGGACGCGCCATCCGCTCGGAGCCTTGGAGCTCGGCGCGTCCTGGCGGGCGAGCAGCTTCTGGGAGCTCGGCCTGTTCGGCGGCGGTGCCTCCGGGCGATACACCATCGACGACAGCGTGCGTTCGACCCGATCTGACCAGAGCGTGGCGATCGTCAACATCGATCCGAATGCCGACTACTCCTACGGCACCCTAGGGATCCGTGCACGCATGCATCTCGTGCGGACGAAGCATGTCGACGGCTGGTTTGGCGTCGACCTCGGCGCGTGGACCGAGAGCTGGAAGTTCAGCGGCGCCGAGCGCTTCGAATACCACGCGACTTCGGCGGCATTCGGGCTCGGGTTCGGCTTCGATGTCCCGTTGTCCCGCACCTGGGCCGTCGGTCTCGCCGCCCGCTATCTCGCGGCCAGCGCGGCCGAAGGCACACGTACGGACTGCGCAGACAAGGTCCCGTGCACCGGCGGGTTCCTGCCCGGCGAGGGGCAGAGCGGGGGGGCACAGTCGACCTCCCGCGGGTTCTTCGACCTCGGCCTGCGGATCGTCTGGTCGATCCCGAGCGGACAGCCCGACCCGAAACCGGCCGAAGCGCCCGCGATGGCGCGAGCTCCGGGAGGGTCGTCGTTGCTGAACGCGCCCCGCATCTGGTAGGACGAATGGCAATCGAATTCCACAGATCCGCCGAAGGCGGGATGTGGGTATGAGACGGCGCCCGGAACATCCGGGCGATTTTCGGAGGTTCCCCAATGGTCTCGGCCCGTCACGCGAAGCCCTCTGCCCACCGCTTCACCAAGCCCCTCGGCTTCGCTCTGGCCCTCGCGCTCGGCGCCGCGGTCTGCACCTCGTCAGGCGACGCCTCCGCGGCCGCCGAGGTCAGCGGCACCGGCAAGGGCATCGCGGGTGGCGCGCTGCTCGGCGGCGAGGTCGGGTTCCTCGGTCTCGCTGCGGCCGGCGCGCAGCAGTCGTGGCTCTACTACACGCTGCCCCCGCTTCTGGCGATCGGCGGCGGCATCGGCGGCTACTACATCGAGCAGTCGTCGGAGCCCGAGGTCCCGCTGTACATGCTGGCGGGCGGAATGGCGCTGGTCATCCCGACCGTGGTCATCACGCTGAGCGCCACCTCGTATCGCCCGGGCAACGAGGACTCGACGCCGTCCGACGCGACGCCGTCCGATGGCACCGCGACCGTCACCGTCGGCGGTGGCTCCGCCGCCGGAGCTGCGGGCGGTGGCGCGGGCACCTCGACCACCACCCCCCCTCCTGCTGCCGGTCCGGCCAAGCACAAGCCGTCGCCCACCTCGATGCGGCTCCCGCCGGCGCGCTCGTTCGCGCTCGTCAGCTACGACACCGTTGGCACGCTTCGCGTAGGCGTTCCCGCCGTCGGGCTGAAGCCGGCCTTCACGACCAACGAGCTCGCGACGTTCGGCCTCGCCCAGCGCTACGAAGTGCACGCGCCGATCGTCAACGTCACGTTCTGACCTCGCCCAAGAGTTGGCCCGTCGTCTCGTCCCGAGCGAGGAGACGACGGCACGATGGCGCGCCCCTCTTCACTCGTCACGTCCGCATTTGCTCTGACGGTGGCGTGCGGCTCGGTGTCTTGCGCGGGCGAACCGCCTCCGACGACGCTCGACGTGTCGGCGGTGGAGCCTCGCGAGGTCGACATCGGCGATCGCATCGAGGTCACGGGCGCCGGGTTTCCCGTCCGGAAGAAGGCACGCATCGTCTTCCGCGGCGTGGTGCATCGCGCGGGCATCCCGGGTGAGCACGTCGCCGCGGTGGTCGAGGTCGAGTCCCGAAGCGAAGGGCGCCTCGAGATCCCGGTCGACACCGCGCTCGCCGAGCGGTTCGCCGCGACGGGCGAGAGCGGTCACGCGACGTTCCGCGGAGAGGTCTCGGTCACGTTTCCTCCCGGCGAACCGGGCGCGGCGCCGCTCGCGGGCAAGACGAGCGGCATCGTCCTCGACGTTCGCGCCGGACGCGCGGCCAAGCCCGAACGCCGCGAAGAGTCCGCGCGCGCCGCGCTCGAACAACTCGGGATCGAGATCGGCGGCGTCGCCGCCGCGAGTGGTGGTCTGATCGTCGCCTCGGTGCGGTCGGGGTCACCCGCGTCGGGGGCCGGCCTCTTGCCGCGCGACGTGATCGTCGACTTCGACGGCGTGCGGGTGGCCTCCGTCGCTGATCTGTTGCCCTCGGGCGACGCCATCGCGTCCCTCGCGATTCGTCGCGATGGCGCCGAGGAGCTGCGTGCGCTCGCGATCCCCCTCGATGGCATCGCCCGACGCATTCCGCGCACGTTGGGGGTCTCCGGAGCGCTCGTCGGCGCAGCGGCCTTGTTCCTCCTCCTCGCGATGCGCAAGCCCTCTGCCTCGGCAGCGTTGGTGGAGCGCCGCATCGCGGCCCGCGTTCGTGCGCTCGGGGCGCGACGTGGCGCCGAGGTGCGCGAAGGCTGGCGCGCGGGGCTCTCGATCCTCGCGGGCGACCGGGCGTACCGTCCGTCCTTCGACTCCGTTTTGTTCTCGGCCGGATGTGCGGCCGTCGCGTGTGTGACCCCGATGCTGGCGCCGGATCTCGACGTGGTCACGCTCTCCCTGGCGTCGGTCGCCGGCGCGTCGGCGCTCTCGCTCGCAGGCGGCGCGACGTTGGGCGTCGCTGCGACCCACGCGGCAGGGGCGCTCGCGGTGTTCACCGCCGTCGTGACCAGCGGCTCGTTTCGAGTCGCCGATCTGCTCCGCGCCCAGGGCGCGATGCCTTGGGAGTGGCTCGCCTTCCGCACGCCCGCGGCGCTCGCCTCGATGCTCGTCTGGGTCTTCGCCGCCGCCTCGCTCGGTGGCCAATCCCTCGGCGCCGAGGGCACCCGCGTGCAGAAGCCGAGCGAGCGCGCCGCGGTCGCGGTGGCCGCCGCGTTGATTGCCGTGCTCTTCCTTGGCGGCTTTCGCGTTCCCGGAGCGCGTGCGATCGAGCACGAAGGCTGGTCGCTCGCTGCGATCGGAGCGGCGCTCTACCTGGTGAAGGCGTGGTCGGCGCTGTTCGCCATCGAGCTCGCGCGCACGATGCTGCCCGTCCTCCGTGCCAAGGGCCGTGCGTTGCGCGTGGTCGTGCCGATCGCGCTCGCCGCGCCGGTGCTCGCCGCCGCGACGGGAGCGTTTCAAGCTTCCGCCGGCGCCGGCCGCGTGCTGTCGCTCGCGACCTTTGGCGCGACCCTCGTGGTGCTCGCCTATGGGGCGATGCGCCTCGCTTCGGCGATCGAGCGTATCGGCGCCGGCCACCTCGATCCCACCGCCTGACCTCCTTGACCCCCTGGGCAGGGGACGCCTAAGGTCGGCCGCGCAAAGGGGCGCGCGACGCGCGCTCGGCAGCGCGGCCGCCCTGGATGAACGCACTCACCGCACCCCTCCTCCACGTTCAGCGGAGCGATGCGCTGTGGCTCATCCCCGCGGTTCCCCTCGTCGGCGCTCTGGTGCGCGCCGCGATCGTCGACGACGACGACCTGGCGTCGAACCAGAAGAAGCTCGTCGCGGCGACGGCGCCGGCCGCCGTCGCGCTCGCGCTCCTCGGGGCCCAGCTGTTCGCGCTCGGCTCGCTCGCGCCGGACGCGCGGCTCTTGTTTTCTCCCGGCCTCGTTCCGTTCCGCGTCGGCACCTTCGAGGCCGCCTGGGGGCTCGCGCTCGATCCGGCGGCGGCCGTGGTCGCGATTGCGATCGCCGGGCTCGGCGTCGCAGCCCAGGCGTTGGACAAACGGAGCGCGGCGACGATCGATCTGGCGGTGGCGGGCGCGCTCGCAGCCGTGCTCGCCGATGGCTTCCTCGGCTTCCTCATCGGCGGGGTGCTCGCCTCGTCCGCGCTGGCGTGGATCGCGCGTGACGAGCGTCCGGCTCGGGCGTTCTTCGCTGCGCGGTTCGGCGACGCTGCGCTGGTGCTCGGGGCCGTTCTGCTGTTTTGGACGCTCGGCGGCTCGTGGGGAATCTCCCTCGGGCTCGAGCCGACGTACACGCGACACAACCCCGTGCCGGCGAACGTGGCGCAGATGGATCCCCTCGACAGCGACGAGCCGGACCTCGCGCCGACGCTCCACGCCGTGCTCATCGGGTCTGCGCCCGCACCGGTGGCGTCCGCGCCGGCCAAGAGCGCGATCCCATACGCCGGGAGCAGCCCGGCGATGCCCGATCTCTCGGCCAAAGGCTCGATCACGGTCGCCACTGCCCCGGGCTCGAAGTTGTTCCTCAAGGGTGCGGCGGAGACCGCGGGTGGGACGCCGGTCGTCCGCCACGAGGTCTACGCGGGCCGCATCGACGTCGAAGTCGAGCGACCGAGTGGCAGGCGCGTGCGGTTCCGTGCCCTCGACGTGCCGAACGGACGCGAGATCGCCATCGTGCCCGTCGGTCCGACCTGGTCGTTCCGCGAGCTCCGCGACGAGCTCGCGATCGAGGATGGGACGCACCAGAAGTTCGTCCGCAACCTCCTCGATCCGGCGGTGGCAGGTCATCGTCGGCTCGGCGCGTGGGACGCAGCGCACCTGCTCGCGGCGCTGTTCGGGCTCGCGGCCCTCGCATGGATCGCGACGGTGTCGTTTGCCGACGACGTGCTCTTGGGCTCGTTCGGCGGTCTCCTCGGCGTCTACCTCCTCGCGCGGCTCGAGATGGTCGTCGTCCTCTCGCCCATGGCCTCGGGAGCGTTGGCGATCGTCGCCGGCGTGCTCGCGATCGCGTGCGCCGTCGGCGCAGCGCGCGAGGTCCAGACCCGGCGGGTCGTTGCGCTCCTGCTTTCGGCGTTCCTCTCGATCGCCGCGCTCGGGGTGCTCGTCGGGAGCCCTTCGCTCGCACTCGTGCAGGCGCTCGTGGCGACGGTCCTGTGTGGGCTGCTGTCCATCGCGCTCGAGCGCCTCGGCGCGACTGACTTGCGCCGTGTGTCCGACGCAGCGACGTCCGCTCCCCGCGCGACACGGCTCCTTCGTGTGCTGGCATTCGCGCTCGCGGGAGCCCCGGTGCCCTTGCTCGGCGCCGCGTTCGGGGACGCTGCCGTGCTCGGTCGGGTCTTCGGCGCCGAGCTTCCGCTCTCGAAATTCGCGTGGGTGCTCGGCGCGGCCACCGCGCTCGTCGTGGCGTGGGCGGTGTGGCGCGTGTGGTTCCTCGTCTGCGCCGGCCCCGGCCGCAAACGAGCGCTCGAAGATCTCTCCGCGCCGCTCGCAAACGGTCTGCTCGCAGCGACGGTCGCGGTCGCGGTGCTCGCGCCTTTGCTTTCGATCTCGCGCGCGTTCCTCGGCTTCGCGGTGGGGGGCGAGCGGAGCGTGGCCGAGGCGTTCCTCGACGTGGGGATCGATCCCGCTGCAGTGCTCGGTCCCGAACGATCCGTGCGCCTCGAGGCCGGCCGCGCCGTCGACCTGCTCGTCGCGTTCTGCCTGTTCGGCGGGGCGTTCGCCGCGTGGTTCTTCGCCCGTCGCCGTTTCGGTGACGACGACCGGGCCAAGCCGACCGAGGTCGATGCCACGCGTGGAGCCTGGTTCGGGGCGTCGCTGCAGTCGATCGCGACTGCGATCGCGCGGCTCGACGATCTGCTCTTCGCCCGGCTCCTCGGAGCATTGGCCGAGCTGATCGCCGGAAGGCGGTCCCCGTGATGCGCGCGTTCTCCGTGCTGATGCTCTGCCTCGCAGCGCTGTTCGCGCCCTCGTTCGCGTGGGCGGAGGCCGTCAGCGGAGGCACGGCGACCCTCGTGGAAGCCGGGCCGGTCCGCCTCGACGCCGCGGGCGCGGGGCGGTTCACCCTGAAGAACACCGGCGCCGAGCGCCTGCACGTCAGCACCCTCTACGCCCGTTCGAACGAACGCGACCCGCGCATCCCCGGCACGCTGGTCGCCACCTTCGAAGGCGGCGGCACCAAGGCCGATCTCGCGCCGGGAGAATCGCGCATCGTCTCGCTGCATTGGGATCGGCACGGCGCGAAGCTCGATCAACTCCTCGGTCACGTGGTCGTCGAGTCCTCCGATCTCGCAGCGCCGCAGCGAGCCATGGGGGTCATCGGTACCGTGCCGTCGGCGCTCGGGTGGCTCCGGTTTCACGTCTCCACCTGGCTCGTGCTGCTGCCGCTGCTCGGCGCGCTGTTGATCCTGCCCCTTCGCGCATCGCGTCGCGTCGACGAGAAGAACGCGCGATGGGTCGCGTTGGTCTCGGTCGGAGCCATGGGGGCGCTGCTCCTGTGGACCGTGCGCGCCTTCGACCCCTCGGTGACACGGCTCGACGGCAACGACGGCCTCCAATTCGTCGAGCGCACGCGCCTGTTCGGCAACGTCGAGTGGTTCTTGGCCATCGACGGTGTGTCGCTGCCGCTCCTGTGTGCGCTCGCGGTCGTCGCGTTCCTCGGTGTGCTCGCGAGCTTCCGCATCGAGCGCCACCACGAGGCTTTCTTCGCGAGCTACCTCGTGGCGGTCGCGTGCACGACCGGCGCACTGCTCGCGATGGACGCGATGCTCCTCTGCGTGTTCTACGGCGCGTCGTTGCTGCCGCTGTTTCTGCTGGTCTCGCGCTTCGGAGGTGCCCGCGGCCCCGCGGTGGCCGTGCGCGCGGCGATCCTCGGCATCCTTTCCCTGGTGGCCCTGGTGCTCGTGGTGCTCGCGCTCCACCGCACGAGTGACGCGACATTTCTCGTCGACGGCACGCGCGCGCAGACGTTCGCGATCCCCGAGCTCGCACGTGGCGATTGGCTCGGTCGGACCCAGGCCGGAGCGCTGCTCTTCGGCAAGCCGTTCCTCCAGGCCGCGTCGGTCGCGCTGTTCGTCGCGGCGGCGATTCCGCTCGCAGTGGTCCCGCTCCACGGTGCATTGGCCGATCTGTTCGCCGAGGCCCAGGCCGGCGCGGCCATCGTTGCCTCGGCCTCCGGGGGGCTGCTTGGCGCGCACATCCTCGTCCGCCTCTCGCTCACGGTCCTTCCCGATGGTGTCCGCTGGGCGGCGCCGGCGCTCGCCGCGCTCGGTGCGGCGACGGTCGTCTGGGGGGCGCTCAGCGCCGCGGGCGAGCACGATTTGCGGCGAGCCGTGGGCCACGTCTCGGTCGCTCATGGTGGGCTCGTCTTGCTCGGAATCGCCGCATGCACGCCGCAGGGCTTCAGCGGCGCGATCGCTCAAGCGGGCGCGCGTGCCGTGACCATCACTGCGCTCCTGGTGGTGGCGGGTGTGCTTCACGATCGCGTCCGCATCGGCGCGCTCGATCGTTTTGGAGGCCTCGTGACCGACACGCCAAGACTCGCCGCTCTCGCGGCAGTGGCGGTC
>Ga0208492_1000163_pt1 | contig 67196 bp, 52 predicted proteins | sample Subbioar_CSW14AB_FD_184820 | JGI IMG/M metagenome (GOLD analysis project Ga0208492, IMG submission 184820) | Serpentinite rock and fluid subsurface biosphere microbial communities from McLaughlin Reserve, California, USA - CR12Mar_CSW14AB (SPAdes) | ecosystem: Environmental > Terrestrial > Deep... | reverse complement strand
AGCGATGGCCGGGGTGGTCTTCTGGTCGAGGACCTGGCCGTCGACAAGGAGAGCGCCGAGGCTGGTTTCGCTGGCCTTGGACTGGGTGAACTCGAAGTCTTCGAGCTGGCCGTGGCCGCCGGGGCCGTTGGCGTCGGCGAAGGTCGGGGCGGGTGAGCCGGCGGGGCCGGCGAACTTGACGAGGCCGTTAAAGGTCATGGTGCCGCCGGCGACGTAGTCGACGCCGCGGTCGGCGACGGAGCCTTCGTCCACGCGGATGAGCGTGGAGGCTTCGCGGCGGAGGAGGCGGATGACGGGGGCGGAGACGGTCATGTCACCGACGGTGGTGAGGTCGCCGACGTGGGCCTCGCGGCTGGCGTTGAGGAGGAGGTCGCCGAGGGTGGTGAACTTCTCGTTCTGGCCCATCTTGAAGTCGCGGCTGTTGATGGCGATGGAACGCTCGCCGACGATGGTGGCCCGGTCGGGCACGTCGCGTGAGGCGGTGTCGCCGCCGGTGGTCAGGAAGATGTCGTTGAGAGCGATCTGGCTGCCGACGTCTCCGTTGAAGGCGATGAGGCCGCCCTGGGTGGTCTGGGCGCGGAGGTCGAAGGCGCCGTCCACGGTGTCGCCGAAGCGGATCTTGCCATCGGCGTCGCTGATGAGGTTCTGGTCGGCGGCGAGGGTGACGGCCCCGTCGTAGAACTGGTCGCCGGCCGTGTGGACGAGGGTGCCGTCGAGCATCGAGGTGCCGGTGACGTGAAGGCTCTTGAGGCGCTGGCTGTTGCCGATGGCGCCGTGGTCGATCATGTTGCCGTTGATGGTGAGGGCGGCGTCGGGGAAGGCGATGCCGGCGTCGGGGCCGTCGAAGAAGCCGCCGCTGTTGACCGAGCCGTCGAAGGTGACGACGTTGGCGGTGAGCTGGCGGTCGTTCACGACGAAGGTCGCGTCGTGGTAGTGCTGGTCGGCGATGGAGGCGACGTCGGCGGCGAGGTAGGCATCGCCGAAGACATCGAGGTTGAAGACGCTCAGCTGGCTCTTGATGTAGGAGCCGAACTGGCTGTCGAGTGTGAGGGTGGTGCCGTCGAAGTAGGAGCCGTTGTCAACGGTGATCGTCTCGTCGTTGGAACGGACGGTGTAGTTCATGCCGAAGAGCATGGAACCGAACTGGTCGGCGGCGGGCAGGTCGGCGTCGGTGACGGCGGCGTCCTGCTCGAACGTGAAGTTCACGGGGCGGGTGCCCGCACCGGCGGAACCGGCGAAGGAGGGGGCGTTGGTGAGGGCGTCGACGCGGGCGGAGGCGAGGCCGGAGTTGTTGCCGGCGCGGAGGGCGATGGTGTCGGCCCAGAGGCTCTGGCCCGCGGAGATGAACTCGACCTGGCCCGTGCCGTCGGTGCCGGCGTGGAGCTCGATCGACTGACCGGCATGCACGTAGCCGTCGATCTGGACGTTGTTGCCTGCGCGGAGGCTGGCGGTGGTGCCGATGTCGAGGTCGTCCTCGACGCGGAGGTAGTCGCTGGCGTGGGCGGAGACGGACTTGATGGACTGGTGGCCGCTGACGCCGCCGAAGTCGCCGCCGAAGATCAGGAAGCCGTCGGTGATGTTGACGACGAGGTTGGTGTTCTCGGGGTTACCGACGAAGCCGAAAGGCCCGGCGCCGACGAACTTGCTGAGGGCCTGGGTGATCGAGAGGGTCTGGTCATTGGCGACAGTCGCGAGGGCGAACTGCACATCGCCGGTGGCGCCGACGGTGTTGATGCCGCCGACGGTGGAGGTGAGCTGGGTGCCCAGGAGCTTGTGGTCAAGGATGCTGTGGCCGGCCTGGAAGTCCAGGTGGTTGGCCTTGATGCTGAGGGTCCAGTCCTGCGGAATGCCCTCGTAGCCCTCGCCGAAGTGGATGTCGTTGCCGGCGAGGAGCGTGAGGCCGCCGTTGGTCTTGTCGATGTTCTCGTTGACGGTGATGTCGTTGGTGGCTTCGAGGCGGACGTCGCCGTTGAAGTTCTCGATGGCGTCGGGGGTGATGACGAAGGTGTCACCGGGACTGTCGGTGTCGTCGACCGAGCCGTCGCCATCGATCTCGTTGTCGTTGTTGCCCTTGCTGTACCCGATGTAGATGTTGAAGGGGTCGAAGAGGACGGTCGCGGCCTTGTAGCCGTCGACGGTGTCGCCCTTCACTTCGCCGCTCACGGCGAGCTTGGCGCCGCTGACTTCGGCGAAGCCGCCGTCGCCGCCGAGCGTGCCGCCGGAGACATCGACCGTTGCGCCCTGGGCGAGGGTGGTGCCGCCGTGGTAGCTGTGGATGAGGACTTCGCCGGCGTTCGCGAGGCCGTCGCCGCCCGCGGCGGAGATGAGGCTGCCGGACTCGAGGCGGGTCTCGCGGGAGCTGGTCACTTCGGCGTAGCCGGAGGTGCCGTGGTTGCTGATGGCGGTGACGCTGCCGGTGTTGACCACGCGCGGGGCCTGGACGATGACGGAGCCGGCCTGGCCGCTGTCAACGTTGGTGGAGATGGTGCCTTCGTTGCGGATGGTGCCGCTGTGGCTGGTGAGGGTGACCTGGCCGCCCGCGGCCTTGATGGTGCCCTTGTTGACCATCGCGAGGGAGAGGGTGTCGCCGGCGGCGAGGGTGACGATGCCGCCGCGGGCGGTGATGGTGCCGGAGTTCTCGAGGGCGGGGGCGCCGGTGGCGACGCCCGAGTTCTTGTTGACAGGGCCGGCGGCGGTGTTGACGGCCTTGCCGTCGACCTTGACGTAGATGCTGCCGCGGCCTTCGCGGATGACGACGTCGCTGCCGACGACGGTGGTGACCATGCCGCCGTTGGCGACGATGGTGCCGGAGTTGGCGACCTTGGCGCCGATGAGGGCGACGGTGCCGGCGTCGATCATGCCCTGGTTGACGACCGCGCCGGTAACGTTGCTGAAGTGGTTGACGCCGGAGAGGAAGTCAGAGTCGGACATGCGGCCCGCGGCGGCGTAGAGGCCGCCGGTGTTGACGACCGCGCTCTGGCCAAAGAAGACGCCCGCGGGGTTGACGAGGTAGACCTGGCCGTTGGCGGTCAGGGTGCCGTCGATGCGGGTGGGCGTCGGGCCGGTGATGCGGTTGAGGACGCGGGAGCTGGAGCTGGGCTGGACGAACTTCACGGCTTCGCCGTTGGCGATGTTGAAGCTCTTGTAGTTGATGATGGCGTTGTTGCCGGCGGTGATGGTGGTCATCCCGGCGGTCTTGCTGAAGGAGGCCTGGCCCTTGACGACCTGGGCGCCCTCGGGGCCGGCGAGCACTTCCTGTGCAACGCCGAGCATGGAACCGGCAACCAGGGTCAGCAGCGTGGCGTGACGCATGGGCAGGCTGGTGGTACGAGTCTTCATTTGTGCTCCCTCCGATGGAATGGCCGCGACGCTGGCGGCTACTCCAAGTGTCACCCCGAAATGTCGATACGCAAGCTCAGTGTCAATAGATCAGCGTCAGGACGAAGTGCAGCTCGTTATGACCGGCATCAACGTCAACGGTGCCGTCAGAGTTATCCAGGTCCTTGAGGGCAAAGCCCCAGTCCACGCGCAGGTTGACGCGGCGGGTGACCGATAACTCGACGCCGACGCCGGCGCTGAGCAGCGTGTTGTCGGATTCGTAGCTGTAGTCGATGCGGTCGGTGTTGAGAACGCGGGCGCCGTCGACGAAGGCCTTGAGGATGAGGTCCCAGTCGGTGGGGCCGTACTGGTATTGGGGGCGCCAGCGGAAGGGCTTGCCGAAGAGGGAGCCGGGGACGGGGTCGACCGAAAGGTCTTTGGGGAGGTGGTAGCGGTACTCGGCGGTGGCCATGACCACGGTGTCGCCGGCGGTGGAGGATTCGGGGTAGCCGCGGACGGTGTAGAGGCCGCCGACGGGCTGCTCTTCGTTGGGGATGAGGCGGTTGTCGAAGGCGTACTGGCCGCTGACTGCGAAGTGGAGCTGGTGGGCGAGGCCGCCGGTGCTGGCGGCGTAGGGGTCGAAGTAGGGCTCGAGGTAGAAGTCGTGGGAAGCGGCGGCCTTGAGGATGTAGTAGTCGCTGTCGGCGCCGGCGCGGCCCAGGGGGTCGAGGTTGTCGTTGGTGCCGGCGACGCCGGAGAGGTTGCCCTCGAGGGAGACCATGGCGTTGGTCTGGACGGCTTCGGTGTTGCGCTCGAGCACGAGGGCGATGGAGGGGACGAAGAAGTCGTCCTCGCCCTCGATCGCGGCGAGCTCGTTGTTCACGCTGACGTGCTTGAAGTGAGCGCCGGCGACGAGGTCCAGGAAGAGGGGGCCGCGCTGGTAGAAGTTCCAGGCGAGGGAGCCGCCGGCGTTCCAGCCTTCGCCGTCGAAGTTGAAGCCGGGGAGGCCGACGTCGGAGGCGGTGTAGGTGTAGTAGGACGCGTCGACGCGCCAGCGGAGGCGGTCGTTGAAGGAGAAGGGGCGGTCGTAGGAGGCCTGGACCTGGTGGGTGTCCTCGAAGTTGGCGGTGGTGTACTGGAGGTCGAGGATGTCGTCGTGGTTCGTGAGGTCGTTGTGGATGAAGCCGAAGCGCTCGCGGAAGCGGGAGGTTGCTTCGGTGCCGGTGCTGGCGACTTGCGCGAAGAGGAGCCAGGGGCGGTTCTCGGTGATGACGTAGTCGAGCTTGACGGCGCCGGGCTCATCGCCGGGTGCGGAGAGGGCGACGTCGGCGCGGCGGCCGGGGCGGCGCTTGAGAAAGTAGAGGTAGTCGTCGATGGTCTCCTGGTAGAGGAGGTCGCCGGCCTTGACGGGTGAGGCGTTGAGCACGCGCTGGTGGAGCGGGTGGTCGATGGACTGCTCGGCCTTGTCGCCCTCTTTGTCGCCCTCCTTGCCCACGGGGATGCGCTCGCCGATGCCCACGGTGTGGAGCTCGGAGATGACGCCGAGGGTGACGACGAGGGTGATGGTGGTTTCACCCTGGGGGCGGAGGTCGAGGACGCGGCCGTCCTGGACGCGGAACTGGGCGGGGTCGGGGGTGACGTAGACGGCGCCGAGGCCGCGGGATTTAAGGAGCTCGACCACGGCGGGTGCGAGGAGCGTGAGGCCGGTGTCGGTGAAGCGCTGGTCGCGGAGGGTGGGGAGCTCGCTCAGGCGGACGGGCTGGGTTGATTCGCGCGGGAGGGGCGCGGCCCAGCCGTCCTGAGTGGCGACGGCGTTGAAGGTCGCTTCGAGGAGCTCCGCCGCAGGCGGGTTTTGCGGGTGGTCGCGGGTGTACTGGAAGACCACGCCGGTGATGGTGTGGCTTTGGAGCGCGACGGGCGGCGGGACGGGGGCGACCTCCTGGGCGTGCGCGGCGGCGGGCAGGCCGAGTGGCAGGCCGGCGGCGGCGAGCAGGAGGTGGAGCGATGAAACGCGGGCGAGGGTGAGTGCCAGCGTCCTGCGATCTAACGAGTATGTCATCCTGACCTCGCTTGGAAGGACCGAGAACATTGATTCCAGAGGGGTTATCGGCTGGCCATGGTACCGAAGTGTGTGTGGTTAGAGAAGTTGGCCGCGTGGGCTGGGGGAGAGGCTGTTGTCACGCGGGGGTGTGCAGATTTTGCGCACGCGACGGATTTGATTGGCACACTTTAGTCGATGGCGGTTTTCGCCGATTCGGACGTTGGCCGCGTGTGTGAGTGGCGGCCCAATGGAGATGGACATGAACCGTGGGATGAAACTGCTGTGCGTGACGGGCCTTGGGATGATGATTCTGGGCGGGTGCAGCACGAATCACAGCCGTCAGGCCAGCATGGGCATGGTCGGGCAGGACAACCGGGTCCTGAGCCTCGCGGCGGGGGACACCCTTGGCCGCGCGGTGTATGTGAACGACATGATCCTCGCGGCGGCGAAGATCGATGCGGGCGAGGTGTACACGAACGTCGACGTTGGGATGGTCGACGTGGTGGACGAGCCTCGCTGATAAGTAGGACTGGGATGAAGAGATTCTGACGCGAACTCCTTTGGGGGTTCGCGTTTTTGTTGGGGGGGGAGGGGAACAGGGAACAGGGAACAGGGAACAGGGAACAGGGAACGGGGGGACGGGGAGCGGGGGACGGGGTTGGGCGGGGTGGCGCGGCGAGGGATGGGGTGATTTGCGGCGCGGGCTTGATGCATGTGACGCCTGCGCAGGGGGTTATCGGGGCGGAGGGGCACCGTTTAGTGGCATCTCTCTGGTCTTGGGTCAGAGTTCCAGTGGAAGGCGGGTTTTCCCCGCGGTCCAAGGACGGGACAACTCAAGACCAGGAGGGATCGAGATGCTTGGTGCGACGCGCAAACTGATGGCTGGGGCGGGGGTGGTGGTGGCTTTGGCCGCGGCCGGGACGGCGCAGGCGGGGCTCATCACTGATGTCGGGTTCTTCAACACGCTGCCGACGGCGCTGATCAACTTTGAGCAGGACGCGATGGGGAACAACATCAGTTTGCTCCAGGGGGAGCGGCTGACGATGCCCACGGGGGCGTATGCGCCGCTGGGGGTTGAGTTTGTCGGGACCGGCTCGCCGGTGTACTGGGTGAATGACGGGAACGCGGCGTTTGATGCTGCGCAGACGCTGGGTGCGTCGCCGACGGTTTCGATTCCGTCGTCGCTCACGAACGCGTTCACGATCAACTTCACGGTGAACGTGCGGGCGTTCTCGTTCTTTGTCGCGAACAACCGGCTGGCGGACGCGACCGGGCCGGTGTTTGTGGCGCGGGATGCGTCGGGGAACGTGCTGGAGACGGCGAACTGGGGGGCCGCGTTTGTGGATGGGACGATCCAGATCCCCAACACGACGGCGGACTACGGGATCATGGGGATTTATACGAGCGTGCCGATTGCGAGCGTGACGATCAGCAAGCAGGCGGCGATCCTGGATGACCTGCGGTATAGCGCGATCCCGGCGCCAGGCGCGATGGTGCTGGCGGGGATCGGGGCGGGTTTGATTGGGACGCGGCGTCGGCGGGCGTAAGGCTTCGGCGCAGCAGAAACAGAATGAGAAAGGCCCGGGCTGTGGAGCCCGGGCCTTTGTGATTTTGGGGTTGGTGCAGGGAGATCAGGACATGACGACCTGGGGGTGGTGGCCGTTGGTGGAGGGGCTGATGGTGGTGGAGCGCTCGACGGGGAGGCCGTCGGCATCGAGCTCGGGGTGCTTGTGCTGGGCGGCGATGAGGGTGTAGATGCAGGGGACGACGAAGAGGGTGAAGAGCGTGGAGATGGTCATGCCGGCGACCAATGTGATGCCGATGCTGTTGCGGGCTTCGGCGCCGGCGCCGGTGACGAGGACGAGGGGGAAGTGGCCGAAGACGGTCGCGGCGGAGGTCATGAGGATGGGGCGGAGGCGGGTGGAGGCGGCCTGCTTGACGGCGTCGGTCTTGCTGAGGCCCTGTTCCTGGAGGTGGTTGGCGAACTCGACGATGAGGATGCCGTTCTTGGCGACCAGGCCGACGAGGGTGATGAGGCCGACCTGCGAGTAGATGTTGAGGGTGGTGAAGCCGAGGTAGGTGAAGAGGAGGGCGCCGGTGATGGCGAGGGGGACGGAGCCCAGGAGGACGATGAGGGGGTCGCGGAAGCTGGAGAACTGGGCCGCGAGGACGAGGTAGATGAGGCCCAGGGCGAGGCCGAGGGTGGTGACGAGGGAGGAAGATTCCTTGCGGATCTGGCGGCTTTCGCCGGCGTAGTCGAGGGTGTAGCCGGCGGGGAGGATCTGCTTGGCGGCGGTTTCTAGGGCGTCGAGGGCTTCGGACTTGGTGACGCCGGGGGCGGCGCCGCCGAAGACCTTGAAGCTGTTGCGCTGCTGGAAGCGGGTGAGGGCGCGGGGGCCGGCCTCGGTCTCGAGCTTGAGGAAGGAGCGGACGGAGGCGAGGCCGCCGTTGGCGGCGCGGACCTTGAGGTCCAGGATTTTTTCGGGGTTGGAGCGCGCGAGGTCCTCGACCTGCGGGATGACCTTGTAGCTGCGCCCTTCGTAGTTGAAGCGGTTGGTGTAGCCGCCGGAGAGCATGACGGCGAGGTCGCGGCCGACGCTCGCGAGGTCCAGGCCCAGGTCGGCGACCTTCTCGCGGTCGATCTCGAGGGTGGTGCGCGGGAGGTCGAGCTTGAGGTCGGTGTCGGCGTACTGGAACTTGCCGGACATGAAGGCGGAGGTGACCAGCTTGCCGGCGAGGTCGGCCATGTCCTCGGCCTCGTCGGTGCTGGTGATGACGAGCTCGACGTCGAACTGACCGGCGCCGGGGAGGGGCGGGGGCGTCTGGGGGAAGGCCATGACGCCGGGGACCTGGGAGAGCATGGCGTAGAGGCCGTCGCCGCCCATCTTGGCGGGGTCGCCGTCCTTGATCTGGGCGGTGGATCGCTTGCGGTCTCCCCAATCCTTGGTCTGAATGCCGCCGAAGCCGCTGTTGACCATGGCGACCTGGAAGTAGAACTTGCGCTCGGGGACGTTGAGGAAGATGTTGCCGACTTCGTTGAAGGACTTGATGGTGCTGTCGAGGGAGGAGTCGGGCGCGGCCTGGACGAAGGTGAAGATGACGCCCTCGTCTTCGGTGGGGGCGAGCTCGCTGCGGGAGTTCATGTAGAGCGGGACGGCGGCGGCGGTGATGAGGAGGGAGCAGGCGACGACTGCCCAGCGCATCTGGAGGACGAAGGCGAGCTGGTTCGCGTAGAACTTGCGGATGGTGTCGAAGCGGCGGTTGACGAACTTCTGGAAGCGGCTTTCCTTGCCGCCGGCGGGGACCATCTTGGCGGACATGATGGGGCTGAGGGTGATGGCGACGATGCCGGAGATGATGACGGCGGCGGCGAGGGTGAAGGCGAACTCGCGGAAGAGCATGCCGGTGAGGCCGCCCTGGAAGCCGATGGGGGCGTAGACGGCCGCGAGGGTGATGGTCATGGCGACGACCGGGCCGAGCAGTTCGCGGGCGCCGATGAGGGCGGCCTGGAGGCGGTTCTTGCCTTCCTGGACGTGGCGCTCGACGTTTTCCACGACGACGATGGCGTCGTCGACCACGAGGCCCACGGCCAGCACGATCGCGAGGATCGTGAGGAGGTTGAGCGAGAAGCCCATGAGCATCATGGCGAGGCAGGCGCCGATGAGCGAGACGGGCATGGCGACGAGGGGCACGATGACGGTGCGGACCGAGCCCATGAAAAGGAACACGACCAGGGCCACGATGCCGACGGTTTCGCCCAGGGTCTTGACGATCTCCTTGATCGCCCGGTCCATGTAGTACGTGCCGTCGTAGGCGAGGATCATGTCCACGCCGGCGGGGAGGGTGGGCTGGAGCTCGGCGAGCTTGGCCCGCAGGGCCTTGGCGACGTCGAGCTCGTTGGCGCTGGGGAGGGGCCAGATGCTGAACCAGATGGCGGGCTTGCCGTTGAAGCCGGCCTGGCCGGTGGGCTCCTCGCTGCCGAGCTCGACGCGGGCGACGTCGCCCAGACGGACGATGGTGCCCTCGACCTGGCGGACGATGAGCTGGCGGAACTCCTCGGCGGAGCGCAGGTCGGTGTCGGTCACGAGGTCGATCTGGACCTCAGCGCCCTTGGTGCGGCCGACGGTCGCGACGAAGTTGTTGCGGACGAGGGAGCTCTGAACCTCGAAGGGGGTGACGTCGAAGGCCTCGAGCTTGCGGCTGTCGAGCCAGATGCGCATGGCCAGTTCGCGGGGGCCTTCGATGCCAGCGCGCTGGACCCCGGGCAGGCTCTGGAGCTCGGGCTGAAGCTCGCGGGCCATGTAGTCATTGAGCTGCGGCAGCGTCAGCGTGTCGGTCTGCATCGCGATGTAGAAGGTCGCGTAGGGCTTGTCGGTCCGCACGATCTGGATAACGGGGCTTTCGGCCTCCTGGGGGAGCTCGCTGCGGACCTGGTTGAGGCGGGCGGAGATCTCGGCGAGGGCATCGTTGCTGTCGTGGTTGAGGCGGAGGCGGACCGTGATCATGCTCACGCCCGCGGTCGAGTTGGACTCGATGTAGTCGATGCCGTCGATGGCGGAGACGGCCTTCTCGATGGGGGTGGTGATGAACCCCCGGACGGTCTCGGCGCTGGCGCCGATGTAGAAGGTCTGGATGGTGATGGCCGAGGACTCCAGGCGCGGGTACTGCCGCACGGGGAGCTTGGTGATGGCCTGGAACCCGACGGCGATGATGATCAGGTTGATCACGACCGCGAGGACGGGCTTCTTGATGAAGATGTCGGTGAACGACTTCATTCGTGGGGCTCTCGGGGGGGCCTGGCGCGAGGCGGGGAGGGCGCGGGCTTACTGGATTGGCTTACTGGATTGGCCTATTTGGCGGCGACGGGCGCTTCCGCGGCGGGCGGAGCGCCGCTGGGGTCGGCGGGGTTCACGGGGCCGGTGGGCTGGCCGGGCTGGGCGCGGATGACGGTGGCGTCGGGGAAGAGCTTGAAGGAGCCGCCCGCGGCGATCTCTTCACCGGCTTCCAGGCCCTTGGTGATGAGCACCTTCCCGCCGATGTCCGGGCCGATTTCGACCATGCGCATCTTGGCGACGTTGAGCGGGGGCATGCCAGGAATGTTCTTGGCGGGGTCGCCGGGGACGATGACGTAGACGTGGTCACCGAAGGCGGCGCGGCGGACGGCGGTTGTGGGGATGGCCGCGTAGTCCCGGGGGCGCTCGATGGGGACGACGACGTCGATGAACATGCCCTGCTTGAGGCGGTGCTGGGGGTCGGGGACGGTCGAGCGGACGCGGATGTTGCGGGTGTTGGGGTTGACGGTCGCGTCCATGGAGAGGACGGTGATCTTGAGGTCAGGGCCAAGGACGTCGGACTGGGCGACGACGGTGGCGCCGGGGACGACGCGGCTCACGTATTCCTGGGGAATCGCGAAGTCGAGGTAGATGTCGTCGGTGATCTCGGTGAGGGCGACGATGTTGGTGCCTTCGGCCAAGTACTGGCCGGGGTGGACGGTCCGCATGCTGGCGCGGGCGAAGAAGGGGGCGCGGATGGTCTTCTTGTCGATGGTGGTCTGGATCTGGGCGACGCGGGCGGAGGCCTGATCGACCTCGGCCTGGGCGCGGCCCATGGCGGCCCGGGCTCGCTCGATGTCGGCGTTGGCCTTGCGGAGGTCGGCGTTGACGCGGTCGATCTCGGCGGCGGAGACGGTGTTGCTGGCGTTGGTGTACCGCTGCTGGTTGCTCTTGGCGAGTTCGAGGTTGGACTGGGCGACGGTGATGTCGGCTTGGGCGACCTCGACGGCTCGCTGGGCGACGGCCTTGGCAGCGTTGAGGGCGGCGAGGTCGGCCTGCTCGGTGGCGGTGTCGAGGGTGATGAGGACCTGGCCCTGTTTCACTTCGTCACCGGACTCGAAGGAGACTTCGCGGACGACGCCGGCGACTTCGTTGGCGGCGATGATGGAGCGCTTGGCGACAACGGTGCCCACCAGGCGGGCGGTCTCGAACCAGGAGACCTTCTCGGCGGGGACGACGTCAACCGCGAACATGGGGGCCATGCCGGGCTTGACGTTCGCGGCGTCCTTGCGGGACTTGTAGAAGTAGATGCCGCCGGCGGCGACGAGGAGGACGACAACGAGCAGGACGCCTGCGATGATCGGCTTGTGCTTCGGCTTATTCATGGGGAGTGTGCTCAAGGGGGCTGGGCGGTTCCGCGTGGGGGGTGCCGCGTGGGGTCCGATGGGGTCGGGCTCGCCACTTTTCCCGGCAATCGCACCGGGTTTGGAAGGACGATATCTTCGATAGTTGAGGTTATCAACTTTCGGCGTACACTCTCCTGATGGCCCAATGTCGAATCCCACGCCCGAAGGACCCGGACGCCGCGGCACGCGCCGATGTGGTTGAACTGCTGTTCGCGTACGTGGACCGGCTGCGGGTTCACTTTGAGGGGATTTCGAAGGCGCACGACCTGACCCCGGTGCAGGCGAAACTCCTGCTGTCGCTTGGGGATAAGGCCCCGATGCGGTCCTTGGCGAGTGAGCTGTGCTGTGACCCCTCGAACATCACGGGCGTGGTGGACCGGCTCGAGGAGCGGGGGCTGATTTCGCGGACGGAGGACCCGGAGGACCGGCGGGTTAAGTTGTTGCAAACCACGGCGGCGGGGCGCAAACTGCGCGAGGCTTTTGTGGCGAAGCTGTTCGCCGACGTGCCGGGGATGTCGAATCTTTCGCGTGGGCAGGTGGTTGGGCTCAAGGCGGCGTTGACGCCGTTGGCGGATGAGAAGTAGAGCCGAGTGGCACACCGGGGTTGAATAGACCTGTCGGAAGTTGCGGGGCAGTTCTCTGGCCTATACAGATGAGCAGCGGAGAATCGTCGCTGATGCGACAATCCAGCGAGAACTCGGAGCCAAGCGGGTCCCGGAGGCAGTCATCGCCGCCGCCACCGGCCGTGCTAGCCCAGATGCGGAAGTTGGACAAGGCGGGGTTGCGAGCCCTGTCGATTGCGAGCAAGGGCGGGGTGAAGCCAGCAGTTCCGACGTCGGCGGCCGAGCAGGCGGCGATCAGGAAGTCGGCGGCGAGGCTCCGCAAGGCGAAGTAGGCGCCATTTGTGAGCGGCTCCCCTCGTATCCTTTCGGCGGTTGACCTTCCTTGATCCCAATCCTGCGTTGCTGGCCGCGGCGATTACGACGCCGATTTTGCTGGTGCTGTACCTGCTGAAACTGCGGCGGCGGCCGGTGCGGGTTTCGACCACGATGTTCTGGCCCAAGGCGACGGAGGATGTGCAGGCGAACGTGCCGCTGCGGATGCTGCGGCCCTCGTGGCTGCTGCTGCTGCACCTGTTGATCCTGGCGTGTTTGTGCGCGGCGCTGGGGCGGCCGGCGATCATGAGCGGGGCGCCGGCGGCGGAGCGGGTGATTCTGTTGATCGACACGTCGGCGTCGATGGCGACGCTGGAGCCGGGCGAAGGCGGGGTTCCGATTTCACGGCTGGCGAAGGCGAAGCGGCGGGCGCTGGAGCTCGTCGATGAACTGCGGAGCGGGGCGGGTCGGCGCGAGGTGTGCGTGGTGGCGTTCGCGGCGGATGCGCGGGCGGTGACGGGGTTCACCAGTTCGCGCGGCGTGCTCGAGGACGCGATCGAGCGGCTTGAGCAGACGGACGAGCCGGGGCACCTGGCGGCGGCGATCAAGCTGTCGGACGCGATCTCGGCGGGGGCGTCGGACGCGGAGTCCGAAACGGCGGAGCAGCCGACGGCGGTGCTGTTCAGCGATGGATCGTTCCGGGATCAGGGGCGGCTGCCGGCGTCAACGTCGCGGCTGCGGTTCGAGCGGGTTGGGGACGCGTCGCCGGACAATCTCGGGATCGTGGGGTTCTCGGTGCGTCGGGACGCGGCGGACCCGGCGACGGCGCGGGTGTTTGTCGATGTGCTGAACGCTGCCGGCGCGCCGGTGACGGCGCCGATTGCGTTGTCGATTGATGGGGCGGTGGAGCAGAGGCGGGCGCTGGAGATTCCGGCTGCGACGGCGGCCGCGCCGGGGCGGCAGAGCACGATCTTTGAGCTGCGGAACACCGGGGGCGGGGTGCTGCTGGTGACGATCGGGCGGGACGACACGCTGGCGTCGGACAACATGGCGGGGGCGGTGCTGCCGCCGGCGGAGCGGCCGTCGATTCTGCTGGTGACGCCGGACGGGGCGGGGGGCGGGGACACGATCACGTCGGCGTCGTGGATCCTGGAGGATGTGCTGGCGGAGCTGCGGTCGCGGGCGCTGCGGAAGATGGCAAGCTCGGAGTACGCGCAGCAGGTTGTTGCGGGGGCGCTGAATGACGTGGATTTGGTGGTGTTCGATCGGGTCGCGCCGGGGGTGATGCCGACGGTGCCCACGATTCACTTCGGCGCGGTGCCGGTCGCGCCGGTGATCGCGGGGCTGGGCGTGGAGCCGGTGAAGGGGCCGACGAACGTGATGTTCTGGCAGCGGTCGCACCCGATCCTGCGGAACGTGGCGCTGGATTCGCTGCTGGTGTCGCGGAGCACGCCGCTGGTGTTCGAGGCGCCCGCGGCGGCAGCGCCGGGGGTCGTGGCGGAGGTGGCGCCGGTCGAGTTGATGCGGGGGCTGGATGGGACGTTGATGGCGCTGACGCAGGATCCGAGCGGGGTGCGGCACCTGATTGCGGCGTTTGACCTCTCGAACACGAACTGGCCGTTGCAGGCGAGCTTCCCGATTTTTCTGTCGGACGCGGTGGACTACTTGACGTTGCGGGCGGACGCCGCGGCGGGGCGGGCGTTCAAGACGGGGGAGGCGGTCGAGGTTCGGTTGCGGCCGGATGTGCCGGGGCGGGTGACGCTGAAGGGGCCGATTGAACTGGTGCTGAGGGAGGGGGAGAAGGCGGGGGGCACCACGTTGAGCGCGGGGCTGTTGCCGCGGGCGGGGGTGTACGTGGTGAACGGCGCGGCGGCGCTGGACCGGGCGGTGATCGTGAACCTCGCGGATGATGTCGAGAGTGCGCTCGCGACACCTGCGACACTGGAGGTTGCGGGGCGGCCGGTGGAAGGTGTCACGGGCGTTGGCGGGGCAAGCGAGGTGTGGTGGTGGTTTGTGCTGTGCGCGGCGGGGCTGCTGGCGATTGAATGGCTGGTGTATGGGTGGTCGATCCGGGCGTGAGTGTCGATGGCGTGATTGACGGTGACACGCTCACGCGATGGCTTGCACAACGAGCGCGGCGACGGCATCGGCAGTGAGACCGTCAGTATCGATCACCATGTCCGCGATGGCTCGGTACGCATCGTCGCGCTGCGCCAGCACGGCGGGGACTTCGTCGATTGGATTGGCGCCGGTGAGGGAGGGGCGGGTGCTGTCGTCGGCGCGGAGGCGTGCCTGCAAATGGGCGGCGCTTGATCGCAGGTAAATGACCACGGCGTCGGGCGTGGAGCGGATCACCCCCACTGCTCCTGGGGCTGTTGGCGTGCCGCCGCCGAGGGCGATGACGCGGTGGGTGTTCGTTGCGCGATCCGCTGGGCCTTGCTGCACGAGTGCGCTGAGGGCTTGGACTTCGGCGCTGCGGAACTGGTCGACCCCGACTGATTTGAATGCGTGCGAGGCGGATGGAGCGCCGAGCACGCGTGCAGTCTCGTCATCGAGATCAATGAACGCCGCGGAGAGGCGTGCCGCGACGAGCCGGCCCACGGTTGACTTCCCAGCGGCACGGAGACCAATCAGGAAGAGCGTCAAGGAGGGTGCGTCCTACGCGTTTCAACCCGGGCAGAAGGGCACGTTGTTCTCGTCCACAGCGACGGCTTTGCCGCACTTCTCGCACTTGGGGGGGACGCGGCCGTGGCCGATGAGGGGGAGGGCTCGCTTGCAGGAGGGGCAGGGGACGGCGCGCTTGGTGGTGACCTTGCCGCAAGCGGGGCAGGGGACGCCGTCGGGGCTCTCTTTGGTGTGGGCGATGAGCTCTTCGCGGGTTTTGGTGAACTCGGCGTCGCAGGAGGGGTTGGCGCAGACGAAGCTGGCGGGGGCGTCCTCGCCGTCGTCGGGCTTCTGGTTGAGGTGGGTGTAGGTGAGGTATGCGGCCTGGGCGAGGGCGGCGATGGCGAGCAAAACAAGGGCGATCTTGCCGATCTTCATGGGGGCTCCGGTCAGTGCGGCTTGTGGTCGTTGTTCCAGCGGCTGCGGGCGTCGGGGCGGGTGCTGATGAGGTCGGCGTGGGAGAACCACTGAGCGTGGCCGTCGCAGAAGAGGACCTGGGCGCCGCGGTTATGGCGTTTGGCGGGGAGGGAGCCGGGGTAGGTTGATTGCGGGGTGATCCACTGGTCCCAGAACCCGTCGGCGAAGGAGTCGGCGATGGCGATCATGTCGGAGGGGGCAACGATCTTGGACTCGTTGATCTCGCTGTGGATTGGCTCCATGTTCCGTTGGCCGGGCTCCATGGGGGCGGTGTGGCCGCCCAGGCCCAGGTGCGGGTTGTTCCACTCCGTTGTGCCCCAGCCGTTGTAGCCGTAGGTGAAGAACTCGTTGCCCTGGAGGGGTCGTTCCTTGGCCTCGTAGCCGTAGAGGGTGTGGTCGCCGTCGCTGGGGAATGAGATGTAGTTCTCTGTCTTGGTCCACTTGTAGTCTCTGTTGGCCGTGGGGCACCAGAAGGCGGCGTTCTCGCCGTTCATGTAGCGGCGGAGACGGGGCGCCCAGGTGATCCACGAGACGCTGCCGGACTGGCGGTGGTCGCCGGGGTAGTAGCCCTTGTAGTCGTTGACGTAGCTGGTGAGGGCGATGGCCATGGTGTGCTCGTTGGAGAGGCACACGGCGGCCTTGCCGGCCTCGCGGGCCTTGCCCAGGGCGGGGAGGAGAAGGCTGATGAGGAGGGCGATGATGGCGATGACCACCAGCAGCTCGATCAGCGTGAAGGCCCGCGGCAGACTGGATCGCGGATGCGGCGAATGGGACATGGGGGAACCCCCTTCGCCGCAGTATGCCAGATTGCGGGCGATTTTTGCAAGCGGGAAGTGTGGGTTGTGTTGGGGGGAGGGCCGAGAAGGGCCCAAAACGAACGAAGCCCCCCGTTCTTCGGGAGGCTTCATCCAAGTGGGCGAGGAGGGACTCGAACCCCCGTAGGCTTTCGCCAACAGATTTACAGTCTGCCCCGTTTGACCGCTCCGGCACTCGCCCCAGAGGCTTTCCCGCGGGCGAGGCCGCCCGTGGGGGAGGACTGTATTCGGTTCCCGGGGCGGATTCCACGCTCGCAGGCCTTGGTTGGGGGCTTGGAGTGGGGGGAAGAGGGCGAGGGGCTTGTCCGGGCGGGGCCTCGCGCTACTATTCCGGCCCTATTCGGAGTTTCCCATGTACGCGATTATCGATGAGTCCGGCAGCCAGCGCAAGGTCACCCAGGGCGAGGTCATCCTCGTGGACCTGATTGACGAGGGGCTCGCCGAGGCCGGCAAGAGCATCACCTTCGGCAACGTTGTGGTTGTCGGCGAGGTTGGCGGCACGGCCAAGATCGGCGCTCCGTTCGTTTCCGGCGCTTCCGTCACGGCTGAGATCATCGAGCCCATCGTCAAGGGCGAGAAGCTGCACATCCAGCACTTCCAGGCGAAGAAGACCTGGCAGAAGAAGACGGGCCACCGCCAGCGTTACACGAAGGTCAAGGTCACGGCCATCAAGGGCTGAGTCCCCCACTTTCCAAGCGATTGAACTTTGCACGGCCTCCGCTTCTGGCGGGGGCCGTGTTCGTTTTGGGGGTGGATTTGCAAGCTGGCGCGGTTGCGGATAAACCAGCGTTCAACCCCAACAGGAGCTCGCGTCATGTCGAAAATGAACAGTCCCAAGTCCACAATCCCGAAGCCGCCGACGGGCGGCGGGCCCAAGCCCTCGGTGTTCGCGAAGGCCAACACGAAGCTGAACAGCGATGAGGGTGGTGGGCGGCACAGCCGTGCGAAGCACGTGGGGATGACGGACAAGAAGCTGGTTGATCGGAAGATCGACACGGCGACGAGCTTCAAGACGCCGCACGACCAGAACAAGGTGGCGGCGAAGGCGCTGGGCACGACGGCCGTGAACAAGGCGACGACCAAGGCGATCAACTCGGGGAAGAACCAGGCGGTGACCGTGACGGGTTCGCAGGGGCGGACGGCGTCGATCTCCCGCGTGGTGACGAAGGACGGCCAGAAGTTCAACGCGAAGGTGACCGAGAGCAAGATGGTGATGCAGGGCGGGACGGGGAAGGTGCTCACGACGTACGCGACGAAGGGCGTGATGCTGCCCAAGCCGTCGGCGGGGCCGGTCATCAAGCCGGCGACGCCGAACAAGAACGTGAAGGACATCGCGACGGGGAAGGCGGCGCTGCGGACGGTGCCGAAGCCGGTGGCGAAGGGGCCGGACCTGGGGAACCAGAAGCGGTTCAAGGGCGTGACGAAGAACGCGAAGTAACCGCGTGGAAACAGCCGGGTGCAGAGACACGCCTCCCACACGGGGGGCGTTTTTGTTTTTCGGATTGATCGGGGGGTTGGAAGCGTCTAGGTTTGTGCTGGTGGAAGCACCGGAATGGGCCCTTTGTACTGGCGCAGCGGCCCTGCGGTGCATGAGAAACACGGCTGCGCCCTTTTTCAACAGGTGGACCCATGTCTGCACGCCTGCACCGCGGCGCGGCCTGCGCTCTCTCCCTTCTGCTTGTGGTCGGAACTGTGGGGGCGATCGCGCCCGTGGCGCACGGGCAGATGCAGCCGGCCGAGGCGCGGCTGTTCGAGGGGCTGGGGGGATACACGCGGAAGGTGAGCACGGCCCATCCGAAGGCGCAGCGGTACTTTGACCAGGGGCTGAACTGGATGTACTCGTTCAACCATGACGAGGCGATCCGGTCGTTCGAGGAGGCGGCGCGGCTGGACCCGCGGTGCGCGATGGCGTACTGGGGGATTGCGCTGTGCCATGGGCCGCATATCAACGCGCCGATGATGACGGAGGATCAGTGCAAGGCGGCGTGGGCGGCGTTGACGAAGGCGCAGGAGAATGTGGCGACGGCGACTCCGACTGAGGCGGCGCTGATCGGGGCTCTTGCGGCGCGGTATGTCGACCCGTCGAAGGTTGAGAGCGGGAAGCTGCCGCTGATGTTCGAGCAGCGGCAGCCGCTGGATAAGGCGTACGCGGACGCGATGGAAAAGGTGTACGCGAAGCACAAGGACGACGCGGATGTGTGTACGTTGTACGCCGAGTCGCTGATGGACCTGCGGCCCTGGGACCTATACGAGGTGGGGACGGCAGCGCCGCGGCCTGAGACGCCGAAGGTGGTCGAGGCGCTGGAGTGGGCGCTGCGGCTGAACCCGAATCATCCGGGGGCGTGCCATTACTACGTACATGCGATCGAGGCGTCGAAGACGCCGGAGAAGGCGGTTGCGGTGGCGGACCGGCTGCGGACGCTGGTGCCGGCGTCGGGGCACATGGTGCACATGCCCTCGCACATTGACGTGCGGGTGGGGCGGTGGGCGCAGGCGGCGGAGCAGAACCGGCGTGCGAACGCGGTCGATGATGCGTACCGCGAGTTGTCTCCGAAGCAGGGGCTGTACCGGCTGTACATGGCGCACGACGACCACTTCCTGGCGTACGCGTGCATGATGCTGGGGCGGAAGGAGGAGGCGCTGAAGGCCGCGGGGGACATGGTGCGGAAGATCCCGGCGGACTTCGTGAAGGAGATGGCGCCGTTTGTGGATGCGTACACGCCCATCGGCAGCGAGGTGATGGTGCGGTTTGGGATGTGGGACGAGATCCTGAAGAGCGAGAAGCCGGCCGAGTTCCTGCCGACGACGACGGCGCTGTGGCACTTTGCGCGGGCGGCTGCGCACAACGCGAAGGGGGACGTGTCCAAGGCGCGTGAGGAGCAGGGGGCGTTCCGCAAGGCTGTCGCGACGGTGCCTAAGGACGCGATGATGGCGCAGAACCCGGCGCACAAGGTGCTGGAGATCGCGGCCCACACGCTGGAGGGTGAGATCCTGTTCCGTGAGGGCAAGGTGGACGAGGCGGTGGCGAGCCTGAAGAAGGCGATCGCGATCGAGGACACGCTGCGGTACATCGAACCGCCGGACTGGGTGCAGCCGGTGCGGCACTCCCTGGGCGCGGTGCTGTTGGCGTCGGGGAATGCGAAGGATGCGGAGGCGGTGTACCGCGAGGACCTGAAGCTGTGGCCGGAGAACGGCTGGGCGCTTTACGGGCTGAGCAACTCGCTCAAAGCGCAGGGCAAGGACACCTTGGACGTGGATGAGCGGTTCAAGGAGGCGTGGAAGCACGCCGACACGAAGCTGCACGCGTCGTGCTTGTGCATCCCGAAGAAGAACTGAGGCTAGATCCCGGCGCTGCGGCCGGGGACGGGCGCTCGCGTATAGCCCTGGCAGCCGCTGATGGGCGTCACCACCAGGTGGAGTGACGCGTGGCGGGGGTGGCCGCATTCCTCGATGAGGTCCTCGGGGGCTTGGCCTGAGACGCGGATCTGATAGAGCCGCGGCTGTTCCTGGGGCTGGTTCTCGCCGAAGTGAGCGCACAGACCGCACTGGCCGTCATGAACCTGTTGCATGGGTGCAGTGTGCGGGATGGGGCCAATGGCTGGATTGAGGGCGACTGAGGGAGGGCTCAGGCGAGGCCGTGGTGGCGGAGCAGGGCCTGCTGGGCGTGCTCGATGGCGGCGGCGTCACTGCCTTTGGTGGCCGCGTTGGCGAGCTCGGCGTAGTAGTGCTCCAGCTGGACGGCGGCGGTGTGAGAGAGCGGGCCCTTCGCGATCGCGGCGAGCGCGTTGGCAAAGGTGACGTAACCGGTGTGGACGAGGGCCGCAGCGCCGGGGGTGGCGTTCAGGCGGAGCGTGGCCTCGCGGCGCACGGCGTCGGGCAGGGTGTAGCTGGGGAGGATGGGGTCATCGGTCTGGGTGGTGCGGCGGACCAGGCCAGCCTTGATGAGGCGCTCGAGCTGGTCGGCGATGCGGACTTCGGGCGTGGTGGGCAGGGCGGGTTGGTCGCTGCTGGGCATCGCGTCGGCCGCGCCGCCGAGGGCGCGGAGGGCGCGCGGGGACCAGGCACCGACGAAGACGCTGGCGCGGAGCAGCACGGCGATGTTGCCCACAGTCTGTCCATCCAACGCCCAGGAAACCAGCACCTGCACGAGGCGGTCGGTGGTCACGGCCTCGAGTTCGGTCTGGCCGGCCATCTGCACGCGCTGGCGGAGCTGTGCCTCGAAGTGCTGCTGACCCACGAAGGGCGCGAGGCCCGCGGCGAGTGAGATGGCGAGCGGGTTGCCCTTGAGCAGGTTACAGAGCCGCACGATCGCGGAGGGGGTTTCCTTCCAGGGGCCCGCGTCGATGGGGCTGAGCAGCTCCAGGAAGAGCTTCGCGGGGTCCAGGTGCGCTGGGGTATCGGGCGGACCGCCCAGAGACGGGACGTGGACGAGGAGCTCGCCCTGGGCGTGGAGGGCGGAACGGGCCGTCGCGAGGATGCGCAGGTTGGGGCAGGCGCGGAGGAGATCAACGACGAGCGTGCTCGCGCTGCCGGCGACCCCGTCGAGCACGAGCATCGCCCGGCGTGCGCCGATGCGTTCGATGAGCTCGGGGATGACGCCGCTCCCGCGCCCGCGCAGGCGGAGCGCGAAGGCGATGGCGGCCGCGTGTACGGCGGGATCAGGGACGGCGGGGAAGGGGGTCCACCAGACGCCCGCGCGGAAGCTGCTGACGGATCGCTCCCCCACCGCTCTCGCGACGCTCGACAGGCCCGAACCAACGCCCCCCGTCAGCGTGATGAGGCGTCGCGACTCGAGGCCCTCACACACCTGCTGGACGAGCTCACCGCGCCCGAGCAGGGGACGCTCCAGAGGAGGCATGTTGCCGGACTCGGGCGGGCCGTCGTCATCGGCGGGGGAGGTCGTGGCGCCGGAGATGAACACACGCCCGACGGAGAGCTCGCGGAGCGAATCTTCGAGGGTGGCGGTGACATCACGCATGCTGGATGGGCGGGCCGCGGCCTTCTTCGCGACGCATGCCTGGATCAGGCGCAGGATGCGGCCGGGAGTCTGGCGGGGGAGAGCGGCGTAGTCGGGCTCGCCGAGAATGGTGAGGGCGATGGAGTCGGCGAGGGTGTCGCCGCCGAAGGCCATCTGGTGGGCGAGCGCTTCGTAGAGGACGCAGCCCAGGGCCCAGACGTCTGTTGCGGGGGAGATGGGGCCGCCGCGGGCCTGCTCGGGGGACATGTAGCCGGGTGTGCCGAGCAGGAAGGCGGGGACGGTGCTGACGGGGTTGACCTTCTGCACGAGGGTCGCGGCGAAGGGGTCGGCGGCGTCGTCGTTGCGGCCGGACTTGGCGATGCCGAAGTCGAGGACCTTCACCAGGCCATCGGGGCGGACCTTGACGTTGGCGGGCTTGAGGTCGCGGTGGACGATGTCGCGGTCGTGCGCGACGCTGAGGCCCAGGGCGATTTGGCGGCAGAGCTCGAGGGCCTCGCTCATGGTGGGCGGGGCCGTGTGGATGCGGTCACCGAGGGTCAGGCCTTCGGCGAGTTCGAGGACGAGGTAGGCGCCGGTTTCGTCTGTTTCGAGGCCGTAGATCGCGGCGATGTTGGGGTGGTTGATGGCGGCAAGCGTGCGGGCCTCGGCCTCGAAGCGGGTGCGCCAGACGACGTCCTGCACGAACTCGGCGGGGAGGCTCTTGATGGCGACGGCGCGGCCGAGCTTGGTGTCAATCGCGCGGTAGACGACGCCCATGCCGCCACGCCCGAGCTCCTGCTCGACGGTGTAGTGGGCGATGGTGCGGATGGCGGACAACTCTCAACCCCCTTGATCACCGACGGGCGTGCTCTCGCGTGCCGCTTCGCCGAGAGGCTGGTGCGCGGCATTCGCGATGACATCCTTCTGGCCGCTGGCGAGATGCCGGCCTTGGCGGACCGCGTGCCATGCTACCACGGCGCCCGTACCGGAAAGAAGGGCGGAGAGGTAGAAGGAGGCGCCCGGGATGTACCACTCGGGGTGCTCGGTGAAGTACTCGAAGATCAGGCCCCCGGCGGGTGGTCCGAGAATCGCGGCGACGCTGGTGAGGCCGGTCAGGGCCCCCTGCGTCGCCCCCTGCTCGTCGGGGCGGACGGTCTTGGTGATCATGGCCTGGAGGGCCGGCTGCGAAATGCCCGCGAAGCAGCCGTAGCCGATGACGACGAACATCATCCAGCCCTCCCACGCGGTGCCGTAGCCGGCGTAGGCCAGGACGCTGAGGGCGGAGCCGAGCATGAGGGTGCGGCGCTCGCCAATCTTGGCGATGATCTTGCCGGCGAGCACGCCCTGCACGAAGAACGTGGCGAGGCCTACGGCGAACAGCGAGAGACCGACATCGCGCTCGGTCCACTTGAAGCGGTGGCCGGTGTAGAGCACCCACGTTGCGTGGAGCGCGTACTGCGCCATGCTGAGGAAGAAGAGGGCTAGGCCCAGCTCGCGAACGAGGGGATAGTGCTTGAGGCCGCGGAAGGCGCCGATGGGGTTGGCGCGGGCGAGGCGGAGCGGGGCACGGCGGGCGGGGGTGAGGGACTCGGGGACGATGAAGAGGCCGTAGCACCAGTTCGCGAGAGTGAGGGTGCCGGCAGCGATGAAGGGGTAGCGGATGTCGCCGTGGCCGAGGAATGGGAGGGATTGGGTGGGGTCCCCCAGAACGCCGCCGAGGAGCGGGCCGAAGACGAAGCCCAGGCCGAACGCGGCCATGGTCATGCCGAAGGCGGCGCCGCGTTTGTCGGGCGGGGTGACGTCGGCGATGTAGGCGTTGGCGACGGTCACGCTGGCGCCCGTGGCGCCGCTGATGGCGCGGGTGATGAAGAGGAAGAGGAGGCTGGGGGCGAAGGCGGCGACGAAGTAGTCGATGGCGGAGCCCAGGAGGGCCGCGAGGAGGACGGGGCGGCGTCCGAAGCGGTCGGAGAGGACGCCCAGGAGGGAGGAGAAGATGAAGAGGGCGAGGGCGTAGGTCGCGTTCAGCCCCCCCACCCACGGGCCGGCCTGAGAGTCTGTGAAGCCGCCGAGCTGCTGCACGAGGCGGGGCGCGACGGGGATGAGCAGGCCGATGCCCATCGCGTCGAGCATGACGGTGAGCATGATGAACTTGATGGCGGGGTTGCGCTTGGGCACGGGAGGTGGAGGGTAGGGAGTGGAGGGTGAAGGGGAACTGGCGACGAACAGCGTTGCCGTGTACTGATCCGGGACTTCGTCGAAGACTCCTCAGTCCCGGCGTCGGGTTGGGTTCGCACCCTAAAGTCGCTGATGCACTTTGACCTTGTGGACCGGGTGTTGGAGCAGAGCGCGGAGCGGATCGTGACGCTGAAGAATGTCAGCGGCGCGGAGGAGTACCTCCAGGACCACTTCCCGTCGTTCCCGGTGCTGCCGGGGGTGATGATGCTCGAATCGCTGGTGCAAGCGGGGCAGCGGCTGCTCAAGGATCGCGCGGCGGGGCCGCTGGTGCTTGGGAAGGTGCGGGCGCTGAAGTATGGGCGGTTCGTGAAGCCGGGGGCGTCGCTGCGGGTTGAGGTGAGTCTTCACAAAGACAACGGCGATGGCACGTACGACCTCAAGGGCGAGGCGACGCTGCTGGACCCGCAGGTGAGCGAGCAGGCCACGGCGGTGTCGGGGCGGTTCTTGTTGAGACCGGTCGTCGTGAGGGAACTGGGAACAGGGAACAGGGAACAGCCGGAACGCCCCTGAGGGATTTGCAGCATGTTTGTGCCGTTTCTCAACGAGGGGTTGCAGGGGTGGCCGTTCAACGAGCTTGAGCGGGCGCTGGACGCGGCCGCGGCGGACTCGTCGAAGATGCCCGCGTTCTGGGAGGTGCTGCTGAGGAGTTCGCTGGCGGCGGTGGCACACATGCCGAATGAGGGCGACGAGGCGACGGGCCAGGGCGGCTCGCGGGTGATGATCTTCAACGCGGACGATGGCAAGCAGGCGGTCATGGCGTTCACGTCTGTCGAGGTCGCGCGGGCGTGCATCCTCCAGCCAGTGGCGATCACCGAGACGCCGGCCACCATGCTGATGGATTATCTCGGCGAGATCTCGCTCATCCTGAACCCCAGCGGGCCGGTGGCGAAGGAGTGCTCGCCCGCGGAGATTCGCGCCGCGCGGCAGGGCGTGACGCACATCGGCAAGAATCAGATGCACGTCGCGGCGGACACGAAAGTGTTCTTCGGGGCGTTGGCGGAGGAGCCGCACGAGCTGATTGAGGCGGTGGTCTCGGCCTGCCGTGGAGATGAGACGGTGAAGGCGGCGTACCTGAGCGGGGTGTGCATGCCCGCGGCGGGGGACACAACAGCGCACCCGCTGATCGGGATCGACGCGGACCACTTTGACGCGTCCAAGGCGAAGGTGTCGCGGGCGATGGGCGGGTGGACGTCGCGCGAGAAGAAGCCGGTGGACTTTGTCGATATGCGGCAGCCGAGCGAGTTTGCGTCGCACCTGCGGAAGAGCGGCAAGCGGATTTACAAGCGGGGCGGGTGGCTGGGCGGGATGTTCGGCTGAGGGGTGGCCGACTACCATCGCGGCATGAAGAACTCCACACTTGCAGTCTCTCTGGTAGTGGTCGCGGCGGGGCTCCTTGGGGCGTGCAGCTCCACGCGAAACACGGACGTTCGCACGGCCATGTTCCGGGTCGATGGGATGGCGTGCGAGAACTGCGCCAAGCACATCGAGGAGGAGCTGGTCGAGGTGCCGGGCGTGAAGAGCGCGAAGGTGGACTTCGCGAGCAAGACGGCGCGGGTGACGCTGGATGAGTCCAACCCGGCGACGCAGAAGGCGATGGACGAGGCCGTGACGAAGTGGAAGATGGAGCACTTCGCGCAGGAGACGGATCCGGAGTGCCTGGATCCGAAGATGCGGGAAGAGATCAAGAAGGGCGCGAAGTAAGGGTCAGGGGCGGGCGGCAGCTAAGTCCCTGAGCTCACCAAGACATGCTCACCCAAGGCGGTGAGCATGCCATGCTGCGCGCCTATCGCCCGGGAACTTCGCAAAGTCCAAAAAGTGAACGACCCAGCGGGGGGACGCCGGGCCGTTCGGGGGGGGGAAAAGCGAAAGCGGGTGAAGGGACTTGAACCCTCGACTTTCACGTTGGCAACGTGACGCTCTACCACTGAGCTACACCCGCGGGGTGTTTATCCCCTATCGGCTTTTAGGGCCTCCGGGGGGAGGAAACGTAGGTTGGGTGGAGCGGGGTGTCAACGGGGAGCAGGTTGGAGAACGGCCACGGAGGGTCGGAACGTGGCGGGAAGGGGAGGCGGGGACAGGGTTTATGGGTCCCTGGGGCCGGCACCGATCCACGCTGGGGACTGGGCTCAACGCTGGGTCAGAGGCTTGGAGCCGGCCTTGTCGAGGGCGTCCATGACGATCTGTGGGGTGGCGGAGTTGATGATGATGGGCTCGGTGAGGCCGGGGCCGTAGATGGCGTAGGTGGGGATGCCGGAGCGGCCGAGGTTGCTGAGGGACTCGGCGGCCGGGAGCCGGTCGATGTTGGCGTGGAAGAGGGTGGTTGAGTCCAAGCGGGCGCGTACGGGGTCGCGGTCAAGCACGGCCTTCTTCTGGACCTTGCAGGTGATGCACCAGGGGGCGGTGTATTCGACCAGGACGACCTTGTTCTCGGCGCGGGCCTTCTCGAGCAGTGACTCGTCGAACTCATTCCAGACACCCTCGGCGATGGGGCCATTGGAGTTCGCACGCGCGGCGGCCGCCATGCGGGCCTCGTAGTCCTTGCGGCTGTCCTCGGTCGAGGAGCGGGCGAACGCGAGTGCGCCCCACGCGGCGACAAGGGCGAGCGCGGTCAGGACAACCGAGCGGCTGCGCTTCGCGGTGATCTGCCACGTGCGCATGATGAGCCAGAGGGCGGCGATCAGGACGAAGACGGCCGCGGCCCAGTACTGCATGGAATCGGAGTACCAAGGGCGTTGCGACACCAGCGTGATGATGCCCGACGCGACGAAGAAGGCGGCGGCTGCGAGGAGGAGGAAGCCGAGGACCTGCTTCACGAGCTCGCTCGCGGGGCCGGTGCGGGGGAGCTTGGAGACCAGCTTGGGGTTGACGGCGAGGATGAAGTACGGCGCGGCCATGCCGATGCCCATGCCAACGAAGATCGCGAGGATGACGATGGGCGGGAGGGTGGCCGCGGCGGCGAGGAGGCCGCCGGCGACGAAGCCGAAGCAGGGCAGGCCGAGCACGCCGGTCATGACGCCGAAGAGGAATGAGCCCTTGGCGTTGTCGGCCTTGGGGTTGATGAGGTAGACGGACTGGGGCAGGTTGATGGTGAAAAGGCCCATGATGCCCAGGCCCATGGCGACCATGATGAGGCCCAGCCCGAAGGTGACCCACCAGTTGCCGAAGATGAACTGGGAGGGGTCGAAGGTTGACTGCGTAGCGCCGCGGGCGATGAAGACCGGGATGCCCACGGCGGTCCAGAACGCAACGACGCCCAAGGCGTTCCAGGTGCCGAGGTACAGCCGACGCTGCTTGGAGTCCGCGGCGTGCTGCACGAGCGTCATCACCTTGATGGGGATGATGGGGAGCACGCAGGGGGTGAGGTTGAGTACGGCGCCGCCGAGGATCGCGAGGAGGAAGAGGACGATGGCGCTGCTGCCGATGGTGGCGCCAAGGAAGGAGTTCTGGGGAGCGGCGGCGGGCGTTGCAGAGCTTGTGTCAGGGGTGTTGGCGGTGGGCGTCGGGGGGGTTGGGTTCGATGGCGGGGCGGTGGCGGTTGGCGTCACCTTGCCCTGATCGAAGCCGGCGAACAGGCCGGGCTCGTTGCGGGCGTCGGCAGGTGCGGCAGCCACGGTCACCTTGACATTCAGAACCTCCGTCTTGGTCATGAAGCACTGCTTGTCATCGCAGGGCTGGCCGAAGTACCGAATGGGGATCGTGACATCACCGGGCTTGAAGGCGGCATCGAACTCGAACACCGCGTACGCCGTGGCGACGCCGATCAGGACAGGAGCTTCCGCCGGCGAAGTCCCGTCGCTGGGCACGGCGTGCAGGACCGCTTTGGGCCACTGCACGCCGATGAACCTGAGACCGGTGGGCAGTTCGCCCTTAGGCTCGATGACCGTGCGGACTGACGCCTGAGTCTTTTCCATCTCCTCGGTGGGGAGCGGGACATGGGCCGCGGGCCAGCTGTGGAGGTCCTCGCCATGGTCCATGATGACCGCGACGATGAGCTTGCCACCGGGGGCGACTTGCGGGCGGTCGGCGACCGCACGGACCTCGACTTCCTGGGCGCGGGCTGGGGCCGCTGGGACGGCAAGGCCGAGCATCGCGAGCAGGATCAACAGAACGGTTCGCAACGCCGGGGGAACGGGCGCGGGGTGAGAGAGCCTCATAGACCAAGGGTACGACCGTGGAGGGGGGCTGGTTTGCCCGGGGGTGCTGTTGGAGCCGCTCCGGCCGGGTGAGGGGGTGGGGTTGGGGGGATGGGAGGGTTGGGGAACTGGAGGGGTGAGGCGTGGGTGGCCGATACAGGCTGTTGCCCGCAGGGAGCCTGGTTGTCCTATGGCCGACGTGCTTGATCAGAATGAGGTAGACGCACTGCTCGCCGCGGTTGACGCGGGCGATGAGGTGAAGGAGGAGCGGAAAGACGCTCAGGTCTTCAGCCGTCATCGGCGGGGCAGCGAGCCGGCGGAGATCAAGCCGTACGACTTCAAGCGGCCCGAGCGGGTGAGCAAGGACCAGATGCGGGCGTTGCAGACGCTGCACGAGGGGTTCGCGCGGAACTTCGGGGCGTCGCTCTCGGGGTTCCTGCGGACGATCGTCGAGGTCAAGGTCGCGACGTGCGAGCAGATGACCTACTCGGAGTTCACCTCCGGGCTACCGAATCCGACGTCGTTCAACCTGGTCACGGCGGAGGGGCTCGAGGGGCAGATGTGCCTGGAAATCTCGCCGCTCATCATCTATCCGATTATCGACCGGCTGCTGGGCGGGACGACGCAGGACCTGTTCATCCCGCAGCGGCCAATGACACTGATCGAGACGCGGCTGATCAGCAACGTAACCAAGCGCGGGCTCACGGCCCTCGCCGAGGCGTGGGCGGGGATCAAGCAGCTGACGTTCGCGGTTTCGGCCACGGAGAGCAACCCGCAGCTGGTGCAGATCGTGCCGCCCAACGAGGTCGTCGTGGTGATCGGGTTCGAGCTCAAGATGAGCAACCGCGCGGGCACGATGAACCTGTGCATCCCGTACAACGTCATCGAGCCGGTGATGGAAGTACTGTCGAGCCAGAGCTGGTTCGCGGCCTCCAAGAACCAGCGGAGCAAAGAGGTCGAGGCACAGATCTCGCGGACGCTGTCGCGAGCGCCGCTGAATGTCGCGGGGCTGCTGGCGGAGACGACGATCACTCTGAAGGAATTGCTGGAGCTCTCGGTCGGCGACATCGTCGTCACCGAGAAGAGCGCGGCCACGCCGGTCACGGTGTGCGTTGAAGGCGAGCGCAAGTTCCTGGCTCAGATCGGGCAGTTCCGGGGGAACCGGGCGTTGAAGGTGCTCCGGGCCACGGCCGCGGACGAGCGCTAGCCCGCGGACGCGTTCACGCACAGGTTGATCGCCGAGTGCAGCACGGGGTACCGCACCACACAACGGAAGATGTCGAAGGGCACGTTCCAGCGGAGCTGGTCGAGCTGCTGGCTCATGGCTTCGTGGTAGCGCGGCGCATGCTGGGTGCGGAGTGACTGGAGATTGTTGCCGAGGTACTCGGCGGCGCCCTCGAAGGGGAGGCGATGCGGCTCGAGGCCGTGCTGGGCCGTGGCGTAACGGCTGCTCTCGGGCGTGACCCAGACCGACGCCTGCGGGTTGGCGACCCAGCCGCGGGGGATCAGGAGGTCCATCAGGAGGACTTCGGAGGGCTCGAGGCAGGGGGCGGTGATGCCGTGGGGGGGCGTGCGGCTGCCGCCTGGGAAGTTGAGCGTGAGGTTGCGCCAGAAGACGGAGACCTCGCCGGTCTTGCCGAGCTGCTCGAGCTGGACGTAATCACGGGACAGGCCGTCGGGACCTTCGAGGCGGGTGATCTTGGGGAGCGGCTTGGAGGAGTACTCGGGCAGGAGTTGGCAGCCGTCCACGGCGACCTGATCGCCCGAATCCGGCGGGCACGTCGCTCCGCCCCAGGTGCGGCTGGAGGCGTAAATGCCGATCGATGCGCCTTCCTGGAGTTTGCGAAGGCCAACGCGGCCGCGGATGCCGATGCAGTCGTGCTCGCCAGTGGGCCGCTCGTAAAAGATGACCGCGTGGACCGTGGTTCGGGCCGACACACCCCAGACGGAGGCGTTGGCACGGAACGCCGCGCGGCGGAGACGGAGCAGTGCGCTCTCGTCGTCCGGCCGCAGCCCCGACAGGATCGCATCGAAGCTGCGGCGGTCCCCCGCGACGTCCTTGATCGTGACCTCGAACAGCTCGTACGCGGCCTCAACCTCCGCGATGCAGTCCGGGCGGGCCCCGGCCAGGCGGGCGGACTCCACGAACCGGCGCATGGCCCCGGCCTTGGGAACCAGCCGCCCCATCCGGAGCAGGTCCTGGTGGTTGGCGAGGGAGAAGACCTGCCAGGCGAGCGCGGCGTCGACGCCCAAGGCCCGCTTGAGGTCCACGGCCCGGGGGGATTCGGTCGGGAGAGTCGCGAGCAGGGCCTGAACCGCCCCGCGGAGCTGCGCAAGTACTTGGAGGGTACGGGCTTCAAAAGACTGGTCGAGCAGGACTGGACCCTGGCTGGCGCCGGGATCCCGCGCGGCCACTTCGCTTGGTTCCCTGGTCCTGTGAGCCATCCCGGAGAGCATATCGGTCAGTCCTAGGGGTTTAGAGTGCGATTGGGTGGGGTCAAAAAACATTGTACAACGATTTGTACAAATGCTTGCACGCAATCCTGAGAAAAGGTACGGTGGCGGAGGTATGCGGCGGGTGGGGTGGCCGTGTGTTGCGGTTCGGAGTTCGGAGAGATCACCTGAACAAAGGAACGGTCATGTCCATTCGAGTGTGTTGTGCGGGCCTTGCACTGATCGCCGGGATGTCGAGCGCGTCGGCCCAGGACCTGATCCTGGGGGAGTACCAGTTCGAGAACGGGCGGTTCGTCCGGATGGGGCTGGATGGGTCCAACCCGCAGGTGCTGTTTACCACCCCCACTGCTGACTGGCTGGTGATGGGCGTGAGCTACAACGCGGCGACCAACTCGCTGGTGTGGATGGATTCCTGGGGCGGGAGCGAGGTCCATCAGGCACCGCTCGACGGCACGGGCCAGTCCGTAGTTGGTGCGGTCAGCGGGTTTGCCCGCGGGACTTCGCGCGACGCCACCGGCCGCGTGTTTTACTCGACGAATAACGAAGTTCAGCGGATGAACGCGGATGGCACGAACATCACGACGCTGTACACAGCGCCGGCGAGCGAGGTGGTGATGTCGCCCCGCGTGGACATAACGAACGGCTTCGTCTACTTCGCGGTTGAAGGTCAGATCAAGCGGGTGCCCGTCGGCGGGGGCGCGGCTCAGACGGTGGTGACGGGCGTGAGCCAGGCGCGGGCGATCGGCTTGGACATCGCCGCGGGGTATGTGTACTGGATCGATGCGGACACGATCTCGGACCATGTGGCGCGGGCACGCCTCGACAACACAGGCCACGAGATCGTCTTCGATAACTCGTACAACAACACGGATGGGTCGAGCGGCTTGACGGACCTTGTGCTCGCCCCCGCGCTGGGCAAGATGTTCATCTCCGACGAGCTGATGGGCACGGTGCGCAGCATGAACATGGACGGGACCAACGTCCAGACGATTTACACCAGTCCATCGGGGCTTTCGCCGAACGCGCTGACGCTGACCACGGGCGATGTGGTCACGGCGCTCCAGGACTGCAATGCCAACGGCACAGGCGACGCGGCGGACATCGCGGGCGGCGCACCGGACTGCAACAACAACGGTGTGATCGACACGTGCGAGACGAACGCGTGCCCAACGCGGGTGTTCCTCTTGGACCAGGGCTCCAACGCGGCAACAGGACAGGGCCGTGCCCTCGGCAAGCCCAGCCAGTGGCAGGTCTTCCAACCCTTCGTTGTGGACAACACCTGGACCATCAGCGAGATCGGTATCGATGGCCACACGAATAACTACATCGCTGACCACGACGTGATCGTGAAGATCTACCCAAACAACGCGGCCACGCAGCGGCCCGACGAGACCGGGCCCGCGCTCGCGACGACGACGCTGGACCTGCGGTTCAGCCCCTGGTTCGAGAGCTGGGCGTACGCACCCCTGAGCGTCACGCTCCAGCCGGGCACCTACTGGGTGCGGATCGAGGCTGAGGACCCGTTCAACTTCGCGGGCTCGATCCACCACGGCTTCATCGGCCTGGGCTCACGCTCCCGCGGCAGCAGCGGCACCTTCACCAGCGCACAGTCCCCCATCGCGCTCCGGCTGGTGCAGGGCGGGCCGGTGTGCGGGACCTCTGACTTCAACGGCGACGGAGACTTCGGCACCGACGCCGACATCGAGGCCTTCTTCGCGTGCCTGGGCGGGACCTGCTGCGCCACGTGCTTCCCCGGCGGCAGCGACTTCAACGGGGACGGCGACTTCGGCACCGATCAGGACATCGAGTCCTTCTTCCGCGTGCTGGGCGGGGGCCCCTGCTGAACGCCGCGCCGACGACATCTTGAACCACGTCCGCGCTCAAAGAGCGTGAGTGTGTGAGGACCCCCGCTTCTCCCCCGGCGGGGGTTCTTTTTGGTTGCACCCGGGCGGCACGCATCGTATAAGATGCTTTAGAGGTGCGACATGGTGCAAGCGACCAACGTGATTCCCCTAACAGAATTCAAGCGGAACACGGCTCAAGTCCGTGAGCAGATGGAAGCTTCGCATCAGCCGTTCGTGCTCACGGTGGATGGTCGTGCTGCCATGGTCGTCATGGACCCCCACACCTATCAACGCATGGCGGAACTCGCGGAAAAGGCGGAGGTTCAGCAGGCGATCCGCGATGGGCTTGCTGATGTGGACGCGGGTCGGACCCGGAGTTGGGAGGAGTTTGAGCGGGAGATGCGGTCTCGCTACAAGCTTCCGCCTCAACCATGAAGTTCAGGGTGGAAATCACGAGGCGAGCCGAATCGGACATCCAAGGGATCCTTGAGTGGCTGTGCCAAGAATCGGTTGCGGCCGCGGATAGGTGGCTCACGGATCTGTCCGGGTGCATGCGGTCCCTTGAAGAGTTCCCGTTGCGGTGCCCTGTTGCGCAAGAGGATTCCGGTGGATTGCGTCCGATCCGCAACCTGCTCCGCGGAAACTACCGAGTGCTGTTCATCGTCGAGGCAGAGGTCGTAAGAGTCCTGCATGTTCGAGATGCTCGACGGCATCCGGCATCACCGGGCGACCTGTCCAACTAGCACCGGCGGCCGCATTCGCGGGTTTCTGCCCCCTCAGGCCTATTGAATCAGCCCCGGCCCTCCCCTACTCTTTAGGGACTGTGTTCGGGCCTTTGGTCCGGGGTTGGTCCCTTGGCCGTGGGTTCGGGAGCGACATCATGCTGTTTGTGGTCCACACCCATGCCCGCTAATCGGATGACACCCCCGTGTCGTTCGAGGGTTGTCCCTTCCGCTGGAGATTCCATGCGGTGATCAGGGGACAACACCGGGACCCGGCCCTCAGCCGGGCGGGCCGATCCCTCCGATTTTTCGGGGGCCGGCGTGTGGGCCACGAGCTTCAATGAACCGCTCGTGGCCTTTGTGTTTTTGAAGAGGTTCGAAAACTCGACATTCAGACATCCCAGCCTTTTGGAGCAGCTCGCGTGATCAACACCCAGGAAATGATGCGGATTCTCGACTCGATCGCCCGCGATCGGAACATCGACAAGCAGGTGCTCGTCAAGGACCTCGAGCAGGCGATGGTCTCCGCGGCCCGCAAGTACTTCAACACCCTCGACACCGAGGAGTTCGCGTGCGTGCTCGACCCCATCAGCGGGCAGTTCTCGCTGACGCGCCACGGGGCTCCGCTCGAGATGCCGCCGGTGGCCTTCGGCCGCATCGCGGCCCAGACCTTCAAGCAGGTGATGATCCAAAAGTTCCGCGACGATGAGCGGTCGAGCATTTTCGACGAGTTCTCCAAGCGGATGGGCGAGATCGTGACGGGCGTGGCCCAGCGGTACGAGGGTGGTGCCCTCGTCGTGACCATCGACCGGGCCGAGGGGTTCATGCCCCGCAGCGAGCAGATCCCCGGCGAGCAGTTCGCCGCGGGCGACCGCGTGCGGTGCCTGATCTTGGACGTTCGCGACGCGGGCAGCCAGGTCAAGATCGTGCTGAGCCGCGGCCACCCGGACTTCATCAAGAAGCTCTTCGAGGTGGAAGTGCCCGAGGTGGCCGAGAAGATCATCGAGATCAAGGCGATGGCCCGCGAGGCGGGGTACCGCACCAAGATCGCGGTGGCCTCGATCGACAGCAAGGTCGACGCGGTGGGCGCGTGCGTGGGCGTCCGCGGCAGCCGCATCAAGAACATCGTGGACGAGCTCAACGGCGAGAAAATCGACATCGTCCGCTGGAACGAGTCCAGCCAGATCCTAATCCAGAACTCGCTCAAGCCCGCCGAGGTGCAGGAAGTTTCGCTGTGCTTCGAGCTGGGTCGCGCGACGGTCGTTGTTCGCGATGACCAGCTCAGCCTGGCGATCGGCAAGCGGGGCCAGAACGTGCGTCTCGCGGCCCGCCTCACCGGCTGGGACGTGGACATCCTCACCCCCGAGGAGTTCACCAAGGGCGTCGAGACGATGTACGCGACGGTGCAGAGCGTGGAGGGCATCACCGAGCCGATGGCGGACAAGCTCGCGGCGTTGGGCATGGTCAGCGTCTTCGACATCGAGGAAGTGGGCCAGGAAGTGCTCATGACCGAGCTGGAGATCGACGAGGCGAAGGCCGCCGAGGTTGTCGAACTGTGCTCGGTCAAGGCGAAGGAAGTCGCGGCCCAGCAGCAGAAGGACAAGGAAGAGAAGGACCGCAAGAACAAGGAAGAGGCCGCGGCGGCCGCGAAGCTGCTCGCCGAGGGCGGCGTCATCGACGCGGGCGAGGCCGGAGAGGCAGCCGCGGCGGCGATCCTGGGTGCAGGGGCATCGGCTCCGGCACCTTTGAAGGTCGTTACTCCGGATGCGGACGCACGGGCGGCCGACATCCTGGGTCAGGGCTAAGCGGATTCGGAAGGAAGATTGAATAGATTGCTGCATCGGTGGATCGGTGCATCAATGTCAAAGTGTGGTGGTGAACGGTTCGGTGGTTTGAGTTTCGGGCTGGTTCTGGAGCATTGATTGGCCAAGCAGAAGCGCATTTTCGAGATCGCAAAAGACCTCAACGTCGATTCCAAGGCGATCGTGGCCAAGTGCCACGCCGAAGGAATCCCGGTTGAGACGGTGAAGAACCACATGTCCACGATCTCTGCCGGACTCGAGCAGACGATCCGCGAGTGGTTCACCCAGCACGAGACCACGGGCGGCACCGCGACGGCGATCGAGACGTCGCAGAAGGTGGACCTGGACTCCGTGCGCACCAAGGCCGCGCGACGCAAGAAGGCCGGTGGCAAGGACCAGGACGCGGGCGACGCGACCACGACCGTGACGGTCGATGAGCCGGCCTCGGTGCCTGCACCCGTTGCACCAGCGCCGGCTCCCGCTCCTGCACCCGCGCCGGTGGCCCAGCCCACGACGCCGGGCATCGAGTTCAAGGCCAAGCGGATCGAGCCAACGGTCATCGCGCCACCGGCCGCTCCCGCACCCGCGATCTCCGAGCCAGTGGCCCCCGCTCCGATCCCGATGCCTGCCCCGGCCGCCGCTCCGATCGAGCGTCCGGCTGTCGCGGCCAGCGCTCCCGCAGAGATCGAGGCAGAGACTCAAGACGATTCCGACGGCAGCGGCCCCGAGGCCCAGCCGGCTCGGATCGAGCCGCCCCGCCCGCCCGCCACCCCGGTTCGTCCGTCGTACAAGCCGGCGCCGATGAACGTGCCGCTGCGTCCCACGGGCGTGGTTTCTCCCGCGGGTCCGAAGCTCGAAATCCGTGCCCCCGTCAAGCTTTCCGGCCCCAAGGTTGTGCGCGTCGAGGCACCCGAAGTCATGGCCCCGCCGCGGCCCCGCCGTGTTGGACCGCCGATGGGCGGTCAGGGCGGCAGCTCGGGTCCGATGGGCCCGCGCACCGGCGGCGGTGCAGGCCCGGGCACGGGCGGCGGCAGCGATGACGATCGCCGCAACGCACGGCGTGGCGGCAGCGGCGGTGCCAGCACCGGTGCAGCGGCCGCGGCGGCCAAGCGTTCCAGCGGTCAGGGTGTTCCGGATCGTCGCCGCGGGCGCAGCGACACCGGCGCCTGGGCAGGCAACACGCAGGGCGTCTTCAGCGAGCAGGACCTGATTGAGCGCGAGGCACGCCTCGCCCGCGCGGGCGGGTTCCTCAAGAAGCGCAAGCAGGACCTCAAGAAGCCCGGTCAGCAGGCGGTGCCCGGCGCTCCCAGCGACGGACGCATCAAGGTGGTCGCTCCCTTCACGATCAAGGACCTGTCGGCCGCGACGGGCGTGAAAGCGTCTGACATCACCAAGAAGCTGTTCCTCCAGGGGCTCATGCTCAAGATCAATGACCCCATCTCGGTCGAGAAGGCCGTCGAGGTCATGATGGACTTCGACATCGAACTGGACGTGATGGAGGCCCGCACGGCCGAAGAGACCGTGTCGGACCAGTTCATCAACCGCGATGTCAAGGCCCTCACTCCCCGAGGCCCTGTTGTCACGATCCTCGGGCACGTCGACCACGGCAAGACCAGCCTGCTGGACAAGATCCGCAACGCGAACGTCGCGGCGGGCGAGGCCGGCGGCATCACGCAGAAGACGAGCGCGTTCGTCGCCGAGGTGGACGTCGAAGGCAACAAGCGGCAGATCGTGTTCCTGGATACGCCCGGCCACGAGGCATTCACGAGCATGCGTGCCCGCGGCGCCAAGATGACCGACGTCGTCGTGCTGGTGGTGTCCGCCCCCGAGGGTGTGATGCCGCAGACCATCGAGTCCATCAACCACGCCAAGGCCGCAAAGGTGCCGATCGTGGTCGCCCTCAACAAGATCGACCGCCCCGACGCGACTGAGGCACAGGTCCAGAAGACCCTGGGCGAGCTCGCCAAGGCGGGGCTGAACCCCACCGAGTGGGGCGGCGACACCGAAGTGGTGCGCACGAGCGCCGTCTCAGGCAAGGGCATCGAGGAGCTGCTCATCGCCCTGGACTACCAGGCTCAGTTGCTGGACCTCAAGGCCGACTTCGAGGGCGCCGCGCAGGGCACGGTCATCGAGGCCAAGATGGAAGAGGGCCGGGGCGCCGTCGCCAGCATCCTCCTCCAGCAGGGCAAGCTGAAGGTGGGCGACTTCATCGTCATGGGCCGCGCGTTCGGGCGCATCCGCGACATGACCGACGACAAGGGCAAGCGCGTCCGCGAGGCCATTCCCCCGATGCCCGTGCAGGTCTCGGGTATCGACATGGTGTGCGACGCCGGCGACAAGTTCTTCGTCACCCCCTCGCTCAAGCAGGCGGAAGAGGCGGCGGATCAGCGGCGGACGCGCGAGCGTCACAGCGCCCTCGCGGCCCCCAAGCTCACGCTCGACAACCTGTTCAGCCAGATGCAGACGACCTCCGGCGGCGAGCAGGCCGTCAAGGAAATCCGCATCATCCTCAAGACCGACCAGCAGGGCACGGTGGACGTGCTCAAGGGCGAGTGCGAGAAGATCAAGACCGAAGAGGTCAAGACCCGCGTCATCCACGCGGCCGTGGGCGGCATCACCGAGAGCGACGTGCTCCTGGCGGACGCCTCCAAGGCGATCATCATCGGCTTCAACGTCATCCCCAGCGGCAAGGCCCGCCAGCTCTCCGAGCACAAGGGCGTCGAGATCCGTACGTACCAGGTCATCTACGACATCACCGACGACCTCAAGAAGGCCGCGGAGGGCATGCTCGCCCCCGAGGTCCGCGAAGAGATCCTCGGCCACGCCGATGTCCGGGCGGTGTTCAAGGTCACAAAGGTCGGCAACATTGCCGGCTGCTACGTCACCGACGGCCAGGTGCAGCGCGATGCGCTCATCCGCGTCACCCGCAACGGTGTGGTGGTGGAGCACGACCGAAAGCTGGCTCAGCTCAAGCGCCTCAAGGACGATGCCAAGGAGGTTCGTGCCGGCATGGAGTGCGGCATGAAGATCGACGGGTACGACGACATCAAGGAAGGCGACGTGCTCGAGTGCTACAAGAAGGTCGAGTTCAAGCGGACGCTGGCGGGCGGCACGGAGACGCCGGCGAAGAAGTAAGGGCAAGGGTGCAGATGTAAAGGGCAAGCAGGAGACGTCGCCTCACTTGCCCCTTACGACTCTGCTGACTTGCGACTTTCACCATGGTGATCGGCATCCTCCAGTTCGAACTGCTCATCCGCGGCGCTGAGTCCCTCAAGGACAAGCGCCGGGTGGTCAGTTCGCTCAAGGACAAGCTGCACCGCGACCACCTGGTCTCGATCGCCGAGGTCGGGCTCTTGGACAACATGTCCGTGGCCCGGATGGCCCTCGCGGCCGTGGGGAGCGACGGCAAGTACATCGGGCAGACGCTGGACCGGATTACGGTCAAGCTGCGGGCCCTGCACGATGCGGAGCTGGGGAACATCACCCGCGAGGTGCTGCACGACCCGCAGGGCGAGCCGCTGCCGGAGGGTGTGGACCCGCTTGAGGCTCTGGAACATGACGCAGCGCTCGCCGAGGAATTGCGGCGCGCGGGCGAAGAGGCCCTCGGGGCCGAGAACAGCAGGGAGACGGCCCGTTGACGCATCGGCTCGAGCAACTTACCAGTGCCATTGACCGCGGGGTCCGCGAGGTCTTCGCCCGCGGGTTCAGCGACCCCCGCATCTCGGGCCTGATCACCATCACCAGCGTCCGGGTTCTGCCGGACTTGTCGCAGGCCATCATCAATGTGTCCGTGCTGCCCCAGGAAAAAGAACAGCTCACGCTCCACGGCCTGGAGAGCGCGACCAAGCACATCCGCCGCGAGGTGGGCGAGCTGGTCAACACCCGCACCCTCCCCCACTTCACCTTCCGGCTGGACAACGCCATCAAGAAGGAAGCGGCCCTGCTGAAGGAACTGGACAAAGTGCGGCAGGACCTGCTGACCCGCCCCCCGCCGCCGCCCGAGGAACCCGTTGAAGGCGCAGAGAAGGCATCCACCGACGAGGGCCCCGCGGCGTGAGCACCGACCCCACGAAGAAGCTGAACGCCCTGCTCAAGAAGCTCCGCGGGCAATACACCGAACTCGCGGCTCCGGGCGTCACGCCCGAGCCGCCCGACGAGATCGACCCGTACGTCCACCAGTTGATGTTCTCGATGCTGTGCTGGGAGGCGAGCACCGGCCAGGCCCGCAACGCCCTCAAGCGCGTACGCGAGTCGGTGGTTGACTACAACGAGCTGCGCGTGTGCGTGTCCGATGAGGTCGCCCACATCATCGGCGACAAGTACCCCCTCGGCCTTGAGCGCGCGATCCGCATCCGCACGACGCTGAACGACATCTTCAATCGCCAGCACGGCATCAGCCTGAAGCACTTGGCCGAGGCGAGCAAGCGTGAGGCCCGCCAGTACCTGGACAGCCTGCCCGGGTGCCCGTCCTACGTCGCGGCCCGCATGTGCGTGGTGTGTGGCCTGGGGCACGCGGTACCGGTGGACGAGCGGCTCTTGGACCTGCTCGTTGCCGAGCATGTCCTCGACGAGAAGATGACCGTTGAGCAGGGCGCGAGCTGGCTCGAGCACCACATCAAGGCGGAAGAATCGCTCGAGGTGTACCTGCTCCTCCAGGCGTGGTCTGACGAGCACGGGCACGCGCCCAAGCGCGACAAGCGCCCCATCACGCTCCAGACCCAGGCCCCGCCCGAGGTCAAGCACGAAGCGAAGGCCGAAAGCAAGGACAGCAAGGACGCCAAGCCCGCGAAGGCGGCGTCTAAGGTTCGGGCCAAGCCCGAGCCCGTCGCCAAGAAGACCAAGACCAAGCCACGCTCTGGGAGTTGAGCATGCGCACGCACGTCGGCCGATCGCTCGCGAGTACGACGCTGGCGCGCACCTTGTGCGCCGCAGCGGGTTTGTCCCTTTCCGTGTGGGGCTGCGCCGCCAAGCCAAAGCCCGCCGACGCCGCGCCGGACGGCGCTCGAGCAAGTGACGGCTTGACACCGAACGGACCCGCGACTCCGAAGTACGAGTCGCTGCGATCGCTCGCACAGCGTCAGGTACGATCGCCCGACCAGAGGGCGATGGAGCTCACGTCGGTCCCAGGCGTTGACGTCACGGCGCTGGCGCCACTCGGTGACGATGCCCCTGCGAACACCCGCGAGCCGCTTGAGGCGGCGCTCGCGGCCATCGGCGTTGACGCTGCGCCTGCTGCACCCACGACTCCCGAATCGAGTGATGCGTCCGCCAACCCGCAGGCGCTGCGGCTGTACATCAGCGGGCGCGGCAAGCTGCTCGAAGGGCAGGCCGCGAAGGCGGTGACGGACCTCGAAGCCGCGGCCAGACTGGACCCCAACTCGCCCCAGGTGTGGCGCGAGCTTGGCAGCGCGCAGCTCGATCTGGGCCGGCGCACGTCGGCGATGGCCTCGTTCCAGAAGGCGCACCGGCTGGGGCTCAACGAGCCACGCGTCACGATCCTCGTCGCGCGGGAAGACCTGCGGGCGAAGCGGTTCACCGAAGCGGCCCGAAAGCTGATCGCCGCCCGCGCCGCCGTTCGCGCCAATGACGATGCCGGTGCCTCGCAACTGGTCGACGTTGACCTCTCCGACGCGCTCAACGGACTTGGATACCTGGCCGCCTCGCGCGACGTGCTTGCCGCCGGCCTCAAGACCCGCGTCGAGAGCATCGCCAGCAGCCCCCTCCGCAATGAGCTCGCCGAAGTGCTCCGCCGCCGCGCCGACCTGTGGGCCCGGGTCGGTGACATTTCCTGCCGGCTGGGCGAGTATGACAAGGCGGCTGAGGCGTACGCCTACGCCGCGGAAGCGAGCACCTTGGACCCGCAGTCGGTCATCGCCAAGCAGGTCTACGCGGCACTCCGTCAGGGCCGCTCCGCACAGGCGGCGCTAGTCGTCGTTGAGGACATCCGCAAGTCCGAGGGGCGTGTGGAAGACCGCCATATGGCCGTGATCAGCCACCTCGCCCAGAACACCGACGCGGGCCCCAGGCTCGCCGAGGCCATCTCCGAGGTCGCACGCTCCGTCGGCAGCTCCGCGACCCCCACTGTCCTGAACCGCCTCGCCCGCGCCACCGCCGCCGCGCTCACGGGCGACGCCGCCCGCGCCGCCCTCCGCACCCGCATCGCCCAGTCCCCCTTCGACGCCGACCTCACGACCGAAGTCCTTAGCAGCTACGCCAAAGACGATGTCCGCGGCCGCGCGAAGGAGTGCCTGACACTCATCACCGCGACGCCCATCTCCGCCGACCTGTGCGCGGGCGTTCTCCTCAACCGCGGCCAGGGCATCGATGCGACCGTCACGATGCTCGAAGCCGACCGTGCCCCCGCCGCCCGCCTCCTCTACGCGGCCCTCGTGTCGCGTCTCGGCCGGCCGGACCTCGCGCTGGAACGACTTGAGGCCGCGGATTTCCCCGCAGCCTTCCAGGCCGGCTCCCTCTCGCTCGAAGCCTCGACCGCCGCGGCCTGCGGGCAGTGGGACAAGGCCGCGGCCGCCGAGCAGCGTCTCGCTGCTCTCAAAAGTCCCGCCGCGATCGACGCCCACGTCCTCACCCTCAAGATGCTCCAGCAGTTCTCCCGCGGCCTCGAAGAGGTCAGCTCCCTCGTCACCGCCGCGGGTGACAACGCCTCGGTCGAGCAACTGCTGATTGCCTCCGAGCTCGCCATGCGTTGTGACCAGCCCGCGAAGGCCGAGGAGTTCCTGCTCCGCGCCCTCCAGCGAGACCGCTTCGACGAGCGCGTGTACGAGCCGCTGATCTCGCTGTACCTCGACCAGGGTCCACTCAAGGACGAGGCCAAGCTCACCGGCATCGCCCGCCAACTCCGGCAGAACATCCCCTCCAGCCGCGTCATCCGCGGCATCAACGCCCAGGAGCTCGTCTCGCGCAGCCTCTGGGCCCAGGCCGAGCCGCAGCTGCTCTCGCTCCTCACCGAGTACAGCGAGAACGGCTCGGTGATGAACATGCTCGTCACGGTGTGGGAGCGGGCCGCGAAGGCCGCGCCCGAGCTCACCGCCCACGGCGAGCAGTGGCTCACCGAGAAGGTCAACGCCCGGCCCGAGTCCAGCCTGCTCGTCACCAGCCTCGCCCGCGTGCTCGCCGCGCAGGAGAAGGGCTCCGAGGCGGAAGCGCTCCTCGCCTCACGCCTCACGAAGTGGCCCATGCCCGAGGTCGCCCGCATGCGCGAGTGGATCATGCGAGAGGTGCTCGAAAAGCCCGTGGAGGCCGATCGCCTCGCCGCGGAACGCATCATGGCCGCGCCGCCGAGCATCGACAACTCGATCGAGAAGGCCGAGCTGCTCGTGCAGAAGGGCGACGTCGACGAAGGCACGGCCACGCTCGTGGCCGGCGTGCCCACCTCCGTACAACTCACGAAGGACCAGTCCGCCCGCCTCGCGGCCGTGATCCTGAAGATCGACCCCAAGACCCTTGCCAGTGGCGACCCGAAGAGCGTCGAGTCCGCGCTCCACCTGCTGGACCTGATCGCCGGGCGCGTACCCATGGGCGATCAGCTTCACCGCGTGCGCCTTGCCCTCCTCACGGCCGCGCACTACGACAATCCTCCCCGCCTCATCGAAGCAGCGGAAGCACTGGCCAAGGATGTCCCCGGCCGCCCGCTTGACGGCTACGCGATCGTGATCACAGAGCTCGCGAAGCGGCCCGACGTTGGCCCCGCCGCCCGCTTCGCCGGCGCGGCCGCGAACCACGTCAAACCGCCCCTGGCCGCGCTGTATATCGAGTGGATGAACCTCGTGGGCTACCGCGGTACCCCGGCCGACATCGACCACTTCGCCGCGAACCTCAAGGACCCCGAGGGGATCGCCCTCATCCTTCAGGACCTTCAGCAGCGCTCGGGCGGGAACATCGCGATCCCCGAAGAGCTCGACGAGCAGCGGGCCGAGGTGCTCTACCAGCTTGGGTCGCTCGCCCCTTCCGAAGGGCGCGAGGCCGCGGCCGAGCACGCCTACCGCCTGTGCCTCGCGATCAAGCCCGATCACCCGTGGGCCAGCAACAACCTGGGGTACGAGTTCCTCGAACGCGGCGTCAACATGGAAGAGGCCGAGCGTCTCATCCGCCATGCCTACAGCGAGTTGAGCGATGAGGCGAGCGTCGTGGACTCCATGGGCTGGCTGTTGTACAAGCTGGGCATCATCGAAGACACGGTTGATGCGGATGGAAACGTGACGCAGGTGGGCGCGATCTCGCTGCTCGCTCAGGCGGTCGCGGACGTGCCGCAGAACCCGACCCTCGCCGAGCACTTCGGCGATGCACTCTGGCGCGGCGGCACCCCCGACCAGAAGGAGCAGGCCAAGCTCCAGTGGCAGCAGAGCGAAGCCACGCTCGAACTCATGCTCACCCGCCTCACCGGCGATGACCCGCTCGTCAAGCTCATGAAGCCAGCAACCGACCGCTCCCTGGCCCGCGTGCGCGAGAAGCTGAAGGCGGCGCGCGAAGGCCGCGAGCCCATGCTCTCCCCCCTCGCGCCTGGAGGCGGCGACGCGGCGCGATAGTCTCGACCACCTCAGGCGCACTCCATCAACGAACTGACCGACAAGGAACTCCCGTGGCTGGGCACAACAAGTGGAGCAAGATCAAACACCGCAAGGCCGTCGTCGACAAGCGACGCGGCAAGGTGTGGACCAAGGTCGCGAAGGCCATCATCGTCGCCGCGAAGCACGGCGGCCCCGACCCCGACTCCAACCTCGCCCTCCGCTACGCCATGGACGAGGCCCGCTACGCGAACATGCCCCGCGACACCATCGAGCGGGCCATCAAGAAGGGCGCGGGCGGCGGCGACACCGCCAACTACGAGACGATCCGCTACGAGGGCTACGGCCCCGGCGGCGTCGCGGTGATCGTCGACGCCCTGACCGACAACCGCACCCGCACCATCACCGACGTGCGCCTGGCCTTCAGCGACGCCGGCGGAAACGTCGGCGCCTCCGGCTGCGTCGCCTACATGTTCCAGCCCCGCGGCCAGATCCTCGTCGCTGCCAAAGGCCTCTCCGAGGACCGCATGATGGAGCTCGCCATCGACGCGGGCGCTCTCGACGCGCAGGCCCCCGATGACGCAGACGACGACGAGGCAACCTGGACGATCCTCACCGAGGTCCCCGCGTTCAACACGGTCCGGGAGAATCTGGAGAAGGCCGGCCTCTCCATCGCTCTCGCGGAACTCACGATGGTGCCCGACACGAGCACCGCAGTCACCGGCGACAACGCCAAAGAGGTGCTAAGCCTCATCGACGCGCTCGAGGACCTCGACGACGTGCAGAAGGTCTACAGTAACGCGGATATCTCCGACGTCGACCTCTCGTGAACGATCACCCCACGGACGCAGGGTGGTTGGACTCAAAGTGCTCGACGGCACGAGCAACCACCGGCGCGTACACATATGCCGGGCCACCGCCCATCATGACCGCCACGCCCGCGGCCTCCATGATCTCGGCCCCCGTCCAGCCCATCTTCATCGCCTTCTCGACGTGAGAGTAGATGCAGGGCTCACAGCGCGTGGACACGGCAATCCCCACCGCGACCAACTCCTTCGTCTTTTGGGTGAGCGCCCCATCCTTCATCAATCCCTGGAAGAACGGCCCGAAGGCACGGCCGATGTCGGGCGCCATGGCCTTCATCGAGTTCATCTCATTCGGCCACTGCGAGTAAAATCCGGCGGCATCGTTCAACATGGACTTCTCCTTGAGTTTCATCAGGTGGTGCAGCAAGCGGACTTGAACCCGGTGTTCCAGGGCATTCGAGAGATGAGTCCGGCAAGCGGGCAGTTCCCGTCGCCCCGGCCATCAGCAGGCCGGCTCCGGGCACCGCGGCCAGCGCGACCCACAGTGGATCGACCCAGTGCGCCATCGCCGCGCCGGTGAGCACCACCGCGCCCGGTAACGAGCTGCACCTGCCGCATGATGCCGATGCAGGGCGCACCCGCCTGCGCCCGGGTGGGGAGACCCGCCTTCTTCCACCCTTCGATCCCGCCGGTCAACGTGTACACATCGCGCCCGTGGCACTTCGCCGCGGCCTCCCGCGACCGGACCCCGGCCCGGCAGTGAAGCACCACCCTGGCCGCGCTGGGCAGCGCTGCCGCACTGATCCCGGAGAGTGGGATCAGTCGCGAACCCGGGATGTGCTCGCCCGCGTGCTCGTCGGGCTCACGGACATCGACGAGAACGCACTCGCCGGCATCGATCCAACTCTTGACCAGCTCAGGGTCAACTGACGGGACTTGGTTTGCTGCGGTGACGGCCATCGTGGATCCTCCCGGAAGCGCTCTTCCTCTTCTGAGAGGCGCGCGGGAGGACTCGCATTCCCGGATTGGCGTTCTTTTTGATGCTGCGTTCCAGCTCGGCCCGGAGGGAGGACGGCATCACCCCCTGTTTCAGGTGGGCACAGGCGTCTCGGAGGACGTCCAACTCATGGAACACCGCCCGGCAACGCTTGCAGAGGACCTGGTCGCCCGCGGGGAATGGCTGCTGCTCATCCATCGACGCGAGCTTCGCGGCCAGCAGATCAACACAGACCTGCCGCTCGTAGTCCGGCTGCGGCGCCGGGCGACGCGAAAGCTGACTCACCATCTCACGCCGCAGGAACAGCCGCGCCCGGTGTACTCGCGTCCGCACCGTGGCGGGCTTGAGACGCAGCGCCTGCGCGACCTCTTCCACGGGAAGCTCGAGCACGTCGGTCAGTACGAGCGGCACACGGAAGGTCTCAGGAATTCGAACGATCGCCGCGCGGAGCACCTCGACCGTCTCCGCACGCTCCACCCGGCTCAATGGCGATTCCACGAGCCCCCGCGCACTCACCGTCGTCTCGGCGAACGGGGTCACCTTTGAGAGCGCAGGCAGGCGCAGGTCCGCCCCGCCCCGCTTGCGCCGCAGGCGAGGGCTGCACAAACGCGCCGCGATGGCGTAGAGCCACGTCGATGGTGACGAATCCCCGCGGAAAGTCGACCACCGCCGCTGGGCCTGCAGAAATGCTTCCTGCACCAGGTCGTCCGCGTCGCTCTGGTTCCCGCACATCCTCAGCGCCAGGGCATGAAGCTTGGGCGCGGCATTCTTGAGCAAGTCAGGCAGTACGGACTCAAAGCTCGCAGCAGGCATGCCCGAGCGTAGTCAGGCGGCAGCTACTCGCTCTTCTGCATCTCCTGGATGAACTTGTCGCTCTCCGCGATCGACCGCTCCATGTCCTTGATCAGCGACTGCACCTCACGCTCGAGGTCCGCGACCGTCCCGCGCAGCGACGCCACCGCCTCCGCGTTCAGTGTGTGCTTGAGCATCAGCACCGTGTCACGGAAGGTCCCCAGCACCGGGTCCATGGACCGCTCCACCTGCTTCATGCTCGCGAGCATCTGATCGAATCGGCGTCGCGTGTCGCCCATCTGCCGGCGCGACCGCGACCGCAGGTCCTCGTTCGTGTAATCCTTGAGTTCCCGCTCCCACTCGTTGAACAGGTCCCGCCCGACGCTCTCAACGTCCGCCACCTTCTCATGCACCGCGTTGGCCCGCGACTCGCTGCGGTCATAGTCCGACTTCGCCCGGTCGTACGCCTTCCGCAGGTCTGAGTCGGACGCGTTCACGATCTTGCTGAAGCGGTCGAGTGCGGACTCGAACTGCTCCTTCGCCTCCTCCTGCCCCTCCTGCGCGTCCTTCACGCGCGACGTCAGGATGTCCCGCTTCTCCTTACCGAACACCTCCATGGTGCTGTAGTAGGCCTTGGAACAGCCCAGCGGAACAGCGGCAACGGAGAGAACGCACACAACGAGCAGCAAGCGATTCATTGACCTTCTCCTAAAGCGACCAACCCGGAACCAGCCGGTCCATCAACTGCACCGCACCAACGATAATGAACATCACGGACGCGATGGCCACCCAAGGGTACAACACGCACCGCGCCCCGATCTTCGCGGCGATGGAATCGCCGATCCCATTGGGAACAGCACCCGTACGACATGCCCTTCGCCACGACCACCGCCACAGTCTGTACGCCGCGAGTGAGAACGTCACTAAGACCAGCGGGATCGTGACGCCGCCGAATCCCTTGTCGCGGAGACTAATCCAGACAGGTGGGGTATCCCAGTTTCTCCGGTAGTTGGCGTCGTAACCGATCCACCCGAGGGTCCCGACCACCCAGGGAAGCAGCAGCCATACGACGCTGTATCGCCACGCCGCGCGTGCGAGTCGGGCATGCAGGGCGGCCGAGCCGCGTCCGATGATCAGTTGACCCGCAATCGGACCGATCATTCCGATCGCAAATGAGAATCCCCCCCAGGGCAGGATGGCGAGTGACACAATCGCAAACAGCCCCGAAATCCCGATTCCCGAGAGCTTCGTCAGCTCCAGAAACACGGACCGCCGCTCCGCATTGGAGCGGTCAAACTGCGTGGGCTGATAGCCGCACTCCGGGCACCGCGGCGAGTCATAGGGCAATGGATAGCTGCACTCCGGGCAGGTGAACGGTGGCGGTGCTGGAACAGCCGGATCGGCTACCTCGGCCCCTTGCATCGTCCCAGTTTACAACCGCCCGCCCAGCATTACCCGGCCGCGCTCACAACCCCAGCTTCTGCAGCACCCCATCCAGCACCGACCGCGACAGCTCCTGATCCCCAAACGGCTCCACCGTCACCTCCACCTGCGTCGCGTCCGTCATCCGAGTCGCCCGCAGCCGCACCCGCGGGTAGTTGTTGTACCGCGGAGCGTTCGCGATGATCTCGCCCGCCTCCTCGGTCGCGCTGCTCTTCTGCACCGCGTACCCCCGGGCCCGCAGCGTCTGGTCCGCCGCGGCGATAATCGCCGGCACCCGGGCCGTGTCCGGCAAGCTGGCACTAAGGGTTCGGGTGCTATAGCTGGCCGTCATGTCCTTCTGCTGTCCCTGGCTCTTCACCTCCGGGGAGCACGCGGCCAACGTCAGCACACCAACGGCAATCACGGGAACGAGCAGGCGGGTCATCTCTAGCTCCATGGAATAGAGGCGCAAGAATGACCAGATCGGCAGTTTGGGCAGTTTGGGATCAATCAGGATGCCCCGGGAGCGGCCCACCCCACGTTCGGGGTCTGGTCACTTCACCGGAGGGTCTTGATGTTTGCCCTGACGCATCCTTTACTTACCCCCCTACCGGGACCTGTCCCCCGGAGGTTGTGGTACCGACTGAGAAGGGTGCGAACCTTTATGGCGATTCGAGTGAAGTCCCGTGGTGGCGAGAGTGTCGAGGGCCTGATGCGCCGCTTTAAGAAGCTGTGCGAGAAGGAAGGCCTGACCAAGGACATCAAGCGCAAAGAGTTCTACGAGAAGCCTTCTGAGCGCCGCCGCCGTGCCGCCCGCAAGAGCCAGGTCCGCCGCATCAAGACCGAGCTCGGGCCGATGGCCAAGCCCGCCAAGGCCGACAAGCCCCCGCGCGACTAAGCCCTCAACCACGGCACGCCCTTCCGGCGTGCCGTTTGCGTTCACGCTTTCTCTCCCGCGACAACGGGGGGCTGTCCTTAGGGCCCCCACCCCTGTGTGTTAAACACGCCGTTGCTGTCGGTCTCTGGATTCCCAAAACCTCCCCCACTCGTGAGGCCCCTCTGATGATGTCCCTGCAACCGTTGAAGCACAAAGCGTTCTGGTGTCTGGCAGCCCTGACGCTCGGCCTGATGTCGCTGCTCTCTCCCACGGCCATGGCCCAGGGAAGCTCGACAATCCCCAACATCCCCGTCAAGGTCACGAGCCCCGCCGCGACGCCCCACAAGGCTGGCGGCGAGGTCAACATCGTCCTCCCCGACCTCAAGAACGAGACCGTCAAGGTCGAGTTCGTCGGCGGGCAGAGCGGGCACAACCTGCTGCTCATCGGCTTGGTCGTCAGCGCCCTGGGCCTGGGCTTCGGCATGATCATCTACATGCAGCTCAAGAACATGCCCGTGCACCGGAGCATGCTTGAGGTTTCGGAGCTCATCTACGAGACGTGCAAGGCCTACCTGCTGCGTCAGGGCAAGTTCCTGATGATCCTGTGGGCGTTCATCGCCGTTGCGATGGTCGCGTACTTCAAGCTGCTGGTCCACGTCACCTGGGGTGACATGGCCATCATCTTGCTCTTCAGCCTGGTCGGCATCGCCGGGTCCTACGGCGTCGCCTGGTTCGGCATCCGCGTCAACACCTTCGCCAACAGCCGCGCTGCTTTCGCCTCCCTCCGCGGCAAGCCCTGGCCCTGCTACGACATCCCTCTCAAGGCCGGCATGTCCATCGGCATGGCCCTGATCAGCGTCGAACTGCTGATCATGCTCATCATCCTGCTGTTCCTCCCCAGTGAGATCGCCGGCAAGTGCTTCATCGGTTTCGCCATCGGCGAGTCCCTTGGCGCCGCCGCCCTCCGCATCGCCGGTGGCATCTTCACCAAGATTGCCGACATCGGCTCTGACCTCATGAAGATCGTCTTCAAGATCAAGGAAGACGACGCCCGCAACCCCGGCGTGATCGCCGACTGCGTAGGCGACAACGCCGGCGACTCGGTCGGCCCTTCCGCCGACGGCTTCGAGACCTACGGCGTGACGGGCGTGGCCCTGATCACCTTCATCATGCTCGCGATCTTCCCGGGCATCACCGACGGCGTTGTCCGCTACCTGCCCGCCGGCACCACCCTCGCCACCGCCACCACGGCTCAGCTCGACGTCGCAAAGACGGCCGCCGCGAGCGTGCAGGTCCAGCTGCTCGTGTGGATCTTCATGATGCGAATCATCATGGTCCTCGCCTCGGCCGGCGCGTACTACTTCAACCAGATCCTCGCCAAGGCCAAGTACTTCAACGCCGCCCGCATGAACTTTGAGAAGCCCCTGACGAACCTCGTGTTCATCACCTCGGGCGTTTCGATCATCCTGACCTACCTCGCCTCCTACCTCCTCATCCCCAATATCAATGGCGATCCCACCCTCTGGTGGAAGCTCTCGTCGATCATCACCTGCGGCACCCTCGCAGGGGCGATCATCCCCGAGCTCGTCAAGGCTTTCACCTCCACCGAGAGCCGCCACGTCCGAGAGGTCGTCACGTCTTCCGAGCAGGGCGGCGCTTCGCTCAACATCCTGTCCGGCCTCGTCGCCGGCAACTTCTCCGCCTACTGGCTCGGCATGGCCATCATGCTCCTCATGGGCGTGGCGTACTACGTCGCTCTCATGGTCAGTCCCGAGGGCCTGTCACTGGGCAATCTGATGGTCGCCCCCGCCGTGTTTGCCTTCGGCCTCGTGGCCTTCGGCTTCCTGGGCATGGGCCCGGTCACCATCGCCGTGGACAGCTACGGCCCGGTCACGGACAACGCCCAGTCGGTGTTCGAGCTCTCGACCATCGAGTCGGTCCCCAACATCCAGTCTGAACTCAAGAAGGACTTCGGCTTTGAGCCCAACTTCGAGAAGGGCAAGGAGTTCCTCGAAGAGAACGACGGCGCCGGCAACACCTTCAAGGCGACCGCCAAGCCCGTGCTCATCGGCACCGCCGTCGTGGGCGCCACCACGATGATCTTCGCACTCATCATCGGCCTGACCCACGGCCTCACCGAGAACCTGGACAAGATGGGCCTCATGTACCCGCCCTTCCTGCTGGGCCTCATCGCGGGCGGCGCCATCATCTACTGGTTCACCGGCGCGTCCACCCAGGCCGTGTCCACCGGCGCCTACCGCGCCGTCGAGTACATCAAGGCCAACATCAAGCTCGAGGGCTCGACCAAGGCCAGCGTTGAGGACTCTAAGAAGGTCGTGGACATCTGCACGCAGTACGCCCAGAAGGGCATGTTCAACATCTTCCTGGGCGTCTTCTTCGCGACCCTCTCCTTCGCTTTCTACGACTCTTACTTCTTCATCGGCTTCCTGATCTCCACCGCTCTGTTCGGCCTCTTCCAGGCCATTTTCATGGCGAACGCCGGCGGCGCCTGGGACAACGCGAAGAAGATCGTCGAGACCGAGCTCAAGGCCAAAGGCACGCCCCTGCACGACGCGACCGTCGTGGGCGATACCGTCGGCGACCCCTTCAAGGACACGAGCTCCGTGGCCATGAACCCCGTCATCAAGTTCTCCACCCTCTTCGGCCTGCTCGCCGTCGAGCTGGCGATCAGCATCAAGGGCATGGAGTCGGTGATGGGCACCACGGGCAACAAGCTCGCCCTGATCCTCTCCGCGATCTTCTTCCTCATCTCCGCAGGCTTCGTCTACCGCTCCTTCTACGGCATGATGATCGGCGGCAACAAGGCCCCCGCTCGCCACCACTGATCCATCCGCAAACCGACCCCAAGCCCCGGCCCCTCGGCCGGGGCTTTTTTTTAGACCGCGCAGGTACGCTCCTTGCGAGGGTACCTCCCATGGCCAAACGAGGCGTCGTCTACATCGTCTGGGGCAAGGGCAAGAACAAGCGCATCGACGAGGGGCTGCGCCGCTCCGTGCAGTCCGTCTACAAGTTCCACTTCGGGATGAGCATCACCGTCCGCGAGCTGCCCGAGGGGGCCAACCTCCTCGACAAGGCGAAGATGTACGACCTCTCTCCCTACGACCAGACGCTCTACCTCGATGCCGATACCGAGGTCCTCGACAAGCTCGACTTCGGCTTCGACATGGCCGACCGCCACGGCGTCGCCCTCTCCATCTGCGAGTGCCCCTACGCCCGCCGCTACGAGAAGAGCCTCGCGGCCGACACCGTCGAGTACAACACCGGCGTCATCTTCTTCACCAAGGGCGAGAAGTCCGAGCCCCTCTTCCGCAAGTGGGCCGAGCTTGCCCCCACCATGGACAGCTCCGTGCGTTTCGTCTCCGCCGCGGGCCCGGGCCTGATGCCCATGAATGATCAGGCCAGCTTCGCCGCCGCGGTGCAACAGCTCAGCTTCAACCCCTACACCCTCCCCTACAACTGGAACCTCCGCCCCGGCTACCACAAGATGTTCTTCGGCCCGGTCAAAGTCTGGCACGACTTCGGCCCGGTCCCCAAAGAGCTCCGCGAGTTCAACGCACAGCAGAACCAGCCCGGCGCGATCATCGAGCCCTTCTCGCTGGTGGGCTACGTCTCGCCGGCGTGGACGTGAACTGCACCGATCATCGTGCCCGGCCCCGGAGGGGCGGGCTACCCAAGGCAAAAACACAACCGGCCATCCCTGCGGGGATGGCCGGTCGACGTTTCCTTTACAGGTTCCGTAGGGGGCCGCGTCAACGCAGCTCCGTCGAGCACGTCTTAGCGACGCAGCCCTCGAGTACAGCCACAATTCGTCACTGGATCACCTCCTTCTATAAGAGCCCAACCGGCCGTCGCCGCCCTGTACGAGGTCGGCCGCCGAGTTCTCCTTCCGCGAACCGTCGCCCGCGGCACATCGCCCGTCCCTGTCACCCTCATGGTTCCAAGGGCGGTCGTCACGCGGCCTTGCCGTTCTGTCCGGGTTTTCCCGGCTGTTTCCCGGCTCAGACGCGTGATACTCAAGTATCGCCAATGTCTACGTTTCACGCCACAGAATAGTTTCACGATTTTTCGCGGGCTGGGCACTTCCACCCAGCTATGGGACCTCTGCCCGGCCCGAGTCACTGCTCCTCGAACGCCTTGAACACGCCCTTGGCGGTCTGCTCTTCCAGATACTTCTGGAACTCGCCCGTCTTGTAGCTGATGAAAATGAACGCGTGGTGCAGCGTCAGCCACTCGATATCCGTGGGGTCTTCCTTCAGGTCCTTGCGGAGCCGGTTGAGCTCCGCCAGCATGTTTTCGGCTTTCATGCCCCCAGCTTACGCCGGGACGCGCCGGGTCAGGTTCGGCACACACGCCACCCCGAAAAGCACGCACAGCACCGACACAATCGCCGCCCCTGGCGGCCAGTTCAGCTCGAAGCTCACCAGCAGCCCACCCAGGATCCCCACCACCGCCGACGCCGCGGCCAACCACAACACCGGCAGCCACCGCCGGCTCAGCCGCAGCGCGATCGCCCCCGGCAGCACCAGCATCGCCGTCGCCAGCACCGCGCCCGCCAGCCGCATCGCCGTGACCGTTGCGAGCCCCAGCAGGAACATCAGCAGCAGGTTCATCCGCCGATCGCTCACGCCCAGCGCTCGCGCAACCACTGGGTCGAAGCTCCAGAACAGCAGCGCCCGGCGCGTCAGCCACAACGCCAGCAGCACCCCCACCGCCACCGTCCAGCCGATGGCCGCGTCTGTCCACGTGACCGCGAGGATGTCGCCAAACAGAAAACTTTCAACACTCGCGCGGCTGCGGGCCGTGCGCATCAGCACGATGCCAGCCGCCATCGTGCCCACCAGCACGATCCCGATCGCGGTGTCCGCCTCCGCCTGCCCGCGCTCGCTCAGGAACCCGATCAGCAGCGCCGACAGCAGGCAGAACCCAAGCACCACCAGGAACTGCCCCACCGACGCCGACGCGGATCCCGCGGCCGCCGCCGTCACCAGCCCCATCACCGCCGCGAGCCCCATCCCGCCGAACCCCGCGTGGCTGATCCCCTGCCCGATGAACGCCAGCCGCTTGAGCACCACCAGCACGCTCAGGAGCGCGCACAGCATCGCCACCGCCAGCCCCGTCACCACCACCGGCCAGTAACCCGCGGCCAGGTTCGGGTCCATGAAGTACCGGAGCGTGTTCATCGGGGCGTCTTCTCCACGCGGATCGACACGGGCGTCGGCGCAACCGCCCCGTGGTGGTGCGAGGGGTCCGAACACGCCGACGCCGCGTGCGCATCGACGTGGATATCGCCGAAGATCGCCGCGACGTCGTGCCGGAACACCTCTGCCAGCACCGCCGGCGTCAGCCCCTGCGGCGCCGCGTGGAAGTGCAGCGTCCGCGACAGGCACGCCACCCGGTCACATCCCGCCGCCACCGTGCGGATGTCGTGGCTCACCACCATGACCGTCAGCTTGAGGTCGTCATGCAGGTGCCGCAGCAGGTCCGCGAACTGCTGCTGCCCCACGGCGTCGATCCCCACCGTCGGCTCATCCAGCAGCAGCACCTTCGGCGCGCACGCCAGCGCCCGCGCAATCAGCACTCGCTGCAACTGCCCGCCGCTCAGCGACCCGATGTGCGAGCCCGCGATCTCGCTCGCCCCCACCAGCGTCAATGCCCGATCGATGTTCCCACGCTGCTCGCGGCTCAGCGACTTCCACGCCGGCAATCCGAGGGTCGCCCCCATCTCGACCACCTGCCGCACCGTGAACGGGAACTTCAGCTCCGCCGTGCTCCGCTGCGGCACGTACCCGATCAGTCGCCGCTGCGCCGCCTCCCGCGGCGGCAGCCCCATCACCCGGATCTCCCCCGTGTGCCCCGGCAGCATCCCCAGCGTCAGCTTCAGCAGCGTGGACTTGCCGCCGCCATTGGGGCCCAGCACCCCCACCCGCTGCCCTTCCGGCACCGCGAGCGTGATGCGGTCCAGCGCCAGCCGCGCCGGCCCACCCTCGCCCGCGGGGCGCGGGTAGGTGTACGAGACGTTGTTGAACTCGATGGCGTTGATCAAGGTGTGTTCGCCGCCGGCGCAGTCTGCTCCGACATCCCCGCCACCAGCGCATCCAGGTTCTTCTGCATCATCCCGAACCAGTCACCGTCTCCGAGCGGGTCCAGCGTCGCGACCTTGACGCCCGCCATGTCGCGGATCTTGTTCGCGGCCGCGGCGCTGTACTGCGGCTCGATGAAAATCGTCCCCACCTTCTCCGCACGGATCGCGTCGATCACCTTCGCCAGGTCCGCCGGGCTCGGGTCCGCATCCAACTCGCGGATCACCGCCGCGACCTTGAACCCATACCGCTCGGCCGGGCGTGCGAACGCGTTGTGGTGCGTCACAATCCCCCGCCCCTTCAGCGGCTCCAGCCGCCGTTTCCAATCCGCATTCACGTCCTGCACCCGGGACCTGAGCGTCTTCGTCGCCGCCTCCACCCGCGGCAACTCCCCCTCCATCGACGCCCCCGCCGGTGTACACGCCTGCAACACCGCCGCCGACAGACTCGGCAAGAACGCGTCCACCACCACCGGGTCCAGCCACAAGTGCGGGTCCGAGTTCACATCGCCGTGGTCGTGATCGTGATCGTGGTCGTGCGCGTGGTCATCGTGAGCGTGGTCGTGGCCCGCATGATCGTGCGGCTTCGCACCCACGGGCTCCATCGATCCCGCGAACGAGATCACCTTGCGATTCGGAACATCCTGCTTCGCAAGGATCGACTCCAGCTGCCCTTCCAGCCCCATCCCCACATACACCACCAGATCCGCATCCGCCAGCGCCGCCACGTCCGCCGGCGTGAACTCGTACCCGTGCTCGCTCCGACCCGGCTGCATCAGGATCGTCACCGTGCTCCCCGCGGGCAGCAGCGGCTCGACCAGCCCCTTGAGCGGCGGCACCGTCACCACCACCCGCACCGCCCCCGCGGCCTTGGGTGCCGCCTTCTCACGGCACCCCGAAAAGGCGACCACTAGCACCACGACGAGCATCAGCGTGACGGTTTTCCACATGGCAGCAGACCCCGGCGGCTAGTTGAGAATGCAGAATCAATAACAGTATACCGGCTCGACCCCCCACCGGTTCGCGCCGGGCCACAACCCAATCCCGGGACCTCAACGGGCCGACAAACGCGCGTGAGCGGGGTACAATCGCCTCCACTTCGGGGCGGTAGCTCAGTTGGTAGAGCGCGTCGTTCGCAATGACGAGGTCGGGAGTTCGACTCTCCTCCGCTCCACTTGAACGAAAAACCCCTGCAATCGCAGGGGTTTTTTCGTGGTCTGATCGGGTCTCGATTCCGAGGGCCTCAGCCGCCTCGTCTCACTCGATGAACCCCCACTCCATCCCGGTCGTCGACGCCAGGTCCGCCAGGTCCGTCTCGTTCAGGAACACCACCAGCCGCTGCCCCTCCACATCCGCCCATGCCAGCCGGGCCCCATCGCCCCGCTCCGCGGCGATCCCCGCGAGCCCCGACAGCACCTCCGGCGCGACCATCCCATCCTCCACCGCCACATCCCACTGCACCGCCTCGCCATCGACCGTGAAGGTAATGCTGGCCGCGTTGTTCTCGGGGTCGAATGCGTCGGCTACGTCCTCCAGCGGCAACGCCCCCTTCGCGATCCGCATCAGGTGCGAGATCACGAACGTGTAGTGCCCCGTGTCGCCGATCGACTGCGGGTTGAAGAGCCACACATCGTCGCTGAACGCCCCGCCCTCCTCGTTCAACCCGCCCATCACGCTCAGCATGTACACGAACGGCGCGACGATGAACGACTCGGGGTTCTGCCCCTCGGTCAGCGTCGCCAGCGTCACCTTCGGATGGGGCGTGATGCCGCACCCGCGGATCGCGTTGAACTGCTCCTCCGCCGCGGCGAAGGGGTTGGGCTTGTTGTTTGGCCCACCACCGCCACCGGGCGGCTTGCGGAACGAGAAAGAAACGTCCATACCGAAACTCCTGGTTGAGTCCCTGCGGCTGCGTTCGTGCGCGGCTCACCGCCCCGACACGCCCGCGAGTGTACCGCGCCGTGCAACCCCTCTCACCCTGGCCGTGCGAACCGCACCTACTCCTGCGACTTCGGCTCGCCCTTCACGTTGTACTCCACCGGCGCCGGCAGGTTGAGGTCCTTGAGCTGCGGCAGGATCACCGACTTATCCCCCACCAGCACCAGCACGCCGGTGTTGATCGGCATCGCCGGCCCCGCCAGGCTGTTCAGCTGCGGCACGGTCACCTGCCGCATCGCCTCCATGTCCTTGCCGATCGTCTCGAACGGCTGCCCCACGCTCACCAGCTGCCCCGCGGCCGCGAGCACGCCATTGAGCCCCGAGAAGGACCGCACCGTCTCCGTCCGCTGACTCTCGATCGCCTTCGCGGCCTCTTCCGGCGTGATGTCCCCCTTCCGAATCCGCTCAAACTCCTTCAGGAACTCGCCCAAGGCCGCGCCCGTCACGTCCGCCCGCACCGACGAGCTCGCGATGAAGTAACCCGTGCTCGCCTGCATCACAAACGACGACCCCGCGCCGTACGTGTACCCATTCGCCTCGCGCAGGTTCTGATTGATGCGGCTCGTAAACCCGCCGCCGAACAGCTCGTTCAGCAACTGCCGCTGCACGCGGTCCTGAGTCGAGTACGGCACGCCCGGCGTCAGGAACCGGATCACCGTCTGCACCGCACCCCGCCGGTCCACCAGCACGACCTGCATCTTCTCCCGCGGCAGCGCCGCCATCTCCCCCAGCCGCGGCCTGCCCGCCGGGTTCCCCTTCCACTCGCCGAAGTGCTTCTCCAGCACGCCGCGTGCGTCCTCTAGGGTCAGATCGCCCGCGAGCATGATCGTCGCGTGCGCGGGCGAGAACAGCGTCTTCTGGTGCGCCTTGATGTCCCCCAGCGTGAACTTCTTCACGGTTTCGGGCGTGCCGCTCATCGGCCACGCGAAGGGGTTGGCATCGCCAAAAAGCACCCGCTGCCCCACGCGCCCCGCCAGAATCTGCGGGTTGTCGTCCTGCTCTTTCAGGCTCTCGAGCTGGAGCCGGACCACGCGCTCCCAGTCGCCCGCCTCCATCCGCGGCTTGCGCACCGCGTCAGCCATCAGCCCCGCCGCTCGGTCGAAGTTCCGCTTGAGCACCAGCAGCGAACACCCCGCCGACTCCGGCCCCGCGTACGCGCTGAACGTCCCGCCGAGCGACTGCATGAGGTCACCGAACTGCGTCGCGTTGAGGCTCCCCGCCCCCTCCTCCATCATCTGTGCCGCGAGCGTCGAGCGCCCCGCGTTCGAGGGGTCATCCAGCGGCCCGCCCGGCACGCACACCAGCTGCGCCGCGATCAGCGGCAGCTCCCGCCGCTGCCAGAACATCACGTTCAGCCCGTTCTTGAGCGTAAAGGTCTGCGGCGCCTCGGGCGCAAAGTCCTTCGCCTTGAGGTCCACCGGCCGCTGGTCGCGGGCCGAGATGTCCTTCTCCGGCTGGTCGGGCAGCACATGAACAATCAGCCGCGAGTCCTGCGTCAGCACGCGCTTGGCCCACTCCTGCACCTGGCGGGGAGTGGCCGTGCGGTAGCGGTCCAAGTCCCGCTTGAACCCGTCCGGCGTGCCGAAGTAGAACTCGTACTCGTTGAGCTTGTCCGCCTTGGCCTGCACCGATTGCAGCTGCGCCAGCTTGCCCATCTCGATCGTCGCGACCCGCTGGTCCAGCTCGGCCTTGGTCGGCCCCTTGTCGCGCAGCCGCACGACCTCCTCATCCACGATCCGCTCGATCATCTCGAGGTTGGACCCCGGCGCGGCCATCACGTCAATCCGGAACACCGACTGGAGCATGCTCCCCGCCTGGAACGCCGACACATCCACCGCCAGCTTCTCGTCCAGCACCAGCCGCTTGTACAGCCTGCTCGACTTCCCCTGGCTTAGCACCGCGCCGACAAGGTCCATCTCCGCATCGCCCTCGGAATAGATCGAAGGGCTGTGGTACGCGAAGCACACCTTGGGCAACTGCACCTGATCGAGCGTCGTGGCCGTCACAACCCGCCCCAGCGTCACCGGCGCCGCCGTCTTGTGGACCGGGTCCTGCCCCGGCTTGATCGTGCCGAACAGCTGCTGCACCAGCGGCTTGATCACCTTCGGATCAAAGTCCCCCGCCACAACCAGCGACGCGTTGTTGGGCACATAGAACGTCGCGAAGAAGTCCTTGACGTCATTGACCGTCGCGGCCTCCAGATCCTCGTGGGTCCCGATCACCTCGTTGTGGTACGGGTGCCCCTGCGGGAACATGATCTCCGTGATCAGCAGCTCCGCCTTCTGGTACGGCGCGTTCTCGATCACCTGCCGCCGCTCGTTCCGCACCACGTCCCGCTGCTTGTCCAGCTTCTCCTGGTTCATCGTCCGGCCCAAGTCCTCCAGCCGGTCCGCGTCCAGCCACAGCAGCGTCGGCAGCAGGCTCGCCGGCCCGTTGGAGTAGTAGTTGGTGCGATCAAACGACGTCGACGCGTTGTTGTTCCCGCCGCTGTTCTCCATCAGGATGTCGAACTGCCCGTTGGGCACGCGCTCCGTCCCCATGAACATCAGGTGCTCAAAGAGGTGCGCGAAGCCCGACCGGCCCTCTGCCTCCTCCTTCGCCCCGACGCGGTACCACGTGTTGATGGTGACCACCGGCAGCGAGTGGTCCTCGTGCAGGATCACCGTCATCCCGTTGTCCAGCCTGTACTTCTCGAACTTCACCTCCTGGCCCAACGCCACCGAGGCCAGGATCGAGAGGCACGACACCAGTACGACAAGTCGAGCGAGCATGGGTAATCCTGTGTTCAGGTTGAACCACCGCAGTGAGCGCGGCGAAGGGGCCGCGTTCCTTGAGCCGCACGCAGGATATCAGCGGTCGCTATGCCCCGTCCCGCTCGGCATCCAGCGCCAGACCTCCACCGGGGCCGCCGCGTGCTTGCTTCCCAGCCCACCTATCATTCCAGCACAAGCACCCGGGTCGCTCCATGGGTCACCGGATGACCCTCGGCCGCCCCTCTCAGGATGAACCATGAAGACTCTGCTGTTCGCCGCGTTGGCTCTGAGCATCACCGGCTCGCTGGCGCTGGCCCAGTCGGACAAGCCCGCCACGCCCGCGCAGAACACCCCCGCCGCGGAGAAGCCCGCCGAGCAGGCGAGCCTCCAGTACGTCAAGTTCGAGACCACCGAGGGCTCCTTCGTCCTCGAGCTCAACTCCGAGAAGGCCCCCATCTCCGTTGAGAACTTCATGAAGTACGTCGAGAAGGGTTTCTACGACGGCACCATCTTCCACCGCGTCATGTTCGACTTCATGATCCAGGGCGGCGGCATGGATGAGAAGGGCAACCCCAAGAAGACCGACCGCCCCATCGTCAACGAGCACAACAACGGGCTCAAGAACAAGCGCGGCTCCATCTCGATGGCCCGCACCAACGACCCCAACTCCGCCACCAGCCAGTTCTTCATCAACGTCGCCGACAATGACGGCACCGCCAAGTACAACCTCGACGCCGGCGCCGGCTACGCCGTGTTCGGCAAGGTCGTCCAGGGCATGGACACCATCGACAAGATCCGCAACGGCGAGACCACCGTCAGCCCACGCGGCGAGAAGAGTGTCCCCGTCAAGCCCGTCGTCGTCACCAAGGCCAGCAAGCTCAGCAAGGCCGACGCCGACAAGCTCATCGAAGGCGCCAAGGAAGAGGCCCCCAAGGCCGACGCCCCGAAAGCAGACGCCCCCAAGGCCGACCCCAAGCCCAAGAAGTAACGCCAATCGAACGCACACGCAGGGGCCCACGAGGGCCCCTTTTTCGTCCAATCAAACCATCGAGTCACCTCAACAAGGATCACACATGACCAATGTCAAGCTGACGACCAGCATGGGCGACATCGTCCTCGAACTCGACGACGAGAAGGCCCCCATTTCCACCGAGAACTTCCTCAAGTACGTGGACAGCGGCCACTACGACCACACCATCTTCCACCGCGTCATCCCCACCTTCATGATCCAGGGCGGCGGCTTCACGGCCGACATGAAGCAGAAGCCCGTCAATGACCCCATCACCAACGAGTGGGGCAACGGCCTGATCAACAAGAAGGGCACCATCGCGATGGCCCGCACCAGCGATCCGCAGTCCGCCACCGCGCAGTTCTTCATCAATGTTGGCGACAACGACTTCCTCAGCCAGCCCCGCGACGGCGCCGGCTACGCGGTGTTTGGCCGCGTCAGCGAGGGCATGGACATCGTCGACAAGATCCGCCAGGTCCCCACCACCACCAAGATGGGCCACGGCGACGTCCCCAAGTCCCCCGTCACCATCGTCAAGGCCGAACGCGTCAAGTAACGCTCAATACGTGATGCCGACGCACGAGAGCCCTCCCCTGCGAGGGCTCTTTTCGTTTTTCGCTTTGAGCTTTGACCGCTCACGCAGCCTTCGTGTCCTTCGCCACCGGCGGAGCCGCCGCCTGCGGCTGCGGCACCCGGATGTTCGTCGAGCACGCGCGGCACCGCACCGTCTTTCCACGGCAGTTCGTCGGCACCGCCAGCACCTTGCGGCACGTCAGGTTCGGGCACATGATCCGGATCGATTCAGCTGGCTGAGACATACGCGGCGTCCTCCCGATCCTCCTCCATCGGCCGGCCCACCCCACGCCTTCACCCCGGCCGCACAACACCCTGCCCCCGCGCCTCACAGCCCGAACAGCCCCCGCGGTTATCGGCTACTGTGTCGGGTCGATGGCGTTCGATGGACCCTTGGACCGGCCACGAGAGACCTCCTTAATGCACGTGAATCCGACCTGTTCCGCAGTGGTGGGCCTCCAGTGGGGTGACGAGGGCAAGGGCAAGGCCGTCGATATCCTCGCCGCCCAGCACGATGCCGTGGTCCGCTACAACGGCGGCGCTAACGCCGGCCACTCCGTGGTCGTCAAGGGTGAGCGCTTCTCCCTCCACCTCATCCCCTCCGGCATCCTCTACCCCGGCAAGCTCGCCATCATCGGCAACGGCGTCGTCGTCGATCCCTGGAAGCTCGTCGAAGAGGTCGAGGGCCTCAAGAAACGCGGCGTCGACACCTCCGGCCTGGTCTGCTCCAGCCGCGCCCACGCGGTGCTGCCTTACCACAAGATCGAGGACGGCCTCCGCGAGGACCTCCTCAAGCGAAACGCCGCGGCCCTCGCCGTGGATGAACGCGGCGTCTCTGAAATCGGCACCACCCGCCGTGGCATCGGACCCGCCTACGCCGACAAGGCCCAGCGTGCCTGCGCCATCCGCATGGGTGACCTCCTCAGGCCCGACGTCCTCCGCGAAAAGCTCGACGTCGCCGTCGCCATGAAGGGCCCCGCCCTCACCGGCCTGGCGAAAAACCTCGACGTCTCAACCGAAGACCTTAACCGCGACGCCCTGCTCGCCCAGTGCATCGAGGTCGGCCAGAAGCTCGCGCCCCTCATCAAAGAAACCACGCACCTCCTCCACGCCCAGCTCGCCGCGAACAAGAAGATCCTCTTCGAGGGCGCCAACGGCTCACTCCTCGACGTTGACCACGGCACCTACCCCTACGTCACCGGCTCCACCTGCATCTCCTCCGGCATCGGCCCCGGCACCGGCGTCCCCACCACCCGCGTCAGCCGCATCCTCGGCATCATGAAGGCCTACTCCACCCGCGTCGGCGGCGGCCCCTTCCCCACCGAGCTCAAGAACGCCATCGGCGACGGCATCCGCACCCGCGGCCGCGAGTTCGGCACCACCACCGGCCGCCCCCGCCGCGTCGGCTGGCTCGACCTCGTCGCCGTGAAGTACGCCACCATGATCAACGGCGCCACCGGCGTCTGCCTCACCATGCTCGACGTCCTCGCCGGCGTCGAAGAGGTCAAGGTCTGCACGTCGTACCGCATCGACGGCGCGGAAACCACCCAGTTCCCCCCCGACGCCTACGACCTCGAGCGCGTCCAGCCCGTGTACACCACCCTCAAGGGCTTCACGCAGGACATCACCAAAGCCCGCAAGCTCGCCCACCTCCCCACCGAAGCCCGCCGCTACATCGACTTCATCGAGACCACCATCGGCGTCAAAGCCGACATGGTCGGCGTCGGCCCCGACCGCGAACAAACCCTCACCAACTGACGTTTTATCTCCACTTTGAACCTCCAGCATTCAACCCCCGCTTCCGCTGCCGCGCTCGCCGCTCTCAAGGCCCGCAGCCCCAAAGCCCGCCCCGACGAGCTCATCCCCGACGTCGACCCCGCCCGAATCCCCCGCCACGTCGCCTTCATCATGGACGGCAACGGCCGCTGGGCCAAAGCCCGCGGCCTCCCCCGCGTCCTCGGCCATCAACAGGGCGCCCAGGTCGTCCGCCAGGTCGTCGAAGCTTGCGACGACATCGGCATCGAGTACATCACCCTGTACTCCTTCTCCCTCGAGAACTGGAAGCGCCCCAAGGCAGAGGTCGAGGCCCTGATGCAGCTCTGCATCGCCTACCTCGAGACCGAAGAAGAAGACCTCAAGCGCAACGGCATCCGCTTCCGCGTGATCGGCCGGCGCGAGGGCCTCCCCAAGCCCGTGATCGACGCCATCGACCGCGTCACCGAGCGCACCGCCATGGGCACCCGCGGCGCCCTCTCCCTGGCCATCAACTACTCCGGCCGCGCAGAAATCACCGACGCCGCCCGCTGGCTGGCCCGCGAAGTCGCCGCCGGCCGCCTCCACCCCGACGACATCGACGAGGACAAAGTGGCCGGATGTTTGTATACATCAGGCATGCCGGACCCCGACCTTCTGGTCCGGACCGCTGGCGAACGCCGAATCAGCAACTACCTTCTGTGGCAGATCAGCTATGCGGAACTCCACGTCACCGACGTCCTCTGGCCCGACTTCGGGATCGCCGAGCTCCACACCGCCATCAGGGACTACGCAACCCGTGTCAGACGATTCGGCGCTGTTGAAGAAGAAACGCGAGTACCGCAACCGGCTCCTCATGGGCCCGGTGATCTTCATCTTCGTGGCGAGCGTGTTCCTCCTCGATGAGCTCATGGCCGGCAAGCCCTTCCCCCCCTTCCTCGAGGGGCTCGCCCGCCTCTTCAAACTCACCACCATCCCCGCCGGCCTCGCGATGTTCCCCGCCGTGGTCGCCATCGACATCTTCGCCGCCCGCGAGATGTCCACCATCCTCCTGGGCAAAGGCATCCAGGGCAGCAAGCGCGTCATGACCTTCGCGGCCATTCTCGGCCTGCTCGTCTCCGCTCTGGTCCCCACCGACACCCCCGGCCCCGCCGGCGCCGCCATCGTCAGCATGGCCGCCGCCGCCGTGCTCGCCTTCTCGATGGTCTTCTACGCCCGCAACCGCTCCGTCCAGGGGATCGTCGCCGCCTCCGGCGGCGCCCTCCTCGCCTTCGTCTACCTCGGCCTCATGTTCGGCGCCATGCTCGCCATCCGCCGCGAGCACTCCGCCTTCATCCTCCTTTGGGCCCTCGTCACCACCAAGTCCTGCGACATCGGCGCCTACTTCACCGGCCGCGCCATCGGCAAGCACAAGCTCATCCCCTGGCTCAGCCCCGGCAAGACGTGGGAAGGCCTCTGGGGCGGCCTCGCCTTCTCAACCCTCGTCGGCTACCTCGGCCTTCTCCTCCTCGAGCGCACCATCCACATCACCCTCCCCCCCTGGTGGGCCTGCCTGGTCCCCGGCTTCCTCTTCGGCGCCGTCGGCCAGGCCGGCGACCTCATGGAATCCGTCTTCAAACGCGACGCCGCCATCAAGGACTCCGGGGCCGTGGTCCCGGGCATGGGCGGCGTCCTGGACGTCCTGGACTCCGTCCTCCTGGTCTCCCCCATCGCCTACTGGTGGCTGCGGATCATGGCCGACAAGGGCTGGCTCGTCCCCATCCTCCCCACCACCCCGTAAACCAACCTGGTTTTCACCCGGCTTTCGCCCAAAACCAACGCTTTTTCAGAAGCGTTCGCGACGGCCGGTGTGCGTCGCTACACTACACACAGCCCGCCGTGGCTCCCTCCCCGGGACCCGCAGCGGGGTCCCCGGAGCCCTGAATGGATGTGACGGCGAAACTGTTGCGGGTGTTTCAGGTCGACAAGCAGCTCCGAGGGCTGCAGTCACGCCTCTCTCAGGCCGACACCTTCCTCGCGACTCAGAACAAGGACCTGGGCTCGATCGACTCCCAGCGATCCACTCTCGAAGCCCAGGCCAAGCAGCACGCCGCCCAGGCCGCGGACTTCGAGGGCGAGATGGCCCGGCTCGACGCCAAGATGGCCACCCTCCGCTCCCAGATGGAGAACGCCCAGACCAACAAGGAATACAAGGCGTTCCTGACCGAGATCAACACCTTCAAGGCCGACCGCGACGCCGTCGAGACCAAGGCCCTCGAGGCCATGGGCAAGGCCGACGAGCTCCGCAAGCAGATCGCCGAGCTCACCTCCAAGCGTGAAGAGCGGCAGCAGGTCCAGAAGGTCGCCTCCTCCGACCGCGAGGCCCGCTTCAAGGAAATCGAGACCCGCGTCAACGAGCTCAAGGCCGAACGCGAGAAGCTCGCAACCGAAGTCCCCCCCGAAATCCTCTCGCTCTTCAACCGCCTCGTCGTCCAACGCGGCGACGAAGCCATGGGCACCATCGAGGTCCAGGACCGCAAACGCCACGAGTACACGTGCAGCGTCTGCATGATGACCATCCCCATCGACTCCGTCAGCGGCCTCATGAGCAACGGCAAGCTCACCCGCTGCAAGTCCTGCGAGGCCATCCTCTACATCGACGACGACGCCAAGAAGGCCCTGCTCCCCCCGCAGGCCACCAAGCGCTGATCACAATCCAAGTTCACCGTGCCACGACCGTGCTCTGACGGTCGTGTTTTCTTTTTGCCCTCGAACCCGCCCGCTACCGGTGCTGGAACACCATCCCCACCACGTCATACGTCCCCGGCCGCTTCCCCGCGTCCGGCACGGAGAAATCACTCGCCCCGCGCAGCACCAGCCCCGCCTCCCCCGCGAGCTCGATCACCCGCCGGAAGTCGATCGTCAGTGTCCGGTGCGACCCATCCACATCCGTCGTGATCACCGCCCGCCCATCCGGCCGCATCAGCCGCTTGATCTCCCGCAGCGTGTCCCGCGCCAAATCCTCCGTCACGTGCTCCAGCACGCTGATGCAGAACACCCGGTCCCACTGCCCCGATGCCAGCCCCGTGTCCGCCATTGACCGCAGCTTCCACGTCACCTGCGGGAACACCTGCTCCGGCGGCCGATTGAACCCCCGCAGCGTGTGCCGCGGCGTGGCCGTCAGGTTCAAGTCCACCCCCGCCGCCACACACCCCACCCGCGTCACCAGGTACGGGATCAGCGGCGCACCCCCGCACCCCAGGTCCACCACCTTCATCCCCGCCCGCGTCTCGCTGTTGATCACCGCGTACGGATACTCCCACTCACGGCTCCAGTGCGTAACGATTTTCTCCGGCGCCTTCGCGTGCGACGGGTGCGGCGTCCCCTGAAGCTCATCGCGGTAGATCACATCGAACGTCTCGCGCAACGCCGCGTACCGCGCATCGCTCCAATCCTCCGCCCGCAGCATCCGGCTCGGCGTCGCGTCCGGCGCAATCGGCCCCACCGGATTCCGCACCACCACCTTCACCGTCTTCTGTCCCACCCCAACCCCCGCCCGCGCCGGCCGCGGCAGCAACACCGCCAGCGTCGGCCCATACGCCGGGATCTTGTCGTTCCCCTTCATGAACGGCCGCCACGTGTGCATCGTGATCCCCTGCCCCTGCCGCGGCAAGCACGCCTCATCCAGGTTCCCAAACTCCCGCACATACGCCGGGTCATCCGTAAAGAACGTCCTGAACGGCTCCTCCATCACCGCCTTCCGCTGCGGCTGATCGATCCGCATGTCGTGGATAAACGTCGCCATGATCTCCGGGCTGTTCACCATCGCCGTGCGTGCGAGCGCAATCGCCTCCAACCCCTTGGGCCCATCCAGCAGCAGCGTCACCTTCTTCCCGGGGAACCTCCCCAAAATCTCCGGCAGGTGCGCCGCCGCCGGCCCATACAGCAGCTCCACGTGCCCATAAGGCCGCAGCCGCTCCTCCGCGAACGCCGCGTTCTCGTCCTTCTCCAGCTCAATGCTCACGACCTTCGTCTTCGTCCCCTTGAAGAACTTCGCAAGCACCAGCGTGCTCTGCCCACGGCAGCGCCCCGACTCGATCACCACGTCCGCCCCCATCGCCGCCGACACCCCGCACACCGCCAGCATCTCGCTGTGCAGAATCCCCCGCTCCTCATACCCACCCGCAATGTCAACAAACCGCTCCACGTGCTCCCGCGCCGCCCCCTTCACCAGCGACGCCGCGACATGCGCCCCCGCCCGCTCCTCCAACGCATGCCAGTGCTTGAACATCTGCCCGCACGCCGCCTCCGGCCTGTTCTTCGTGAACTCCTTCCCCTCCAGCAAAATCGGGTGCCACCCCGTCTTGTAGTGGATGACCCGCAGCTCCTCATCCCCCTCAATCGCCCGGCAGTTCGTCTCATTGAACACGCGGCAAGGTTCCCCCCGGAACACCACCTCCCGCGTCTCACCATTCACCGTCACCGGCCGATGGAACGCCGCGTCATAGTTGCAGAACCCGATGATCTCCCGCAGCGCATGCTGGTCCACCGCCCCGCTGCTCCCCACCGCCTGCGCAAACCGCCCCTTGTCCGCGAGGATGGACTCCACCCGCGCCAGCACCGCCCCGAACACATGCGCCGCCACCGCCCCGCTCCGCGCCGCCATCACCCCCGTGTTGATCGGGAACACCTCATCCTTCCACGTGAACAGCACATCCCAGTCGCTCCCATCCTCCAGCGCCTCCCCCATCTCCCGATATACCACGGCGTCGCAATCCATGAACACCACCGGCCGCCCCGCCCACCGCGTGCTCGCCCGCTTCGCCCCCTCCAGCCACGCGTGAAACTTCCGCGGGATCGTCCGCATGATGTCCGACGTCTCACCATCCCCCGGCACCCCGTGCGGCACAAACTCAAACCCCGCGTACGCCCCCCGCAGCGCCTCGATCTCCCGCTCCGGCACATCCTGGTACAGCACCAGCCCCTCCGCCCGCGCCCCCTCCCCCCCACTCTCGCGCAGCGCCTGCAACCACGGCGCAAGGAACGCCGCGTACTTCCCCCCATACACCGCCGTCACAAACACCGGCGACACAGAGTTCGACAAGGGCGTAGCCCGACCGCTGGCAGTAGGTTGCATCCCTCAACATCGGACACCCGCACCCGAACCCTCCAAACCCCGGACGCGACGTGCCACGACCGTGCTCTGACGGTCGTGCCCCCA
>Ga0208492_1000162_pt1 | contig 68057 bp, 60 predicted proteins | sample Subbioar_CSW14AB_FD_184820 | JGI IMG/M metagenome (GOLD analysis project Ga0208492, IMG submission 184820) | Serpentinite rock and fluid subsurface biosphere microbial communities from McLaughlin Reserve, California, USA - CR12Mar_CSW14AB (SPAdes) | ecosystem: Environmental > Terrestrial > Deep... | reverse complement strand
CCCTATCGATCGTTTCGATTGAAGCCCGCTCCCGCGGGCTCCTTTGCGCAGGTCCTCAGCGGAGTCGCGATTCGCCGCGGGTTCCACGCAAGGAGCCCGCAAGGGCTTCAAGCTGAAGACGCGTGCTTCGTGAGGTTCGCGAAGGGGCCCCGGCTTTTCAAGCCGGGGGGAACGGGTCACCAGAATCAACGCGATCGAGAACTGCTCTAGATCGACGATCGCGATTCCGAGCATCGATCGGCCGATGAGAACGAGCAGAGAAGCGCCGCGTGCCGCGCACGATGAGAGGGCGTCGACCAAGCCACCTCCACGTTTCCTGCGCGAATGCCAGCGCCGGAGACATTTTTTGGGGGTTCCGTCGCGGCCGCCGCCGGGGAAGGCTCCCTCTCGTCATGCGTGTTCTCTCCGGCATCCAGCCCAGCGGTTCGCTCCACCTCGGCAACTACTTCGGCGCGATCGCGCAGCACATCGAGCTGCAAGATCAGGCCGGCGGCGCCGACAACGCGTTCTTCTTCATCGCCAACCTGCACACGCTCACCACGCTGCGCGACGCCGCGCGGCTGCGGGCGCTGACGCGCGACGTGGCGCTCGACTACCTCGCGCTCGGGCTCGACCCGGCGCGGGCGACGTTCTTCCGCCAGAGCGACGTGCCCGAGGTGACCGAGCTCGCGTGGTACCTGGCCTGCGTGACCGGCAAAGGCCTCTTGGAGCGCGCGACTTCGTACAAGGACAAGATCGCCAAGGGCATCGAGCCCTCGATGGGCTTGTTCAACTATCCGGTGCTGATGGGCGCCGACATCCTCGCGTATCGCTCCACGCTGGTGCCGGTCGGCAAGGACCAGCAGCAGCACGTGGAGATGGCGCAGGACATGGCCACGCACTTCAACACCGCGTTCGGCCGCGAGGTCCTCACCCGCCCCGATTGGCGCTTCTCCAAGGCTCCCATCGTCCCCGGTGTCGACGGCGCCAAGATGAGCAAGAGCTACGACAACACGATCCCGATCTTCCTCCCTGCGGGCATGACCGAGAAGCAGGCGTGGAAGCAGTACTTCGCGCGCATCGTCACCGACTCCAAGGGCGTCGACGACCCCAAGGACCCGAACGACACGCTGATGATCATCTACCGCCTGCTCGACCCCGTCGGTGCGGCCGAGTTCGAGCCCATCTATACGAAGGGCGGCGTTGGGTATGGCGAAATCAAGAAGCGCATCCATACCGCGTACGACGCGAAATTCGGCCCATTCCGCGAGAAGCGCGCCGCCCTCGAGAAGGACGATGCCTACGTGGAAGGCGTGCTCGAGCAAGGCGGCAAGCGCGCCCGCGCGGTGGCGCACGCGCTGCTCGCCGAGGTCCGCGACGCAGCAGGCATCGCGACCGGAGCCTGGGCGCGCTGATTCTGCGCAGGACATCCGTCATGGTCGGCCCGCGCTCCCCGGGCAATGTGGTCGCGCAGGTCCACAATTACGGGAGGGCCCCATGAGAGCTTCACTGCTGATCCTCGGCGTCGTCGTGTGTCTCGGTTGCGACAAGGGCGCGACGACTGGTGAGCCGGGCGCCGAGCCCGCTGCCTCTGCGCCTGCGGCCCCGGCCGCCGCGCCGAAGCCGCTCGGCATCAAGACCGTCGTCGACGTGGCCGTGGGCTCGCCCGATCACACGACCCTCGTCGCCGCGCTCAAGGCCGCCGACCTCGTCGGAACGCTCGCCAGCCCGGGCGGCGTGTACACCATCTTCGCGCCGACCAACGCGGCGTTCGACAAGCTGCCCAAGGGCACCGTCGAGGGCCTGCTCAAGCCCGAGAAGAAGGGCGATCTGACCAACATTCTCAAGCACCACGCCGCGGTTCCGATGCTTCAGGTCGGCAACATGAAGGACGGCGCGACGCTGAGCATGTCGGACGGCACGACCGTCACGTTCCACGTCAAGGACGGCAAGACGATGGTGAACGAAGCCAACATCATCGCGTCCTACCCGGCAGCGAATGGCATCGTGCACGTCGTCGACATGGTGCTCGTGCCGACGCCCAAGACCTGAGCTCACTTACAGTCGAGACAAGCCCACTCGACGATGCCGTCTCCGCTTCCGAATCGCTCCATCGTGTACTTCTCGATGTCGATGAGGAATCCGGTCTCCTTGGAGTTCGCCGTGCAGCACCCGCTGCAGTCGGAATCGGCGCACATATCGTAGACGACGGCATCGATCTGCTTGCTGCCCTGCTTCAACCGCAGGGTGTGGAGCTTGTACTTCTCGAAGTCCTTGCCGTGGACCGACGCGATGTTGTGGGCCTTCACCCAGGCCTCGGTCTGCTTGCCCGAGAGTGCGGCGAACTGACCGGCCCAGGTGCAGCCGCTGTATTTCACGCATTCGTCGCTGCCCGGGTCCGGATACGACTCGTAGTTCGTGAGGTTCGCCTTGCGCCACACGAGAGAGGTCGGCGGAGCGCCTGCGTCGGTCGAAGGCGGCGGTGCGCCTGCGTCGGTCGAGGGCGGCGGCGGGGACGGCGGCGTGGTACCCGCGACATCCTTCAGCTTCCAGGCCTGGTTGTCGTTGCCCGAGCAGCTCCATTGCTGCAGCGGGACGCCGTCGCTCTTGCCGAAGCCGGTGATGTCGAGGCACTTGCTGCTCGCGAGGTTGACGAGCGTGTGCGCGTCGCCGGTCCACCGCAGGCGCCACTGCTGCAGGCTGGTGTGTTTGCAGCTCGCTTGCCGCGCGCGAGCGCCGTTCTTCGTGCTGGGCACCTCGAGGCACTTGCCGCTGTGCACGGCGACGAGCTCGTAGATGTTGCTGCGCACCGACTTCAGCTTCCACTTCTGGTTGTCGCTCCCCTTGGCCGTGAACTGGATGACCGCCGCGTTCTCGTCAGGGCTCGCCCCGAGGACGTCGACGGCCTTCCCGTCGAACACGGAGATGAGCTGCACGGTGCGCCCGTCGTGGGTACCCTGCGCCTCGCGCTCGTCCTCACCATCTTCGGCTGCGTCGGCGAGACACCCCCCTGCGAGAGCGGCCATCGCCGTGACGATGGTCAGCGAAGAAGCGACACGAACGGACAACGCGCGGTGCGACATGATTTCGTTCTCCTCGTCGCGGAGACACTTCACGTCGCACGCCAACGCGATCGAATCGAGAAATCAGCACCGATCGCGCGATCGGCGCCCCACGAGCGTCACGGGTGCGTGACATCCTGGGGAGTGGTCACCTCTTCTTCTTGCGTTTGACCTTCTTCTTCGGGGGCTTCGCTGCGGGCTTCGCGGCCTTCGGCGTCTTCTTCGGTGCAGCCGTGGGTGCCGACTTCACCGCGAGCGGTCGTGCATCGACGCGAGGAGCGGCGGAGGCGTCCGCGACATTCTCCGTGGGGGCATCGAACGAGGCATCGCCGGCGTCGATCTCCGCGTCGGCTTCCGCGTCGACGTCCGCGTCGACGTCCGCGTCGACCGACGCGTCGTCGTCTTCCTCCTCCTCCTCCTCCTCGTCCGCGTCTTCGTCGGCATCGGAAGAGGCGTTGGCCGTGTCCTCGACGGCGGTCGCGAGCGCGTCGGCCTCTGCTTCGGATGCGTCCACCACCGCCGGCGCCGCAGGTGACGACCTGGGGACGTCCACGCTCGCGGGAAGTCTTCCCGCACGCACCGCCACACCGCCCGCCGCAAACACGGCGACGACCACGGCGAACCCGAACAATCCGAACCCCGACCGCGGCGGCACGACCGATGTCTTGGGCGGCGCGAGCACCTCCAGCGCCGCGACCACGTCGGCCCGCATCGTCGCTGCATCCGGATAGCGCTCCGCTCGGTCGAACTCGAGCGCGCGATCGACGATCGAGGCGAACGCCTCGGAGACGTCGGGGTCGACGTCGCGAATCGCCGGAGCAGGCATGCGAGCCATCTTGCCCACGAGCTCCAAGGTGTTGGGCGCCTCGTGGATCTTCTTGCCGGTGCGCAGTCGAAACAACACCGCGCCCACCGAGAACAGATCCGACCGCGCATCGATCTCGTCCGCGCGACCCGCCGCCTGCTCCGGGGACATGTACGCGGGCGTGCCGAGCGTGACACCCGCGCGTGTCGTCAGGCGGGTCTCGACCACGCGGGCGAGGCCGAAATCGAGCACCTTCACCCGGATCGAGCCATCGGTCGTGCGAAGGAGGAACAGGTTGTCCGGCTTCAGATCGCGGTGGATGACCCCGTGGACGTGCGCCGCCTCGAGCACCTCGAGCAGGGACGCGGCGATGGCGAGCAGCTCCCACTCGGTGAACGGCCCACGCTGCGCCCGCTGGTCGAGGACCTCGCCGTCGAGGAGCTCCATCACGATGTACGCGAGCCCGTCGTCTGGCCCCCCGACGATCACGTCGTCGTCGAGCACCGCGACCGCGCCAGGGTGCTCCACGCGATTGGCGGCGTAGCCTTCGCGCAAGAACCGCTCGCGAATTTCCGCGTTTCGCGCGAGCTCCGGGTGGAGCATCTTCACCGCCGCGCGCGCGCCGTTGCGGTGGCGTGCGGCGTACACCGCGGCCATGCCGCCGACGCCGAGCAGACGTTCGAGCTTCCACTTGCCATCGAGCACGGAGCCGAGCCGTGCTTCCGCTCGAGCGTCACCTCCGGACATCACGAATGCGAAGGAGAAGCTTTGACGCTCGGCTTCGGCTTCGGATGGGCAGCGGGACGGGGATGCGAGGACGTGGCTTTGGGAGCCGAGAGCACTGTGCTCGACGCAGAGCCCGAGGACGTCACGCTCGCGACGACCGCAGGCTCTTCGACCTGACGCGGGAAGAAGTCGACCAACAGACCACCGCGAAAGGCAGCAAAACCGCCGCCGACGAGAAGCATGGGCACGATCACCCAGGGCCAACGTCGCCTGGTCGGAGCCGGCGCGGCCCGCAGCGCCCGCACAGTCGTCGGTGCGCGTCGGGGGGCGATGACCTCGATGGACTCGGGATCCGCAACGGGCGCCGCCGCTGGCGCAATCTCCGACGCCTCCATGTAGAGGCTCTCCTCGCGCCGCGGCCGCGTCGCCTGCGGCATCTCCTCGCCGAGCAGCGCCGCGAACGTCGCGCAGTCGGGGATCCGCGCCGCGAGGTCGCGCGTCAACGCGCGGTCCACCACCTCGCACAGCCCCGGAGGAACCCATGGCGCGAGTTGTGCGAGACGCGGCTCCGGCCCGGTCGCGATCTCGATGATCGTCTGCTCGTAGCTGAGGTCGTGCGGGTATGCGGGCGCACCCGCCAGCATCTCGTAGAGCACCGCACCGAGCGCCCAGACATCGGTGCGGCCGTCGACCTCGAGGCCGCGAGCCTGCTCGGGAGACATGTAGTTCGTCGTTCCGACGGTCGTGCCCACGCGCGTGAGCCCCGAGTTGGGCTCACGACCGAGCAGCTTGGAGATGCCGAAGTCGACGACCTTGACCAGCAGCGAACCGTCTTCGCGGGTGACCAGGAACAAGTTCGCCGGCTTGAGGTCGCGATGAACCACGCCCGCACCGTGCGCCTTCGCGAGCCCGCGGGCAGCTTGCGCGGCGATGTGAACAGCCACCGCGGGCGAGAGCTTGAACTCGCGATCGAGCCGCGTCGCCAGGTCTTCGCCGCGCAAGAGCTCCATGACCATGTAGAGCCCGTGCGCCGGGTCGCTGCCGACGTCGAACACCTGCACGATGTGCTCACTCTCGATGCGGCTCGCCGCGCGCGCCTCGATCCGGAACCGCCCGACCACCTCCTCGTGACGGGCGAGCTCCGGATCGATCAGCTTCACCGCGACGCGCTTCTCGAGCTCGAGGTTCATCGCCTCGTACACCGCTCCGAAAGCGCCGCGGCCGAGGAGTGCGACGATCTGGTACTTGCCGGCGAGCGTTGCGCCGAGCCGCGGGTCGTCCGACATACGCATCCAAGCGTACGAGCATGAAGCGCACGAATCGACCCGTGCTTACGCACATATCGCAGCACAACCGAAAATCCGAAGTTGACCCACGTCATCGACTGAGGACTGGGGAGCGCAGATCCGAGGTCCGCGAACAGCAATCCGTGACGCGACACGTCCGCACGGCGTATGTTGCTCGAGGCGAGGAGGCGAACCATGTCCCTGACAAAGCGCGCGGTCGCGGAGCTGTTCGGTACGTTCTGGCTGGTGTTCGGAGGGTGTGGGAGCGCGGTGCTCGCCGCCGCATTTCCCAACGTAGGGATCGGTCTGCTCGGTGTGTCGTTCGCCTTCGGGCTCACCGTTTTGACGATGGCCTACTCGATTGGTCACGTATCGGGGTGTCATCTCAACCCGGCGGTGACGATCGGGCTCGTCGTCGGCAAGCGATTCCCCGCGAAGGAGATCGCTCCATACGTCGTCGCCCAGGTGGTGGGCGCAGTGCTCGGAGCGGCCGTGCTCTACGTGATCGCGAGCGGCAAGCCGGGATTCCAGTTGGGTGGATTCGCCGCGAACGGGTTCGGTGAGCACTCGCCCGGTGGGTACTCGATGGTCTCGGCGCTGGTCGCAGAGAGCGTCCTGACGTTCGCCTTCCTCTTCATCATCCTCGGGTCGACGGACAAGCGCGCGCCGGCAGGCATGGCGCCCATCGCGATCGGCCTCGGGCTCACGCTGATCCACCTCATCGGAATCCCGGTGACCAACCTCTCGGTCAACCCCGCACGCTCGACCGGCCCGGCGGTGTTCGTCGGCGGTTGGGCGCTCGCACAACTGTGGGCGTTCTGGGTCGCGCCGATCGTCGGCGCCGCCGCCGCAGGTGTGGCCTACCCGCTGATCGCCGGTACGGCAGAGGACGAAGTCTGACCGAACCTCCCGCGCGCGACGTTGGCTCCCACGTCACGCACAGGGAGTCGCCATGCCTGAACCTCCGAACATCCCACGCGAGAGCACGCAGTTGCTGACGGCCGGCCTCGGGATCGGTGCGATCGGCCTCGTCACCGCCGCGGTGGGTGCAGCGGTGTGTCCGGTCTGTGTGGTCGCGACACCGGCACTGCTCGGGGCGGGCCTCTACAAGCGTTGGAAGGAGCGCACGCGGCGCTGACGACGGAAGTCGCGTACCCTTGCCGGTCGATGCGTTCCCCCGAGGACCTGGCGCTCATCGCGAGCATCGCCGACGACCTCCCCGCCGGAATCTGGGTGGCAACGGTGCCCGAGGGACGGTTCGTCTACTCCAACCGCGCATTCGAGGAGATCCTCGGCGTGGGCGGGCTCGCCGACGTCGCGGCGGGCGAATACGCCCAGCCGTACGGCATCTTCGGGCGCGACGGAGCGCTCTATCCCGAAGAGAAGATGCCGTTCGTCCGCGCCCTCCAAGCGCGCGCGACGGTGGTCGTCGACGACATCGTCATACACCGGCGGGACGGTCGCCGCGTTTACGTCCGCGCCCACGCCAAGCCGATGTTCGACGCTGCCGGAGAGATGACGCACATCGCGATCGCCTTCTTCGACATCACCCGTGAGGCCACCGCCGAGCAGGCGCGGGCGCAAGCGGAGCGGCTCGCTTCGGTGGGCATGCTCGCCGCGGGCGTCGCGCACGAGATCAACAATCCCCTCGCCTACGTCATCGGCAACCTGGAGCTGCTCACCGGTCGCCTGGCGAATCGGGACGTGATCGGCAAGAGCGACATCGAGCTGCTCCGCGGGATGCTGGAAGACGCCCGCCACGGCGCCGAGCGCGTCCGCGCGATCGTCCGCGATCTCAAGGTGTTCTCGCGGGCGCCCGACGCGAGGCAGGGCGTCATGGATCTGCAGCGCCCCCTGCTCGCAGCCGTCGAGCTCGCGCGCAACGAGATTCGCCACCGCGCGCGGCTGGTGATCGACCTGAAGTCCGTGCCCCGGGTGCTGGCCGACGAGGGACGGGCCAACCAGCTGTTCCTCAATCTGCTGATGAACGCGGCGCAGGCCATCGCCGACGGCAACGCCGAGCACAACGAGATCCGAGTCGCGAGCCACGAGGACGCCGAGGGCCACGCGGTCTTCGAGGTGGAGGACAGCGGCGTCGGCATCGCGCCCGAGACGTTGCCGCGCATCTTCGATCCCTTCTTCACGACCAAGCCGATCGGCGTGGGCACCGGCCTCGGGCTCTCGATCTGCCACGCGATCGTCACCGATCTCGGCGGGCGAATCGAGGTGACGAGCGAGGTCGGGAAGGGCACCCGTTTCCGCGTCGTGCTCCCGGCCGCGATGGAGGACCGGGCGATCGTCGACGCCGCCGCGACGGAGAGCCCGAAAGACCCGCTCCGCGCGCAGGTGCTGGTCGTCGACGACGAGCCGCAGATCCTCAAATTGGTCGAGGCGCAGCTCGGCGCCGAGCACAGTGTCGTCTGTGAGCAGCGCGCAGCGTCGGCGTTCGCGCGAATCGAGCGCGGCGAGCGCTACGACGCGATCCTCTGCGACGTGATGATGCCCGACATGACCGGCATCGATCTGTACGAGAAGATCCTCGCGATCGCCCCGGATCAGGCGCGGGCGATGATCTTCGTCACCGGCGGTGCGTTCACCGCACGCGCTCGCGAGTTCCTCGAACGGGTGCCGAACGCGCGCCTCGAGAAGCCCTTCGACGTCCACGAGCTTTCCGAGCTCGTCCGCCGGAAGCTCTAGGCTGGGACGCCTTCTTCGTCCACGACGCGGTGCTGGCGGGCGATGAGCACGTACAGCGACGGCACGACGAACAGCGTGAACAGGCTCCCGATGCTCATCCCGCCGACCAGGACGATGCCGATCGAGTTACGGGCGATCGCGCCCGCGCCGGTGACGAGCGTCAGCGGGAAGTGACCGGCCACCGTGGCCACGGTGGTCATCAGGATGGGGCGGAGCCTCGTGATGGCAGCCTCGTGCGCGGCGTCGACTTTGGAGAGACCGCGCTCCTGAGCCTTGTTCGCGAACTGGACGATGAGGATGGCGTTCTTCGACACGAGGCCGACCAGCGTCACGAGCCCCACCTGCGAGTAGATGTTCAAGGTCGTGGTCCAGCCCTCGGTCAGCGGGAACCGCAGCCCCGGCGGCCCACCGAACTTGAGGAAGGTGAAGATCATCGCGCCGAACATCGCGAGCGGCACCGAACCCGAGAGCACCACCAGCGGATCGCGGAACGAGTTGAACTGCGCGGCGAGCACCAGGAAGATGAGCACGATCGCGAGTGCCATCGCGGGGAGGAACTTCCCGCCCTCCTGGCGCAGCTGCCGCGACTCTCCGGTGTAGTCGACGCGATAGCCGGTCGGGAGGATCTTCGCCGCCGCGTTCTCCAGCACCTTCAGCCCGTTCTCGAGCGAGCGCGGCGCGACGCCGGAGATCTTGACCGCGTTGAGTTGCTGGAACCGGTTGAGCGAACGCGGCTCCACCGAGTCGACGATCTTCGCGACCGCGCCGAGCGGAACGAGCTGATCTTTCGGCCCACCAATGTGGATGTTGACGAGCTGCGCGGGCGTGAGGCGGGACGCGCGCTCGATCTGCGGGATGACCTTGTAGCTCCGCCCGTCCATGTTGAACCGATTGACGAAGTCGCCGCTCAACGCGAGGGAGAGGTCGGCGCCGACCCGCTCGAGGGTCACGCCCATCGACGCGACCTTGTCGCGATCGACCACCACCTCGGACTTCGCCCGATCGAGCTTCACGTCGATGACCGGCGGGAACGCGAACTGCCCGCTCTTGATCGCCTCGGCAACAATCTGCTGCGCGTAGGGCACGATCTCCTCGTTGCTCGCGGTCGAGGCGATGACCATCTCGACCGGAAACGTTCCGGGGCTCGGGAGCGCCGCGGGGAGGAACACCGGTGCGCGCACGCCGGTGACCTGCGCGAGCTCCTTGTTCAGCTGCTCCTGGATCGGAAACACGGTTCGCTTCCGCTCGTCCCACGGCTTGAGCAGGATTCCGCCGAAGCCGCCGGTGGGGAACGTGAGCTGGAAGCTGTGGTCGTACTCGGAGAGCGCCTGGAATTTCGCTTGGATCTGCTCGGCATAGGGCACGAGCTGCTCGACGGTGGCGTTGGGCGGCACCTCGAGCGAGGTAAAGACGCCTCCCTGGTCCTCGGCCGGCGCGAGCTCCTTGGGGGAGAACATGTACATCGGGACGATCAACAACGAGAGGACGATCCAGACTCCGTAGACCCAATGGCGCGCGCCGAGCGCTCCCGCGAGCAAGCGGCCGTACGCGTCACGGAGCGCCTCGAAGCCGCGATCGATCCGCTTGGCGAGCGCGCCCCGCTGCTCGTGCGGCGGGACGAGCTTCGACGACATGACTGGCGACAGCGTCAGCGCGACGACGCCCGAGATGAGCACCGCGCCGGCGAGGGTGAACGCGAACTCGCGGAACAGCGCGCCGGTGAGCCCCGCCTGGAACCCGATCGGCGTGTAGACGGCAGCCAACGTGACGGTCATCGCGACGATCGGTGCGGCCAGCTCCCGCGCGCCGATCTTCGCCGCCTGCACGCCGGTCAGACCCGCGCGACGATTCCGTTCCACGTTCTCCACCACCACGATCGCGTCGTCGACCACGAGTCCGACCGAGAGCACCACGGCGAGCAGCGTGAGCAGGTTGAGCGTGAAACCGAACACCTGCATCAGGAACACCGCACCGATGAGCGAAACTGGGATCGCCACCAGCGGAACCAGCACGGTGCGGAACGAGCCGAGGAACAGGAAGATGACCACGATGACGATTCCCACCGTCTCGAGGAGCGTCCGCACCACCTCCTCGATGGCGCTGTTGATGTATCGGGTCGAATCGTACGCGACATGCGCCTGCATGCCGGCGGGCAGCTCCTTCTGGATGTTCTCGATCTCGGCACGCACCCGCGCGATGACGTCCACCGAGTTCGCGTTGGGGAGCACCCACACGCCCATGAACACTGCCTTCTTGCCGCTGAACCGGACCTCCTGGTCGTAGCTGTCGGCGCCGAGCACGACGTCGGCGATGTCCTCGAGGCGTACCAGCGTGCCGCCCGTTTCCCTGACGACGAGGCGCCGAAACTGCTCCACGTTGCGGGAGTCGGTCGTGGCGCTCAGGTTCACCTGGACCAACCCGCCTTTGGTCTCGCCCACGGCTGCGAGGTAGTTGTTGGTCGACAACGCCAGCCGCACCTGGGCGGGGCTGATGCCGAGCGCCGCCATGCGATCGGGCTTGAGCCACGCGCGAATGGCGAAGGTGCGGCCGCCGAGGATGTCGGCGCGCTGCACGCCCGCAATGGCCGTCAGCCGCGGTTGGACGACTCGGATCAGGTAGTCGGTGACCTGATTGTCCGCGAGGATCTCCGAGCCGAAGCTCAGGTACATCGCCGCGATCACCGAATCGGACGGCTCGATGGAGAGCGCCGGGATCTCGGCCTCGGGGGGGAGGTCCGCGCGAACCTGGTTCACCCGCGCGGTGATGTCGGCGAGCGCGCGCGCGGCATCGAAGTTCAGCCGCAAGCGGACGCTGATCGTCGACAGCCCTTGGACGCTCTGGGACTCGATGTAGTCGATGCCGTCGGCGGCGGCGATCGACCGCTCGAGCGGGGTGGTGATGAACCCACGCACCAGATCGGAGCTCGCGCCGACGTACACGGTCTTGACGGTGACCGTGGCGCTCTCGAGCCGGGGATACTGCCGCACGTTCAGGGTACGAATCGCCTGCAGGCCGGCGATGAGCACCACCAGATTGATGACAATCGCGAGGACCGGCCGCCGGATGAACAGGTCGGTGAGCTTCATCAGCGGTTCTCTGGCATCGGCGCGAGCGACGAGGCGGGGGCCACGCTGTTGTCGATGGCGACGGGCATTCCGTTGCGCAGCTTGAAGGCGCCCGCGATCACGACCTCCTCACCGTCGGCGAGGCCGGTGTCGATGGCGATGAAGTCGCCGCGCATCTCACCGGAGCGGACGAACTTCTGGCGGGCGACCTTCCCGGCCTTTCCGTTCGGCGCCGGCTCGACGACGAACACCGAGTTGCCGTAGGACGCCCGGACCAACGCGGTGGCGGGGATGGCGACGACCTTGCGCTTCTCCGGCAGCACCACGGCCACCTGGACGAACATGCCGGGCCGAAGGCGGTTGCCGGCGGCGGGGGCGGAGGCGCGCAACTTGAGCGAACGGGTCACGGGGTTGACCGTGGGATCGATCGCGGACACGGTGCCCGCGATGGGCTCCTTCCCGCCCTCGACAGTGAAACGAACCGGGGTCCCCACCGAGACCTCGGCCAGGCGGGCTTGAGGGAGCGTGAAGTCGACGTATTGCGCCTCGGGGGTCTCGATGTCCGTCACCAGCGTGCCCGCCGCGAGGTACTGCCCGAGGTTGATCGCGCGAATTCCCAGCTTCCCGTCGAACGGAGCCCGCAGCGTCTTGCGCGCGATCTGCGCCTCGAGGGCCGCGATGTCGGACGTGGCGGACTTCATCACTGCCTGATCGGTGTCGAGCTGCGCCGCCGCGAGGGTTCCCGTCGCGACGAGCTTCTCGTTGCGTGCGAGAGTCTCCGCCGCCAACTGACGTCGGGCGTTCGCCGAGGCGAGCTGCGCGCGTTCGACCTTGCTCTCGAGCTCGACGAGGATGTCGCCCTTCTTCACGGTGGCGCCGGACTCGAACCGAATCGCGCTGACGGTCCCCGCGACCTCCAGGCTCAACGCGACACCCTTGAACGACTCGACGCTCCCGGTCGCCGGAATCGTCGTCTCCCAGGTGTCGGCGCGCGCGATCGAGCTCCCCACGGACTCGGGGGGCGGACCGGCAGCCTCGGCGGCCTTTCCGAAGTGAACCAAGGTCGAGATCTGCTTCGCCTTGATCAGCGCGAGGCCCGCGACGACCGCGAGCACGCCAACGACGGGAACGACGGGACGCACGGACCACGAGATGCCGACTCACGACTCCCCGCGTCGACACAACCGCTACATGCCGAGCTCGCGGAAGAAGAAGGTGTACTCGTCCGCCAGCTCCTCGAGCTGCTTGTGGCGCGGCTTGCCGACGCCGTGTCCGGCCTTCGTCTCGATGCGCACGAGAATCGGCTGTGACGACGAGGTCGCCTCTTGCATGCGCGCCGCCATCTTGCGCGCGTGCATCGGGTCGACGCGAGAGTCGCTCTCGGCCGTCATGAACATCACCGCCGGATAGGCAGTGCCCTCGACCACGTGGTGATACGGCGAATACGCCTTCAGCCACTCGAAGGCCTTCGGGTCTTCGGGAGAGCCGTATTCGGGGATCCACAGCTTGGCGATGAGGAACTGGTGATATCGCAACATGTCGAGCAGCGGAACCGCGCTCACCGCCGCACGGAAGAGATCGGGTCTCTGGGTCACCAGTGCGCCCACGAGCAACCCACCGTTGCTGCCACCGAGCAGCCCGAGGCGCTTCTGCGCAATCCACTTCCCTTCGACGAGCTTCTCGGCGACCGCGATGGCGTCGTCGAAGACGTTCTGCTTCTTGTCGAGCATCCCCGCGCGGTGCCAGGTCTCGCCGTACTCGGCGCCTCCCCGCAGGTTGGCGACGCAGTACACGCCGCCCTTTTCGAGGAACGAATAGACAGCACGATTGAAGCTCGGCGTCTGGCTGATGTTGAATCCGCCGTAGCCGTAGAGGATGCCCGGAGCGCTCCCGTCCTTCGGCACGTCCTTGCGATGGACGACGAACGCGGTGACGAGCGTTCCGTCCTTGGATTTGGCTTCGATCTGCTCGATGGCGATCGACGTCGGATCGATCGGCGCGTCGATGCGAGCGAAGACGGAGGTGCCCGGCTTCTTCAGGTCGAGCCGGTAGATCGTGGGCGGCAGGGCATACGACTGCACCTCGAACATCGCCTCGTCGCCATCGAGGTCACCATGCGGGACGCTCGCAGTGGCGATGGTGTCGAGAGGGATCTCCCCGACGACCTTGCCGTCGAGCGTTCGACGCTCGAGCCGCGAAGCCGCGCGATGCAGGTAGCTGACGAACAGCGAGCTCCCCACCGCATCGAAGTCGCGAATCGGATCGGGCCCCTCGGCCACGACCTTCTTCCACTGCTCCTTCTGCGGCTTCTTCGGGTCGACGCGGAAGACCTGGTAGTTCGGCGCGCCCTCGTTGGAGCGCATGTACAGCACGTCGTCCTTGCCGGCGCGGTGGAACATCGGGTCGAACAGCGCATCGACGCCGGTCACCAGCGTGACGAAGTCCGCCTTCGGATCGGAGAGGTCCCTGAGCAGCACGCTCGACTTCGCCCAACCGTGCGAGACGCGCACGGCGAGAAAGCGCCCCGACGGCGAGAGCACCACGCCCGGGAAGTCGGTCATCTTCCAGCGCGTGTCGCCCGCGAGCGGGAAGACGAGCGGATCGTGCTTCCAGTGCGCGCCGAGGGTGTGGCGATAGACCTTGCGGTGATAGTGCTCCTCCTCTTTGGGCACCGTCCCCGGCTCGGGCTCGCGCGAGTAGTAGAACCCGCTGCCATCGGGCAGCCAGGAGACCGACGACATGCGCGTGCGGGGGATCTCGTCGGCCAGGTCCTCGCCGGTGGCGACGCTGCGAACGAACAGCGTGCTCTGCTCGTTGCCGCTCACCGAGACGCCGTAGACGACCCTGGCGCCGTCGGGCGAGACGTACCACCAGTCGAGCGCGCTGGTCTTGTCGCGGCCGAACGTGGTCGGGTCGAGGAGCACGCGATCCTTGCCGCCGATCCCCTCGCGCACATAGACGATGGGCTGGTCCTGCTTGCCCTCGCGGCGCACGTGGAAGTACCGCGGCGGCTGCTTCGGCCCCTTCCCCGCGGTGCCCGTGCGCATCACCGGCGACGAGACGAACCCGATCTCGAGCAGCTGGTCGAGGCGCGCGAGCAGCTTGGCCCGCAGATCGCCTTGCTCGATCCACGCGCGAGTACGCGCGTTCTGCGCCTCGGTCCACGCCTTGGTGTCCTTCGACTCGCCGTCCTCGAGCCAACGAAACGGGTCGACGATGGACACGCCGTGCATGACGTCGGTGACGGGCCGTTTGACGTTCATCGGCAGCTTGCTCGCTGGGGCAGGAGTGACGCTCGCCGCGGAGGCGGCGGGCCGGGGCGCGGGCGCAACGGTGCGCGGCGGCTCGGGAGGAGCAGCGGCACAGCCAACCAGCGCGACGAACGCGAAGCAGAGAAGCGAACGCATCGCCGTAGACTCTAGATCATCGGTTGCAGTTCGGGGACACCGCGCGTCGGTTGCTCGCGCGGGTATGGTCGACGGTCGAGACGAGACGAGACGAGACAGACGAGAGCTCACCACGGAGGCACGGAGACGAGGAGGTCGAGATTGTCTGCCGATGCATGCCATGGCGTCAGTTCAGCCATTGCCGCAGCAACCTCGACGACCTGCAGCCCCGTGCTGCCTGCTCTTCGGTCGGTACGAAGCGAGCGGCAGCAACACTCGTACTCCGTGTCTCCGTGCCTCCGTGGTGAGTTCTTCTCTCGGATGACCGGGGAGGGACCAGACTGTCGACTTTCGACTGTGGACTCTCGACCTCAGCCGAGCGCCTTGGTCACCGAATGCACGACGTCTTCGATCAACGCAAAGACCTCGCCCCTCGGCACCTGGACGTGCTCGCCGAGCCGGGCGAGCGCTTCGACCTCTTGCACCGACAGCGAGCCGTCGCCGATGGAAACCAGCGCGGCGAACACGATGGCCTCGCGTCGCGCGAACGGCCCCGACAGATCGGCCGCGGCGCGGCGCATCGCCTCGTCGGCGCCGAGGCTCGTGCGAAGGGCTTCGATCTCGGCCAGGCGCTGGTCGAACATCGCGCGATCGACGACGCTCCCCGCCGCACGCTCGAGCACGCCCGAGAGGGCCGCGCGCTCTCCGGCGGCCAGCTCGTCGGCCGCAGCGACCAGATATCCGACCGTCAGCAGCGCCTGGAACGTGCGCGCGACCTCGGGTTGGGCGGGGTTCGACGAGAAGCCTTGGGCGGCCGCGGCCCCGAGGTGCTGGGCGGACGAACCCGTCGTCCGATCGAGCACGGAGCTGATGGCCGCCTGGAGGCGGGCGGGATCGGTGTGGGGGACCGAGTATGTGCGTTCGGTGGTGATGCCGGGCAGTGTACTCCCAACGCGGCGCGGTGGGATTTGTTCTAAGCCCCCCCTGTGGAGGCGCCGCTCGGACCGATCGCTCTGCTCCGGGAGAACCCGCGCTTTCGTGCGCTGTGGCTCTCGCAGGTGGTGAGCGAGCTCGGTGACTGGTTCCAGATCGTCGCGCTGCTCACGCTGCTCCCCACCGGCGGCGGCAAGGCCCACGTCGTCGGCGGCTACCTCGCGCTCCGCCTCTTGCCGATGGTCGTGTGGGCGCCGGTCTCCGGCTGGGTCGCCGATCGGTTCGATCGCGGACGCGTGATGATCGTGTGCGACCTGCTGCGCGCGGCGATCGTCCTCTGTTATCCCTTCGTGGTGCGCGCCGACGGCAGCGCCAACGTCGCGCTGATCTATGCGCTGTCGTTCGCGCAGGAATCGGTGTCGGCGTTCTTCGAGCCGGCACGCGGAGCAGCGGTCCCCCAGCTCGTGCCCGAGCGCGGCCTGCTCGCGGCCAACGCGCTCGGCGGCGCGACCTGGAGCGCGATGGTGGCGCTCGGTGCGCTGTTCGGCGGAATCGCCACCACCCACCTCGGCCGCAACGCCGCCTATGCAATCGACGCGGCGTCGTTCGTGGTCAGCGCCGGGTTCGTGCTTCTCGCACGCGTCCCACACGTGCACGCCCCGAGCGAGCACGCCGAGGGCTCGGCGCTGCGCGAGGGTGTCGTCTGGCTCCGCGCGCACCCGGCACAGGCGGTCGCTGCGACGCTCAAGGGCGGATGGGGCCTGGTCGGAGGCATCGTCGTGCTCTTTGCAGCGTTCTCCGATCAAGTGTTCACCCACGCCAACGCCGCGGCGGCCGCGACCGCGTTGGGCGTGCTCTACGCAGGCCGCGGAATCGGTGCGCTCGCGGGGCCGTTCGTCGCGCGTCGGTTCACCGGCGAGACGGTCGCCGGGTTGTGTCGGGCCCTCTTGTTCTCGTTCCCGCTCGCGGCCGTGGGATACGCCGCGTTCGCCGCGTCGCCGACGCTCGGCCTCGCGACCGCTGCGGTCATCGTCGCGCACTGCGGCGGCAGCACCGTGTGGGTTCACTCCACCCAACTCCTCCAGCTGACCGTGCCCAACCGCCTGCTCGGAAGGGTGGTCGCCGTCGAGTGGGCGGTCCTCACGACGGCGATGGCCCTCTCCACGCTCGGCGTGGCTGCGCTCCTCGACCGCGGGGTCAGCCCACGGCAGACAGCGCTCTGCGTGGCTGCGGCTGCGGCGAGCGCAGCGCTCGCGTGGGCGTCGATCGTGCGCTGGGCACGCACGCGGCTCGAAGCCGAGCACGCTGCCCTGCGCTGAACGCAGCGACACGCAGCCGGTCCGTTCGCATCGGACACGGGCCATGACCACCAGCGCCTCAGTGAGCGCCGTCGCCCGCGTGCTTCCGCCACACTACGCAGACCAGGAGACGTTGATCGAGGCGTTTCGCACCCATTGGGCGTCGCAGCATTTCAACGTCGACCGCCTCGAGCAGCTCCACCGGGCGGTCCAGGTGGGCGGGCGGCATCTGGCGCTGCCCATCGAGGCCTACGTCGAATTGCGCAGCTTTCGCCAGCGCAACGATGCGTGGACCACCGCGGCGATCGAGCTCGGCGCGCGCGCGATCGAGGACCTCCTCGCGAAGACCGGCCTCTCTGCCCAGGAGATCGATCACCTGTACTTCGTGACCGTGACGGGCCTCGCCACGCCGAGCATCGACGCGCGCCTGATGAATCGCCTCGGCATGCGTCCCGACGTACGCCGCACGCCCATCTTCGGCCTCGGGTGCGTGGCCGGCGCTGCGGGGCTCGCGCGAGCGAGCGACGTGCTCTCGGGACACCCGCGCGAGCGAGCGCTCCTGTTGTCGGTGGAGCTCTGCTCGCTGACGCTCCAACGCGAGGACCTCTCGGTCACCAACGTCATTGCCTCGGGGCTGTTCGGCGACGGCGCGGCCGCAGTGTTGCTCGAAGGCGCTTCCTTGCCTTCGATGGGACCGCGAGTCGTCGCGACCCGCTCGGTGTTCTTCCCCGACACCGAGCGGATCATGGGGTGGGACTTCGTCGATTCCGGGTTCCAGGTGGTCCTCTCGCCAAAGGTGCCCGACCTGGTGCGCTCGCGGGTGCGGCAGGACGTCGACTCGTTCCTCTCGGCGCACGGCCTCGAGCGCGCGTCGATTCGCCATTGGATCGCGCACACCGGCGGACCCAAGGTCCTCGAGGCCTTCGAGGAAGCGCTCGAGCTCCTGCATTCGGCGCTGACACGTTCTTGGCGCAGCCTGCGCGAGACCGGAAACCTCTCGTCGGCGTCGGTGCTCTTCGTGCTCGGCGATCTGCTCGACTCGGACGAGGCGCGACCCGGCGAATACGGGCTCGTGCTGGCGATGGGCCCCGGGTTCTGCGCGGAGCTGGTCCTCTTGCGATGGTGACGAGCGTCGCGTTCTACCTCGGCGGGCTCGCGCTGCTCGCCGGCGAGCGGTTGCTCGAGCTCACCATCGCCCGACGCAACGCGCGCCGCGCGTTCGCCGAGGGAGCCGTGGAGGTCGGGCAGGTCCACTTCCGGGTCATGACGGTCGTCCACACCCTGTTCCTCGGCGCCTGCGCCGGTGAGGTCCTCCTCGCGCACCGCCCCTTCCCCGGCACCTTGGGCGCCGTCGCGCTGGTCGTCGCGATAGCAGCACAGTGCTTGCGCTATTGGGCAATCACGACCCTCGGCGAGCGCTGGAACGTACGAATCATCGTCCTGCCACACGCCGCACCGGTGACCACCGGTCCCTACCGGTTCGTTCGTCACCCGAACTACCTCGCGGTCATCCTCGAGATCGCGGCCGTGCCGTTGATCCACGGCGCGTGGGTCACCGCCGTCGTCTTCACCGTCGCCAACGCCGTGTTGCTCGGCGTGCGCATTCGCTCCGAGGAGGCCGCCCTCGGCCGCGCGTGGGCGCAGGCCTTCGACCGACACCCGCGCTTCGTTCCGCGCGTCCGACCCGAGGCAGAGTCATGACCATCGCTCCCACCGAAGCCGAAGTCCTGGGCGAGATTCGCCGAATCCTCCACGACGAGCTCGAGCTCGAACCTTCAGTGCTCGAAGATGGCCCCCAGAACGGGCTCGAGCTCGACTCGCTGTCGCGCACCGTGCTCGCAGTCGGCCTCGAGGATCGCTTCCGCGTCCGGCTCACCGAGGACGACGCCCAGGTCGCGACGGTGGGCGAGCTCGCGCGACGAATCGCCGCGCGCGTCGCAGAGGAGGCAAAGCCATGAGCGCGTACCTCGAAGGCGCTCCGGCGCCGTCGCCCAAGTACGCGACCCTTTCCGAGGCGCTCGCCGCCGCGGCGCGGGTCGACGTCCGTGACGCCGGGCTCGGGTTCGTCGACCTCCACGACCAGGAGCAGTGGACGTCGTTCGGCGCAGTCCTCGACCGCGCGGCGCACCTCGCACGGGCGCTGCTTGCCCGTGGGGTCCGGCCGGGCGAGCGCGTGGCCCTGTTCGCCCCGACCTCGCCCGCGTTCGTCGATGCGTTCTTTGGCGCGCTGCTCGCGGGAGCGGTCGCGGTGCCCCTCTATCCTCCCGTGCGCCTCGGCCGGCTCGACGAGTACCACACGGCGACCGCGCGAATGCTCGGTGCGACGGGCGCACGCATCGTGCTCGCCGACGCGATGGTCCGGCGGCTGCTCGGGCGTTCGATCGAGCGCGCACGTCCGGCGCTCGGCTGCCTCGCCATCGACGAGCTCGCGCGCGATCCGAGACGTGCGACCCCTCTCCCGCGCGGCGAGGCCTCCGATCTCGCGATCATCCAATTCTCGTCGGGTTCGACCGTCGATCCCAAGCCCGTGGCTCTCTCCCACGCCAACGTGCTCGCGCAGTGCGCCGCTCTCGAACCGCTGTTCCCCGCACGAACGAACGAGGGCCCGCCCCGCGCCGGCGTCTCGTGGCTCCCGCTCTATCACGACATGGGGCTCATCGGCTCGCTCCTCTCGGCGGTCTATGTGCCGGGACGTTTGGCGCTGATCCCCCCCGAGCACTTCCTCGCGCGCCCCGCCCTCTGGCTCCGCGCGATTTCGCGGCATCGCGCGCTCGTCTCTCCGGCGCCCAACTTCGCCTACGCCTATGCCGCCAAGCGCGTCCGCGACGACGAGCTCGACGGGGTCGATCTCTCTTCATGGAAGTTGGCGCTCAACGGCGCCGAGCCCGTCTCCACTGCGGTGATGCAGAGGTTCAGCGAGCGGTTCGCGCGGTTCGGCTTCGACCGGGCCGCGATGACGCCGGTCTACGGCCTCGCCGAGGCCTCCCTCGCCGTGACCTTCCCGCGTCGAGGGGTGAGGCTGAGCGCGCTCGATCCGGCGCGACCGATCGTGTCGGTCGGCGAGCCGATCGCCGGCGTGTCGATCCGCGTCTGCGACGACGCGGGGCACGTCGTCGACGAGCGTGTCGTCGGTCGGATCCACGTGCGCGGCCCCGCGGTCATGAGTGGGTACTTCGGGCGTGTCGACGACACGATGCGCACGATCGTCGACGGTTGGCTCGACACCGGTGATCTCGGGTTCGTCGAGCACGGCGAGCTCTTCGTCTGCGGACGCGCCAAGGACGTGATCATCGTCCGCGGTGCCAACCACCCCCCACAGGCGTTCGAGGAGCCGCTCGACGAGGTGTTCGGCGTTCGCCCGGGGTGCGCGATCGCCGTCGGGTGGAGCCCTCCGGGCGGCGACGGCGAGTCGCTCCTGTTGCTCGTGGAACGCGCCAACGAAGACTACGATCCGACGCTGGAAACGCGCATCCGCGCGGCGGTGGTCGAGCGGACCGGAATCCGCCCGGACGTCGTTCGTCTGGTCGCACCAGGCACGCTCCCGCGCACGTCGAGCGGCAAGCTCCGTCGCGGCGAGGCCCTGCGCCGATTCTCTCGAGGGAGCCTCGACGCCCCGGACAAAGTGACGACGCTACGGGTGGTCGCCGAGGTCGTCCGCTCGACGGTCGCGTTCGCGACGGTACGGCTCTCCCCCGACCCCGAGCGCGAGCTCTGATGCGGGTAGACGTTGCGATCGTCGGCGGGGGTCCCGCGGGGCTCGCCGTCGCCATCGGCGCTGCTCGACGCGGCCTCTCGACGCTGGTGCTCGAGGCGCAGAGCGCTGCGCCCGACAAGGCCTGCGGAGAGGGGATTCTCCCCGCGGGAGTGGCCGCGCTCGCCGATCTGGGCGTCGTCCCGAAGGAGTCGTCGAGACTGCGCTCGGTGCGCTGGATCGATCGCACCGGTGCGCTCGCCGAAGCCGAGCTTCCCGACGGCGGCGGCCTCGGCGTGCGACGCACGACCCTGGTCGACGCGCTTCGCGCTCGCGCATTGGAAGAAGGCGCGGTGCTCCGCGGCGGCGTCCGCGTGCGAACCCACCTCAAGACACACGCGGGGATCGTGCTTCTCACTGATGATTCCGACGACCTGCGGCGGATCGACGCCGACGTCCTCGTCGCGGCCGATGGCCTCGCGTCGCCGCTGCGTCACGCCGAGGGGCTCGACGTGCCGACGCGCGCACCCAAGCGTTTCGGCATGCGTCGGCACTTTGCGATCGTTCCGTGGTCCTCGTCTGTCGAGGTGCACCTCGGCGATGACATGGAGGCGTACGTCACGCCGGTCGGGAGTGAATGCGTGGGTGTCGCTATCCTCTTCGGTGCTCGCCGCACTCCGAGGAATGGCTCGTTCCGCGCATTGCTCGCGGGGTTTCCGGAGCTCGCCGCGCGGCTCTCGGGGGCGCAGGCCGTGTCGCGCACGCTCGGCGCGGGACCGTTCGCGCGCACCGCGCGCACCAGGGTGCGAGATCGGTTCGCGCTCGTCGGGGATGCCGCCGGGTACGTCGACGCGGTGACCGGAGAGGGCCTGTCGCTCGCGTTTCGGGCGGCCGCAGCGCTCGTCGAGGTGCTCCCCGACGCCGTGGCGCACGACGGCGACGTTCGAACCCTCGCCGCCTACGAGCGCAAGGCCGAAGCCGACTTTCGCAAGTACGCGTGGATCACCCGCGCCATGCTCGGGCTCACCGGCGCCAAGAGCCTGCGTCCCGCGGTGCTCGCGGCGGTGGCCCGGGCACCTCGGACGCTGAATGCGACCGTGCGTTGGGCGACGAGCTGAGAAATTGCCCCCGGACTGAAGTCCGGGGCACCGACAGCAAGACGAAGCCCTTCGGGCTGGGAGCGTCACGTGCAGAGGGAAGATCCTTGGCCGCAACCGATCTCGCCGAGAGTCCTGATGAAGGGTCGGCGAGCAGGGAGAGCGCAAGCCTGTCTCGCGACCACTTGAGCCCCCGGGGCTTGAGGTCGCTGTCGGTGCCCCGGACTCCAGTCCGGGGGATTCTCCTGACGGGCTCGCTTCACCCAGGCCCGCGACGCTGGTACGCGTTCCTGATGCGCGTTCTCGTCGCCGTCGGTGCGCTGTCGTTGCTCTTGGGATGCACCCGTTCGCCCGAGAGCCTGTGCGAGCACGTCACCAAGCTCGTCGAACGGCAGTTCGGTCCCACCGATCCGAACGATCCGAGCGGCTCGCACGACAAGAGCGTCGACCACTGCACCAAGGTGTGGACCGCCAAGAAGAAGCAGGACCAGAAGGCGTACCAGTGTTACGCCGACTGCGCCGACCGCGTGAAGAACATGGTCGATCTCGCGGACTGCCAGCCGAAGTGTTACCCGAAGGAGGCCGTCCCACGTGACGAGACCGAGAACCTCCAGGGTTGGTTCGAGCAGCCGTCCGCTTCCGTGTCAGCCTCGGCGGCTCCCTCGGTCTCGGCGGCTCCCTCGGTCTCGGCGGCTCCTTCGGGCTCGGTGAAGAAGTGATGAAACAACTCGCGCTCGCGTGTGCGCTCGTGCTCGTGGTCGACACCGCGACCGCGTCGGTCGACACCGATCCCGTGGGCGCCTGCACGCTCTCGGGCAAGGTCTCGCTCTCGACCACGGTCTACAGCGCCGCCACGTCGGGGAGTGCGCTGGCGGTGTTGAATTGGACCGAGCGTCGGATCGACGTCACCAGCCTTCCCAGCGATTCGCTCGTCGGCCGCGCGCACGTCGACGCGCGGCGCGAGAAGCCGTCGATGCGCGTCGTCGGCTGGATGCCCGCCGAGAGCCTCCCGTTCGCGACCAAGGCCGACGTCGTGGTCGTGCCGGACCACGTGTGGATCCGCGGCGGCGCCGCACTGCGCGTGCTCCAGCCGAAGGCGGGCGACCTCGAGATCGAGCCCAGGTTCCCGACCTTCGGCAAGCTCAGGGCCGGCGTCGGCTGCGGTGATCTGAAGCTCGGCACCGACAGCCCGAAGGCGGGCCCCACCGGGCCGAGCAAGACGTATCGCTTCAAGTCGAAGAGCACCAAGCTGTACGACGCCGCCGGCGGCAAGCAGGTGTTCACCCTCGAGCTCCTCGGAGCGACCAATACGCTCGACCTCGAGATCCGCGAGACCAAGGGCGCGTGGCATCACCTGCAGTGGGCCTCGAACGAAACGGTCGACGGCTGGCTGCGCGCGCAGGATCTCGTACCCGTGAAGGACGACGACGAGGGAGTGTTCGGCGCGCTCGGAGGGCTCGGCCTGTCGGGCAGCGGCAAATCCGTCGCCACCGCGGCGATGATCGCGGGTCGCGACACCTCGGTGTTCCTCGACACCGCGAAGTCCGCACTGGTCGCAGGTGTTCTCGAGAAGGGCGCCAAGGTCCGCGCGACCCCATCGGCGCCCGGCTTCTCCGCGATCACCTTGTGGGACCACGACGTCTCCGCGCCGGCTGGCAAGGAGTTCCACGTCGCGACCGCCGACCTGCAGAGCGCACCGTGAACGACCTGATCGTCCGCGCCGCCGATGCAATCCGATCGAGCACCGCTCTGCTCGTCACTGCGGGCGCAGGCATGGGCGTCGACTCGGGTCTGCCCGATTTCCGCGGCGATCAAGGGTTCTGGAAGGCCTATCCCCCCTACGCGAAGCTCGGATTGTCCTTCGTCGATCTCGCCAACCCCCGCTGGTTCGAGACCGATCGCGAGCTCGCTTGGGGGTTCTACGGCCACCGGCTCGCGCTCTATCGTTCGACCACGCCGCACGAGGGCTTCGCGATCCTCGAGCGCTGGTGCGACTCCAAGCCGCACGGTGGATTCGTCTACACCTCGAACGTCGACGGCCAGTTCCAACGCGCGGGGTTCGATCCGCAGAGCATCGTCGAGTGCCACGGGGCCATCGAGCACTTCCAGTGCATGCGCGACTGCGGCGTCGGGATCGTGCGTCGCGACGACTGGGAGCCCGACGTCGACGAGACGACCTTCCGCGCGCGAGGCGCGCTTCCGACGTGTCCGCGTTGCTCCGCGCCGATGCGACCGAACGTGCTCATGTTCGGCGACTTCGGGTGGGACGGCGCGCGCGAGGCCGAGCAGTCACGCAGGTTCGAGCAATGGCTTTCGCGCGTCGGCCACGAGCGGCTCGTCATCGTCGAGTGCGGTGCAGGCACCCACGTGCCGACCATTCGCATGACCGGCGAGCGTCTCAGCCGTGCCCTCGGCGCGACGCTCGTCCGCATCAACGTCCGCGAGCCCGGCGTCCCCAACGGGCAGATCGGCCTGCCAATGGGCGCGCTCGAGGCGCTCACCGCGATCGACGCGCTCCTCTGACTCGGGTTTCGCCTTGGGAGCGGGCGCTCGGCCTCGACTTGCTCGAGTGGAACGGCGACGAGTCTTCGTTGGCGGCCGACGTCCTGGTTTGCCCCCGCTGCCACGGTCAAGCCCGCATCATCGCCGCCGTCCAAGATCCAGCAGAAGCCGAGCGTTTCCTCGCCGCCCTCCGCGAGCTCTCCGCGCCCGTGTCCTCCGGCGTCCACAGCTGCGACGACGACGAATCGCAACTCCCGCCCCCATCCTCGCGCCCCACGTCCCTACCACTGCCCGACGATTGACCGCCGCGCGCGCCCGCTCTGTGACCCATCAGCGACGCCGGGATGATCTTGTGGCCGATTCTCTGCAGCCTCCCGTGCCGGAGGTACTCGATGTCGGGGCTGCGGAAGATCGTGGACGAGAGAGACGCGCGAGCGTGCCTCGCGTCGGTGGCGAAGTCGGGTGAGCTGCGGCGCGTGTGGGCTCGGCGTCACGGGATCGACCCGAGGTCGCTGCGTGCGTGGGACATGAATCTGGCGCGACAGTCGGTGCCAAGATCGCGGGCGGCGATCGCCAAGCTCGTCGAGCTGGTGCCGGCGCAGACGGCCCGCACGCCACGCCGGTACACGGTTCGCGTCGGCGTGTTCGCGGTCGAGGTCAGCGAGGACTTCGACGCCGACACCCTGCGCCGGCTCGTCGAGGTGCTGCGGTCGTGCTGACGTTCTCGCCAGCGACTCGTGTGTTCGTGTGCATGTCGCCGCTCGACATGCGTGGCTCGTTCGACGCCTTGGCCGGCGCCGTCCGGCGCCTCGGACTCGATCCGACCAATGGCCACCTCTACCTCTTCCTGAACAAGCGGCGGCGGATCGCCAAGGTGGTGTGGTTCGACGGCTCGGGCTGGTGCGTATTGGGCAAGCGGCTCGAGACTGGCAGCTTCCAGATCCCCGCCATCGAGCCGACGACCACCCAGGTGCAGGTCGACGGCGCCGCACTCGCCGCCTTCTTCGCCGGCATCGACTTCACCGCCACACGTCGAGGCTGGTTTCGGCGCGACGGAGGTGGAATGGGGATCGACACGGATCCTCGTGCGTGATCTCGTGACCACGTGACCAAGGCCGAGGCCGAGAAGCTGCTGCGCGAAGTCGCGGCGCTTCGCACGTCGAAGACTGAGGCCGACCAAGCGCTCCGAGAAAACGCCGAGCTCCGCGCGCTCGTCGCCAGGCTGACCGAGCAGGTCGCGAAGCTCACGGATCGCGTCACCGAGTTGCTGGCAATCGCGCAGCGCCGCGTGCGCAAGCCGAGCCCGGAGAAGCCGCCCGAGCCGAGGCCCGAGCTCGTCGGCGACGCCAAGCGCGCGTTCGAGGAGCGGCCCGCGCCGCCCGCACGGCCGGCGCGCACCAAGCCCGAGAAGAAGAAGGTCGAGCCGACCGGGCGCAAGCCGCTGCCCCAGCACCTCGAGGCCGACGAGCACCGGCTGCGCCCCACGCAGTGCGAGCACTGTGGCAGCGCGGCGCTCGACGCGGCCGACGAACTGGTCGAGGAGAAGCTCCACGTCGTCAAAGAGCACCAGCGCCGACGCGTGGTGCGCCGCTCGACCTGTCGCTGTCGCGACTGCGGCGGTCGGACGACGCCGCTCTCGCTGCCCGCGCCGTACGCGCGCTCGAAGGTCACCAGCGATTGGCTCGCGTGGTTCGTGCACAACAAGTTCGCGCTGCTGTCGCCGCTTGACCGGATCCGCCGTGATCTCGCCGAGCGTGGCGTGCCTTTGGCAATGGGCACGCTCGTTGGCTTTGTCGAGCGCGCCGCGGACCTGCTGGACCCGATCGACGGCCTGCACTGGAAGCAGTTGTTGGTGGGCTCGTGGATGGCGACCGACGGCACCGGCCTCAAGGTGCTCGTGCCCGACCTGCCGAAGGCGCATAACGGCTACATCGAGCTGTACCGCAACCGCGAGTGCGCTGTCTTCCTGTACGCCGCCGAGAAGAGCAGCGACGACGTCGTCGCGAGGCTCGAGCCTTTCCGCGGCACGCTCACCGCAGACGCAGAGCACCGATTCAACGCCCTGTACACGTCGAAGACGATCATCGAGGCCGGCTGTAATGCCCACGGCCGACGCAAGTTCCGCGACGCCGAGGCGACGCAACCCGTGCTCGCCGCCGAGGGCGGTGCCTTCGTCGGCGCGATGTTCGACGAGGAGGAAAAGGCCCAGCAACTCGGCCTCACCGGAGAGGCGCTTCTCGAACATCGGCGCCGGCGCATCCGCCCCATCGCCGACGAGTTCGACCGATGGCGCGCCGCCGTCCTGCCCACGCTGCTGCCATCGGACCCGCTGATGGCCGCGGTCCGCTACTACAAGAACCACCACGACGCGCTCTACCGATTCATCGACGACCCCGACGTGCCGATCGACAACTCGGCCACCGAACGCGAGTTCCAGAACGTCGCCAAGCTCCGGCTCAACATGCTGTTCGCCGGCAGCACCGAGGGGGCCCACCGAGCGTGCGTCTTGCTCGGCATTGTCGCGACTTGCCGCGCCGTCGGCGTGCCCGTCCAGGCCTACCTCGCCTGGGCCTTCGATCGCCTCGGCACCCACCGGAAAGTCTTCGGGCTCGAGCTTGAGCAGATGACCCCGGCAGCGTTCAAGAAGACCCTCGGCTGATCAGGCGCAGCCCGCGGTGCCGACGCATGGTCGCGCGCGAGGCGCATCCCGGTGTCGCCGATCGGTCACCCCGCTCTCCTCACTGGCGTCCGGCCCCGCCGCGATGCCCGCTTGCATTGGCTCACCGGAGACACCCCGCTGCTTCCGCCTCGGTTTCGAGCCCGTCGCGGCCGTCCATCGTGTACTGCGTGGGATGAGCAATATGTAAACGCGGACCCTGGAATCCGCCAAGGACGCTTGCACTACCTACCCCCTCGCTCCGTGCCGCCCGCGAGATCAGTGACTGCGCCGAGGAATTTCGCGGTTGCCTACGCCGCTACCGCACCGCCGTCCGCGCTGCGCTCTGCGCCCCCGAGGACGATCTGCCTTTCTGACCGCTCCAACCCTCGAGAAACGAGATCAACAGCCCCTCAGGAATCGTGGCGGTGCTCAGGATGCCCGAGCGGCCGACCCTCTGGATGGTGGAGGCCCTTTCGGCGGTACGCACTGACGCCGCCCTCTGCGAACAGCAGTACCTGAAGATCGTCGAAGGCTGGAGCACCGGCGACATCGGTCCGCGACGTGACTTCCTCCATGCGCTCGCCGACGATCAGCGGACGCTGCTGGACGTGTGTTAGCGCTCACGCCCTTCTCTCTCTTTGTGGAGAGGATCGATCCTGCTGCGTGATCGAGATCGACTGCCCTGGGCCGCCCGCGCGATGGGAAGCTCGTCCTTCGAGAGCCCAAACACCTTCTGCAACTGCTCCGACCGCAGCCCTTCCGGGTGCAGCTTCAAGACCGTGACGATCGACTCGATGGTCTTGTCGATATCGGCGGCGCCACGGTGGCTCCCCTTCTCTTGACGCCGCAGCTACTTGCGTCCGACACGTGCTGTTCTTCCGACGCCCCCAAGAGAGCCGACGACACTGTCGACTCCACCTACGCGGGCGTGCGGATCGCCACCCGCGCCGGGGGCAAGTGGATGGTCCGCCATGAAGGTGTCGACCATGTGCACCGTCTCGCCTCCAGCCCCATCGCCCCCAGTATCGGGATAGAGTGCCTCGATATAGGGACTTGCACCGACGCTGCCGGCTGCCCCGCGCGCTCCTCGTGGGCCGCGGCCCTCGTAGATCTCGGCGTAAGGGGCAAGCGGATCGTAGGCCAGCACCCCCGAGACATCTGTGACGCCAGGACCGCCACTCTCCTCGTCTGGATGGAGTGCGCGTACCGGCCCCAGGTGTGGCGAGAGGATGCCCGCTTCCATCCGCAAAATGCGTATTCCGAAGCTGTCGACCAAGGGATTTCCGGTCAGCCCCGCGGGACCATCCATCGGGTTCGGATACTCTTCGTCGGCAGGGATGGGCTCTTTGCCGGAATAGCCCCCGGAGGCGGTACGAAGTTTGGGGCGCCTAGCCGTGCTTCGATCCTCATTCTCCTGAGTCGTACCGCCGGCACGCGAGCCGGACCCAGGAGTAGCGCCACTCCCGGATCCCGGAGTAGCACCGCTCCCGGAGCCTGTAGCACCACTCCCAGACCCCGGAGTAGCGCCACCGCCACCACCACCACCCAGGTCGCCGGGACGATCTGCGTAGGCAGGGCCCGCACCTCCGTCTCTGCCGCCACCACCGCCATCACCACTGCCAACACCGGGTTTATAGCCACCAGAGGACGGCCCGCCGCCTCCACCACCGCCTACCCCACCAAATCCAAGCTTGCCGAACACTCCTGGTACCCAGCCACCCGAATCAGGCCCTTGACCACCCTTCCCCAGACCCGGATAGATTCCAGGCGTCTTTCCAAGACTCGAACCTTTCGATTTCGGCAGAACGATGGGTGGAGCTGGAAGGGGCATCGGTTTGGGCACGATGGGCATCGGAATCTTGGGTTTAGGCTTTGGTGGGCCCACCAGGTAGTCCCCAATGACAGTGCCATCCTTGGGATCGAACCCGAACGCCAACGCCTCGGCCGCCTCGTCCAGACGCTCCTGAAACGACGGAAACACCTCGGTCGCACTCATACCCATACCCACAGCAACAAGCTGCTTGGGCACGTCCGACCAAGCCTCTGTCTCTCCAGTCCAGTTCATCGCATCGAGGCCCCACCGCATCCGGTACTGAGGCGGTCCGGATGTTACGTAGGTAAGCACCACGAACGAGATTCGCTTCTTCAGCGTCGCATCAAAAACGTAGATTTCAACCTGCTGCCGACCGGGCGATCCAGAGACTGGTGGACGCCTCTCGTACCATTCTATCTTGTCACCAACATCAAAAACATAGATCCACCCATCCACTTCAATTTCAAGATACTTATTGGGCGCCTTACCGATCTTGGGCGTACCGGAGGAAGCGGAGTATTCTTCAATCTTTGACATCCATGGCCTCCCTTGTGCACGAAGAACGTCACCTGACCACGTGGTCGAAGACGCGGTCGACCCGACGCGTCTCCTCACCGGCGTTCGGGCATCCCGCTTCCTGCGCAAACCACCTGCCCGGCCACGGAGTATCGTCGGCCAAGACGACAGGGCCGAAACCGCGGTTTGCCCGCACCAGCAGGACGAGAGATCGACCGGCCGGTGTGGGACTGGGACCGGTCCATTGAACTCGGCCGAGGGTCGTGGCAGCGCAATGCGGGTCGGAACCGACGACGAAACAGCTAGACCGAATCGACAGTCGGTCACCGATGAACTCAAATGTAAACCAGCTAATTCCACCGTTAGTCATATCGCCTTCGCCGATGCACTTCTCGAGCAAACTCGGTAGACGCTCGATGTTGTCCACCAGAAGAGGTGGCAGTCTTTCGCTCGGAGATGGCTCCGGTCGGATATCGTCGTGTCGATCGCGAGCGCATCCGCCACTTGCTGCAGCAAATGCCACGAATGCCTGGACGTGCAACTTCATCGGTTACCGTTTCCAGTGATGAAGCCGCTGGCGGCCATGTTGACTCGACCCATGTCTGTCCAAGCGTAGGCCGCCAGAGACCATCCGTCACCGGGCCGCCCGCCCAGGTTCGTCGGGACGGCCTACACACGCGAACCTTGCGAGAGGTTGGTCAGTTGTTCAGCGACAGGAACACGCCGCGTCCAGCACTGCAGTGACGTTCGTGTCGACGCCGGAAGTCATGCTGTAGGCCACCCCGAGGCGGAACCACATGTCAGACGTGGAAAGCGCGACCTCGCCCGTGTTCCGTTCGTTGTAGGTTAGGCTTGGTGTAGTCCAGCCGGTGTTCACCTCGGCGTTGACCCACGCGTTTGGCTGTTGGACCGTCGCTCCGGCCGTCTGATAGGCGAGCTGATACCGCAGGTTGCTGGTAGCTCCCGTGATGCTGTTCATGGAGAAAGCCGCCTTGATCTTCGTCATGTAGATGGCAGGGATCCATGGGGTTAGGACAGCGTACTTCGTCCCGGTGTCGAGCGCGCTGATCGCGACGCTGCGTGTCCCGAGATCCGTGCCGAGTTGCATCCAAGCCGCCTCGAGGCTGACGTCACCCTGTTGGACGGGCTGGTTCGCCGCCGTGGTGGTGTAGGCAACTCCCAGGCGGAACATTCGGTTTGCCGCCATGGACGTCGCGACATTGACGTCGCCGGTCTGGTACTCGCCGCTTCCCGTCTGGGCCTGCTGGAGTGTAGCCGGGGAGCCAGGCGCATCATTTCGGACGGCTGCGTACTGGACCGCGAGCTGCCACTGAAAGGAATTACCCGTCGCGTTCACGCACTTCAACACCGCGCGAATGTAGTCAACGCCCTCGGTAGGGAGCCAGTCGGTGAACCAGGCGTATTCAACGGTGGTTGAGGTGGTAACGAGGTGTTGCTCGGTGTAGGGAGAGAAGACGGTGCGCATGAATCCTCCTCAAGGACAAAACCAGCAATGTGCTGACGGGTACAACTGGAGCACGCTTCGAGAGAAGCGATCAAGTCGCATTTTGTGACCGTCGATTTTTTGGCCGTCATGCGACAAGGACTGTCGCTAGGTCGGTGCGAGGATCTGTGTACACGCAGTGCGGTGTGGGCGGCGTGGGCGGCCATGAGTAGTCTTCGGAGGAGTTTGGGAACGCAAGGCGGTCCGGGCTGACCGGCGCGCTCGGCCTGCTCTCCTCACTGGCGTCCGGCCCCCGCCGCGATGCCCGCTTGCATTGGATCACCAGAGACGCCCCGCCGCTTCCGCCTCGGTTTCGAGCCCGTCGCGGCCGTCCATCGTGTACTGCGTGGGATGAGCAATATGTAAACGCGGACCCTGGAATCCGCCAAAGACGCTTGCACTACCTACCCCCATGAAGCGCAGATCCGGAGTGCGCTTCATGTCGATGGCATCGGCGAGCCGAGCGCGCAGAAACGGCGTCACGCGCACCAGTGCGGGTTCGACGGTGCTGCGAGCGTGGTGCCGCTCAAGGCTCGAAGGACATAATGCGGAGAACCACGGCGACGCCCCACTCGTCGTCGACCTCGCACGTCGACGATCGCCGGGTCCGGACCGTCGATGCGAGGCCCTGAGCGCGCCGCGCGTCCGCCGCGCCCCTAACCCCCCATGGGTAGAACTTCCGCTGGTGCAAGCGACGCTGGCCAACACCGCGGTGCAGCCGCCGCGACCATCGTGGACGAAGCCCTCGGTGCACCCGTCCGGTGGCACGCCGACCGGCGCACAGGCGACGTGCGTCCCCGCACACGCGCGCACGGCCGGAGCATCGTCGCCGGCGCTGCACCCGACCAGCGCGAAGGCGCAAACAACGGCGACCGCCCGCAGGCCCATCCAGTCCATCTTCGCACAGAGCAGTCCGTGCGCGCACGGACCGAGCGCGTGCGCGCACAGATGCGGCGGCCCGGAGAACGCACGTTTCTTCGACGAATTCGCGTGGCACGCGGGCTGCTCATGCCGGATGCACGCACCAACGCGTCACCCAAGGACATCGCCATGAACAAGCTCTCCCTCGCCCTCGTCGCCCTCGTCTCCAGCCTCTCGGTCTTCGGTGGGGCGACGGCCGATGCACAGATCGTGGTGGCGCCACTCTCGATCACCGGCACCTTCGTCCCCGTCAGCTGCGTGAACGGCGGCGGATCGCAGGACGTGGTCAAGACCCCGTCGCTGAAGAACGACACGGGAAAGATCATGCTCGCGGGCAACACCGTGTCGTGGAAGTCGAGCGACGGCGATCAGGGCTCGATCAAGCTCACGAGCGACCTCGCGCCAGGTGCGACGTTGAAGCTGCAGGGGACCAAGCCGGGCAACGCGTACACCTGCACGGCGTCTCTGTTCGCGCTCCCGGACCTCGTCCCGACGAAGGCCATCCTCACCACCCCGACCCAGCTCTCGGTCAGCTTCACCAATCGCGATCCCTTCGCGTCGGCGCAGACGAGCCAGGCGCGCATCGAGATCCGCACGTGCAGCGGCACCCTGCTGTTCAACAACAACCCGACGTTCGCGCTCGGACCCGGCCAGACCAAGACCTACTCGATCCTGGTCGCCGCCGTGCCTCCCAAGGCATACGTGAGGCTCATCGCCGACAAGGGTTTGGTCATCCCGGAGTCCAACGAGTCCAACAACGTGCTCGACACGATGAACAGCTGCCTGAACTGAAGAGGCAGTCTCGCTGCGGGGACGGTTGCTCACTGCGGGCCGACGCGTCGAACGAGGGAAAGCACGTCCCCGAGGGCGGAGACGAGGGCGGCTGCCGCTACGGTCGCGCGCCGCGCTCTTCGCTGGGTCTATACGGCCTCGGCCTCGGCATGATCTTGTTCGCGCGGGCACGGCCTCGAAGGCCGAGGTGAAGAAGCGCAAGGAGGGGATCGACGCGATCCACGTAACGTGCACGTCATCGATCTCTGATCTGACTCGGGCGCTGTGCCGAACGGAGAAGCGCTGCTTCAGTTACCGACGCTCGCGGCGATCGTGTTGAGGTACTGCGGCGCGAGCGAGATCCGCCCGCTCTGCGTGCGCAACTTGGTCGTCACCGTGCAGCCCGGCTTCGTGCCGACGATCTCGACGGCGTCCCCGGTCATGTTGCTGAAGGTGACGAGCCCACCCGAGGTCGTCGCCTTCCCGCCCTCGATCGCCGTGGGGATCGAGCCCTCGTCGAAGTAGGAGACGATCGCGGTCGGCTGGTCCTTCACGAGGAACGAGACGCCGCTCACCTCGGCGCACGCCCCCGTCGCGCCGGGGACGACCTCCATGCGGAGGGCGATCGCTGCCTCGGTGCTGGGATCCCAATCGGGAATGAGCGCCGCGAACAGGTTCGGCGGGAGCGTCCAGGCGATGTTCGACAGGTCGTTCTGCGGCGACCACTCACCGAGGAGCGTGTTCAGCGAACCGGCCAGCTGGAGCTTCCCGAACGCCTTGACGCCCTGCGGGAGGAGCAGCTCGAACTTGCCGTCCGCGCCGAGCGTGAGCGTCTCGCTGGGGCACGCCGACACAGTGAGCTTGGCTCCGGCCGCAGGCTTGTTGCCGCTCGGCTCACGCGCTTCGACGTAGCCGCTCCACTTGTAGTAGGGCGGCGCGCCGCACTTGAAGCCGGTGAGCTCCACGTCGGGCGCCGCGTCTGCATCCGTCGCGGCGTCGATGCCCGCGTCAGGCGGCGTCGAGGTGGGGGATTCAGAGCTGGAACAAGCGGTGAAGACAGTGAAGAGAATCGGGGTGAGACGACGCATGGGGGTCGCCCTCTGTAGCGTGCGCAGGTCGTTCCGGGAGTGGAAAAATGCAGCAGCACTTGTTCTTGAAGACCCTCGATGTGTTTGTCGCGTGATTTTGCACTCGTGCACCGACGTCGGCGACCTTGGCGAACACGCCGACCGAGCCGATGTGATAACCGCTCGGCGGGCTGGTGGTCAGTTGTTCTTCGCGCCGTTGCAGATCCACGAGCGAACCGCGTCGAGCTGCGCGGCGGGAAGCGTGGTTCCGGTCTTCGGCATCTGCGTTCCCGAGCACATGCCCACGCCGGTGAGCTTGTTCATCAAATAGCTCTTCGAGACGTCGGACGGGGTCACCAGCACCTTCGAGGAGCACGACGACGAGGCGACGTTGACCAGCTCCGCGTACGACTTTCCGCTCGACAGATCGAGGCTCGCGCGGGGCGCGGCGCCAGTGTGGCAGCCCGTGGTCGCGCAGCTCTTGGAGAAGATGGCGGTCTGCACGTTGGTGGCGAACGACACCGCGGTTCCACACGAGCACGCGCCCGCGGTGCAGATCTGACCCGACGGGCACGCCTTCCCACAGGCACCGCAGTTGGCTGCGCTGGTCCTGGTGTCGACGCACGAGCCGGAACAGTTGGTCGTACCCGTGGGACACGACGATGAGCACGCGCCTGCCGAACACACCTGTCCGCCCGTGCACGCCTTGGCGCACATGCCGCAATTCGCGCCGTCGCTCTTGGTGTCGACACACTTGCCCGCGCACGCGGTCAGCCCCGTCGCGCAACTCGGGCTGGTGTCCGCGCCAGCGTCGGTGCCGACATCCACGACCGAGCCGTCCACGCCTGCATCGGCGCCGGCCGGCATGGCCGCAATCCAATCGCGCACGCACGCGAGCTCGTCGGGCGAGAGCGCCGGCTGGTCGTACGGCATCGGCTTGCCGCACGCAGGCTTCGCATCGGCGAGCTTGTGATACAGGTACGACGCATCGGGCTTGCCGGCCACGACGAGAGTCTGGCCTTCACATCCCGCGGCAGCCACGCCACGCAGGCGGGACTCCAGACCCGGCGAGACGTAGTCCGGATCGTCCGCCGCCGAGTGACACCCCGCGGTGCTGCACTTGGGTTGGAAGACCTTCTTGGTCACGCCCACCGTCGTCTTGCAGTCGACCGACTCGGTCGTACCCGCCTCGCCATCACTCGAGCACCCGATCGCGCCCAGAACCGCGATCACCGCAAGCAAGCCGAGAGCACGCATCTGCCCAACTATGCAGGACCGGCACACTTCGCAAAAGGCAGACGATCCACTACATCGGAACCGTGTCCCTCCTCGATGCCGTCCGCAAAGCGTGCCCATCCGGGATCTGGTCACAGGGGGTGAAGCTCGCGCGCGAGGGCGCGGTTTCCGTCGAGGCGCAGTCCGACAACGAAGTCACGCTGAGGGTGCGTGCGCCTCGGCTCGCGGTGCCGCCCACGGTCGTGCTGTACCCGAACGACGAGGAGTGGACCTGCGACTGCGCCGGCAAGATCGATCCGTGCGAGCACGTCGTCGCCGCGACCATCGCGCTCTCGCAAGGGACGAGCCCGAGCGGCGAGGTGGCGCCCAAACCCGCCGCGCCCAAGGCGCACGTAGGCTACCGACTCGTCCGACAGAATCAGTCCCTCTACCTGCAGCGGGCGATCGTCCCCGACAACGGCCCGGAGCAGCCGTTGCGGGGTCCGCTCGCGTCGGTCGTGGCCAAGGGCGGTCCCCTTCTCCCCACCCACGAGGACCTCGCGTTCGATCGGGTCGTCGGTCCGCAGCCGCGCGTGTTCCTCCCCGTGGTGCGCATGCCCGAGATCCTCGGTCTGCTCGCTTCGGCGGGCGATGTCACGCTCGACGGCGCACCGGTCAAGTGCTCCGGCGACCTCGTCACTCCCCGCGCGATCGTGCGCGACACCGAGTCCGGCGTAGCGCTGCGCATCGAACGCGACCCGGCCATCCAAGACGTCGTCGGACGCGGCGTGGTTCGGATCGCCGGCGTGCTGCGTCCGATGGCGGAGGTCGAGCTCACCGGCGATCTGCTCCAGGAGCTCCCTCGCGTGCGACCGTTCCCTCCCGAGCGATTCCCGGAGCTGGTGACCGAAGTGCTCCCCGCGCTCGAGGACAGGCTCAGCGTGGTGGTCGAGAGCAAACGTCTCCCCAGGCGAGCACGCGCAGTGAAGCCGCGCGTCATGCTCGAGCTCTCGCAGCCGATGCGCTCCGCCGAGGATGCAGCGCTCTCCATCGTTCCATTCATCGTTTATGGAGATCCGCCGCAAGCGCGCATCGACGACGGCAAGCTGGTGCACCTCGGCGGCGAGATCCCCGTGCGCGACGAGGCCGCCGAGAAGAAGCTGCTCGCGCGGCTCCGCGAGGACCTCGACCTCGTCCCCGGTCGCCGCGTCGACTTCCTCGGCCGCGACGCCCTCCGCTTCGCCGCGCGCCTCAAAGCGTGGGCAGTGCACGATCCCGAGCAGACCATCCTCGCGTCGCAGGCGCTCACCCCCAAAATCCAGGCCGACGGCGAGCACTTCGAGGTCTCGTTCGAGACCGCCGACGGAACCAGGCACGCATCCTCCACGGCGGTCATGCGCGCCTGGGAGGAGGGCCTCGACATCGTCCCGCTGGACGGCGGCGGTTGGGCGCCCTTGCCTGCCGATTGGCTGCAAAAACACGGCAAGCGCCTCGCCGATCTGCTCGCCGCCCGCGACGAGGAAGGCAAGGTCGCGCGGTCCGCAGCCACGTTGGTCGCCCGCGTCTGCGAGGCGCTCGAGCAGCCCGCGCCACCTTCGTTCGCCGGCCTCGCCGCGGCGCTCGACAACTTCGAGCGCATCCCCAAGGCCGACCTGCCCGCCGACCTGCAAGCGACGCTCCGCGCGTATCAACGGACCGGCGTCGATTGGCTCTCGTTCCTCCGCGACTCGCAGCTCGGGGCAGTGCTCGCCGACGACATGGGTCTCGGCAAGACGCTCCAGACGATCGCGGCCCTCCGCGGTCGCACGCTGGTCGTCGCGCCTCGGAGCGTCATCCACAACTGGGCGGCCGAGCTCGCCAAGTTCCGCCCGAACCTCCGGGTCGCGCTCTATCACGGTCCCAAACGCGCGCTCGATCCCAGCGCCGACGTCACGCTCACGACCTATGCGGTCATGCGCCTCGATCTGGACACCCTCAAGCGACAAGCGTGGGACATCGTCGTGCTCGACGAAGCGCAGGCGATCAAGAACCCCGACAGCCAGGTCGCGCGCGCTGCATACCAATTGAATGCTTCGTTCCGAATCGCGCTCAGCGGCACGCCGGTCGAGAACCGACTCGAGGAGCTATGGAGCGTGTTCCACTTCGCCAATCGCGGATTGCTCGGTGGAAGAAGCGACTTCAAGGAGCGCTATTCCACGCCCCTCGAAGAGGGCGCCGCTGCGCGCCTCCGCGAGCGCATCCGCCCGTTTCTCTTGCGTCGCCTGAAGAAGGAGGTGGCGCCCGAGCTCCCGCCGCGCACCGACATCGTCCTGCACGTCGAGCTCGAGGAGTCCGAGCGCGCGGTGTACGACGCGGTCCGCGCGGCCGCCAAGAAGGACGTGATCGACAAGCTCGAAGCGGGAGGCAACGTGCTCGCGGCCCTCGAAGCGCTGTTGCGACTGCGCCAGGCTGCGTGTCACTCGGCGCTGGTTCCCGGTCAGAAGGCCGACACCTCGTCGAAGGTCGAAACCCTCGTCGAAGCGCTCTCCGACGCGGCGAGCGAGGGGCACAAGGCGCTGGTGTTCTCGCAGTGGACCGCGATGCTCGACCGCATCGAGCCGCACCTCGAGGGCATTCCGTTCGTGAGGCTCGATGGCTCGACGAACGATCGCGCAGGCGTGGTGGCGAAGTTCCAGGCCGACGACGGGCCGCCGGTGATGCTCGTCTCGCTCAAGGCCGGCGGCACCGGCCTGAACCTCACCGCGGCCGATCACGTGTTCCTCGTCGACCCCTGGTGGAACCCGGCCGTCGAGGATCAAGCGGCCGATCGCGCGCACCGCATCGGCCAGGACAAGCCGGTCTTCGTCTATCGACTCGTGGCCAAGGACACCGTCGAGGAGGGCATCCTCGCGCTCCAGGAGAAGAAGCGGGCCATCGCCGACGCTGCGCTCGCGGCGGGCGATCACGCCGGCGGGATCACGCGGGAGGAGCTGCTCGCCCTCCTGGCGTGATGGTCCATCGAAGAAGGCCCCCGGACTGAAGTCCGGGGCACCGACAGACGACCTCAAGTCCTTCGGACTCACCGACTCGCTGCGCTGGCCTGAGGTTGTCGCCGCAAAACGGAATCTTCGTGTAGCACGCGCGAAAAATCGTGCCGATCTGCGATCGCGGTTCGTGAACGCGGGGACTGCACCTCCTCGTTCGAACCTCCGCCAGCCCGGAGGGCTTCGTCTTGCTGTCGGTGCCCCGGACTTCAGTCACTTCAGTCCGGGGGAACTCTCGACCGGGGCCTGAGTGAAACGTCGACGTGACACTGACGCGTGGAAGAGCCGCGACCGCCAACTCGCATTGCGGGATTTCGCGCGGTTCGACGCGGCATGCCGCGTGCTGATGGGTAGCCAGGAAGCGCATGCTCTACCGCCTGCCCCCGCCGCCCTCCCGCCCTGCGACCCGTCCGGCCTCGCTGCCTCCGGCCTCGCTGCCTCCGCGGCCCGCAGCTGGCGTTGCGGCCCGCGCCGTCGCAGCTCCCGTCCCCTACCGAAGCGCCCCGCCGGCGCCGATGCCCCGCCCGCGAAGCGCGCCTCCGCGGAGCACCTCGCCCGAGGACGAGGTGTTGTGGGAGATCGGCGACATCGAGGGCCACGTGCTCGCGAGCCGCATCAACCGCATGCAGGTGCGCGCGCGGATCGAAGCTGGTCTGCTCGAGAACGCGGCGCTCGCACGCAAGAGCGGCGACCCCGAGTGGCGTCCCATCTCCGACGCACTGGGTGGCAGCGGCGCGCGCCGCATCAGCCGGTACTGGTACGTCACCCGCAAGGGCGGCTCGGTGATCGGGCCCGTCGAGACCACGCTGGTCGAGCGCGGCGTCATCGCCGGCAAGGTCCCCCTCGACAGCCTGGTGTGCGAGGTGGGACTCGACTACTGGTCGCCCTTGTCGGCCGTGGACGCGTTCCGCGAGGCCATCGACGAGGCGCAGTTCGACGACGAGGTGACCTCGTCGATCGACATCGGCGACGGCTGGTCGTTCACGGGCTGAGTCTGACGAGCGTCATCGGGTGCTCCGCCCGAGCTCTCCGAGAGGCTGCGCCGCGCGCGCTCCTCGGGTAGGCTCGGCGCGCCATGAGCGAGCAATTCGTCGTCCTCTCGGTCCTCGGTCCCGATCGGCCCGGCCTCGTCGCCGATCTCACCACCTACGTGAACGATCGCGAGGGCAGCGTCGAAGAGAGCCGCATGCTCATCCTCGGCGCCGAGTTCGGCGTGCTCGTGCTCGTCTCGGGTAGCCAGGGCGCGGTCGACAAGATCGTCCACGAGGTCGATCAGCTGAAGACCAAGACGGGCGCCGACGTCATCGTCCGCCGCACCAAGAGCCCCGAAGAGCATCGCCGCGGGGAGCGCAAGCCGGTGCTCATCGTCGCCGAGTCGTTCGACCGGGTCGGCATCGTCCGCGCCATCGCCAGCAAGATCCACGACCTCGGGCTGAACATCGTCGACCTCGAGACCGCCTCGGTCGACGCGCCGTTCACCGGCGCACAGCTGTTCAAGATCGAGGCGCGCGTCGACGTCCCGCGCGGGATCACCGTCGCCAAGATTCGCGACGCGATGGAAGAGGTCGGCGCGGCCGAGCACCTCGACGTCGAGGTCCGCTCGCTCACCTGATCACTTCGCGCGGAACGCCTCGAGAATCTCTGCCGGGATGCGCCGCGGCCGACCATCGAGGCCGACGAAGGCCCAGGTCGTGACCGCGCGCGCGACCTCGCGCCCGTCGCGCACGATGCGCGTGTGCCGCTTGGACGTCGCGGCGGACCAGCTGCCGACATGGGTCACGAGCTGCACGCGATCGCCCTCGACCGCCGACGCGAGGTAGTCGATCTCGTGGCGCCGCACGAGGAACACGGCTCCCTGCTCCAGGTAGCGCGCGTGGTCCCAACCGACCGCCTCGCTGTGCGCGACTGCGGCGGCGACGACCCACCGCAAGTACACGAGGTTCGACACGTGCAGGTTCTCGTCGATGTCGGCGGGCTGCGCGACGATCTCGATCGTGTGCTCGGCGGAGAAGCGCTCCATCCGAGACACCACACTACAGGGTCCGCGCTCTGTCGAGTGGCATGTAGCGATCCTGGCTCGTGCGGCGCATCGGAGGTGCATGTCACACTGGAGCAAGCTCGCCGCGGCAATCGCGTTGGTCGCGTGCGAGGCTACACCGCCGCCGAAAGGGCCGCCGATTGGCATGTCGCACGGGCCCATCGCGCCTCCACCGGAGGCAGCGCTCGTTCCCGCGTCGGTGACCGCGCTCGCCGCCGGGGCGATGATCTTCGGGGATCTCGGCACCTTGCATCGGCCGGTGAGCGCATCTGCCGAGGCGCAGGCGTATTTCGATCAAGGTCTGCGGCTCACCTACGGCTTCAACCACGACGAGGCAGCACGTTCGTTCGCGCGCGGCGCCGAGCTCGATCCTCGCTGTGCGATGTGCTTCTGGGGCGCCGCGTTGGTGCTCGGACCGAACTACAACGTGCCGATGCTCCCCGATCGCGCGAAGGCCGCGTGGGAATCGCTGGAGCGCGCCCGCGCGCTCGCCCCCTCGATGACACCGGTGGAGCGGGCGCTGATCCTCGCACTCGCCAAACGTTACAAGGGGCCGGAGCCGCTCGACCCGGCCGCGATGGCCCCGCACTCCGCCGCCTACGCCGACGCGATGCGCGACGTCGCCAAGCAGTTCCCCGACGACAACGACCTGCAGGTGCTCTTCGCAGAGTCGATGATGGATTTGAGTCCGTGGAAGCTCTGGAAGCTCGACGGAAAGCCGGAGAAGGGAACCGAGGAGATCGTCTCGACGCTCGAGACGGTCCTTGGGCGTGCCAAGGATCACCCTGGCGCGAATCACTATTACATCCACGTCATGGAGCCTTCGCCAAACCCCGAGAAGGCCGTCGACGCCGCCGAGCGCCTGCCCTCGCTGATGCCTGGCGCCGGGCACATCGTCCACATGCCGGCGCACATCTTCCAACGCGTCGGTCGGTACGCGGACGCGTCCGCCGCGAACTCCAAGGCCGTCGAGGTCGACCTCGCGTATCTGCGCAAGACCAAGGCGCCCGGGTATTACCCGATGTACCTCGGCCACAACTTCGGCTTCCTCGCGTTCTCCGCCTCGATGGAGGGCCGACGGGCCGATTCGCTCGCGGCCGCGCGACAGTCGGCGAAGGCCATTCCGCCAAGCATGACCGACATGATGCCGGGGATGGACTTCCTGGTCGCCGAGCCCATCCTCGCGATGGTCCGGTTCGGGCGTTGGGACGAGCTGCTCGCCGAGCCACGCCCCGAGGCCAAGTACCAAGTGCTCACCGGCTTCTGGTTGCACGGTCACGGCATGGCCCTCGCGGCCAAGGGTCGGTATGCCGAGGCCGAGGCCGACCTCGCCGAGCTGACCAAGCTGAGGAACAGCGCGCCCGCCGAGCTGATGGCAGGGAACAATCAGGCGAAGGACGTCTTCGGTGTTGCGGCCAAGGTGCTCGAAGCCCGGCTGGCGACTCTGCAGAACAAGAAGGACGCGCTCGCGCTCTGGGCCGATGCAACCGCCCAAGCCGACCGGCTGGCGTATGCGGAACCAGACGATTGGTTCTATCCCGTGCGCCATTTCCAGGGCGCAGCGTTGTTGACCGCGGGCAAGGCCAAGGATGCCGAGATGGTCTATCGCGAGGACCTGCGCCGTCACCCGCACAACGGGTGGGCGCTCTACGGACTATGGCAATCGGTGGCCAAACAGAAGCGGCCAGCCGAGGCCAAGGCGCTCGAGGCCGAATACGAGCTCGCGTGGCAGAAGGCGGACTTCAAGCTCACGACCACGGCGTTCTGACCGAAGCCGACGACGTCGGCGCGAGCGAGCATGGAACTCGCACTACGCGAGGCATGAAGCACGCGCCGACCGTCCACTTCGACCGCGAGGGCCTTCCCCTCGAACCGACCGCCGTCCGTCTGCGGATAGCAGCCGGCGGCATCCTCGCCATCGTCGCGCTGATCGCGACGGTCTTCGGGGTGGCGTATTTCTGAGTTGGCTCAGGAGAAGCCGAGGCCAATCTGGCCCGCGAGCGACTTCAGGTCGGCGCCGGTCGCCGGGATGGACGCGAGCATGCGCGACGCCATCTGCGCGACCCATGGGTCGGCGTTCGGCTTGGCGACGAGGCCGCCGCGCATGCCGAGCAGCGCACGCCACTCGTCGAAGCGTTCGATGTGATAGCGATCGAGCTGAGACGCATCGCCGCCCTTGGAAACCTCGGCGATCCGTGCCGCGAGGTCGTGCACCTCGCGCATGCCGAGGTTCAGGCTCTGGACACCGATCGGCCCGGTGACGTGCGCAGCGTCGCCCGCGAGCCACGCGCGCCCCATGCCGAACCGGCTCGCCACGCCAGGCTCGAAGCGAACTCGAGCGGCCCAGGTGATCTCCGGGTGCGGCTCGGCGAACCACGGAGCGAGTGCGCGCAGGTTCCGAACGAACACTTCCGGAGGCTGCGGCGGGTGCGCACGGGTACCGACCGGAATGTAGTGGCTGTCCTCCGGCGGGATCTCGCCATGCGGCAGTGACGCCGTGAAGCGACAGCCGCCGTCGGGGAGCGGGAACGTCACCGCGCCGCGCTCCTGATCGAGGATCACGCGCATCTCGGGGCCGAGCTCGAAGCGCGTGCGGAACTCGGTCGGCGCATAGCCCTGAGCCTCGCCGCTCGGCTCGAAGCCGATGTCGAGCCGGCGCCGCACCACCGAATGGAACCCATCGGCGCCGACGACGAACTTCGGCTTGCGATGGAGCTCCTTCTGCACGACCAGCATGGTGTCCGACACCGAGTAGCCGCCGCTGTCGTCGCCGAGCTTCTCGATGGTGCATGCGAGGTGCCCATCGCCGTGCTCGATCTGCGAGAGCCGGTGGGACCACCGGATGGGGACTTTGTATTCGTGGAGTCGAGCCGCCAACGCGTTTTCGAGCACCAGGCGAGGCAGCACCAGGAGGAAGGGGAACTTCTCGTGCAGTCCGCCGAGCTCGACCGTCGCACGCGGCACCTCGCGGTCGTAGTAGACGACGCGTTCGAGCTTCAGCCCCTTGGGCAGCAGCTCGGCCGTGATGCCCACCTCGTCGAGGAACGCGAGCGTCGCCGGATGGAGGGTGACCGCGTGGTTGCGAGTCTCGGTGCTCGGGTCTTCGTCGATCACCTCGACCGAAAGGCCACGCCCCGCGAGCATCACCGCGGCGGTCAACCCGATCGGACCTGCCCCGACGACCAACACGTCGGCTTCGTGTGATGACCAGAGCATGACCCTTCCTCCTTGTGACGGGGACCTTCCGCGAGATCGCGGATGTTGTTGGGCACTTACGCACCCGACGCAGCCGTGGCCATGATGGCGATCACACTCCGTCGTACGGACCAGCTCGCGTAGACTGTGCCCGACGTGATCTCCGTTCTCCTGCCCTTCCGCGACTCCGCAGCGACGCTGAGGGAGGCGCTCGAATCGGTGCTCGCCGAGCGCGACCTACCGCTCGAGATCATCGCCATCGACGACGGCTCGCGCGACGACGGTGCCGACATCGTCCGACGCTTGGAGGACCCCCGCGTGCACCTCGTCCGAACCGGCGGTCTGGGAATTCCCGGCGCCCTCGCGCTCGGCCTCTCGCACGCCCGAGGCGAGCACATCGCGCGGATGGACGCAGACGACGTCTCGCTCCCCGGGCGGTTCGCAGCGCAGCTCGCGTGCATGCGCGATGCTGCCGTCGTCGGCACGCAGGTCGAGGCGTTCCCCGAGGTCGGCTTTGGGCTCACGCGCTACGTCGAGTGGATGAACGGTCTGCTCACCGCCGAAGACCACGCCCGAGAGATCTTCGTCGAAGCCCCCCTCTGTCACCCCTCGGTGATGATGCGCCGCGACGCGCTCGAAGAGGTCGGCGGTTGGCTCGAGACGGAAGGGCCGGAGGACTACGATCTCTGGCTCCGCTTCCACGCGCAGGGTCACGCGATGATCAAGGTACCCCGCGTGCTGTTGCGCTGGCGACACCACCCCGCGCGCGCCACGCTGACGGACTCGCGGTACGCGCTCGAGCGATTCCCGCACGCCAAGGCGCCGTACCTCGCGCGGTTCATCGCCGGGCGTCCGTTCCTCGTGTGGGGCGCCGGCCGCACCGGCAAGAACCTCGCGCGCGCGCTCGAAGCGCACGGCGCCCACCCGACCGCGTTCGTCGACATCGACCCGAAGAAGATCGGCGGCGTCGCCCGCGGAGTCCCGATCGTGGCGCCGGACTTCGCGCGCGGTCCGCTGGTGCTCGTCGCCGTAGGCGCGCGCGGCGCACGCGACGAGGTGCGCGGTCGGCTCGGCAAACGAGGCTTCGTCGAGGGCGTCGACTTCGTCTGCGCCTCTTGAGGTCAACGCAGCTTGAGGACGATCTCCGCGCCGCAGGGCACGTCGATCTTCCATGCCGGGCTCTTGCTGCCGAATCGCACTTCGTGGCGCCCGCAGGTGACCTCGATGCGCTGCGGCGAGTCGCCCATCAACTTCCCGTCGACGAAGACACGATGTCCGTCCTGTCCGGGCGCCGTGACGATCGTGCCGGTGCTCGAGGCCGCGACGGGGGCAGGATCCTGCGACGCCGTGACAGTGGGTGCGACAGCTTGCGTCGCTTCGGGCTTCGTCGCAGAAGTCTGCGGCGTCGTCGCGGGCCGCGGCGCCGAAGACGCGACCGCCGAGGTTGCAGGCGCGTTGGGCGAGCGCCTGCGGCTGACGCCGAAAATGGCTGCAGCCAACGCCACTGCCAAGACGAAATTGAGGACGAAAAGCCAGATCGGTGTTCGCGGGCGTCGGGGAACGGTCGTCGAGAGAAGCGGAGGTGGGCTCGCCGGCGGGACCATCGCCGGCATGTCAGCGAAAACAGGCTGTGGAACCTCGACCGGAGGCTCTACGGGTATCGGCGCGAAGGTCAGTGCTGGCGGCGGAGGCTCCTCGGGCCGGGGCGCGATGACGGGCTCGACGACGGGCTCGACGATGGGCTTCGCCACGACCGGGCGGGCGATGCGTGGGGCTGCAGGTCCGTGAGGCGGCCTTGGCTTCACACGAGCGACCGACGACGCATTCGGCGCGCGGTGCAGTTGCGGGCCAGAGACGACAGGCGGCGCGGGCTGGGGCTCGACGACGGGCAGCATCGCCGAAGCGAGCTCCGCGAGCTGCCCGAGCTGCGCGGCAGCTGATTCGCGCGCTGGCATCGGCAGGTCGTCCTGCAGCGTGGCGGCAACAAAGGCGAAGCACTCACAGAGAACGCGCCCGACGACTGCGACGCGCTCGTCCTCGGGCAGACGCTGCGCGTTCTTCAGGATTCGAGCAACGTCGAACGAGCCGTCGAACGAGAGCTCCACCCCTTCGAGCAACGGCGGAGCGCTCGCGCCGGTCGAACAGCGACGCACGGCGCTCCGAAGAGCCTGCATGCGCCCGACGTGGCCCGCGTCACGCGCCAGCGCCTGCATCGCCTCGTTGAACGCCGAGACCACGACCCGCACCGAGAGGTGCCCGGCGTCGCGAGTGGGAGGCGATCCCATCGCCGTAGGGTAGCCGTGATGGTCGTCCACGGGGTGCCTGACTGACCGATCGGCCTCGGCCTCGCCAGGGCTCAGTGCAGCCCTCGTTTCTTCATGATGGCGACGAGCTCCCCCCCGAGCTTGTTCGTCTTGTCGCCCTCGAGAACGAGGAAGGTCACCCGTCGAGCTCCGATATGCCAATTCGGAACCTTGGGCTGCGTATTGATCTGCGCGCTCGATTCGGTGGGGTCCTTCTCGTCCCAGATGCCGATGTAGAACCACACTCCGTCGGCGTCCGGGTTGGGTACTCCCGCAGTCCACCCCCCACCGCCCGTCGCGTGGTGGCACCGATACTCGTAGCTGATGCGGCAGTCCGGCTTCTTGATGGCGCTCGACTCGCGAAAGTCCGCGAGCTGGGGGAATTTCCCCTTCAACGATTCGATGTCCGCGGCGATGTTCTTGCAGATCGAAGCGTAGTCGCTGGTCGGGCTCGCTTTCGGCACGTCGGGCGCGACGTCCGTCGTCTCGAGGGGGACCGCCTCGACCATCGGTCGTTCCGTGGGGCGACCACATCCGCTCGACATGACCAGCGCAACCAGCGCACCTGCCAGGCCTGCACTCGCCGATCCCATGGTCGGAGTCTACGTCGGCCCCAACGCCACCGGGCGCGCCGGATCGCGAATCCACTCGCTCCATGATCCCGCATACAGCGCCGGCGCATCGTCGAACCCTGCGATCGCCATCGCGAGCACGTTGTGGCAGGCCGTGACGCCCGATCCGCACATGTGCGCGACGCGGGCGGGCCGGGTGCCGTGCTCGGTCATGAACGCACCCAACTCCTCGCGCAACACCGCTGCGGGTTTGAACCGCCCGCCCTCGCCGAGGTTGCTCTGCCACGGGCGCACCACTGCGCCCGGGATGTGGCCGGCGACCGGGTCGATCGGCTCGACCTCGCCGCGGAATCGCTCGGGCGTGCGCGCGTCGACCAGCTGGAACGACCGGCTCTTCAGGTTGGCGACGATGTTGTCGGTGGTGAGGGCCGCGACGAGCGGCTCGCGCCGCGTGAACGTCCCGGGCTTCGGCGAAGGCTCGGCGAGCTCGATCGCGCCTTTCGCGTCGAGCCACGCCTGCCATCCACCATCGAGCACGGCGACCGCCTCGTGACCGAGCCAACGAAGCAGCCACCACGCGCGGCTGGCGAACGCACCGCCGCTAGCGTCGTACGCGACGATCTGCGTGTCGTCGCTCGCCCCCGCGGCGCGCAAGAACGCGACGAGCGCGTCGGGATCGGGCAACGGATGGCGACCGGTGCTCGGCCCCCGCGGACCGGCGAGCGTCTGCTCTCCGTCGACGAACACGGCGCCCGGGACGTGCCCGGCCAGGTACGCCTTGCGCCCGGCCGAGAAGTCCCCGAGGTCGTGCCGACAATCGAGGATGCACAGACGCGGATCGCCGAGGAGCTTCGCGAGCGTGGACGCGTCGACCAGCGTGCGATGCATGCTACTTCTGCATCTCCTGCACGGACGCGTCCCACGCATCGAGCCGCCGTTTGACCGCGGCGCCGAGCTCGAGGACGTCGACCGAGAGGTTCGTCACGACCAGCGCGATGCGCCGGACCTCTTCGCGCACGTCGTCGCTCCAGAGGAACGCCTGCATCTGCGCGCGGGAGCCCTCGACGATGACGAAGCCCGAGCGCTCGTGCAGCGGCCCGGTGTTGAACCCGAACTGCTGGAAGCCGGAAATGCGGCCATCCCTCTGTTGCGCGACCAGCCAGTCGGTCAGGGCACGCAACACCTCGAGCGCACGGTGCTCACGGCCGGGCGGCGGGAGCCCCCAGCGGATCATGATCGCCTCTTCCTTCATCCCCTCAACGTACCGAGATCGTGAACGCCGTGGGAGAGGCCTCGGTCTTGATCCAGAGGGATCGGGTCGCCGCATCGCGGAACCAGCCGGTCTTGGCCGCGTCGAGCTCCGCGCGCGAGGCGACGGAGGCGAGCTCGGTCTCCTTCATCGAGCTGTCGACGAGGACGACCTTCGTCGCCGCCGAATCCTCGCGCCAACGCACGAGAACCGGGCGAGTGCTCCGGTCGAACCGCAGGCCGGAGGCGTTGGCCTCGATCTTCGTCGTCTTGTCGTCCTCTTCGTGGAGCGCGAACGACGTCGCGGTGGTCGACGGCCAGAAGAGGACGGTGCGGGCGCCGCTCGAGGCCTTGGTTCCGAGCGCATTCGCGTCGTCGATCACGTCCATCGGAACGATCGCGCCCTCGCGCACGAACACCGGGAGCTTCGTGCGATCGGCCGAGAAGTCGACCGACATCTTGCTCCCACCGGAAGCCGCATCTGCCGCTGGGGCGAACCAGTCGAACCACTTCGAGCCGTCCGGCAGGAGCACATCGCGTTTGCCCGTCTCATCGAGGATGGGGGCAACCAGGAACGTGTTCCCCACCACGAACCGGTAATCGCCCTTCCACGCGTCGGGCCCGGCGCCGATCGGCGCGATCATCGACCCGCCTTTGGCCCACGCCTCTTCCGATAGCGAGTAGAAGAACGGCACCAGCGCGTCGTGCAGCTTGGCCCAATAGCGATACATCGCCACGGTCTCGTCGACGTGATCGGGAACGGTCCACGGCGTGTAATTGGCGCGCCCGTGGAGCTGGAAGAACGGCATCCACGCCGACATCGCCGTCCACCGCGCGAAGGTCATCGTGTCGGGCGGGACCTTGACCAGGGTCTTGTCGTCGATGTCGAGGTAGCCGCCGATGTCCGAGCCGATCACCGGATATCCGGCCTGCGCCGAACGGAACGTCTCGTCGAGTGCATCGACCAGGCCCGACCAGTTGCGTTTGTTGTCCCCGACCCAGGTCACCGGCGCGTGCTCGCGACGCGCGAAGAACCGACCCTTGAAGTCGTACGACTCGTCCCACGGACGGACCATCGTGAGGAACTCCTTGCCGCGAACGGACTGTCCGTAGGCGAGGAAGTCACGGTAATACGCCTCGGAATAGGCCTGATGCGATTTGTCGCCGACGGCCGTCTTGATCACATCCTCACGAATGTAGTTCTCGCCGAAGTCGAGCTTCCATCCGTCGACGCCGAGGTCGAGCAGCGGCTTCTGCTGCGCGTGCCACCACGCGCGCGCCTTGGCGTTGAAGAAGTCGACGCCGGCCCCATTGCCCTTCCACCAGCCGTACGTCATGCCGTCGTTGACGTAGAACTTGCAGAGGCTGCCCTCTTCGTAATTGGGGGACTCCCCCTCGTATCGATCGCCGCCGGGTTCGAAATCGAACGACTTGTCGTTGACCATCTGGGTGGTCCACAACACCATCTTGATCTGCTTTGCGTGCAGGTCGCCGAGCAGCTTGGCGAAATCGCCATAGCGCTTGGGATTGGGAACGAACGTGTTGTAATGCGTCTCCCAAGGGCTATCGAGCACGACGACGCCGACCGGCGTGTCGCGGTCCTCGAACCCCTTCACGAACGCGTACGTGTCGTCGCGGTCGGAGATGTCCTTCGAGATCCATGGCCGGAACGCCCACCGCGGCGTGTGCAGCGCGGGCTCGGGCAGATCCGCTTCGGGTCCCCCCTTGAACGTGCATGCGTCGGGCGTTGCCGCCGGGGCGGGAGAGTCGTCGTCACGAGAGCACGCACCCACGAGCAAGAGCAGAAGCCACGCGCGCCGCATCGGGCCATCCTAGCCGGTCGCACCGTCACCAGCCGCTCGAGCGCAGTTTTCTCGGCCGATTCGCGTCAGTGCGGCCTCTTGTCCGCACCTCCCGCGCCTGAATTCACGATTGCGATGGCGCAACATTCGGGAGACCATCCGGAGTTCCGTTCCGTTCCAGAGGAGGCTTGCATGCGTTTGTTCCTTCGCTCGACGCTCACGCGCACGAGCATCGTGGCCCTGGCCCTTGCAGGGTGTTCGACTGTCGGCTGCGGTGACGACACCAGCGGCACCGCGCCCGAAGAAGACACAGGGGTCGTCGAAGAGACCGGCGCCGACACGTTCGTTCCACCGGTGGACTCCGGCGAGCCCGACACCACGATCGAGGACACGACGCCGCCCGCAGACTCCACCGTCGACTCGACGGTGACCGAGACCAGCGCGGATGCGAGCGACGGCGGCACCGACACCACCGCGGTCGACTCGGGCACCACCGAGACCAGCGCCGATTCGGCCACCGCCGAGACCAGCGACGACTCCGCGAGTGCCGACTCCGGCAGCACCGAGGCGAGCACCGATTCCGGCAGCGCCGACGCAGCCGACGCAGCAGAGACAGCGCCGGCCTGCACCACAGGCACCCTCTGCTCCGACAAGAGCATCTGCACCGCGGGCGTCTGCACCGACTGCACGACCGATACCGCGTGCAGCACGATCGCCTCGGGCACCCTGTGCATCGGCGGCAAGTGCCTCGTCGCCGAGTGCAAGCCACCGTCGGCCACGGGTTGCGCCACCACCGGCTCGCTCTGCTGCACCACCTCGACCAGCGCCGGCAAGTGCGTCGCGCCCGTCACCGGCAAGACCACCTGCTGCAGCAACACCGAGTGCGCCGCAGCCCCGGGCGGCCTGACCAAGTGCGACCTCGCGACCAACACCTGCACCTGCCCCGACCCGACCCCGGGCACGTGGTACGTCGGCACCACCGGCAACGACACGAGCGGCAACGGCTCGGCGGCCTGTCCGTTCAAGACCGTCACCAAGGCGATCACGAGCACTGTCGGTGCGTCCGCCGCGACGACGATCATCCTGCAGAAGGCCGCCACCGGCATCGCCACGTACGGCGGCACCTGCACCGGCGGCGCCCCCTGCGACGCGAGCCCGATCCTCGTGCCGAGCACCATCACGGCGGGCCTCGTCATCAAGGGCGCTGGCACCGCGGCCGAAGTGGTCGTCACCGGCGCGGGCAACAACGTCTTCGGCGTCAGCGCCCCGGGCGTCGGCTTCGAGTCGATGACCATCACGCCGACCAAGACCGGCACCGCCAACACCGGCGGCCACGGCATCGTCTACGACTACCCCACCGCGGGAACCGAAGGCGTCATCAAGGACGTCGCCATCACGGGCACCCTCGCGACCGGCGCGATCGCCGGCACGGGCACCGCGATCCTCCTCAAGGGCGCGGCCGCTCCGACGATCGGCACCGGCGTCCGCCTCACCGGCGGCTTCCACGGCATCCGCGCCGAGGGCACGTCGACCGGCAAGATCAGCGGCGGCCCGACGACCGCGCAGACGATCATCAGCAACTTCGGCGGCGCGTGCGTCTACGTGACGAGCGCGTCGACGACGGCAGCACCGATGGTGATGATCTCCTCCACCTCGACGACCAAGGACGTCATCATCCGCGACTGCGGCACGGCCGGCGCCGTCGTCATCGACACCATGTTCGCGGGCACGGGGAGCACCATCGACCACACATCCATCACCAAGACCGTGGGCGGCGGTATCTATCCGGGCGTCGTGCTCCTCTCGAAGGCGCTCGCGACCGTCAAGAGCACCTCGATCACCGGCTTGGCTGCGGATGGCATCGACGTCGGAAGCGTGATCTCTGGCACCTCGATTGGCGCCAAGCTGATTCTAGCGGGAGGCGTGTCCGTCACCGGAAACCTCGGCGTCACCACAGTGGGCGTAAAGATCATCGAGTCGGGAGTGGCCGACATCGATGGCTTGGTCTCGTCGGAAAACGGCTCGCACGGGCTCGACTGCAACTCGAAGCAGTCGGATCCTGCCTTCGGCAAGAGCGTCCGCATTCGCAACTCGGCCTTCCTCAAGTCGACGGCCGGTAACGGCGTCCTCATCGAAGGCATCTGCACAGCCGATCTCGCGGCGGCTGGCAACGTCTTCAACACCGCCGATCAGGCCAACGGTCTGTCGGGGATCTGCATGGACTCGACGGGCGGGACGCTGACGGTCACCTCCGGCACTTGGAAGTGCGAAACCCCAGCGACAACCGCCAGCTGCATCCTCGGCACCCCATCGACTCCGGCTGGTGGAGCCAAGGTCAATTGCTTCGCTGGCGTCGATATCACCAACCGCACCGGATCGTCCGGCGTGACGGCGGGCCCCCCGCAGTCGTGCTGCAAAACCTACCCGTGAAGTCGTCCTAACACGCGGCGGGGTCGCTTCGGCGACCCCGCTTCGTCTTTTTGTCGCATCTTCAGTCCATCGGCTTAACCATCGTGGAGTCTCGTTCGCCCCGATGGTACCTGACGCCATGCGTCTTCCCAGCGCGTTGACCTGCCTCATCGCACTCGTGGCGTGCAGCCCTTCAAAGAGCCACGATTCCGCAGGTTCCGCACCAACCTCGTCAGGGTCGACGAGCATCGCGCAACTCCGGGGTCAGTTCCCGCGCGTTTCGGTCGTGGCCGCGCCGCAAGCCGAGAGTGTCGCGGTGATTCCCCGAGGCGACGCCGTCGGCTTCTCCCGAGAGCCCAATGCACTTCGGCCACGCTTCAGGGGTCACTCGGACACGTCCGTGCTCCTTCCCAATCGCGCGAACGGTGGCTTGACGCTGAGCCGCGAAGGAGGCGACATCACGATCCGACACATCGGTGCCAGCGACGCGCACGCCGTCACCGACGACGACGCCGTCCTCTTCGACGGCGCTTATCCCTCCGGAACCCTCGTACACGTACCGAGCGTGCACGGAGTCGAGGAGCTCGTGCGTTTCACCGCGCCTCCGAAGCGACCGGAGCTCCGCGAACGGGTCGACATGCACGGCATCGTCAGTCTGCGACGCGTCGCAAATGTGCTCGAGTTCCTCGGACCCGGCGGCGATCCCGTCTTCCGCACGCGCGCGCCGTTCATCGTCGATGCGAAGGGCAACGGCCGGCACGGAAGCATCGACGTCGAGGACTGCGCCGTCGACACGAGTGGTCGACCGCCGTGGGATCGTCCGATGGTGGCCCCAGGCAGCGACACGTGCACGGTGCGCTTCTCGTGGAGCGACGCAGACCTCGCCTACCCGATCCTGGTCGATCCTCCTTGGGTCGACGCCTTGGACATGGTCATGAATCGCGCTTACCACACCGCGGCGCCGTTCACACACCCAACATACTCCGCATGCACGAGCGGGTGCGTACTCGCGGTCGGAGGGACGGGCAGTGGTACCTCGGCGGGCTCGGAGATGTACAGCGTGTCGAAGAAGCTGTGGACGGTGGTGGCTGACATGCCGGCCGCGCCGTTCCGTCGCAATTCCGCCAGCGTTTCGTTGGGTGGTGGGCGCGTGCTGGTGGCCGGGGGGGTCAACCCGACTGCCGGCGCGGCGACAATTAGGGACGCGTACATCTTCGATCCGGGCGATGCCACCGCATGGAAGCCGGCGGGCGAATTGCCCGGCGGTGGGAGGCAGGGATTCACACTTCGGCTCCTCAACGTGCGAAAGGGGGCCACAACGCAAACGCTCGTTATCGGCGCAGGTGGCAACACCTCGTTTACATGGGGCCCGACGGGGGCAGTCGACATCTTGGATGTCGCCACGACCACGTGGACAGCCGGCAAGCCAGCACCGACGCCCGTTGGCGCGCCTGCCGTGGAAATGTGGGCTCGTGATTGCTCACCAGCACCATGCACGGGCAGTTGGTCGGTTCTCCTTGCGGGTGGCTACTCCGGAAGTGGCTTCACCAAGAGCGTACAAGTCTACGACTCATCTGCAGACAATTGGAGCAGCCTGGCCCTCGCTTTCGCTCCGATTTGGGGGACGGCCGCGTTGACTGACACTCAGGTGTTGCTCGCTGGCGGCCTCGACGACATCAGTGGCACGTACATCACGGACATTCTTGCGATACCCAGAAAGGACCCGTCGACGCTGACGAAGTTGAGCTCGATCCTGTCGGCCGGGCGTGACGTCCTGGTCGGCGTAGGCTTCGGCGTTTCCGGTGAGAATGCCGCATTTATTGGCGGTCGCACGGGTGTGTCGAACACGGCAGTTGACCGAGCCGAGTTCATCTCTCCGAGCGGTAGCGTCTACCCGACGACGATGACGTCCGCACGCTACTTCCATCAGGCCGTCGTGCTACCCGATGGTTCTGTAATGGCTGTTGGAGGGCTCGCACAAGCCAGCCCGAGCCCTATGTTCGTGGGCAGTGAGCGGCTCGCGCTTTCTCCGGCTGGCTCCGCTTGTTCGCTGAACTCCACCTGCCTCAGCCTGTTCTGTGTAGACGGGGTCTGCTGCAACACGAGCTGCACTGACCAGTGTGTCTCGTGCAACGTCGCCGGTAAGGTGGGCACGTGCTCGCCGGTCACTGGCGCGCCCGTCGGCGGCCGCACGGCCTGCGACGGCTTTGGCACGACCTGCGGATCTTCCTGCAACGGCGTCACCACGACGAAGTGCACGTACGCGGCGTCGACCACCATCTGCACCGCGCGAAGCTGCGCGAGCGGTGTCGAGACCCAGCCCTCGTATTGCACCGGCAGCGGCGCGTGCGCGACTGCGGCGACCAAGGACTGCGGCGCGTACGTATGCGGCGCGTCCGCTTGCAAGACGAGCTGCACCTCGAGCTCGACCGACTGCGCCACCGGCTACGGCTGCAAGGACGGCGCGTGCGTCACCACCGGTGGGCTCGGCACCATCTGCACCGACGACACGCAGTGTTCGTCCGCGCACTGCACGCCGAGCGACAAGGACGGCGTGCGTGTGTGTTGCGAGTCGGCCGCCTGCGCCGACGGGCTGCTCTGCGCATCGGCCTCCGCAGGCGCCGATGCCGGCAAGTGCAGCAAGGCGAAGAAGGGAGCTGCGTGCACCGCTGCGTCCGGCTGTGCGACCGGGTTTTGTGTCGACGGTGTCTGCTGCGACGGTATCTGCGCCGGCCAATGTGAGGCCTGCGACGTGAAGGGCGCCGAAGGAACGTGCGTCGGGGTCGCCGGCGCGCCCCACGGCGCCCGAACGGCCTGTTCCGATGGCGGAGGCAGCACTTGCAAGGCCCTCGCCTGCGATGGGGCGAAGGACCGGACCAAGTGCGCCGTCTTCGCCAACGGTCTCGACAAGGAGTGCGCGCCTGCGAGCTGCACCAACGCGGTCGCGACCGATGCCGCGACCTGCGACGGGAGCGGCGGTTGCCGGACACCCACGCAGAAGAGCTGCGCGCCTTTCGCCTGCGGCGACAACTTTTGTCGCACGTCGTGCGCGTCGGAGAGCGACTGCTCGACCGGCAACGTCTGCACCGCCGGCGCGTGCGTGCCGGCCCAGAGCACGTGCAGCTCCGACGGGCTCTCGTCGCAGCCGGCCGACAAATCCGCCCCCAAGAGCTGCGCCCCGTTCCGCTGCAATCCATCGAGCGGCGACTGCTACGCAACGTGCACGTCCTCCGAGCAATGCACCGGCGGCGCGGTCTGCGACGGCACCAATTGCGTCCCGGCTGCGACCGAAGACTCCGGCAGCAGCGGCGGTTGTCAGACCGGCCACGGCACCGGCGGCGAGGCGATGCTTCTCCTCGCGCTGGTCGCGATGTTCGCTCGAGTCAGACACCACCAGTCGAAGACGGGATCGTGTTAGACCGAAGCAGCCCGTAGCCGACCTAATCCGCGCGAGCCACGCGACAGGACTCGCCCGACCAGGTGTCCCGACCATGAGGAACCCCGACCACCGCATCAGCGACTTCACCGGCGAGTACGTCTTCATGGATTCTTGGGACGCCGCCAAGTTCGCCGAGGAAACGGGGCTCGAGCCGCTCGACAGTTGGGAGGCGAGAAGCAAGATCTCCTGGTGGGCGAATGGCAAGGACAAGCACGCTGCCCTCCTCCGCCAGGTCTTTCTCGGCAGTTCGTCGGGGCCTTTCCACTACGGAGCCGACCGAGCCATCGAGGACGCCTTCCTCATCCAGTGGAAGCTGTTCAAGCTCCCGAGAGTCGAGCGCCAGGCGGTCAAGGTCGCCGACCTCGCGGCGACCGCGCCGAAAGCCTACGTCCCCCCGCCTGCTCCGCCTCCGAGCGCCGAGACGCCGCCGGAGAAGACTTGGTTCGAGGTGAAGGTCGTCGACGAGTTCGGCAAGCCGCTCGACGGCTTGGAGGTCGTCTTCAGCCAGGGCTCGCGCCAGGAGAAACTCGAGACGAACGGCGCGGGCGTCGTTCGGTGGAAGGACGTCCAAGGCTCGTCCACGGCCTGGGTGAACGTCGCAAACCTCGCCACGTTGCGGGAGATCCTCAAACCCCGGTACGCGAAGGCCGGCGACCGCAAGCTCCCGGATGGGGCCGACGTGACCAAGGTCATGCTCGGGATCGACGATCCGGGCAAGCTGCTCTCCTCCGAGCTACCTGGCATCCTCGTCATCGCCAAGGCGCTCACCCGCGTGCGGCTCATCGGCATGCACTTCGACACCAACAAGTGCTTCCTCCGCGAGCCGGCGATGCACGGCATCCGCAAGGTGGTCTCCGTCTACAAGGCGAACCCGACCGGCAAGCTACTGATCGTCGGCCACACCGACACGGTCGACACCGACGCCTACAACCTCGACCTCTCGGTCGAGCGTGCCGAGGCCGTCAAGGCCTACCTTAAGGACGACGTCGCCGCGTGGGAAGCGTGGTTCAGCGACGGCAAGCTAGAAATGAAGCGCTGGGGCTCACGCGAGATCAGCGACATGATCAAAGCGCTGCCGTGCGAGAAGTCTGTGGCGGACTTCCAGCACTGGAGCAACGACAGCCGTGGGACCGATCTCAAGGTCGACGGCATCGCTGGTCCGAAGACGCGCAGGGCGCTCATCGAGGCGTACATGGCGCTCGACGGAACATCCCTGCCCAAGAGCATCGATGCCGTCGTTCACGGGTGCGGCGAGTTCTTCCCACGGAAGGACCTTGGCGACAAGTTCGGTAAGGACGGCGTCAAGGCGGAAGAGAACCGTCGCGTCGAGATGTTCTGCTTCGACGACGCGATCCAACCTCCCGTGCCCGGAACGAAGGCGACCAAGGGCGAGCCGGAATACGATAAGTGGAACGCACAGGTCACCAAGAACGTCGACATCGGCAAGGAGCCCTACTTGGAGTCGAGGGTCCGGCTGACCGACTCCGACAAGCTGCCGATGAAGTTCACCCCGTGCAACGTAGCGCCAATGGGCTACTCGCAAATCTCCGACGACGAAGGTTGGGTACACTTCGAGGTGCCGGCCGGGACAGAGGTCATCTCAGTCGAATGGAGGCCCGAACCCGGCCTGACCCTCGTCAGCGAGGTTCGACTCCTGTCGGATCCTGACGACTCGGACGACCGATGCATAGCCCGACTGCGCAATCTTGGCTTCACGGGCGGCAACATCGCGGAGCTCACGGCGTGCTACCAGCAGTTCTTCGGACGCGAAGCAACGGGTATCGTCGATGACATCCGCGACGAGTTAATCAAGTGGCATGACGGCGGAAGCCGACCGGCGGGAGGCGCCTGATGGGGAAGCCTGAAGAGAAAGGGAAGGCGAAGTCTGAAGAGAAAGGGAAGGCAACAGCCACCGTCGGCCCCCAGGTTCCGCAGCCGGTCGAAGTCATCTTCGTGGCCGACTATCGCAAGGCTGCAGACGTCCCGGTGGCCGAAGTGGATACCCCACGCCTGCTGCTCCACGCCCACAAGCAGAAGAAGCGAAACGAGTCGCTGAAGCCATCCTCCGTGAAGACGTACGTGTTCACAGTTAAGACCATGGGAGACATCCGCGCAAAGCTAGAGAAGGAAGTAAAGAGCTCCGAGATCGTCAAGCGCATTGACTTCCTGATGCACGGCAACCGAACCACCGCAGCATTCAGCGGTGAGGTCATCGTTGATGATGTGCTCTTCGACGTGTCGACTGGCACGACCTTCGGTGACTTCTTCGCGTTCTTCACCCTTTCAGGTTGGGACTCGAATGGTCAATTGGATCCCAAGGCGCAGTTCTGGAAGACTGCCGTCGATTGGCAGAAGGCAGTGAAGGGCCGCTTGACCTCTGATGCGGAAATTTACCTATTTGCGTGTCACAGCGGCGGTGAGGACACCGATACGCTCGCCATTCTCCAGGAGGGCGAGCTCCTCAAAGCGACGGCCCGCCTTTTCGGGACTCCCGCCACCGGGTTCACTGGATACCTATTTTGGACCGCAGCAGGCACGGCAAACATCTATGCGAAGATCCCGGGCGTGCCAACAACCGACCCCAAAATTGTGTTTCATTCGCGCTTCCGACAAGCGGACAAGGACCTCGAGTACTACAGGGACCTCGAAACGTTGAAACGCAAAGGGTTTCCCGGCGTATCGATGGCCATCACGAGGTCCGGATGAGAGGTCCCTATGAAATCGCATTGCTAACATCGCTGATCGGTTGTTCGGCGAACGGACTTCAACATTGTTCGGACGGCACCGATGCCGGCGCTTCATGGAAGACGCAGAGCTGCACCGCAGCCATCGATCTCGGGACTTGCCTCGCCGCAGTCCGCGTTCGGGCCATCGAGCGCCACGCCGCCTGTCTGCAGCACTCCGGCACCTGCAAGAGCGAAGGGCTCATCTCCGAGATGGAGGGCAAGAGCAGGGAGACTTGCCTCGAGCAACTCGTTGCAGCCTCCGGCTGCCGACAGCTGGTTGTGCGCATCGCGTCGCGTGAGTGCGTATACGGATCGGGCCTCAAGTGTCGCTGGGCCCTCCCCAACGGCCAGTTCACACTTGCATGCTGCGCCGTTGGTACCCTGAAGAATCCGCCTTGGTCACCGGATGGAGGGGCAGAATGCCCGTCCTCCAATGTGTGCCCGTGAACCCCGTGCGTCCCAAATCTCCGCCGCCGTGCTACGATGGCCTCACCACGGAATGCTCGGATCCGGGTTCGGCCAGTCGAGCGCGCGCGCCACCGCGGCCTTCGGTTGGACGATGCCCCAGCCCTGACGCTCGAACGGCACGTGCGGCATGCGCTTCGCCGTGTGCACGAGGATTTGCTTCACCGCCATCGGCGACAGATCGGGCCGGGCCTCGAGCATCTGCGCGACCACGCTGGTGACGATCGGCGCCGCGAACGAGGTGCCGTCGACCTCTTTGTAGTGCTTGGAGACGAGCTGCTGCGCGCCCTTCTTCGACGCGATGATCTGCCGGAGCTGATACGGCTGCAGGTGTTTGGCCGCGTCGAAGTCCGGGTCGATGCCCTTGTGCTCCTCGATGATGGTGGCGAGCTCGTGGTCGTCGGCCCCCACCAGCTCGGCGATCAACGCGGCCTGCTTGGCGCTCGGCGAGCCGGGGAGAATCGGCGCGGCCACGCGGATGGCGGGCGCGATGATCTCGGGTTTGAGCAACCCGTCGAGGGTCGGACCGTAGGACGAGTGGTACGGCACGATCTTGTCGATCGACGAAGCCCCGTGGTCGTCCATGCCCCCGACGGTGATCACCGCCGGTGACGACGCGGGCGGGACCGGCGCGTGCCTGAGCGGGTTGTTGCCGGCGTTGCCGGCGGCGCACACCACCACGATGCCGGCGCGCACGGCGGCCTCGGCGGCGCGCGAGAGCGGGTCCCAGAGGTACGACGCCTCGTAGTCACCGCCCGCGGAGATGTTCAGCACGCGGATGCCGAGCTTGTCCTTGTTCTGGACGACCCAGTCGATCCCGAGCGTGAGGTCGTCGTGGCGGATGCGCGAGACCGAGCCGACCTTCACCAGCACGAGCTCCGACTCGTGCGCCAGGCCCTTGTACTTTCCGCCTGATTTTTCACCGTTTCCGCAGGCGACGACGGCGGTCATCATGCCGTGCCACGAGCTGACCTCGGGGTCGCCGAGTTTGTGCGGCGCGGGCTCGCGCGACAGCACGTCGTGGAACAGCTTGATGCGGCTCCGCGGTCGAACCAGGTCGGGGTGCCCGTAGAACCCCGCGTCGAGGAACGCGATGGTCACCCCCCGGCCGGTGAAGCGGTCGTCGGCTCCGAGGCGCTCGGCGATGGGCTTGATGTCGGACTGGAGGACCTTCGAGGATCGCGTGGGCAAAGCGTGCGGATGGTGCCGGTGCGTGCCGAGCGCGGCAAGAACCGCCTCTACGGCTCTGCTACTCGTTCGAGGCGGTGACGATCCACACGGCTGCCGTCATCGAGAGCCCCGAGCCCGTGACGAAGGGCCGGAGCATCTCGCGCACCGTCGTGGCGATCGGCGCCGCCGCCGCCGCGGGATCGGGGGCGGTGCGCAACGCCGCGGCTGCCGGACCGATCTTGAGGAAGAAGCTGGCGGCCGCATCGAGGTCGAGCCCGAGCTGGACGGGGACGTCGACCGAGGCGACGTCGACGGCCGAGAACCCCGCCTCCTCGAGCGCACGTCGCGGCCGCTCGCCATCGGCGAACGAGAACGGTCCGGGCGCCCCCTCGGGCGGAGGAGCGGGCATCTCGATGTGCTTCGCCGCCGCGCGCGCTCCCACGTACATCAGCGGGTTCTCGTCGACCGATCGCCAGCAGACGAACCCGAGACGCCCCGACGGCGAGAGCGCGCGCCGCACGTTGGCGAACGCCGCCACCGGGTCTTCGAAGAACATCACCCCGAAGCGCGAGAACGCGAGATCGCTCTCGGGGAGCGGCGCAACCTGCGCATCGGCAAGCACGAGCTCCACGTTCGAGAGGCCCTCGGCCGCGAGCCGCTGGCGCGCACGGGCGAGCATCGGCCCCGAGATGTCGACGCCGACGACCTTGCTCGCCGGCCCGCCCCGCCGAGCGAGCTCGAAGCTCGTCGCCCCGCAGCCGCACCCGATGTCGAGCACGCGCGACCCCGCGTGGACGCCCAATCGCTCCATCGCGACGCGGCCGATCGGCTCGAGCTCTTCGTCGAGCTGCTCCTGCATCGACACCCACCGCTGCCCCGCCTCGTCGTTCCAGAACTGGATTTGCTTCTCGTTCGCTCCGCTCATCTCACTCACCGTCGCGTGAATCGGAGCAGGTGTCGATCCGCGAACGGAACCGTGCAGAAGCGCATTCCCCACATCGTAGCCCAAGCTCGAGCTCGCGACTTACGTGCCGTTCGCGCCGGGGCGCGATACACTGCGGCGGCCAATGCCCAGCGGAGTCCTTCGCGTCGGCGTCGTCGACATGAACGCCGGCCATCAGAACCAGGCCATCCGCTGCCTCGGTGTCCTGATCGACCAGCTCGCCGCACGCGTTCGCCTGGTGAACCCCGGCCTTTCGGTCGAGCGCGTGCACGTCAGCCCGCGCGACAAGAACGAGAAGCCGCCCACGGATTGCGACCTGTACCTCTGCTCGGGCGGCCCCGGCTCGCCCTACGACGGCGACGGGGAGGCCTGGGTCGACGAGTTCAGCGAGTTCCTCGACGACGTGGTCGACGACAACGCCGCCCACTACGGCCGGGGCAAGGGTGCGCTCGCCGTCTGCTACTCGTACGAGATGGCCGTGCGGCACTTCGGCGTCGCCGAGGTCGCGCCCCGCGCGAGCCGCAAGTTCGGCGTGATGCCCATCTACACGACCGGCGACGGCCAATCGCACCCGCTGCTCTCGCCGTTCGGCGATCGCCTCTTCGCCTTCGAGCACCGCAACTGGGAGGCCATCCACCTCGACGAGTCCGCGCTCGGTCGCCACGGCGGCAAGCTCCTCGCGCGCGAGAGCCGCGACGGCGTGAGCAAGGGCGAGGCGCTCATGGCCTTCGACTTCGCGCCCGGCGTCGAGGGCGTCCAGTTCCACCCCGAGGCCGATCGCCCCGGTGTCATGGCGTGGGTCGCCCGTCCCGATCAGGCCGAGGCCTTCAAGCTCGCTTACGGCATCACGACGTACGAGCGCATGCTCAAGACGATCGACCACCCGCAGCGCATCGCACGCACGTTCGCGCTGCTGATCCCCGGATGGATGACGAGGCGCTTCAACCTGCTCGCAGAGCGGTTCGGATGGAACCCGCTGCCGCCGCCGGTGCAGGACATGAACGCGTTCGGCAGCATCCGCCCACCGCCTCCACCGCCTCCGGCTGCGCTCGAGCAACCGGCACGCGATGGCGGCGAAGGGACGTGATCACCTCTTCCGGCTGTACTCGTCGAACGTCGCGATCGTGAGCTCGGGCGGTGGAACGCGCATGCCCGGCGCGTCCACCGTCCGACCGTTGCGATACCGCACGCCGATGCCGTCGTGGAGGAACTCGGCGAGCTCGATGAAAGAGACGTCGGTCCCCTTGCGGAAGATCCGCGCGAGGTAGAGCACGTGGCAGGAGCCGTCGCGATCGCGCGGCTCCGCCTCGATGATCACGAGGCCCATGTACTTGAACGACGCGCTGGCCGCGCGGAGGGCCGCGAGGATCTGATCGGGCGCGTGGCGTCGATCGGGGTGGTCCTCGTGGAGCGTGTCGTAGAGGTAATCGGTCTTGCCCAGGGCGAACGCCGAGTAGCGTGAGCGCACGAGCTGCTCACCCTCCTGCGCGTGCACCTTGCGCTCGTGGTAGGGCGCGCAGCACTCGTCGTACGACTTGCCGGACGAGCACGGACAGGGCTTGCTGCTCATGAGAGCAGACGAGCTACTCGGCCTCGCCGCCCGGCGAAAGAGTCGACGGATCGATGCCCGCCGCCGCGAGCGCGTCGACGATCGCGAGACGCGCAGCGGACGCCTCTTCGCGTTGCGCCTTCACGTCGAGCGCATGCGCGATCTCTTCGGCGTACGTGCGCGCGTCGTCGATCGACTTGCGGAGCTTCTTCAGTTTGCCGACGACGCTGGGGTCGGGCGCGGTCTGCGCGATCGCCGGCGTGGAGGTTCCGAGCTCGGACGAGAGCTCGACGAGCGCGTCGAGTGCGCGATCGACCGCGTCGAACGCGGCGATCCGCCGATCAATCGAGGCGAGATCGCGTTCGGCCTTCTCGCGAAGGGCCTGCTGGAGATATGACGACATGGGGGCGGCGGCCGCGGGTTTGCTCATGGCAGATTCCTACCCGAACGGTACGACCTGCACAAGTGTTCAGCCGGTCATGCGACTTCGCAAAAACCGGTGCTAGGCTCGGCCGCCCCAATGAAGCGCGAAAGCCTCTTGTTTTGCAGTGTTCTTCTGGCAGTTGGATGCGGAGGCGGCGTGGAGCCGCCGGTGCCCACGGCGGTCGACACGGACGCAGGAGTCGACGCGCCCCCGCCCGCTCCGCAGACGCTCGCGCTGACTGGGGTCGACATCTACCAGGCGGTGGCCATTCCGCTCTTCAAGGACGGCGCGCGGGTCGAGGTTCGCAAGGCGCCTGTCGTCGTCGCCCGCGAGGCGATGTTCCGCGTCGCCGTGAAGCCCGACGCGGGTTGGAAGCGCAAGAAGCTCGTGGCGAGCCTGCACGTCGAGTCCAAAGCCGGCAGCCTCGATCTCGACGACCCGCGCGAGATCGGTCCCAGCGGTTCGCTCGAGAGCGATCTCGACACGACGTTCCATTGGGAGGTCCCCAAGGACAAGATCGCCCTCGACACGTCGTGGTCGGTCACGATCAAGAGCGGCGCCGACGTCCTCGCGCGCTACCCCGAAGAGGGCAACGATGCGCTCGGTGCGAAGGCCTCGGGCCCACTCAAGGTGAAGCTCGTCCCGGTGAAGTGGGAGGCCGATGGAAGCGGACGACTCCCTTCCACCAACGCCGACGCCATCGCGTTCTACCGTGACTATCTCTACTCGATGTACCCGGTGACCGACGTCGAGGTCACCGTCCGCGAGCCCTGGTCGTGGAAGGAGCCAGTCGAGGCAACGGGCACTGGTTGGGACACGCTGCTGTCGGCCATCGTCGATCTGCGCAACACCGACGGCGCGGCTTCGGACGTCTACTACTACGGCCTCTTCAAGCCCGCCGAGCAGTTCTGGAAGTATTGCCGCATGGGCTGCGTCGCCGGTCTGAGCGGCCTGATGTCGGATCCGCGCGATGCCTTCGGCCGCGGCAGCATCGGCCTCGGCTACGGCCAGGACTCGGCCAAGACGATGGCCCACGAGATCGGCCACGCGCACGGTCGGGCGCACGCGCCGTGCGGCGGCCCCGACGGCGTCGACAAGAAGTTCCCCTTCAAGGACGGCAGCATCGGCGTGTACGGCTGGGACCTGATCGACAAGAAGTTGATCGACTCGAGCTACAACGACGTCATGGGCTACTGCGAGCCCAACTGGATCTCCGACTACACGTACAACGCGCTCTACACGCGCGTCTCGTACGTCAACAGCTCGGCCTCGATGATCTTCCCCGAAGGTGCCGCCGCGGCCCCGAGCCGCTATCGGTTCGTGCACGTCGGCGCGGACGGCAAGCTCCGCTGGGGCAAGACCACCGTCACGAGCAACCCGCCTTCGAGCGATCCGCACACCATCACGTACGAAGCGGCCGACGGCACCAAGCAGACCCTGACCGGGTTCTACTACCCGTACGGCGACCTCGCGGGAGGCCTGATGGTCGTCCCCGAGCCCGCCGTCACGGCGACTCCCGTCCGCGTGACGGTCGACGGCCTGCCCCCCGGCTTCGACCGGGTCCTGACCGTCCCCCGCTGAACACCGACCGGGCGTGACAGCGGTGTCAGTGCCAACGTGCCTCAGGTGCGTCACGTTGGGGACAAGACGACGCAGGCCCGAAACAGGGCGGGCGGAGACGGTAGGCAATTCCCACGGGAATTTGCGGGATGCGTTCAAGGGGCTTGCCTTGGCAAGGCTCTTGCTAGTACACGCTCCCGTCCCATGCCCAACCTCCGACCCCTAGCCTTTGCCGACCAGGCCGCGGGCTATGCGCCCGAGGAGCTGGCACGTCTCGAATCCGAGCTCGCGAGCCTCGACGTTCGCGATCTGTCCCGCCGTCTCTCGCACGCCCTCGAAGAGCTGGCGCGGGAGCGCGAGGCCGCGTAGTCACCTACGCGTGCGAACGCTCGAAGCCACCCCTCTCGATCGAACCGAGTACGCGTCTTACGGCGACGTGATCGAAGCCTCCGACGAGTGGCGTGCAGCCAACCAGGGCACGGCGCGCAAGTCGGAGTGGCTCGCCCATCTCGTCGACGCCCGGAACGGCCGATCGCAACCGAACATCTCGGTGTTCCGCTGTTCGCCGCGGGCCCTGCCGTTCGAGATCGCGATGCTCGAGAAGCATCCGGCCTCGACGCAGATCTTCGTTCCGATGAACGCGCGTCGATACGTGGTGGTGGTGGCGCTCGGGGGCGACGAGCCCGATCTCTCCACCTTGCGGGCATTCCTTGCCCACGGCACACAGGCCATCACCTATCGGCCTGGAGTGTGGCACCACCCGATGATCGCGCTCGACGCCGAGACCGACTTCTTCTGCCTGGTGCACGAGGACGGCTCGATGACCGACTGCGTCGAGACCGAGCTCTCCCCCGAAGAGCGGGCCGTCGTGACCGCCTGATGTTGGCCGTTTGCACCGGTCGGGCCCTATCCTTCGCTCGTGACCCGCGAAGAAGTCCTGCAGGCGTTGTCGGCCTGGCTGCGCGGCGAGTTCGGCAAGCTGATCGCGCCTCGCGACGTGCGCCGCGTTCGCCATGCGGCGGGCACGACCTGGGTCGCGAAGATCGTCGTGCCCGCCCCTTCGGGCGAGATCCCGATGGGCGAGCTGGAGATCGACGAAGAGGGCAACATCGTCGAGCCGCTCACCGTCGAGAAGCTGATCGAGGCGCTGCGTAGGCCCAAGGAGGAGCAGCTCTCGGCAAGCGACGCCGGCGACATGGGCGACTTGATGGGCGGCTTCGAGGACTTCGCGCCCGCTGCAGACGAAGATCTCGACCAGCTCGATCACACCGCGCTCTACGCGCGCGCAGCTTCGCTCGCTGCTTCGAACGACGAGGTGTCGTTGAAGAAGGCGCGCGACCTGATGCCTCGGTTGCTCGCCGATCCCGACAAGCGCACCGCGGTGCTCGTGTGGATGGCGGTGGTGGAGCGGAAGCTCGACAACGTCCCGATCGCGCTCCAGCACCTCGAGGCCGCTGCGCGAGACTTCGCCGATCGCTTCGACCTACCCGCGCTCGAGAAGCTCGCCGCGTTGACCCACGAACTGATGGGCGACGAGGAGTACCCCAAGTCGCCGATCAAGCGGCTGCTCGACGAGAGCAAGGAGAAGATGCAGCCCGTCGGGAGCATCTTCGAGTGTCCGCAGTTCCTCGCGCTGCCGAGCGACGATCGCGACTTCCTCGGAGACAACCTCAAGCTCCGCGTGCTCCAGCGCGACGAGAACCTCGTCCGAGAGGGCGAGCCCTCGCGCAACGTGTACGTCATCAAGAGCGGCTTGATCGGTGTGCACCTCGAGCTACCCGAGGGCGGAACGCGCCTCGTGCGCACGTGTTATCCGGGCTGGCTGCTGGGCGAATCGAGCGTGCTCGTCCCCGACGATCCGCGCTGCACCGCCACGCTCCGCGCCGAGACCGAGACCGAGGTGTGGGTCATCGAGGGCACGGTCCTCAAGCAGGTGCTCGCCGACAACCCGGACGTGAAGTACCGCATCGAGGCGACCAAACACCTCCACCGCATCGATTCGTTCTTCTCGATGCACGAGACGCTCAGCCAGCTCGAGGCGATCGTGCGCGACGAGATGCTCGCGTGCATCCGGCGCATCTCGCATTTCGAAGAGGCGTCGCAGCTGATCGAGGCCAACGAGCCGCCGAAGGTCGCGTGTCTGGTGATGACCGGCGAGGTCAATCTCCTCGAGGGAGCCAAGGTCATCGGCACCGTGGGCGCCGATCGGTTCATCGGGGTGCGCGACGCGATGCATGCCATCGCTCCGCCAGTGACGGCGATGGCGCGGCCCGGCGCGACCATCGCTTTCTTCGATGCAGAGATGCTGCGCAAGCTCGCCGAGAAGAGCCCCGAGGCCGTGATCGCGGTCCTCGAGCGCCTGGGGTGATTTTCCTGAGGGCCTGCTTCGTGTAGGGTCGCCGGCTCCCATGTCGGCAACGCCCACCCCCCCGCGACTCCCCTCGCTCGATGGGCTGCGCGCCATCTCGATTTCCCTGGTTCTCTACAGTCACCTGGCCGGCACCGGCGGTTTCGCCCGCCAGCCGGTGTTCTCCCTGCACGCCGGGAACTTCGGCGTTCGGGTGTTCTTCGTCATCTCGGGATATCTCATCTCGACGCTGCTGTTCTCCGAGCTGGAGCGCACCGGGAAGATCTCGCTCGGGAAGTTCTATTTTCGCCGCGCTTTCCGGATCTTCCCTGCGTTCTACGCGACGGTGGCCGTCGTCGGGGCGCTCGCGACGATGGGCGCGCTCACGCTCGCTCCCGGGGATGTCGCCCACGCGATGACGTACACGACCAACTATCACTACGTGCGGGCGTGGAACCTCGGTCACATGTGGTCGCTCGCGGTCGAGGAGCAGTTCTATCTGCTGTGGCCCGCGGCGCTCCTCTTCTTCGGCAAGCGCCGCGGCCTGCAGTTCGCCGCCGCGTTCGTGCTCCTCGGCCCGGCCATCCGCATCGCTTCGTTGAAGCTGCACCTCGGGCCCGAGGCAGGCATCGGCGAGTCGTTCCAGACGATCGGCGACTCGATCGCTGCCGGGTGCCTGCTCGCAGGTGTTCAGTCGCAGCTTCGCGAGTCGCCACGGTACCGCGCGTTCCAGGACTCCGCGCTGTTCGTCGCCGTTCCCCTGTTGGTCTTCGGGTTCGCGTTTCTCTCGCGTCGTCCATTGATCGACTTCGCCGTGGGGCAGACGACGATGAACATCGGCATCGCGCTGATCGTCGACTGGGCCATCCGACACCATGACGGGCGCATCGGACGGCTGTTGAACGCGCGACCGTTGGTGTTCGTCGGCACGCTCAGCTACTCGCTCTACCTGTGGCAGCAGATGTTCCTCAACCGCAAGCTCGCTGCGAGCTACACCGCGTTCCCGGTGAACATCCTGCTCGCCACGGCGGCGGCTCTGGTCTCCTACTACGTGATCGAGAAGCCGTTCCTCCGCCTCCGCGAGGGCGTCGAGCCCCGTTGGTTCCCGCGCGCGTCACCAAGGGCCGTCTCGGCGTAGACTGCCCTGATGATCCGAGGCCACGCCTATCGCATCCTCACGCCACGACTGTGCCTTCGCTCGTGGGCGCCGAGCGATGCACCGAAGATGGTCGAGAGCATGGCCGCGAGCCTCGATCACCTGCGCGCCTCGATGCTCTGGGGCCAATACGAGCCGATGTCGCTCGAGGCCAAGACCGAGCAGCTGCGGAAGTTCCGCGGGATGTTCGACTCGGGCCAGGACTTCATCTACGCAGCGTTCGATCGCGACGAGCAACACGTGATCGGCGGCTCGGGCCTTCACCCCCGGGTGTACGAAGGCGGCGTCGAGATCGGCTACTGGATCGACGCGCGGCACCTGCGACGCGGATACGCGACCGAGATCACCGCGGCGCTCACCCGCGCTGCGTTCGAGCACGAGAACGTCGACCGCGTCGAGATCCACGTCGACACCCGCAACGTCGCGAGCGCCGGAGTGCCGCAGAAGCTCGGCTTCCGCCACGTGGCCACCCTGCCCCGCTCGGTCCGCTCTCCCGGCGGCGTCGGCGATCGCATGATCTGGATGATGCTCCGCGAGGACTTCGTCCCGACGGTTCCGATCGAAGTGTTCGACGCCGGGGGCAGGCGCATCGGGGCGTGACTCAAGAGCCGTCGAAGAATTGCCCCCGGACTGAAGTCCGGGGCACCGACTGCAAGACGAAGCCCTCCGGGCTGGCGGGGGGTTCGAGCGAGGAA